>Ga0265338_10000609_pt1 | contig 62762 bp, 68 predicted proteins | sample 42126metaG_FD_193579 | JGI IMG/M metagenome (GOLD analysis project Ga0265338, IMG submission 193579) | Rhizosphere microbial communities from Carex aquatilis grown in University of Washington, Seatle, WA, United States - 4-21-26 metaG | ecosystem: Host-associated > Plants > Roots > Rhizosphere... | reverse complement strand
CCCGGGGACTCATTCGTGATCGGTAAGATTTTTTCTTCGGAGAACGTAATGAGCTCTTGAAACTTGGCTTTGCCCACCAGGCGGCGCACGGAACTCTGGAACAGAGTTGCGGCGACCTCGTTGCAATACACGACCTTGCCGTCGGCATCGACAACAAAGACGGAATCTAAAAGATTATCGAAAATACTGTAATCAACCATTTTTTAAAAATTTAAAGTACTTTGCCTCAATAACGTCCATTTCCATCACTTCACCGGAATCGTCTTTCACTTCCTCGGGCGGATTCACGTTGCCATCGCTGAACTGCTTGCCCTTTTCGAACAAGATCATTTTTTCCGTTCCCGTCGCATCTGCATAGTACGGAACGAAAAAGCTCTCGATCGTCGCCGACTGCGGTAAAAAGCCCGCAACCATGTTGATCTGGTCGACGATGATCTTCGGGCAACGTCTAACACTTAACTGCGCCGTTGCCGGAATGGCCTTCACCCATTTGATCCACTCGCGAATGCCGACCGAGTTGATGGCCGTCACGTCCGAAAGATCGAGCACGACGGCGCTTGCGCCACCGATGTCGATTGGCTGGAAGTTCGCGTCTTCATCGACGCCGCCGGACACTTTTAAAACAAGTGTCGAGCCTTCCTGTTGTTTTGCAATTGAAAAACTCATTATTGCCTCCTCAGCGCTGAACCCAATGTATATGTTTACTCAACTGAACTCGTTTACGGTTGCTAAGTCCCAAAGGAACCACGCAACAGAGTTGAGTCGCCCTGCCCGGCCAAACCCCAAAAAAGAGGCTCGACCCTGCATTGAAGATTATATAACTGCCAATACCCGCGCCGCCAGACCCGAAATTAATTGTAGCAGCGGCGCCCTGCTGATAAGTCGCAAGAATTTTTGCCATGTAGCGTTTCAATTCCAAACTTCCGAATGGATCGCGGCATCCGATGACGAGGCGCGACTCGTCGTGCGCCAAAAATAAGCGTCCCGATTTTCCGCTATCCATCGTGATCGTCAGATCACTGCGGCTCACCCCGGGATTGACGTGCGTTGTCTTATCCACGAAAGGCGCATTAAAAATTGCATTCGTAAAGAGTTCGTCGGCCACAGCGACCACGTCGTCCATGATCGTTTGCGAAAGACCTTTTGATTGCATGGCGTCAGTAATCAAAGTCAGAGAATCCTGTTTCTGCGATGAACAATTGAACGTCTGGTCGATGAGCAGCAATTTCTTTTCAGCGTCTATGCTCATGTCGTTCGGCGAGAGAATGGTCGCCACCGGAAATTCCAAATAACTTTCCGGACAACGCACCATGGATTCTGCGGAGAGTATCTCTTTGTCGTAAAGATGCCCGCCTTTTTGGCAAATATGTCCAAGGTCGGCATTCACCGTCAGGTTGAGCATTTGCTCGGGAGTGAGTGCGTCACCGACACCTATGCATGCGGAGTCGACAGCTGGCGGATTTACGCCTGCGGTCAACGGACATGTCCATGGTTGGTTGGGCGCAATCTTCCGAGCACTACTCATGCGGCAGCCCTCGCGGTGGCTTCAAACTCCACCATCACCATTGTTACGTCATCGATGAGACTGGATCCGGAGCGGAATCCGTCAATCACGTCGCGAATTTCGCTAATTTTTGACTCGGTATCGTGGCCGTTGTTCGCGCTCGCTAGCAACGACTTATAAAATTCCCGCTCGCCCCACTTTTTGCCGGCTGGGTCCTGAATATCGAGGAGCCCATCGGTGTAAAAGAAGACCATATCGCCTTCGGTGAACGAGACTTCGACGTCCTTATATTGAAACTCCGACCGGTCGCCGAGGCGCGGACCATTGACGTCGTTCAACGGGACAATGTCCTTCTTTATCAATGGTCGACCCGTTCGGCGCAGCATATAAGGAGGGTCGTGACTCGCACATGCGTAAGTCATCGTGCCTCTGTCTATATCTATAGTCGCGATGAAAAAGGTCATCATGATCTTGCCCTTTGACGTTTCATAAACCGCACGGTTCATGATCGAGAGGGCCTTGCCAGGATTCATTTCCGGGAGAATATCAATGACAGCGGCAGCCGAGCGTGCCGCGCTCGTAATGAGAGCGGCCGGAGCGCCGTGGCCCGTGGCATCTCCCACCCAGATATGGATTTTGTTGCCGACTTTGGAATAACTCCACCAATCGCCGCCGCACTCGCTCGCCGGCTCGAAGTGTCCGGTAATGCGCAGCGGACCGAATTGGGCCTGTGACGGCGGGAACAAAGTCTCTTGCACGGTCTTGACCGTGTTCAATTCACTTTGCAGACGCGCTTTCTCGGCCGTCTCACTCATGAGGCGCGAAACTTCGGCGGCCATCACGTTGAAACTTTCGGCGAGACCGCCGACCTCGTCGCGCGAGCGCGGCTCGACGCGGACATTGAAGTCTCCATTCGCGATCTTTTGTGTGGCCTCGAACAACTCACGTAAGGCAGAGGTCAAGGTTCCGCTCGCGATGACACTGATCAAAACTGTAAAGGCAATCAGCGCGACAAAGAATAAAATGGACTTAGCGATCAACACATCGACCGCCTTGAGTGCTTTCGCCCTATCCACCCGGCTGACGACAAAGAGATCGCCCATGCCGACCGCCGCATAAGAAATCAAATAATCGCGCCCATCGCGCAACTTGGACTCCGCCGTACTTTCCGAAAGCTTCGGTTTGATCAGCCCTTGGAAGACTGACACATCTGCCGGCATAGCGTCTTCGGGATCGATGCTGACTTTTCCGCCGCGGCCCATGACGATACAGGTATAGGAACCCTGCGCGCCGAAGGCATTCATCATGTCGTCGGCTTGATAGAGTGCGATGACGACCATGTGATCGGCGGCGTCTTTCTCACCCAGGCGGAAGGACAATTCGGCTAGGCCATGACCGAGGTTATTTTCGCCGACCCAAATCGTGTTTTGAACGGCGAGCGAGCGGAGATCGACGAGGCTTTTTTCGTTGGCGAGGAATTTCTTGGCGGGATCCGAAGGCTTGCCAAGCGTCCCCATGGCTTCGTAGTTGCCATCGGCCCGGTGGCGGAAGAACGCCATGGCTTGAATTTTGGGGTTCTTGTTGAAGAGATCCTGCGCCACGGGCGAAAATTGTTTCCCCGCGAAATCGTAATACTCAACAACCGTACGCAGCGAGGCATACGCGCCCTGCATCTCAATGCGCATTTGAGTCGCGAGAGAACGCGAAACCGTCGCGCTCGAGTCGTACACGTACGCAATTTTGTCTTGTTTGAAAAGATCAGTTGCGATGAAGAGATACAGCGCCAAGCTCAACACGGGAAGTGTCGTGAGCAAAAACAAAAGTTTATAGCGTAGGGACAATCCTATCTTGGACGTGCGCATACATATATATCGGCCAAGGTATCGGCTCGGTTTTAGGCGGGAAATTAAAACTGGACCCCTGAGCCGGCTTTTGGTCCAGCTGAGTCTTGTTCTGGGTCGTAAAATGCAGGCGGATTTTTCCAATCAACTGGATCTTCCGGCTCACCCAGCTTTTTTACCGGCTGACATAGCTTGATCCAATGAGCGCCAGACTTTTCATACGCCACCGTAGAGTCAGCACTAACCGTGACGAGAAAATGGCCGCCTTCACACTGAAACGCTGGTTTATGGCCAGAGTCTCTGGAAAATTCCAATACCTTTTTGTCATTCATCTTGAACGCGCAACGATAGCGTTTGGCCAGCGTGACTAGCGTCAGCTGCCCCTTCCAATTGGTCAAATAGCACTGAGGCTTTTCGATTTTTTCCGCACGCGCCTCATACTCGCGGACCATGGTTTCGACGTCTTGCATTTTCAGTTTGCAAGGCGAGATCTCTTTGCGCGAAGCCGGATCGATCCAGTGTGCTTGCGCTTCACCTTTGGCAAATTCCAACTGCCGGTCTTCCGGCTGCAACTCGCAGTGCGCATAGTATGTCGGCGCCACTCCTGAATGGCCGGTGATCTCGCACTTTTTGTAAACGGATTTCCCGACCCTGAGTTCTTGGCCAAACTCACAGGGCACGGGCCTAGCTTGCGCGGCGGCAACCAATAACCACAACCAGATCAAGTGAGGCGTCCCGTGAGAAATAAGTCGTCGCCGAGCTTTTCAAGGCGCTGCGTTTTGAGGACCCGGGCCTGCGCGAGCTCGGAGACGCCGAAGCCTGCGGTCCAGGAAATGCCTTCGCCGAGAATCTTCGGCGCGAGATAAAGGGCCAAGCGGTCGACGAGTTGCGCGCGCAGAAATCCGGAGTACGTGTACGCGCCGCCTTCAATCATCAACGAGCACAAACCGCGCGCATAAAGGCCTTTCAGCAACAGCGGCAAATCGATTTCGCCGGCTTTACCGGGCGCCGGAATGACGGTCACCGGCGCGTCGTAGGCTTCTTTCGAGTGGGTGACGACAAAAACGTCTTCGGGCTTACGAACTTCCAATAACGCCGAGCCCTTCATCAGATTTTGAGTCAGACCTTCGGGATCGAAGAGAACAACTTTTGCCGGCTTGTCTTTGAACTTGGGATCGCGCGAATTTAAGCGTGGATTGTCTTTAATAAACGTACCTGTGCCGATAAGAATCGCATCGTAGGCGCCGCGCAGAGTGTGCACGTGCGCGCGCGCCGGCTCGCCGGTGATCCACTGGCTCGTGCCGTCTTTCATCGCGATTTTTCCATCCAAAGTCGCCGCCGCTTTCATTGTCACGAAGGGACGCAGCGCACGTTGGTTCATCAAAAAGATTTCGGCGAGTTCTTCGAGTTCGCTTTGCAGTTCGGTGAAGTGAGAGACTCTCTTGCCGGCCTGGCGCAAGATTTCGGCGCCCTGCCCGCTCACCCGCGGATTGGGGTCGACCAGACCGTAGGTGACGGAGGCAATCGGCAATTTGGCCAAAGCCTTTGCACACGAAGGCGTGCGTCCCTCATGCGCGCAGGGTTCGAGTGTCACAAACACATGCGCGCCCTCGAGCTTTGCCTGATCTTTGACCGCCTTCAGGGCATTGACTTCCGCGTGGCCCTCGCCGACGCGCTCATGATAGCCCGAGGCCACGAATTCAAAATTGGAATCGAGAATCACACAGCCGACCAGCGGATTGGGCGAGACAAACCCCGAGCCCTTATGGCCCTCGGCAATTGCCCGCAACATAGCCTCATGAGGCGTGAGGCGCATCAGCCCCTCCAGGATTTCCAGTAATCTTTGAGTTCGACCTTTTCCATCGACGGGTCCGCAAACAACGGCCAGCGCGAATCAACCATTACGGCCGTTTCGTTCGTCTCGGTCTTATTCGAAACGCCTTTTACAGCTTTCGGATGCGGTCCGTGCGGGAAGCCCATCGGATGAAGACTCATCATCCCCGCGTGCAAATTGTCGCGCGAGAAGAAATCGCCCTCGTGATAAAACAGCACTTCGTCGTAGTCGATGTTCTGGTGATAAAACGGAACTTTCAAAGCGTCGGCGTCTTTCTCAAGAGGACGCGGCAAGAACGTGCACACGACAAAATCGCGCGCCACAAACGTGGTGTGCGCACTCGGCGGAAGATGCGCGCGGTGACTCATCAGCGGCATCATATTGTCGGTATGGAGCGTGAAAGGAAACAGATCGCCCTTCCATCCCAACGTGTCGTAGTAATTGGCGTCGTATTCAAAATGCGTGATTTCATCGAGGCGCTTGATCGCGATGTTCACGACTTCGGCCTTCAGCGCCGTCATGCGCTCGTTCTGCGCTTCGAGATCCGGTTTACCCAGAGTCGCCAAATCGTAAACTGCATGACGGCCGACGATTCCGCGGTCCGGTTCTTCATAATGGCTCGAACGATTTTCGACGACGAAGAACATCGAACGCTCCGTCGGTACAATCGAGTGCGTCAGGCATTTCGGAATCATGATGTACTCGCCCTTGCGGTACTTCAAGAGTCCGTATTCAGTCCATACCTCACCGGAGCCCTTATGGCAGAAATACAAAAGATCGCCATCGCCGTTTCGGAACCCGCGCTTCTGATATTCCGGCTTCGCATCCATCCAGCAAATCGAAATATTCACATGCTGGTTATAGAGCATGCGCTGCCAACCCTCGGCTTCGCTCATTTTCACGAGATCGTACATGTGCGGGCGCAAAGGACCTTCAATCTTGGTCCAACGCGTGCTCGGCTTGCTCTTAATCAAATGCGAAACGGGACCGAAGAATCCTTTCAAACCCTGCTCTTCTTCATAAGCGCCTTCGGGAATTCCCTTGTGCGCTTGCCTTGTGAACAGACCTTGAAAATACAAATGCATTAGAGATATCCCCGGCGTTTCTGATCGCGCTCGATCGCTTCAAACAGAGCTTGGAAGTTTCCATCGCCGAAGCCTTGATGGCCTTTGCGCTGGATGATCTCGAAGAAGATCGGACCAATCAGATTTTTAGTGAAAATTTGCAGCAAGTAGCCGGTGTTGTCGCCGTCAACGAGAACCGAAAGGTCCTTTACGGTATCCATATTCTCAGTCACGTTCGGCACGCGGCCGGGAATGTCTTCGTAGTAAGTATCAGGCGCGCGGTCCAAGAAATTGATACCGGCGTCTTGCAACTGGCGCACCGTCTGCAAAATATCTCCGGTGAGCATCGCCAAGTGCTGAATGCCGGAGCCGTGATACTCGTCCAAGTACTCCTGAATTTGCGATTTGCCTTCGGTCGGCTCATTGATCGGAATCGTGATCTTCTTGCACGGCGAACGCATCGCCTTCGACGTGAGGCCCGTCATCTGGCCCTTGATGTCGAACTTGCGCACTTCGTGGAAGTTGAAAATCTTGGTATAAAAGTCCACCCACTTGTTCAATTCGCCTTTCGGCACGTTGTTGGTGAGGTGGTCAATGACCGTCATACCTTTTCCGCGCGGGAAAAGTTCGGGCTGCAGGTAGCGGAAGTCGTCGTCGAAGTGCACCGGAGCGCGGTAGCGGTCGACGAAGTAAATCGCGCAATCGCCCACGCCGTAGATTGCCGGAAAGCTGTGGCTCTCGGGATCATTCTTGGTCTCGATCGGGGTGGCGCCGCGCTGAACCGCGAGGTCAAACGCGCGCTGGGCGCTCTTCACGCGGAAGCCGGTTGCGCAGATTGAGGGACCATGCTGCTTGGCGAATTTCGCGGCAAACGTGCCCGGTTCGTTATTGATAATAAAATTCACGTGATTCTGGCGATAAAGAGTTACAGCCTTACGCTTGTGCTGGCCGATTTTCTGAAAGCCGAATTTAAAAAACATTTGCTCGAGCGCGGCCGGATCCGGCGACGCATACTCGACGAATTCGATACCATCCAATCCCAACGGATTGTCCAAATTGGGGCTTTTATCACCGACAGGTTCAGTGCTCATATTCACGCTTCCTCCACCTCATAAACTTGACCAAAAGACCACGAATATCGACCCCTTGTCAAAGCCCCGTGACAAGCGGCCCGGGCGGCGTTACTTTGTGATTTCAAGGAGTCTAAGCTTATGGGCCAATACGTTGAATTTGCGACCTCAAAACCCAACCCCGAAATGCCTGGCGTGCACGATATCGATCCCCAGGATGTGTGGAAAAACCGCGGCAACATCGCTATCGTCGACGTGCGCCGACCTGACGAATTCATTGGGGAATTAGGCCATATTCCGGGCGCCCAACATGTCGTTTTAGACACCCTACCCATGCGTTTGGCGGAAATTCCCAAGGATAAAACGGTGGTTTTCGTGTGTCTTTCCGGTGGCCGCTCGGGCCGCGCCTGTTCGTTTGCCTTAGAACAAGGCCTCGATCACGTGTACAATATGAAAGGCGGCATGAAGGCCTGGACACAATTGTCACTCGAGGTTGAGGGAAAGTCTAAATACTAAATGGGAACTGTTTTCGTTAACCGCACCTTAAATCTAAAGCGCATTCGTTTTATCGGCTTTGACATGGACCACACGCTGGTCCGTTACAACAGTGAAGCGTTTGAAGCCCTGGCTCATCGGGCGATGATCGAGAAGTTAGTCTCCGACAAAGGCTATCCGAAATCGATTCTGAATCTGAAATTCTCGTTCGACCGCGCCATCCGCGGGCTCGTCATCGATAAAATGAAGGGCAATATTTTAAAATTGAGCCGGCACTCCGCGATTCGCGTGAGTTATCACGGCCTGACACCGATCGATTTCCGCACCCAATCGAAGCTTTATAAATCGACTTATGTCGACTTACGGGATTCCGGTTTCGTATCGATCGACACGGCCTTTTCGATCGCCTTTGCCGGCTTGTTTATGCAGTTGGTGGATTTGAAGGACAATTCCGAGAAGAACACCCTGCCCGATTACGCCCATATTTTTGAAGATCTGAATGCCGTATTGGACCGGGCTCATCGTGACGGCACATTGAAAAACGAAGTGCGCGAGAATCTCGACAAATTTATCGTTAAAGATCCCAAAGCCGTCGAAGGCCTCGAGCGCTACAAGAAACATGGCAAGAAATTATTCGTGGTGACGAATTCGGACTTCAATTACACGAAGCTCCTGCTCGACTACACCATCACGCCCTTCGTGAAAGAGCACAAAGGTTGGGAAGATCTCTTCGACTACGTCATTACGTTGGCGGCGAAGCCGCGCTTCTTTATCGACAACCAGAGATTCCTGCGCATCGATCCCAAAACGGGCGCGATGACGAACATGGACACCCAGCTCGAAGAAGGCATTTTCCAGGGCGGTTCCGCGAATGTGTTTACGCACGATCTAGGCGCCGAAGCCGACGAGATTCTCTACATCGGCGATCATATTTACGGCGATATTCTGCGCTTGAAAAAAGACTGCGCCTGGCGCACGGCTCTCGTGGTCGAAGAACTCGGCAACGAGATCGACAAAGAGCATAAGGCCCAGTCGATCATCGACAAGGTGAACAAATTCATGGAGAAAAAGCTACCGCTCGAGATCAAACTCGACGAGTTGATCTCCGAACAGATCGAGCAAGGGCACAAAAAACACGAGGACAAGATCCACAACCTGCTCGGCGAAATTTCCGAAATCGACAAAGCTATTTCCCCACTCATCAAGCAACAACAGCAGGGCTTCAATCCGTACTGGGGCGAAGTCATGCGCGCGGGAATTGAAGAGAGTTACTTTGCTTATCAGGTCGACCGTTTTGCGTGCGTCTACATGACGAGGCTCGCCGATCTCCTCGCGACGTCGCCACGTTCGTATTTCCGGTCCATGCGACGGCCGCTCGCTCACGATTTAGTGGTGGACAAAAACTAGATATTCTTTGAGGCCGTGGCGCTCGACCGCAGCCCAGATTTTCCCTGATTTTTTCTTGCTTAGCATTCTACTCTCACGCACCTGACTGCAGTCGATGCGCGCGGCCGCCTCCGCGTGCGAAGCGTAACATTCCTTCAACAGGCGCTCCTGCTCCTCGGAAGTGAGTGTCGCATTCACGGTCGATAGGGCAAGCACGGGGCGCTCGAGTTCCTTGTCCAAGGTGCGGCTCAGCGATTCGGCGTGGAGATGGCTCATTTCGTCCGTCGTGCCGTGAATGATCACGAGCTGGCCGGGCTGGACTCTGGATTTAATCTGTTTAATTAATTCGCCGGAGGTCACCATCTGTTCCGAGTACGGAACAATCTGTATTCCCTCGCCTTCGATTGGACTCACGCCCTCCCGCTGAAAAATTACCGGGATTTCGACGTGGTCGGCGAGTGCCGTTTTCAAAAATCCAGTCCACACCTGGCCGGAATCTGCGAGATTCATGTCCGATCCGAGCAAGAGCACATGTTCACTGCGCACCTCTTCGCGCAATCCTCGGTAAATTACCGCTCCAATTTGCGGCGGCTGCTCGAATTCAGTGGCATTGATCACCGGAATTGGTTTAGGCCGAAGTCCGTAACGAATCGTAAAATACACACTCGTCGAGATAAGAATGGAAAAGAAAAACCAAAGCCAGCGCTGCATGACCGTCACGGTACGGCCATAATACGCGCCGGTCAATGCCTTGTGTCATGTGGTGACAAGGCGAGGCGTGGAGGCGCAAATTTGCTGTGAAAAGGACTTGATCCCAAAGGACAGGTACCATGAAGACTCAAAATTTCACATCTTATGCCCTCTTGGGCTCCGGCCGGGTCGCCCGGCACTTTCGCTTTTATTTAGACAATTTGGATTTGCCTTGCCGCTTTTGGTCGCGTCAGGAAAACGACGCCGCGGATTTGAAGAACGTGATCGAAGAGAGTTCGCATATTCTCTTCGCCGTCAGTGACTCCGCACTTGAGGATCTGATCGCCCCCTGGCGCGACAGTGAAAAAGTTTTAGTGCACTTCTCCGGCGCGCTGCGGATTCCGGGAAGTTATTCCGCGCATCCGCTTATGACGTTTGGTCCCGAGCTCGAGGCGCCCGAATGGTATTGGAGCATCCCGTTTGTGTTGGATGAAGGCGTGACTCTGCACGATGTGTTGCCGGGTCTCGCCAATCCCTATCTTTCACTCTCGCCGGAGCAACGCCCCCTCTATCACGCGCTCGTAAGTCTCGCGGGCAACTCGACGTTTTTGTTGTGGCAGGACATCGGCCACGAGATGTCGCGGTTGGGATTGCCGCCGTCCGTACTCGCGCCGTTTCTCCACCAAGTCGTGAAGAATGCCACGGACCTCAGTAAAGACGGTTTCACCGGCCCCGTCGCACGCGGAGATTGGACGACGGTCGCGCGCCACGCCCAAGCGCTAAAGGATTCCGGGCTCGAGGCCTCTTACAAAGCTTACTTACGTATGGCCCGCAGCAAAGGATATGACATTCCGGAGGACATGCTATGAACATCTTGGACGTACAAAAGTTCAAAACGCAAAAGCGCAAGCTAACGATGCTCACCTGCTACGACTACTGGTCGGCAAAAATCCTCAGCGAAACCGACGTGGATTTAATTCTCGTCGGCGACAGCGGAGCGATGGTCATGCACGGCTTTGAGGACACGATTCCCGCGACGATGGAGTTGATGTGCACGCACGTCGCTGCCGTGAAGCGGGGCGCTCCCAAAAAATTTATCGTCGCCGACTTGCCGTTTATGGCGTTTCGGTCGGATTTCGCCACCAATGTCCGCAATGTCCAGATGCTGATGCAAGCTGGGGCGCATGCCGTGAAACTCGAGGGTTACGACGGCAACGCGGATCTCATTCACCATTTCGTTCAATCGGGCGTGCCGGTGATGGGTCACTTGGGGCTGACGCCTCAATCGATTCACGCGCTCGGCGGATTCCGCGTGCAAGGCCGCGGGGAAGAGCAGGGCCGTAAGGTTTTGGAACACGCGCGCGGCCTCGAAGAGTCGGGTTGCTTCGCGGTCGTGTTGGAATGTGTCCCCGGCCCCCTGGCCAATGAAATCACATCGACCTTGAAGATTCCCACCATCGGAATCGGAGCGGGCTCCGGCTGTGACGGACAAGTGCTCGTGCTTCACGATATGCTAGGATTTAATACCGGCTTTAAACCGAAGTTCTTGCGGCAATTTCTCGATGGGGCCGGCCTCATGCGCTCGGCGGTCGAAGAGTACTGCCGGGAAGTTCGCGGCGGCGAATTTCCCTCTGAAACGGAAACCTACGAGTAACCCATGCGCGCGATAGAGTCCGTCCATAACATGCAATCTCAAATGCGCGACTGGCGCCGCGAAGGCGTGACTGTAGGCTTTGTGCCGACAATGGGTGCGCTTCATGCGGGTCACTTGGCATTGGTTGAACGCGCCAAGCGCGAAACGGAGCGCGTGGTGGTCAGCATCTTTGTCAACCCCACGCAGTTTAACGATCCAAAGGACCTCGAGCACTATCCCCGTCCGCTGGAAAAGGATTTAACGCTGCTGTCGTCAATGAACGTCGATGGCGCATTCTTGCCGCAAGCGCGTGAAATGTACGCTGACAATTACAACTATGCAGTCACCGAGCGCGAGTTGAGCCGCGTCTTGTGCGGGCCGACTCGCCCGGGCCATTTTGCCGGAATGTTGACCGTAGTTTTGAAACTGCTCAACGTCGTCTCGGCCGACAAAGCCTTCTTCGGCCAGAAGGATTATCAACAGCTGAAGTTGATTCAAGGCATGGCGCGCGCATTTTTTCTGCCAACCGAAATCGTGGGCTGCGCGACTGTCCGCGAGACCGACGGATTGGCGATGAGCTCGCGCAATCTTATGCTGACCGCCGAACAGCGCCAGCTCGCCCCCGAAATTTATAAAACGCTGAAATCCGCGCGCAGCAAGGAAGACGCTGTAGAAACGCTCACGCGCCTGGGCTTTCGTGTGGACTATGTGGAAGAGCACTGGGGACGCCGCTTTGCCGCGGCTTTCCTCGGCAACGTGAGGTTAATCGACAATGTCGAACTCTAAGATCCTCTTTCTCATGTCAGGTTCCATTGCCGCCTTCAAGGCATGCCAAGTGATTTCGAAGCTTGTGCAAGCGGGAAACGAAGTGCAAGTTGTTGCGACGAAGTCGACGTTCGAGTTTATCGGCGCCATGACGCTCGAAGGCCTTACGGGCCGCAAAGTGCTCTCCGATATTTTTGAAACCGGGCACGCGATGGATCATATCCATCTCACGCGCTGGGCCGACTTTGCCGTCTTCTGCCCGGCGAGCGCCAATACGCTCGCGAGGCTCGCCCATGGCATGAGCGATGACTTGGTCAGCGCCATGGCCCTCGCTTGGCCGCCTGAGAAGAAATTTTTTATTTATCCCGCGATGAATCAGCAGATGATTCAATCCCCGGCGACACAAGCTAATCTACAGACGTTATCGGACCGCGGCTTTATCGTCGAGCCGACGCAGAACGGCTCCCTGGCCTGCGGGGAAGAGGGCCCTGGCCGCCTGCTCGAAGCCGAAGACATCTTGCGCCGGCTTGCCAGCGTTAAGAGTCGCGGGCGTGTTCTCATCACAGGCGGTGCGACCCGCGAGCCGATCGACGGCATTCGCTTTATTTCCAATGTTAGTACCGGGCAAACCGCCGCCAAACTTTGCGACGATTTAGCAGCGCAAGGCTGGGACGTGACGTTCGTCCACGGTTTGAGCAGCCGGCAGCCGAAACGCGCCTCCCATCAAATCGCCTTCACCAGTTTCAAAGATCTCGATGAGAAGCTCCGCCAGGAATTAGGTGGGCGCGAATATGCCGCCGTCATTCATGCCGCGGCTGTCGGAGATTACTCGGTCACCGGCGCCGATGAATCACATAAGTTGGCAAGTGATCAGCCGCTCAGGCTGACCTTGCAGCCCAATTTCAAAATCCTGCCAAGGCTCAAGGAGTATTCACGCAATAAGAGTGCGCGCGTGATCGGATTTAAGCTCCTCGTGCACCAGCCGATTCACGAAATCGCGGCGGTCGCTCAAAAAAGTCTGGGTCCTGCGGTCGACGCGGTGATTGCCAATGACTGGAACACGGTTAACGCCGACCGCTCAAAGCATCCGGGCGTGCTGGTCACACCGCACGGTCAGACACCGTTCAATACGTTAACGGAACTAAGTTCTATTCTGCAGCCCTTGATCGAAAAAGGAGTGTGTCATGATTCTCTGTCTTGATGTCGGAAACTCGCAGATTTACGGTGGCGTGTTTTCCGAAGGAAAAATTCTTTTGCGGTTCCGGCGCAACAGCAAGACCGGCGCTTCGAGCGATGAGATCGGGATCTTCCTCCGCTCGGTCTTGAGAGAGAATGACCTCGACCCGAAAAACGTCAAGCAGATCGCCCTGTGCACGGTCGTGCCCGAAGTTTTGCACTCGGTGAAAAACGCCTGCATGAAATACTTCAAGCTGAATCCATTCGTGCTTCAAGCCGGCGTCAAGACGGGCCTCAAACTCAAATACAAAAACCCGCTTGAAATCGGCGCCGACCGCGTGGCTAACGCCATCGCCGGTACGCACATTTATCCCCAACAGAATCTCTTGATCATCGACTTCGGCACGGCCACGACGTTCTGCGCGGTAAACGCCGAGAAAGAATATCTCGGAGGCGTGATCACCGCGGGCTTACGCATCTCCATGGAAGCCCTCGAATCGCGCACGAGCAAACTGCCGTCGGTCGAAATTATTAAACCCGCGGAGTGCCTCGGTAAAACCACCGTCGACAGCATCCAATCGGGACTTTATTTTGGAACTCTCGGACAAGTGAAGGAAATCTCCAACCGAATCACGCAGGAGGGCTTCATTGGTGCCAAACCCAAAGTGATCGGTACGGGCGGCTTCGCCTCACTGTTCGCGACGTCGGGAATATTCGACGAGGAAAATTCAGACTTGGTCCTTCACGGCCTGCATACGGCCTTAAAAATGAACACGTAAAGGAGACATCCCATGCGAGTCACACTTTTAAAATCAAAAATCCACCGCGCCACCGTCACCGAGGCCGATCTCAATTACGAAGGTTCGATTTCGATCGATCCGAAGTTATGTGAGGCTGCGCGCCTAACGCCTTTTGAGCGCGTGGAGATCTACAACTGCACCAATGGCGAACGTTTTGCGACATATGTGATCTATGGCGGTCCGGGGCAGATTTGCTTAAATGGCGCTGCCGCTCGCCGCGTGCACAGGGGCGATTTGGTGATCATTGCGGCCTACGCAGACTTCGAACAGAGCGAAGCACTCAGCTATAAACCACAATTAGTGATGGTTGACGCGAAGAACGATATCAAGAAAATTCATAACGACTTTAACGACCTAGCGTAAGTCGCCGCAGTTCGTTTCGAAGTTTTGCTTTTCAACGCCGTCGAGGCTGATCGAGCGGCTCAAGTGGTATGCCGCGGGCTGGATCGCGCCAGTGTTGTCGACCGTGAATTCGAGATGCAAGACTTCGTGGATCGTTCCGGCCGGTGTGATTTTGCTCCAGCTCAAATCGACCGGCACCGCCGCATTGTCTTTAGAGGGCATTTCGCCGAGAAATTCGGTATTCGAGTTGCCGATCGGCTGAAAGAAAAACGCCGAACCGACAGATCTCACCTTGAGTTCGCAGGATCCAACGAGCAAAGACCAGGGGCCTGCGCTTTTATAGAGTTTCTCATTTCCGGTGGAGGAGTGGGCATAACCGACGCCGATGAATGCGCAAAACGTGGCGAGGACAAACAGGGCTAAACTCAAACGCTGCATTCCGTCTCCTTGAATCAAAAAACCGGGGCCGTCCTAGCCCGCAGTCAAATTCATAAGAGCAATCGGCCCGCCACCATAAGCGTCAATCCAACTGGGGACCGCGCGCGAAACCCTGTAAGGATTATCGTGGAGCGCCGTTTTCCGTCATGTAGATCGATCCCGGATTCTTATCGACCAACGCCTGCAATGTCTTTTTCAAGTTTGCAATCGTCACGGGATTCGGCTTAATCGCGTTCTCTTCGGCCGTCAGTGAAGCGTTGATTTCCTGGATCTGGTTCTCGACGTAAATTTCGTGGCTGCGCCGCTCAATATCGTCGTTACGCAGTTCCGCCGTCGACAATTGGTGCGCGCGTTCGACGTCGATGTGGTGCGTTTCGATGTAACTCGGGATCTCCAGCAAATGCGGAGACCAAGCCAATGTCGATAGCAGCGAAGTCACCATCAGCATGCGCTTCACGTGATTCATGTAATAATTGAAAAGGGTCGAACGCGCATGCCGCGTATCGAGCATCCGGTCCACCGGTCCGCGCCCGTCGACTCGCCAACGATTGTAATCCTCGATATTAGGACCGATATCCTGCGAAGCATCCCGCAAAACCATGGCCTTCACGCGCCAATAGAGGCCCGGATCTTTTTCAGGCATGGCGGTTTCCGGCTTGATATGCAAGGCCTTGTGGACCTGATCGTACAGTTCACCGGTTCGATCCGTCGGCGGCAAAATCGTATCTGGCGCAATGTTGGGCAGGTTATCGAAGAGCGTATAAAGTTCTTCGAGGAGATCCTTCACCACTTTCATTCTCTCGTTCGCCCAAGCTTGCGGCGTGCGCGCCCAAAAACTGCGCGCGTCTTCATGCGCCGGGAGATCCTGGGGAAAAAGAGCTTCGCTTGACCACAATGCCGGCTCTTGCTGCAGTTCATAGAGTGCGAGGGCAACCCGCCACACGAAAAGGTCCTTACGCTCGGGTGTGGAGACGTCGACTTGGCGAATGACGAGATATTTCTGATTCAAAATGCTAATGCGCGCGCTCACCGGGTCTTGCATCAACGGCAGCCAGGGCGTCTTGAACTGAACTTCAACTTCGCCGTCGTCGACGTCCTTCAGGAGCTTCTTAAGCCCGAGGTCACGCAACCTCTGAAGAGCGTCATGAACCTTCATGCCGTTCTCTCTGTTGCGCTTCAATTTGTTGTACATGCGCCAATCGCACGCCGTGAAGGTGCCAGTGGGGGCCTTAGCCATAGCCAGTGGGCTCACTAAAACAACAAGAGCGAGGAAAAGTGACTTCATGGAAAAACTCCCGGATAGAGTACATCGTCCGGAAGACACTGAACCTGAAGGCCGCTCAACTCCGCGTTTACGCTGCGCCAAATGCTGTCGGTCATCACGTCCGCATCCATCAGCAGACGGTCACGCACACTGAGTTGTTGGATTATGCTTACCAGTGGCACGGTCAAAGGATCCGGCCGGCGGGTCAGCGCGAGCTGGGTGGATTGCGTAATATCCAGGGCCGCGTCGAGATTGCGTTTGTCTTTTTTAATGAGTTTCAACAACTGGGTCCTGAAAAGTGTGCGATGTTCGGCAAGGATTTGTTCGTGGCTGTCTTGGCAATTGCCGAATTCACCGACGGTGGCCGTCTTCTCACGCTCGACGAGCTCACCCAAGTCTTCCATGAAATCCTTGGTCATTAAGTAGTTCTGTGCGACGAGCTCGGTTTTGATTTTTTCCATGTCCTGCCAGCTTCGCAGTTCATTGCGTGGATTTCCCATCGCATCGTCAGCGAGATTCAAGAGATCCCCACGCGTTTTGTCGACGTGATCCAAGAACTGATGGTTCTCCGTACCCTTCGCGACCAAGTCCGCCGCAACAAAACTCACCACTAAACCCGCCAATACCGGTGGCTTGGCCCAATCGATAAATTTGGTGCGGCTGATATTGGCGCGGTTAAATACAATCGTCCAACTGGGGAATACTAAGCCCACGCCCCAACTCGCGCCATGTGCCGCAAGCCAGTGACTCAGGACACCCGAGCCGGCCGCGATCATTTCTTCCTCGAAGTCTTTCATAAATCCGTCACGCGTGACCTGGTCACCGAGGTCGCCCGAGGTTCCGCTCACAAGCGGCGGGCGCACGATGTGATTCGCCGCTGGCTGCTCACCGGCCGCCAGTCCCGCAACTCCCGTAAGGGTAGACACCGAACCATAAATGGCAGGCTCGCTCTCAAATAGATCGTTGAGCAAGACGCGTAAAAAGCGGACCGGACGTGTCGTGAATTTCTTCATGTAGGGGACCAGAAGCGAGATCACAACCACGCTTAACGTCATCCACGTGGTGTCTGACTGCCAGCTCTTACCGTGCGCGAAGTCTCTGTCCATATTCGCGTTGATGAAAATTCCCGCCCAAGTATCGACAAAATTCATGACTAACCAGTTCACGGGTTCCGAATTGTCGTTAAAGGCGTAGAGTTGGTCCATCCGCTGGTTGTATTCGGACTCGTTCATGCGCATGTCGACGCTGATCATTTGGTTCAAACCCAAAAAACGCTTGAACTCACAGAAGTCCGGCTGGCCGCCCGTCCATCCCGCGATAAAATCCTGGAGTAATTGGTCCCAGCCTTTGCCGGCGACGTTACATGTTGGCGTGACCAGCGAAGGGACAAACGAGCGCGAAGCTGTGCTATTCGGCACTTGCGCGTGCGCGCACAACGAGGTCGCGAGGAGTACGGACAGCAGGGCTTTGAGCATACCCCGGCAACTTGCAACCCTTCTGCCCTTTCTAAATCAAATCAGATGGTTATAGGGTTAAGTTCGGCTTCAAAAGTGACGGAAATTGGCGGCCAGGCGCCGTGGCCGGGCAGGCCTTAGAACTCGAACCAGTCGATATTCAGGCAGCGGAGGGTTTCGGGCGGAGACGGGTCGACCCGTTTTGAGCACTCGCCTATGAGCCTAATCAAGTTCTTGCGAATGGTTTCGGCATCCGCTTTCGATAAAGAAAAGGGACCCGAATAGAAAACGTCGGCCTCTCCAGGCTGCACCAATTTCTGGAGCCCTTTGAGGCGCCAGTTCCGGCGATGGCTGTTGACGTATGGACTCTTGCTGTCGACATAGGTGGCCGTCACGCCGAAATTCACGCTGTCGCCATCGCGCTCACACAAACCCTTGGCGATCAAAAACTCGAGGATTTTGCCGACGAGCGCCGGCGCCAGATTGAAGTAGCGCGCAATCTCATCGACGCGATTGTAACCAGGCAAAGACGTCAGCAAGCGGACGCCGCTGAAATACCAATTCGAATAAAATATTCCTTTGTCGGCATCACTCAATTCGCGATGTTCGATCACACGGTTTTTCAGCTCCAGCGCCTCGCGCCTCATCGCCGCCAGCTTTTCGCCAAGATACGCGGCGAGACCGATGTCGCCGGCGCGATCGCGTTGTACGAGAAGCAGAAAATAATCCGTGCTCTTCGCATCCAGCGTGAAGTGCGCGGCGATGCGCAGGGCTTGCTCGCTTGTAAAGTGCCGTTCACCCGCAAGCACTTGGCTGATCACCACCGAATTCACGTTGAGCGTTTCGGCCAAACGCCGCGCTTGGCCGCGGCCGTTTTTGGGAAAGGCATGCATGAGATCCTGCAAATAGACTTTGTAGTCTTCAAATTCATAGATCTGCATGGGGGCAAAATTAACTCCGCTGTTAGTAAAGTCATTAAAAAATAATTTAATAAATCTATTTCGCAATCGAGCGCCGGACTACTGTCCGAATCACGGAGGTGCCCCATGATCAGCGATCCCAACTATGTTCTTCAAGCCGTTCACGACTTACGCTCTCCCCTGTCCGCTCTGAAGATTCTTATGGCGACCGCGGGACCGGATGCCGAACTTGTCGGCGCGATCTTTCATCGCATCGAGGCCATCAGTGCCGAACTGCTCACGCAGAGCCGGGAGCACCGCCTCCGCGGCCCACTCGCGACCGTCATTGAAGACGTACTCAATGAAGCGCGCGTGATTGCGCCGAGTGTGCGGTTCGCCGCCGAGATTTCAACCGATGAGAGACAGGTTCCCGCCGATTTCTCTCGTGCTCTGAGTAACCTTGTCACGAATGCGGTAAGCGCCGGCGCGACTGAAGTGCATGTCGACGTGCGCTCGGCAGGCCAGTGTCTATTCTTGAGTGTCTTAGACAATGCCGGCGGAAAAATTCCGGAGTTCAGCGCTGGGCTCGGCCTCCGCCAGGTGCGGCTCTTCGCGAAATGCGCGGGAGGCGATGTGACCTATGGCCCGGGCCGAGTGACGCTCACTCTGCCATGCGCTGTTGTGGAAATTGATTCGCAATCGCAAACTCGTGCTCTTTGAGCCACCGCCGCGAAACTTTCCACTCGGGTTGAAATTCGGAGACGCGCGCCCAGAAATACGGCGAGTGATTCATGTGCTGCATATGCGCGAGTTCATGAATGATGACGTAGTCGATGACTTCGGGAGGCGCGGCGAGAAGCTTCCAGTTCAAAGTGATCTTGTTGTCGGAACTGCAGCTCCCCCAGCGCGTGCGCTGGCCGCGAATCGAAACCGCCGTTGGTTGCTCGCCCATCCTCCGGCTCCAATGCTCTACCCGCTCCGTTAAATGCAAGGCCGCCTGCTTTTTATAAAACCTGTTCAACGCGCGCTGCCGGTCTTCCAAAGTTGCGGTTGTGGGTGTCAAAATTTCCAGCGCGTTCTCCCGGATCTCGACCTTGATTCTCGGCGCCCAAGTCCACACGACCTGCAGAGGCCAATTTTTCCCGAAAAATAAAAACTCATCGCCGCTTAACCACTGTTTGGGAGGAAACTTGACGCGCAAAACTTCGATTTCGGCCAGCCGCTTCTCAATGAAATGAACCGACTCCCCCACAAAGCGGACGATTTCGCGCACGGGAATGCGCTTGCCGCACGTGACGCGGACGCGGCCGTCCGGGCGGACGGTCAAATTCATGCTGCGCTGGTAAGAGCGCCGCCAGATTTCGACCCTGTGGTTTTCTATTTCAGTGAACTCTCTCATCGCTTCGACTATACGTAAAAGTTAAATGGCGAACCAGCAGGATCTTTTCTACCAGCTCACTCCCGACTTCGTGCTTAACGCCGTCGAAGAGTGCTATGGCCCCACAACCGGCGAGTACTTCCAGCTGAATTCCTACGAAAATCGGGTCTACAGTGTCCGGATCGAAAATCCGGAACGCGAACAGATCATCGTAAAATTCTACCGGCCGGGCCGCTGGAGCGAAGCTGCCATCCGCGAAGAACATACCTTTCTAAAAGAGTGCCAAAATCAGGGCGTTGCGGTCGTGGCTCCCGCGACGCAAAGAAATGGCGATACCCTCTCGCCCCAACAGGGTCTTTGGTGCGCAGTCTTTCCCAAAGCCCGCGGGCGTATGCCGCAGGAGTTCTCCAACGAGGACCTCACCCGCTTGGGCCGGGTGTTGGCGCGGCTGCACAATGTGGGAAGTCTCTCCAAGTCCAAGCACCGCCCGATCCTAAGTGTAGAAAATTACGGCCAACCGGCTCTTGAGATCATCATGCCGCTCATTACGCCGGCGATTCGGGATCGCTACCTCGACACCGCCGCCAAGATTTTCGATTATTTGGATTGGGAGCTCGATCCCCGCACGTTTCAACGGATTCACGGCGACTGCCATCGCGGCAATGTGCTGCAGACCGACGATCCGGGTAAACCCAAGGAGTTTTTCCTGATCGACTTCGATGACTTTGGCATGGGCTCGATCGTACAGGATTTCTGGATGCTTTTCCGGCGGGATAGCGAAGAATTCGGCGATGAGATTGGCGCGTTCCTCGACGGCTACACCGAGCTGCGGGATTTCGACGAGGCCGAATTGCGTTTTATGGAGCCTTTGCGCGGGATGCGCATCATTCACTACGCCGCCTGGATCGCGCGCCGGTGGACAGATCCGAGTTTTCCACAGATTTTTCCCCTGTTCGGGACGGAAGCCTATTGGTTTGAAGAGTTGAAAGCCCTCGAGGAAGTGGCCGGGCGGCTGGTGTAACTCTGTTCAGACTCAGTTGCGTTAGCCCCCGCCCCTAGACTCTACGGGAACCTTCTCCGCCGTCGACCTGTGTCTAAATATCTAATTTTTCGATAATTATGTTCTGAAATATATACTTTTTTTCTAATTGGGCTTCGCGCATTATCCACCGTGTTTGATTAACCCCTAAGCACAGGAAATGAAAATGCGGATTTCAAAGATGATGTTAGTTGCAGTCGCCCTAATCGGTTCAATGGCCTTCGCCGATCAAGAGCAAGAGTATCAAGTCGGCCTGCAAAAATGGACCGCGCTCAAAACCAGTCAGGCTCCGGCCTGTGACGAGTCGGTCGACTCGCAAGATGTCCTACTTGGTCACAAGACTCCGGTCTCGATTTTGATCCTTCACGGCTTCTCGCAGAATCCGCAGGCGATGAATGAATATGTGCAGTTCTTCAAACAATACAATGTGAACATTTTGATTCCGCGCCTCGCGCATCATTTCGATGCTAACCTGCGCGGTCTCGATCAAGCCAACAAACAAGATTGGATCAATGAGGCGCAGGCCGCGTATGAATCGGCAGAAAGTCTCGGCTCGCATGTTGTTGTCGTCGGCTATTCCCTCGGCGGACTTCTCGCCAGCCGTCTCGCCTTAAATCCGAAGAATCAACCGTCGCTCGCGGCACTCGTACTGCTGTCACCGGCGCTGCGCCTGCAAGGCAATGTGGAATTAGGCGCGAGCGTGGCTTCGATGTTCAGCAAGACCGGCAACGACTGGTTGAAAATGGCTCCGCCGGCCTGCGGTTCGGCCACTCCCTACTTGTCTGTCAACGCGGGCAACCAGGTAGTCTCGCTGATGCGCACGACGGATCCCACTTACCCGGCAACTGACGGCACGGCCTACAAACAGATCTTCGCCACCGAATTGGATAGCGCCCGCCCGGTCTTCTTGAGCGTTGTGAAAAACGACGAAGTCGTGGACTCGGCCGCTCTTGAAAGAATGGTCACGCCGATTCCGCACAATGGCTACATTACGTTCCTTGAGTTCGAGAACTCAGACAAAACGCAGTCGGCGCACTCGACATTGACCCTCCCGGGCGTCGAAGATCGCACGCTGGTGCCGAATGACAGCCACACTCCGTATCACAAATCGCTCCACATCTTTGATCAGATGCAGAGCTTTTTGAAGGACTGGGTCGGACTCGCTCCGGCGATCAGCTAGGCGTCGTTCCCCACTTCGCTGGTTCGGGAGGCCAATTGTCGGCTTTACACCTGACCAGGGTTTAGCGATTCAAGCAGCGCCAAGTCGGACCTAAACGACTTCAGATATACTCGAAATTGCAGAACCTGCGTCCATGATCATTTTACGGATTCTGGCTCTCGTTTTACCATTCGCTCAGGCTGGCGTGTTCGCTCCTGATTTGGCGACCGGCCCTAATGATCCGCTGGCAGGCGTGGCGTCAGAGACAATCGTGCGTCTCGTTCACGCTAATGGGAAAATGTTTTGTTCGGGAACATTAATTTCGCCAACCGAAGTCGTCACAGCTTCACACTGCTTCGGAGACATCCCCGTGGAAGACGCCCGCGTTGAGGTCGTGCAAAACGGCCAGATCGTAAAGCGGCTTTATGTCGCCGACATTAGGAGATCCGTTCATGGCGACGCGGCCGTCGTGAAGCTTCCCACAGATCTTGTGCCCCCGACCACACAGTTTCCGGAAATCGCCGATAGTTGCGATCCGGGCGCGCCGATTTATTCGGTAGGATATGGACTCAGCGCCAAAGGTGCTTTTGGTCACCCCAAAAATGCGCGCGTTTCGCGTTACGATCAGGTCAAAGAGAGCTCCGAGGACTACGTTGGCCGAGCGAAGTTGAAAACGGGACATATGTGCGAGGGAGATTCGGGCGGCCCGGCACTCTGTAAACACCTCGGCAAAATGGCGCTTGTTGGAGTCAATCGCGCAATGAACTGGCACGGAGCCGGCGAATTGATTGGAGCACTAGTGTCAGCTCCGCTCGATCCCGTCATCCCAGTCAGCTGTATGATTTTAAACGTCGGCGAATTTACGAACCTGCACGGTATCACCGATCTGGAAAATATGCGCCGGAGCTTAAATGTTCCCTCAGGCAGCGGCAGCGCGGACACGACCGCCGCATTCAGATAAACCGATTACTCCAGCTGAAAACGCTCGCGGATGGGATATTCGAAATCCACCAGGTTGTTCTTTATGGTTGCGACGCTGCCGACAAAAGTTTCGCCGTCGACTAGGAGTGGACGGATAAACTGGCCTTCGATTTCCTGATCCACGCCGAGATTAGCGGATAGCAAAAAGGTCTCTGCCCGCGCCGGTGTGGAATCGTCGTAGTAGTCTTGGCCGTAGCTAAATACCAATTCGCCGTTCGGAAGCGCGCCGAAATACCAATCCCAATGAACGACGTCTTCTTTTGGCGAGACTTTGGGGTTCAAATTGATGACTTTCTGTGAAGACAAATTCGCCAAATCGCTCGCAACCAGTTTGGGATATTCGACCGTGGGATCATACATCGTGAAATACAGATGGCCGTTCGCGAAAAAGGGAACATCCCGTACTAACGCGCCTGGGATCGGAGCGCCTTCGGTAATTTTGCCGGACGCTAGGTCGATCACTGAGGCCACATCCTGCACTTTAACGGGCGTGATCGTGGGATTTTTCATAACGACCATCGCGATTTTTTCCTGGCCGGGAATCTGCGCTACAAAATCGAAGTGAACGGCGTCTTGGAACGGAATGGTTCGGATGGCCGAAGGATTTTTCTTATCGCTGATGACGAGACTTTGGCCCGTCAGAATGACCCAGTATTTCGGCGTATCCAAAATATGATTCTCGGTGCGGTCGATTTGCGTGGGTGGGATCAAAGTTCTCTCGGGAACCGAAAATCCTCCGATCACCTCATGCGTTCCGAGTTTGCGGATTTCAAAAGCACGAATGGAGTCGGGCCACGAGCCGGTCAATCCCGATTCCATTAAATACGTCTCGTCGTAATTTGACAGAGCCGTGCCGGGTTCCCAGTAGCCCAAAATGCTTCCGGCCGTATCCAGCTTGGATTTTTGCAAATCGAACTGCAAGTCGGGTGAGAGCGAGAACACCCCTTGATAGTCGTCGTTCAAATCGCAGTGAAGATTGACGACGGCCGTGAACTGCCCGTCGCGGCCCCTTTTCAATTGTTCAAAGCGAATGTTGTTATAGTCATAGTCTTCACGGTTGGGAATTCCATCCGGACAAGTTTTCGGGCCAAAATCCCGCGCCAGCAATTGCGCCGCGGCCGTGCGGAAGGTCTCGAAATCCGTTTGTTGAATCGCTCCGTCTTTGAGCATGAGGATGGCCGACGTTTCGCCGCCTTCGTCCGCGAGATAGCGGCGGTCATCCGCCATAATCACTGTCGGAACATTGGCATCGTGAACGGAATCGAACCAATTATTGGTTTTCACTTCGAGGCGGGATCCCGTTTCTTTGCCCGTGAGGTCGGCGGTGAACACGAGCATGCGCGGATCGCTCTCCATTCCGGCTTTAAAGGGCTGAAAGATTGTCCAGGTGCCGTCCGTATTCCTGGAGTAAAACTCGCGTCCCTCTTGGATTTCTTTATCGAGAGGACCCATGGAGAGCGGCGTCCCGCCGGAGAGTTGGATGGCTGAAGCGAAAGATGAACCTGTGAGCAATAAAAACAGTGCGAGTTTATTCATTAGTGGTCCCCCTGAACGTCCGGACTAGATCACAAAATTCGCAGATGACGCATCTTCGATTCTATTCCGGGCGCCCTGCGCGGCGGAGCGTTACTTCGGTTGCTCATCAAAAGTATCTGTCGTAGAACCATTTTCGATTGGCCACCGCGCCTTCATCGCCACCACGTTGAATCCCGAAGCATCGCTTTCGCCTCATAAGTGGTACTCAAATGGAGGTCTCTCTATGAACAACCCGTCTCAAATTTCTTTCGGTCGAATTGCCGCAACAGTTCCTGTGACAGAAATGAATCGCGCGCTCGGCTTTTATGTCGACGTCCTGGGAATGCAAAAGGTTTTTGAAAATGGCGACCCGGTCGGTTTCGTGATTTTGAAACGGGATGCTGGCGAAATCCATCTCACGCTATCAAAAAAGCACGTGGCAACGGATCGCAATGTGGCCCACCTCATAGTCAACAATGCACAGGCCCTCTACGACCAGCTAGAAAAATCCGGAGCCCGGATCATCAAAGGCCTCCGCGATGCGGACTATGGCATGCGTGGATTCGTCTTGGCAGACCCGGACGGTAACCGGATCGACGTCGGCCAAGAACTATAGAAACGCCGCGCGTCATCAGTCCATCCGACATGCTTCGTCCCTCAAAATTTGCTAAAAGTTTAAGCCTTATTGTTATGGCCGGGTCCCATACAATAGCGGTTCTTGCGAACCCCGCCAGGTCCGGAAGGAAGCAACGGTAACAAGAGCTCTATGTGATATGGATCGCCCGGCCGCTTTTAGCAATCGCAAGCCGGAGATTTGATTTGTCGTATGAGGTCATCGCCCGCAGATGGCGGCCACAAGATTTCACGGGTTTGGTCGGACAAGATCATATCCGCACGACGCTGCAAAACGCGCTGAAGGCCAATCGCTTACACCATGCTTTGTTATTCACAGGTCCGCGCGGAACGGGAAAAACTTCGACCGCGCGTATTCTCGCTAAGTCTTTGCGCTGCCCGAATGCCGTGGACTTCATTCCGTGCAACAAGTGCTCGGAGTGCGAGGAAATCGCCAGCGGCCGCTCGATGAATGTGATCGAGATCGACGGAGCCAGCAACAATGGCGTCGATGCCATCCGCGAGTTGCGCGACACCGTCGGTTACATGCCCTCGAGCGGAAAATTCAAACTCTACATCATCGACGAAGTGCATATGCTCTCGACGAGCGCGTTCAATGCGCTTTTAAAGACACTCGAGGAGCCGCCCGAATTCGTTTACTTCGTGATGGCGACCACGGACGTGCACAAGATTCCGAATACGGTGCTCTCACGTTGCCAACGTTTTGATTTCCGCCGAATCCCCACCCGCGTGATCGCAGCGCACTTGCAGATGATCTGCGAGCGCGACGGCGTAAAGTTCGAGGCCGACGCGCTGTGGACTATCGCCCGCCAAGGCGACGGCTCGATGCGCGACGCCCAAAGCTTGCTAGATCAAACGATCAATTTCACCAATGGAAATTTGCAGCGCGATCTCGTTGTCGCAACCTTGGGACTCACCGACCGTGGCCTGCTGATGGATTTGCTAAGCGCCATTTTGCACCGCCAGACGGCCGATGTGGTGACCGGCCTGAAGCGGCTGCACGACAGCGGCAGTGACGCGAAATTATTCTTGCTCGATTTGATGGAGCAAGTCCGCAACACCCTACTCTTGAAAATCAGCGGCGACCGGTCGCTGATCGATTTGCCGGATAGTGAGCAAGAAGCATTGATTCAGCATAGTGCTGCTTTGAGTGGCGAAGATCTACACCTGCTGTTCGACATGTGCTTGAAAGGTGCCCAGGATCTTGCGCGCGCGGCGGACACGCTTTTGGTTTTGGAAATGATTTTGCTCCGAATGGCGAATGCGCCACGGGTGGAGCAGTTCGGGGCTCAATCAAGCCTCAAGGCTCAAGCCTCAAGGCCAACCGTAACAGCAACTGAAACTAAAACCGCAACAGCCCACAGCTCCAGCCAACCGATACACGAAAACAGCGCACCGAAGCCCGCTCCCCAAAATTTCGCCCCGCAAAAAACCACGACAGTAGAAACCGCAATCGAGCACCGCTACAAAGACCTCGTCGAAAAAATCAAAGAGGTAAATGGCCTCATCGGCGCCCAACTCGAAAACTGTTTTGTAATGAAACTCGACGGCAAAGTGCTCACGCTCGGAATCGCGCCCAAGCACAAATTTCTTTTCGATAAAATCAATCATCCCGATTTTAAAAAGAAAGTCGGTAACTACATCAACAGTTTCTGGGGTCCCGGCTTCACTCTCAATGTCGCGCTCGGAAATGAAATGCCGGCCGGCGAAGCTCCGCTTCCCAGCCCGAAAGCGCTCACCGAAAAAATTGAAGGCGACCGCCAGCAGGCGATCCGCACGGCGGTCGAAGCGCACCCACTCATGCAATCCGTGAAAAGTGTTTTTAAAGCAGAAATCAAATCGATCAAGGAGACAAAGCAATGAAAGGTATGGGCGGCGGCGGAATGCAGCAGTTGATGAGACAAGCCAACCAAATGCAAACGCGCATGAAGAAACTCCAAGAAGAGCTCAACTCGCGTGAATTTGAAGCGGCATCCGGCGGTGGCGCCGTTAAGGTCGTGGCTTTGGGAAGCAACCAACTGAAGTCGGTGGATATCCAAGCCGATGTCATCTCGAGTGGCGATAAAGATATGCTTCAAGACCTCGTGCTGACCGCCGTGAACGAAGCTCTGCGCCTGGCGAAAACCACGTCTGATCAGGAAATGAGCAAGATCACGGGTGGCTTTTCTCTCCCTGGAATGTGATACTTATAAATCATGATTCAAAAGATTCCTTCGCTGAACAAATTGGTCCACGAACTCAGCCGGTTGCCCGGCGTGGGTCCGAAGTCGGCGCAGCGTTTGGCTTACCACATTCTGCGTTCTCCGCAGGAGTTCGTGCTGAGCTTGCGCGATGCTTTGAAGCAGGTGAAGGAAAAGATCCACGAGTGCCCGGTGTGTTTTTCGTTTACGGAAGAAGAACATGCCTGCCATTTTTGCTCGGATAGCATGCGCAGCGATGACGTTGTGTGCGTGGTCGAAGATCCCGCGGATATCGAGCGCGTGGAGTCGTCGGGCGTCTTTCGTGGACGCTATCATGTCCTCCATGGCGCCCTTTCGCCACTGGACGGCATCAGTCCAGAAGATTTAAAAATTCAGGCCCTTTTGGACCGCGTCGGACCCGATGAAAGCGGCCAACCCAAGGTGCGCGAAGTTATTTTGGCCCTGGACGCCGATTTAGAGGGCGACACCACGGTTCTTTACTTGGCAAAAATCCTAAAAGACATGAATATCAAGACATCGCGCATTGCTCATGGGGTTCCCATTGGCGGCGATATTGATTACGTGGACTACCGGACTTTAGGCCGAGCGATTGAGAATCGGGTGCAGGTTTAAATAGAATGTCGTTCATTAACTACAACGCCAAAGAGATTCACTGCAAGATCGTCTACTACGGACCTTCTTTGGGCGGCAAAACGACTAACCTGCAATGGGTTTATCACAAAACTTCCGGCCCAGATAAATCCGAGCTTTTTTCGCTTCCCGGCGATGTCGAGCGCACATTGTTCTTTGATTTCTTGCCGTTAAATGTGGGCGATATCCGCGGATTCAAAACCCGCTTCCACCTTTACACAGTTCCCGGCCAGGTGGTTTACGATACCTCCCGCCGATTGATTCTAAAGGGCCTTGATGGCGTGATCTTCGTCGCCGACTCGCAGACCGAGCGGATGGAAGAGAATGTCACCGCCATGGCCAACTTGAAAAAGAACCTCGAGCTGCAAGGCTACGATATCCACGATATTCCGCTGGTGCTCCAGTATAACAAACGGGATTTGCCCAACGCCCTGACGGTCGCTGAATTGCGCTCGGCCCTGAACACCTATAATTCGGTGGATTTTGAGGGAACCGCGTCTGAGGGTAAAGGCGTTTTCGAGTCTTTAAGGACTGTTTCTAAGTCTATAATCAATGTGCTTAAGGGCGGCGATCTCTAATACTATCAGTTTTCTGTGCGGGTTTGCTGTATCTGTTGTCCGTTACTGTGTCGGTTTCGGGTTCCGTTTTGGGTTCCGTTTCGGTTTTGGTTTCAGTTTCGGTACCGTTTCCGTTATCCGTGTTTTGTGGTACTAACTCCTCGTTATGGAAACCGCCCGCGAAAAAGTTAAACGTCTGAAGGCTGAGAGGGATGCTCTTATTCTTGCTCATTTTTATGAGGATGGGGCGATTCAGGATGTTGCCGACCATGTCGGAGATAGCCTCCAGCTCGCTGAGTTCGGCCAAAATGCTTCGAATCCGGTGATCCTTCTCGCCGGCGTGGTGTTTATGGGCGAGTCGGTGAAGATCCTTTCGCCCGACAAAACCGTTTTGATTCCCGATATGAATGCCGGATGCTCGCTTGTCGACCATTCGCCGTATCCGAAATACCTCGAGTGGCGGCGCCAGTATCCCGATGCGATTTGCGTGACCTATGTGAATAGCAGCGCCGAGGTGAAAAGCATCACTGATGTATGCGTGACGTCGTCCAACGCCGAGAAAATCATCAATGCGATTCCCAAAGATCGCCGCATCCTGTTCGGCCCTGATAAAAATCTCGGCCGTTATCTCAGTAAGAAACTGAACCGCGAAATGATTCTTTACCCCGGTTCCTGCCAGGTGCATGTGCTGTTTGAAGCGCGCAAGCTCTTTGAACTGAAATCGGCACATCCGAACGCTGTCGTGATCGCCCATCCCGAGTGTGACGAGGCTGTCTTGCAGTACGCCGATGTGATCGGATCGACCGCGCGCTTGCTTCGGGAAGTAAAGGAGAGTCCGGCCAAAGAATTTATCGTTGCCACCGAGTACGGCATCTTCCACCAAATGCAGAAGGCCCGTCCCGAAGCGACGTTGATTCAAGCGCCGGCCCAAGGCGCCTGCGCGTGCAACGAATGCCCCTACATGAAAATGAACACGATGGACAAAATCGCCCAGGCGCTCGAGACCCTGCAACCGCAAGTCACGCTTCCGCCCGCGCTGATCGACAAATCGCGCGCGAGCTTGCAGCGAATGATGGCCATCACTCACGGAAAGCCGGTCACATGGCCGACCCATTTCAACGCTTAATCCAGGAGCTCGCCAAAGAGGCTCCCGGAATCCGTGGTGAAGGCCGCAGCGAGTGGGGCGCGAACACCAAAGGCATGCGCCCAAAAATCCGTGAGGCCATTCAAGCCGCTGCCACGTGGAATGCGGGCGATCTCGAACTTCTCACCGATCTTGAAAATCCCCCGCGCCCCTACTCCACTTCGGTCAGCATTTCGCACACCCAAGATTTCGGAGGCTGGATGTCGGTGCCGCGCCCGACTCAGATCGGCTGGGATATAGAGGTCAAAGCGCGTATCAAAGATTCCATCATTGAACGCGTGTGCGCCGGCATTGAGGTCGCAAAGGCTCCGAAAAAGTCCTACCTCTGGTGCGCCAAGGAGGCCTTTTTCAAAGCGCTCGAAGACGACCAACCTGACGTTCTCGTGCAGCTGACCGTCTCGGATTGGACAAAAGCAGGCGACGATTTATGGAAATGGAAAGGCCTTGGACCGCGCAACGGCGCAGGACTACTCATTGAATCTGACTCATGGATTCTCGCAGGTTGTCTAATTTCTTGAGCATTTGTCGGCAGTTCGACAGTGTCTCAATGTGATATTCGAAAATTTTGACCTAAAACTTTAGTCCAGACACTCCGAAGAGTCATATGTAACGAGTGAAAGGACCTCTTAGATGAAAGCTGCACTCAAATCTGATCGCCGGGTCGCTGCCCGTAAAGTTGTCGACTTCATCCATATTGCCGAGCTGACGTCGCTCTCGAGTTACTCAGTCATCGCCCGCGAAGGCGTCATTATCGATGCGAGCCAATCCGGATTCCTGATACGCATTGACCGCACTCAATTAGTTCCCAAAGAGTACCGCGAAAACTTATCGATGACGAAATTGATCGGCCACCAAGTGGTCATGTATTTGCCGCAAATGAACCTCGATCTTGACGGCACGATCACCCGCGCCGAACACGTCGGCAAAGGGACCTTCGAGATTGCCTGCACCTTCTCGGCGGACACGCCGGAGTATTGGCGGGATTGTCTGGTGGAACTGTTGCCGGCTCCCGGCGAGATTCACACTAACGAAGAGAAGTAAGAACTTCTTCCCAAGACATAGAGGGCGATCCGTCTTTGCACGTTTTGCCCGCATCGACCATATCTTTGAGCTTTAGCGCGTACTCGCGCGGATCTTTGTCTCCACCCATTTCGTCAGCCAGGGCTTCGATCGCCAGACCCGAATCGCGGGTGTTTTCGATGTCGTTGTAAACGAGGTAGATCTTTTCGTCGTCTTCGGCCTTTTTGATTTCGCTGGCGATTTCCTTGCCCTCAAAATAGGTCAGGCCGAAACCCGAGGCCAGAAGCAGAGTGCAGCCCGTTACGGATTTGGTTTGCCAGTAGCAGCCGATGGCGGTCAAAGTCACTCCGCCTTTGCCGAGGGTCATGTCTGTGGCCATGGATGTGAGGCCGTCGAGCTTTTTGGTGTATTCCAGGTGCTCCGCCCGGTAGGCGTCGGCGCAGCTCCCGACGGCCGCTTGCGCGGAAGTCCCAACCCAGGCACTCGCCAAGAGAGTGATCAAAAACCCAATGTGCATGCTCGAGCGTATTGCGAAACGGAGGCCAGCTCGCTCGCGTCTCTATTGATTCTTGCGGGGGCGTCTACGTTAAAATCGTGATCACGCCGAGTGATATTTTCAAATATTAGAGAGGAACGAAAGGCGGAAATCCCTCTTCCGGTCCCAGCACAAGCGTGTAGTGCAAGGGTAAAAACCACGCCAACCGGTCAGCCAAAATGCGATGGTCCTTGCGCGGCAGGTTGTTTAGCGAATCAGTCGAAAACATAAGGTCCACTTCGCTGAAATCGGGGGTCGAAATGACTAAAATCTTGGGCGTGATCAGCCCCTGAGCTTTCAAAAAGTCGCAAAACTTCGCGGACATAGGGTGGAAGGTACTTTTCGCTGGGCCCCCCCATCACAAGCTTTTTGCCCTCATGGTAGACGGCCTCGCCCGTGCGGGTTTTGACTTCGGGATTCAAAAAGCGGCCCGTTTCCACAAAGTTCCACAGCATCCCGTACGGGAAAATGTAATCAGGAAGCATCTTGTGCGCGTTGATCGCAAGGCCGATTCCTCGTCCGGCAAGCCAAGGCACCACCTTGGTTATCGGCTCGGTGCCCTCGGGGCCCGTGCGCGCAAAGAGATAAGGCCACCCGTCTGGACCCGTCTGGGGTTGCTCGTTATCGATCTGGACCTTCATCCCGGCGATCTGCTGGAGGAAGTCGCGCTCCCACTCGTCATTGCGTTTGAATTCGGGCTGTTGGATCAGCAGGTCAAAATCCATGCGTAAGCCTTATCCCGAAGGCCATTCGTGGTAAACCATTTTATCGATTTTTCCGATATGGGCAGAGGGGTTCCCTCTTGAAGGGGTGCCGCCGGCAAAAAGGAAGGAAAAACAATGAATTCCAAGCCGAAGAACTTCTCGCAGGCCCTCAACGAGCTCGAAGACCTCACCCGCACCACTGGCTCGGATCTGCGCCGCAAGCTGCAGGAAGAGCTCGACGACCTCGAGGAGAAGATTCACAAGCTTAAGCCCCAACTCGAGGAGCTGAAAGACCGCGCCAAAGATGAAGCTCACAAGGCGAAAGAGCGCGTGGAGACGCAAGTAAAGGACAATCCGTGGGCCGCCATTGGCATCGTCGGTTTGATCTTTCTGGTTCTGGGTTTTCTATTGGGTAGCCGGAGACACGATTGACCTGGATTTTACGCATCCTCATTTTCTTTCTCGGTGAGTTCGTAAAGGGCCGGATGGTTCTGCGGGCAAAACGCCGGGGCGTGGTTACGTATCTGAAAGCCCTGCAGGGCTCGCGCCGCATTCTCTTGATCGCGGTCAGTGTGTTCTTCGTTTTCAATGTCGTGGCATTGGCGGGAATAGGCACGTTTGTGACCGGCGTGATGTTACTCGATCTCGATCAGCGGCAGAAACTTTGGATTCTCTTCGGCGTATTCGCCGCGCTTTTCTTTATTCCCGTCATTGCCCTTGTCATCGCCTTCAACGAACGCGTTTGGTACAAAATGTCCGGAGCAGAGAAAATGGTCGAAGATCTGCGCCTAGAACCCGAAGAGAGCAAAGCCGCCTAAAAGGTTCCATCTTCTTTTCCGGCTCCACGGTGCGTCGGTCCGAATTTCGGACAGGCTAAATTACCAGGATAAAGAATCCCACCAAGAACATCGCGAGAGCGACTAGCAGGTAAACGCTCGGACGCTTACGGAGGTAAATCGATTCCATGGCGGCAGCCATAACCGGAACCGAAGCTCCCATTGCCGACAACGATGCCAGGTGGCCGATGCGAATCGCGGCCAAAAATAGACACAGTGAAAGGAACGTTCCCAGAAACGCCGCGGTCGTGGCTGTGAGCCGACCGTGCGGGCCTAGGCGTCTCCAGCCATCTACAAATTTTATTTTGTGAAACTGATTATAGACGGCGAAGAAAGCCAGGGCGCCGATACAGCGAATGAAGTTAGCCTGGAACGCATCCATCTTCGGAGCCGTATCGAAGGACCAACGCGAGAGTACGATCCCAGCGTTATCGCCGAGCATGGCCAGCATCGCCGTCACGAGGCCGACGAGTTCCCAGTGTCCCTCTTTCTTGAAACGCTCAAAGCTGAAGACAAACAGACAGGCGATTAAAAACAATACGGCCAGGCCCACGCGCCAGGAAAGATCCTGGTGAAAGAAGAGATGCCCTTCGATCGCCATCAGCACCGGCTGAAAGCCCCACAAAATTAAACCGCGTGCGGCGCCCATGCGCGCGTACGCGATCAACAAAAAGACATCGCCGATTCCAAGACCGATGCATCCACTACCGAGAAGCGCGCCCGCGATTTTCGGCGAAATCGGCGTCCAACCCGTCGCGATAAGAATCGCGGAAAAGCCGACGAAGGCCAGTCCGGCCTTGAACACATTCATCCACAACGGCGAGATTTTGCGTGAAATTTCGGCAAACAACAGGCTCGAAAACGAAAATAGGAGCGACGAGCCAAGCGCTAAATAATAGGCCAATGTTTGTGGAGCCATAGGATTTGTGTATCGGAAGAAGGGTTCTGAGGCACGGGAATCCTTTCCCGTGCCTCAGATTTAAGAAGGGGGAGCGGGAGGAGCTGCGCCGCAAGCGCGAGGCTCACCCGCCAAGTGAGACTAACTTACCGCAACCGCATGAAGCCGGCGTGAGAGGGCGATTAAAAAACTTTGTGACAGCCTTGCGGAGGCCCCGTAAAATTGTTCCCGTCATAAATTTAAGGAGTATACCTATGAAAGTAACGATGTCGGTTCTCGCTATGGCTTTCGCAGTGGCAGTGGCACCCGCGGCTCACGCTCATCATGCGTGCGGCAAAATCGAAAAGATGTGCAAGAAGGCAGGCCACCCGAAGCATGGGGACTGCTTGGATAAAATCGTTGCCGGTGGAACGGTTGACGGTGTGACGCCCGACGCGGCGGACATTGCGGCTTGTAAGGCCAGGAAATCCAAATAGCCGGATTTTCAGGGCTGCGATTGGTCCGACTCTTTTTTCAACTCCCGAAGGATATAGCGAAACAGGATCACGAATGGGATTGTGACCACAACGGCAACGCCTAGAAAAATCATTTCGACAGGTGAGAGTGACCAATCCAACTTGAACCTACCTAATCAGCGGCAAGATCGCCGCAAAGTGGAAGATGGCCGCCACGATGACCAAAGTGTGAAAGATCTCGTGATAACCAAAGACGCTCGGATATGGATCCGGCTTTTTCAAAGCATAAACCACGGCTCCGATCGAATACACGACCCCTCCCGCCACTAAGCAGCCGAAGCCAATTGACCCCAGAGCCGCATGAATCTCACCAATAAAAGAAAGCGCCAGCCAGCCCATACCCACATACATAATCGAGGAAACCCATTTCGGCGAATTCGTCCAAAACAGACACTTCGTCACGCCGATCACCGCCGCTACCCAGAGCATCGTGAAGAAGCGCATGCCACTTGCATTGTCCAGAGCCAGAGCGCAAATCGGCGTGCCGGTTCCGGCAATCAACATAAAAATCGCCGAGTGGTCGATTCGTTTCATAATTGTGCGTTGATGCGCATTCCATTTCCGACGATGGTAAAGCGCGCTCACGCCAAACATTCCCACTAAGCTGCAACAGTAAATAATTGTCGGGGCCAAGACGCCGGGTGAATGCACGCGTAATAACAACATCGCGCAGGCACCCAATGAAATAAAAAAGGCGGCTTGATGGAAGTGACCGCGTAGAAGCGGCTTAACCTCAAGCGAAGACATTAGACGTTCTCGTTGAGCATGGTCTTCACGAAGCCCGGCAACTGAAACGCCGATTCGTGGACTTTCTCGCTATAGTATTTGAGGCCGTGCTCTTTCGTGAACAGGCGCGCTTTCTCTTGAGAGAAATCTTTCGCGGGATTGAGATCACCCTTGCATGCCGTCTGGTGGCTCCACATTCCTGTGGGGTAGCTGGGTGCGAAGAACAGAAGCGTCTTCACTTTTTCGGCGCCGAAAATTTTCTTTAGCACTTGGTTCGTCTCTTTGAACGCCTTCTCTTGGAAAAGCGGCGATTCACCCTGCGTGACGAGCAATCCGCCTTTACGGAGCGCGCGCATGCAGTTGCGGTAAAACTCCTCGCTGAACAAACCTTCCGCCGGGCCGACCGGATCCGAGCCGTCGACGATAATCACATCGAACGATTCCTGCTCGACTTCTCTCACGTACTGAATGCCGTCGCCGATACGCAAGTCGAGTCGCGGATTGCCGAACTCGGAGCTAATTGTAGGCAAGAACTGCTTGCTCGCGCGAACGACCGCTTCGTCAATCTCCACCATCGTCACGCGTTCAACGGGATATTTCAAAACTTCGCGGATTGTACCGCCGTCGCCGCCGCCGATCACCAATACGCGCTGGGGATTCGGATGCGTCTGCATCACGGGATGCGCGATCATTTCGTGATAGTGGAATTCATCGCGCTCGGTGCACATGACCATGTTATTCAAAGCAAGAAAGCGGCCGAACTCGGGACTCTCGAAAATGCGGACCTTCTGATAGGGCGAAGTTTCATTAAACATGATGTTGCCGGTGTGGCGCAAAGAGAACGCCTGGTTCTCGTCGCGGTCCGTGAACCAGAGATTGCGCATGTACTTCGGCTCGACGAGAGCCTCTTCCATTTTCTTGCGGTCGTTTTTGAGTTTGAAGTCGATGCGCTTAAGCAGCGACAAGGAACCGCGGTACATTTCGATTGAAGAGTGATTCGCGGCTTTGAACGCGACTTTCAAGTGATCAAATGACACCCACGGATCTACCGACTCACCACAAGTGAATAAGTCCACAGCGGCATAACCATACTCGGGCCAAGTGTGAATCGCCAAATGGCTCTCTTGGATCACAACGACGCCGGAAACACCAAAGGGAGAAAAGTGGTGGAATGTCGACTGTATCACTGTCGCACCGGCATTGCGTGCGGCCGTCACCATCGACTCTTCAATCACCGCCACATCGTTCAAGATGTCGGGACAGCAACCGTTGAATTCGACTAAAATGTGGCGACCAAGTGCGTTCATAGACGTTCCTCAAAATGCATTCTGTGAAGAATTAGAGACAGCCCCGCATCTAAAAATAAATCGACGCAAAGTGCAAGTTATTTGGGCATGAAATTGCTTCAGAAGCCGGTCTCTTCTCGCAACGATTCTGAAGGGCGAGTAGATTTGCCGCCGGGGGGATTTCACATGCTTAAAATTTATGGTCTTTTTGCGCTTGTTTCCGTCATTTTGTGTGCGGGCTGCTCAGCTCCATCTGATGACGTCAGCGACACAACGGTCAGTCCTCAGGAGATGGTCGTCAATGACCTTCATAAGATGAACGATTACACCAGCCCGAGTGTCGCGGATTTTGACCTGCAGAACCGCAATCTCTTCAGCGCCATTTTCGGCGGCGAAAACGGCGCGGCTTTGCGCACTTATCTCGATGCGCGCATTCACTATTACTACACGCCCTCTGAACTGGCCTCGTTTCGCAGCCAACCCGCGGATTTCATCCACAAGGGTTGGTACACGGACGCAGCTAAGCAAACCGTCTTCGGCGCGGAAGGCAAAGCCGTGCTCGGCGCCGCCAATATCGGCACCCAGTTATGGCTGAGCGGATTAGTCGATCAAACTCCCGTGACGGTGTTTGCCGAAGACCGCACAATTCCTGTCAGCGACAGCCGCGTGGGCTTGATGTTGATCGGCCCCGGGTACGACGCCTTTATCCATGCGACCAACGGCAATGACTACGAAGTTCCGTCGGGCTACCGCCAATCGATTCTGCTTCATGAAGCGCGCCACTCGGATTGCACGGGCGGAATCAGCGAAGATGATCTCAACGTACTGCGCATGTCGCCGAACGCACAGTGGACCGACGCCAATTTCAAAGACCGTGAGTGCGGCCACTTGCATACGTACTGCCCGCCCGGCCACGATCTCGCCGGCAAACTCGCCTGCGACGATTTGGCTTGGGGCGCTTACGCCGTTCAATACGTTTACGTCCAAGCGACGATCAACGATTACGTGGGCGCCGACCGCGCGATCATGGAGGCGACGCTGGCGGATTTGCGCAGCCGCCTGCTGTTTGACGTCGATGACATGATGATGGGCCAAATGGGCGCGCCGGATATGTCGACGTCGGGAGTTCACCAGTAATGATGCGGGTTCTCTGGCTGCCGTTGGCGGCGTTGATTGGGATCGGGGCGTATTTGGCGTTTCCTTCGCGGCCAGCGCCGGTTGACGGTCAGCGCGTGGAGTATTCGCCGGGGACTGTGCTTCCCGATGTGAAGACCAAGGGCCCAGGGCCAATGGCCAAAGGCCAAAGTGAAAGCCCTTCGGCCTTCGGCCCGATTGCATCCGCGGCGCGGGTGCCGGTTGCGGCGCTTATGCCGTCAAAAGAGGCTTTGCGCGCCGATGTCGGCCGCGATCCTCATGTCACACCGAAGGCCCTGCTGAAATTTTCGGTGGATGTTTACAACAAAATGGCCGTCGCAAAAGCCAATGAAACGGCAGCGAAAGATTTAATCGCCGAATTGAAAACCTGCGCCCTCGATCGCGACGGCGCGCACTCGGTGCAAGCTTTGTGTTTGTTGAACGCCAAGAGATTGGCCAATCAATATCCCGGCTTCGCGGCCGATTATCACTCTCTTGAGGGTCAGGCTGACCCCCAAGTCTTAAAAATCATGAGCAGTCTGCCGCTCTAGTAGGCATTTTTTAGAAGACGTTGATATACGTATTCAGCGCCACATTCGTGCGGTCACTGCGGATATCGTCGGGCAAGAACTGCAGGTTCGGATACAGGTAGATATCGCGGGTCATCGCATAACCGACGCCGATCGACTGATACACTTTATCGAAGATATACGTGCTACCCGGAGCGCTGCGGGCGTGCTCGTAATTCCACAGATTCGTGACCGTGCGGAGGTTGATGTTTTCGGTCAACTGGTACTCGATGAACGGGTCGAAGTTGACCACGAAATCGCTCTGATCCGGCTTCACGTCCGCGCCGTTTTTATCGAACACGGCGCCTTGCGCGAGCAAGTAGAGACCGAGCGACACGCCGGAGTGGCCGATTTCATAAATATTGTTCTGAGCCACGGCGACGCTTGCCAACCATCCCTGTGCGCGCAAATTGCTCTGCGTGTAGAAAACGGGATTGATTTGAAGAGCGGACTGAATGCCCTTCCATTTGTACAAGTGTTGGTAAATCAAATACGGATTGTCGGCGTCGACGCGGTCGCCTTGATAGCCACTCGGTTTCGCCTGGAAAGGACTGATCCAGCGAACGCCCACACCCGCCATCAAGCTGTTGCTCGACGAGAGGTTGTATTTGCCGGAGACCTGTCCACCGATCAGCGACGCATCGGTCGTGCCGTTGGCGCCGGCGATGTTCGGGCGGTCTTCCGAAAGCGGCTTTTCAATGCTGCCGCCGATGTAATTCAATTGCGAGGAAATCGACCACTTCGATTTTGATCCTGTTTCCGCGCGCATTTTTTTGTTGGTGATCGTTTCGTCGATGTCCTGACCGGGCGTTGTGTTTTTCTCGCCGGTGACATCGCTAGCTTTGATGGAACTTTCATTTGCATCTTGTGCGTGGACCGTGAATGACAATCCGCTGACCAGCAAGAGTGCAGCAAACAATTTAGACATATTTTCTCCCCCTCCGTGAGCTGACGTACTACTTGGTCAGAGAGGCTATCGAACTCGCTCCGTGAGTCAAGCCCGTGTCTACAATGTTCGAGATGAGATACTCCCCGTGGTCCGAATCTTGCCTCTCTATGTCAGCAACGGGGTCTCACGTTCAAAAAGGAGCCGCCATGAACAGCCAACTGAAGAAAGAACTCTCAATTCTGACCAGTTTACTCTGCGGGGGTGCAATAGTCACCGGATCGAAAAAATGGCGGCGCCGCTGGGCCTGGCTCTCGCTGGGGCTTTTCCTCGCGAGCCGGCAAAAAGACTTCGACTTCAGTGGCAAGAACGTCCTCATCACCGGAGGCTCCCGCGGCCTCGGCCTTTCCCTCGCCTGGAACGCCCTCCGCCGGGGCGCGCATGTCACTCTCGTGGCCCGTGAAAAGGACGAATTAGCGCGCGGCAAAGAGATTTTATTGGGCTCCTTTCCCGACGGCCATATTTTTACTCAAGTTTGCGACGTGACTGAATCGGGACAATTACAGGAGGCAATTGAATTCGCCGTTCAGAATATGCGCGGCATCGATCTCCTGATCAATAACGCCGGCTCAATTCTGGTCGGTCCCTGTTCCGCCATGACGAATGAAGATTTTGAAGCGCAGATGCGCGTGCACCTCTATGCCACGATGGATGCGGTTAAATTTATCCTCCCGCACTTTCACGCGCGCGGCCGTGGGCATATTTTGAATATTTGCTCGATGGGCGGAAAGATCGCTCTGCCGCACATGATTCCCTATGGGGCCTCGAAGTTCGCCCTGGCCGGGTACTCGCAGGGGCTTGCGGCCGAACTGGCGCCGGCGGGCGTACGGGTGACAACGGCCTACCCGAGCGTGATGCGCACCGGCTCTCCTATTCAAGCGGTGTTCAAAGGCGATCACGAGAAAGAATTTATGTGGTTCCAAGCACTGGATGTGATGCCCGGCCTGTCGCTATCGGCGGATGCCGCGGCGAAACGCATTCTCGACGCCGTCGAACAAGGTCAATCGGAAGTGGTCTTGAGCGTGCCCGCGAAACTGCGCCTGTATATGGGCCTGTTATTGCCGGAAACGATGCAAGTTTTAACCTCGGCGGCCGCGCGCTTACTCCCGAAATCCGACGACTCAACGCCGCGAATCGGCGCGGCGAGCCGCGGGCGCTTCGCGCGCAGTAAAATTCTCAGCCGCCTGCGCGAACGCGCCGACAAAGCGGAAGTCGAGTATAATGAAGCGCCACACTATAGCGCGGACTACGCACTAGGTTTGAAACACTAATCCAGGCGGCTGAAGAACCGCTCCCACTCCACCGAAGGGAGCGGATTCCACGATACATTGTAAATCACGCCCTGGGCGCGGCCGGCGATATTTTCGCGCGGGATAAAGCCCCAGCCCCGGCTGTCCCAACTGTTGTCGCGGTTGTCGCCCATGGCGAAGTACTTGCGCGGGGGGATTACGAAGTCGAGATCCTCATAGCGTGCGAGGCGGTGCGTGCGGCGGATGTGCGCATGGTGGCTCCCGACCGATTCGAGATAGACGACTTCGTCTTGCGGGGCATTCGCGAAATCAATCTGCGCCTGCGTGTCTCCGTCGAGCGGCTGGCCATTGATGGTGACGAACCCGTTGACCACTCGGATGTGGTCACCGGGAAGGCCAATCACCCGCTTCACCATGCGCACATTGTTCTGCGGATTGAAGAACACCACGATGTCGCCCCGTTCGGGATCGCTCAGATGTTTAATCACGCCGCCCGTGATCGGAAATTTAATATCGTAGGCCATCTTGTCGACAAAGATCGCGTCGCCGACGTGAATGGTGGGCTCCATGGAGCCCGACGGCACGTAGTTTTGGTCGGCGAAGGAGCCGCGCACGAGCACGATCAGGAAAATGTAGAAGATAAAACGGGCGTTGCTTTGTAGTAGGGATTTCATTGATCCTCCCGGCTAAAAGACTACCGCCGGGAGATGAAAGTGGGATGAATTCGGCGTGAAATCGCGCGGTCTAGTTCAGATCGCACTCGAGCGCTTGCGTTCCCCCGTTTTGATCACAATGAGCGACAACCGGGGCTTCAAAGCGCGACTTGCTCCACAGATTGGTCGGTAGGTAAACGTTGAAAAAGCACTCGTCATAGGGCGCAAACTGATTGGAGTCTTTCACGTTTTTGAGATCATCCATCGCTGTGGTGTAGAACTCTTTGTACTTAGTCGCGCGCGGATTAATTTTGCCCAGGATCTGCGCGGCGCGGCCGCTTTCTGTTTCATCACCTTTGTCGAGACCTTTAACCGTCATGCTGACATCGTGAAGAGTGATTTGCTCCGCCTTGGGGTCTTGGCTGTCTACGCGTTTCACTTTTGCGTCGAGGGTGATCTCCACCTGAAATTGGTTGCCCGTTACGCTGATGGTTTTACAGCTGATCGTTCCCGAGTCGGCGGCGAAAGCGTGGGCAGAAAAAAACAGGGCTACTGCTAAAATGGTCTTCATGGTCGTCTCCTAAAAGGTTCGGTCACCCGTGTTGATGACCGGAGACGCGGATCTTAGGCGATTTCGACTTATTTCAAAAATGAATGATTTAATAAATAGTATGCACTTTATGCATAAAGGGATGCCCGGTCATCTCTGGCATTGATCTAAAGGGCATGAGACAGTCTCGCTATGCCACTGGAACTTGACCACGTTTACGCATTCTGCGATCCCGCTTTGGCCGAAGTTCCGATTCTCCAACAACAAGGATTAACGGTCGGTAATGGTCGAAGTCATCCCGGCCAGGGCACTGCCAACCGTTGCCTGATGCTTGAGGAGAATTACTTCGAGTTGATCTATCTCACCTCAGAAGAAGAAGCTCGCCAGAATGTGTTGAGGCTGGATCGAAGGGCCAAGTGGCGAACAACTGGCGCAAGCCCCTTTGGAATCGCCTTCCGAGGTCAGCTTTTGGCGGAAGATCGCCCGCAGTTTTGGGCCTATCATCCGCCCTATACGCCAGGATTGGTAATTTGGATTCATGAGGCCAACTCAAAGCGCCCTGAGTTACCGATGATCTTCGTAATGGAGTTTCCGAATAACCCCTCGCTCGCAGAGGTCAAACCTCGAGTGCGGCTTGAGGGCCAGGATATTTTGCGCCATTCTCTCGGCTCAACTCGGATTGAATCGCTGATCGCGTTTGCGCCAGGAGCACAGTGGCCGCTGGTTGAGATCGTTGAAGGTGTGCGCTTTGAACCAGCGCCTCGGCCTCACTTGCACCTCCACATTGATGGGAACAAGAAAGGCAATTTTGCGATAAACGAACTTTGCAGTTTCGCAATTCCCTAACTCTGCTTGGCAGAGTTAGGCCTGCTTTTCCTGGACGTAGTCGCGCAAGGTACCAAACGTCCGCATCACTTTGCGCGCCTGACCCGGATCATCCAAATGAATCGAATACGTCCGTTCGAGCGCGGACACGATTTCAACCGCGTCGAGGCTATCAAGCTTCAATTTCCCCGTGCCGCCAATGAGTTGGTCTTCGTCGCGAATGTCGTCAGGCGTACAATTTTTCACATTGCACTCGCGGATCAACAATTCTTTTAACTGAAGGCTCAGGTCCATTGATTCCATTTCCAGCTACTCCGCATCAGCCCAGCGAAAACGCCGGCTCGCGATTAAGACACATAGCACACCGAAGCCCACAAGCACGCCAATTTTTTTGAGGGTCTCGGTGAAGGGGGCTTTACGGACAATAATATCGAGATAAGATTCAAGTCCCCAATATAACGGCGAAATCTGCGAAGCGTGTTGCATAAACTCAGGCATCACGAAGCGCGGAATCATGACGCCCCCAAGGATCGCTAGGATAACGACGCTCAAGGCCCCGAAGGCCGACGCCTGCTCGCTGGTGCGCGCGAGGCAGGCCACCATCAAGCCGTAGGAAGTTGCGGCAAAGGCGCACGCCAGTGTCGCGTAAACAATGTGCGCGTAACTGAAATCCAACACGAGATTAAGATGAGTGATTCGCGGAAGCACGAATACGCCGACTGCGAACATCATCGCGAACTGGAAAAAGTTAAGTATCAAGAACGGAAGAATTTTGCCAAAGATCAACTGCCCGCGGGTGACCGGGAAACTGAGCAAACGCTTGAACACGCCGAGCTTGCGGTCGCGGATCATGCTATTCGCCATCGGGATGACGATAAAGAACATCCCGAAGAGCGCCCAGGCCGGCACCGTCTGTTGAATGGGGTTGGGCAGAATCACGCCGTTGATGGCCTTTTCTTCGATGAGGCCTTCGACATGATTCACATCCGAGACCGACGCGATTTTCACATTGGTCGCGCCCTTAGATTTAAGATCTTTTTTGGTTTTGTCGATCTCCGCCTTCACTTGCACGATCATGACAGATTGCAAAGCGAGCGAAAGGTTGGATTCGACGAGCGCGCGCAGCGATTGATCAAGCGTCGGATCGAAGACGAGTTGTACCTTGTCGCCGTCTTCGAGCTTTTCGCCCTTCTTGATTATGTCGAGCGTGTGGCCGATTTTCTCCGGCAAGATCAAAGTGAGCGAGCGCGTGTAGCTCGGCTTAGCGCTGACTTGAATGTCATATTTTTGCCGTTTAAGTTCTTCGAGCAACTTCGTGCACACCGAGTCGGCATCGTCGCACTGAGTGCCTGTCACGAACTCGAGCTTTACCTTCTGGCCAACTTTGGCGAGGTACACGTCCTGGAGCGCGAGCGTCAAAAAAACGATAAACGCGAGCGGCATCACAAAGAGCAAGCCGAGCGCCTGGCGGTCTTTTAATAGCAAGCGGAGCTCGTGGAGCACGAGGAGCATGAGCTTCTTCATTCCAGCGCCTCCTGTCCCACCCACTCGAAGTAGCGGTGCTCGAGGCTCTCACTGCCGAGAATCTCGTTGAACGGTCCATGCGCGACCATGCGCCCTTTGACCATAATGCCGACGCTGTCACAGAGGCGTTTAACTTCCTCGAAGTAGTGCGTGGAATAAATCAGCGTTACGCCTTCCTTCTTCAATTCCAAAATTTTATCGAAAATAAAATTACGCGACTGCGGGTCGACGCCAACCGTGGGCTCATCGAGAATTAAGAGGTCCGGACGATTGAGCAAAGCGACGCCGAGGTTCAAACGGCGTTTCATTCCGCCTGAAAACGTATGAACCGCGTCGTCGGCGCGCTCGCTGAGGCCGATCCAGTCGAGCACGCGGTCACTCTCGTGGCGCGGGAGATCGAGCAGGCGTCCGAAGAAATTTAAATTCTCACGAGCCGAGAGCGTTGGAAATAAAGCGATTTCCTGAGGTGCATAGCCGAGGCGCTGTTTGTAAGTGCGGATCTCGTCGCGGCCGAAGCCGAGGACTTTCGCCGTTCTATATTTACCTTCCACTTGTCCGCAGAGAAACGAAATCAATGTGGTCTTACCGGCGCCGTTCGGGCCGAGCAATCCGTAAAAACTGCCGCGCTTAATCTGTAGATTCAGTTCAGCGAGCGCCGGTTCGGGGCGGCCGGGATACGAGACCGAGACCGCCTCGAGGTGAATCGCGAATTCGCCCTCAGAGATAATCCCTCCTCAGGCCGCGGAACACGCGTTCTTCACTGTCGGCAATCTTCAAAAGCAAATCGGGAATCGCGTCAAAGGAGCCTTCCAAACGGTCCTTGCAAAAGCGCGCGGCCAGAGTCGCGAATTCGCGCCACAGGCCCGCCGCTTCGGTCAGCTGTTGGCTGGCCGTGATCAGGGCCGGCTGATTGAAGCGTACGCCCGCCTCCTGCAAAAACGCGGCATAGAGCAAGCGGAAGCCTGCACCGCCCGTGCCGATCTCCTCTTGCATGCGGACGACGTTCGAGACGAAAAGTTTCAATTGATCCGTGTCATTCAACTGGCGCGGCCATTTGCGCATGCGGCGGCTCAAATAGCGAATGCCGCTTACGCCCGAAAAAAACACCGGCTTAAAGAGCATCGCGTTCGTGGTTTCGCGAATTCCCTTTCTCACCGCTCGCTCGAGCTGCACTTCGGTCGGCACGCCATTCGGAGTCGGATAAAATAGCAAGCCCTTGGGGCTCAACGGCCCTTTTGAGAACCGCGCGCGCGTCATTGAACTGCCGGCACACTGTGACGCGGTTTCCATCACCGGGTCGCTCACGAGGTACTCGCCCGAAGCTTCGCGGCCATAGACGATCAGGTTGTGCGCGTTGAATTGAAAGCGGAATTTTTCAGGGATGTAATTGAGCCAGAAAATGTTCGCACGCACGCCGACCGCGCGGGCGCCGCGGAGTAACTCGTCCAAAGCGCGCGTTCCCACCATGGCGTTGCGAAAATTAAAATACTTGTACGCAATCTGGAGGCGCTTACAGGTTTTTTTGAAAATGCCGCCGGGAAACGAACGATAGCTCGTGAGTGGAATGCCCATCACCTTCACGATCGGCAGGTGGACGAAGAATAGACCGCTGCCGATACCGAAGGCCATCGCTTCGCTCAACTCTACGCCTGCGTTGCGCAGCAAATTGCTGGTCACACCCGATTCGCAGTGTGCGGTTTGGTGGTGCTGGAATTCGGTCAAGTGAGTTCTCCACGACGCAACTGAACCGCGTCGACATCCAAACACTGCGCGTAGCGTGCCACCCACTTGTCGCTGAGCTTATTGAAGTGGCGCGGTCGCAAATGACGTTTCACGCGCCAATGGAACATTCCCATGTTGGCGGCGAGTAGTTGGCTGTCCATCAACCGCAATTTCATAAAGTACTCGAGCGGACTGGCCGCGCCCATGCGGACGCGATCGCGCGTCGCCGTAAGATCGGTCTCGATTGTTTTCCAGGCGCGGTCTTTGGCTTCGGCTTCAACCGTCCAGCCGGAGGTTTTCACGGACGTGAATTGGCCGTCGTCACCGACGGCGTAACAGATCTTGGTGCTGCCCTCAAAGGTGGGATCCTGATCTTGAGGAACATCACCGGTTTTCATTGCTAGACGACTTCGAGCTCGAAGTAATAAACGCTCACGCGTGCGCTTTCCGGCACGAAGCAAAGGATTTTGTCGCCCGCCTGCAGTTGCTTCTCGCGGCGAAGTTCATCGATCGACGCGAAGATGGCCGCCGAGCCGACGTTGCCGCGCTGGTAGAGCGAGGTGTACCAGCGGTCTTGCGGAATTTGGAAATCGATTTTCTGCATCGATGCGTCCAAAATCTCACGGAAGAAATCCGAGGACATATGCGGAATAAAATATTTGTAGTCGCCGGGTTGTAAGCCACGGCGTTTTTTAATTTCGCCGAGGGCGCGTTCCACACAGTAGATCGGAACGCGCTCGCGCAATTGGCGGATATCCTGGCGGATGTTCATGGCAAAATTTTGGGCTTTCGGATCCGGATTCAAACGCAGATCTTTCCACGGCGTGATCTGTCCATCGTCTTCGCGGCGGCCCCCGCCCATCATGCACACCGGCTCTTCGTTCGAGAACGAACGCCCTTCGATCCAATTGATGCGCAAGGAGCGGCCCGGAATGCACTCGGTGCTCAAGTAAACGGCGCTCGCGCCATCAGAGAGCATCCAGCGCAAAAAGTCGCACTCAAACGCCACCATCGGGCTCTTCTCGAGTTCATTTACTTTGGTTTCGGATTCGCTTTCAAAAAATTCGCCGCGCATAAATTTGCTGGCGGCTTCACTGCCCGCCACAACGGCTGAGGCATGGTCTCCACAACGCAAGCTGGTGAAAGCGGCCTTCAGCGCGGCGGTTCCACTACAGCAAACGCCTGCCGTCGTGATCACTTCGCCGCTGAACTCTTTGAGTTCGCCCTGCACCATTTGACCGTGTGCCGGCAAAATCAAATCGGGGCTCGAAGTTCCCACGGCGAGAAGACCAAGGTCTGACAATTTCAATTCTGGATTTTCAGTAAAAAGAGCTTGCACCGCCAGCGCCGTCATTTGCGCGTTGGAATGTGTCGGCTTACGGGTTTTCGGATCGATCGCGTAATAACGGTTCTCGATCTTGTTACTCGCCAAAATAATTTTCTTGGCGCGCGAGGCACGTTCACCGACGAATCCAAGAACGTCTTCAATCGTCGAGTTGTCCACGGCCGCATTCGGAAAGAATGAAGCTGTCGCATTCATGTAAACGGGGCGGATCTGCTGTTCGCTCATTTCGTCATTTCTGTTGTGTTGCCTGAGAACGCTTCCTTCATTCTTGTAATAGGCGCGACGCTTAGGATCAATAAGATGAGGTTGATTCTAAAAAGAATTAATAGAAAATCCTGAAAAACGCCCGGATTCGGTGCGAGCCACAAAATGAATTTGGCCCACGGCTCGAAGACCCGGCGACCAATGCGGTCCATCATTTCTAGCGCCGGGCGATCCAAATTGGATTTTAGTCCGCTTGTTTCTAGCCCTTGGCCTTTCGATTTTACCCAACTTTCCGCGAGGTTACGGCCCACCTCGGGAAGGCCTGCAAAGTCTTGCTCGCGAATGCCGGCAGCCGGAAAGAAGGCGAACGGCGCTTTCCGCCCGGTGAGCATCCATCTCGGAGTAGTCACAAACGAGGCCCAGATCGGAGAAATTTCGCAGAGCGTGATTTGTCCCGGAATTTTGGCTCCGAGTTCCAAAAGCTTCTCACGCAAAATACGCGTCGCCGAATACCAGAGGTTCCGGCACGTTATCACCGGCACGACGAATTTTCCGGACAGATTCGGGTGCGAATTCAAAAAACTATGCAGCGGTAAGGACGGCGAAAGAAACCAAACCTGGCCGCCCAAAAAGATCAAATCGTAGTCGTCCCAGTTCAGCTTGAGCGGCTCAAGCGGCGCCGCCTTCCCGAGCACCGAACGCGGAAATGCGCGGAAGAAAGACGTCATCTTCCACGGAAACGGATAAGACTCAGTCGATACATACTGAACCGTCTCGCAGGGATAAACGCCGCTAAACCCCTGACTCAGGAGTTCCATAGCCCGTGCGGTTTGGCCGGCTTGCGAATAATAAAGGAACAATGCTTTTTTCATTTTAAAAACCTAGCCAAGTGAGGGCCTAGTGAATACATCCTTGCTCAATGGGTCAATCAAAACCATCACATCGCTTCACCGGTATGGGCATAGTCTCCGCGGCTGGCCTGGGTTTGGCGGCGACGCGTGCACACCTTTTGGACGGCCGCGAGACCGTACATACGACTGACCCGGCGGAAGACCGATATTTTAAGATTGCGGCGGACCTTGCCTTAGCCGAAACCGACTATCGCGCGAATACTTTCGCCCTGACGGCGGCTTTGGAGGCCTTAACCCAAGCCGGCCTGTCCTCTTTAGAAGGCCTGCGAGTCGGCGTCTGCGTCGGCTCAACGGTTGGCTGCACGAATTTTCAGGAAGAGTGGCAGCGCGCAGTCTTTGACAAAAAATTTCCTGACGGCGAACCCTTTGCCCAATACTTCCACAACAATACCGCTCAACTTCTCGCGCGCCGTCTCGGCTGCCGCGGACCCGTGCAGATGTTGAGCAATGCTTGTACATCGGGCGCGGACGCGATCGGTGTGGCCGCAAATTGGCTCGACGCGGATCTCTGCGATGCCGTCATTTGCGGAGGCACCGAGGTCATACTCGAGCGCATTTTCTATGGCTTTCGCTCGTTAATGCTGGTCGCGCCCGGGCCTTGTCAGCCGTTCGATGTGCGCCGTCAGGGTTTGAATCTCGGCGAAGGCGCTGGAATTTTAATTTTGGAAAAAGCCTCGAGCCCGCGCGCTTCGAGGGGAGAATTTTTGGGCTACGGCTGCGGCAGCGATGCCTTCCACCCGACGTCGCCCGATCCCGAGGCCCGCGGCCTGGACCGAGCGGTCGCGCAGACGGGCGCCGTTTTAAATTCCGTGGACTTTGTCAGTGCGCACGCGACCGGAACTCCCCATAACGATTTGGCGGAAGGCGGTTGGATCCGCAACAAGACTCCGCAAGCGCGCGTGGTCGCGACGAAGGGTTACACCGGCCACACGCTCGGCGCGGCCGGCGCCATTGGATCAATTTTGACGTTGCTGAGTCTGGAAACCGGCAAACTTCCGGCCTCGCGTGGCTTCCATGAAATAGATCCCGCGATCGGCGTCGAACCGACGCGCGCAATTGAATCGGGAAACTTCAAATCGGCACTGTGCCTGGCTCTCGGCTTCGGCGGCATTAATTCGGCTCTTCACTTAGGGGCCGCACAATGATTGTGATTTCAGGGTTAGGACAATGCTCGGCACTCGGCCTCGGTCTCGATGGTCTGCGCCAAGCTTGGCTGGACGGCGCTCAGCCGAAGGTTTCGGTGGAAGTTGTCGAAACAGCTTCCGGTCCGCGCGACGTCTCTGTCTACCGCGTCCCGCCGGTTATTTTGCCTCCGAAACTCGTGCCCGAGGCCGTCGAACGGCGTATGTCGCGTTTTGCGAGGATGGCTTTTGCCACAATGAATGAAGCCCTCGCCGATGCCGGCAGTCCGGCGCCGGCAGACCGCTCGGCCTTGGTCGTCGGGTCTGCGTACGGATGCCTCGACGTCGCCATGAATTATCAAAACCGTATTTTTCAGTACGAACATGCAGGTGCGAGTCCGACGTTGTTTGCGTCGTCGATTCACAATTCGCTCGCCTCACAACTCACCCTGGCGTTTGGCATCCGCGGACCGAATTCGACGGTCGCAACGATGGAGCAAACGCCGGTCTCGTCATTTCGATTGGCTTACGATTGGATACAAAAAGACCTCGCCGACCGCGTGGTGGTTTTACTCGGCGATGAACTGACCGCGTATCACCTCTACGCGCTTTCGCAAACCGAACAACGCCTGCCCGCCGGCGAAGGGATGACGGCTTTTGTTTTGGACCGCGAATCGCTCGCGGCTAAACGCTATGCGCGGCTCGAAGCGCCGCAGATGGTTTGCGAAAGTCCGCCCGCGGGAAAGGTTTTTTCGGCCGGAACTCATGCGTCGCTGTATGGAGACATGGCGATAGGAACTGCGTTTGAGACGCTGTTGGCCGCACTCCATGTCGAGCGCGAGGGCGAGATCTACAGTTGCGTGCAGGACACGCCGGGCTTAGCGCAGCAGTCTCTAACACTTACGCCTTATAGAAATCCATAGGCCAGGCCGATGCGTCCGATAATGTTGCCTGCCCATCCCCCTGTATCGTGCACGTCGAGACTGTTCGCGGGAATATTGTATCTGTAATTCTCGAATTCATAGGACAATCCGACATATCCGTAGAACCCGACATAAATCGGAACCATCACGTCGGCAATGAGCTGGCCGCCCATCGCGTAGGTTTTTCCCGAGGCGATCCACGATTTGTGATAGTCGTCATAAATATCGTAACGCTCGGTCGCATAGTCGACAAGCGCATGGGCGAGTAGATGCCCGCCTTTCCAGAAGCGGTATTTTTCGCCGCCAAAATTCACTCGGCAGGCGGCACCAAGACCATAAACGTTCATTTCCGTAAAAGGATCCGGCTGAGTGTACTCCATGTTTTGACGGTCCCAAGTCGCTTCGACGCTACAGCGTCCAAACTGAACCCGCGCCGCAATTCCGGTTTGGCCGCCCACGCCCCCACCACTGTCCACACCCCACCAGCCGGCCTGCGCTCCGGCATGTGCGCTCACCCAAAAATGTTTATCGGGTGTCGACCGATAACTATGGGGTCCGGCATCCGCCGGTGTGTCAATGGCTGGGGCCTCGTCAGCGCCGGCGGTAAAAGCAAAAGCCGCGATTAAAATCAGGAGCACAGTTTTCATGATCTACCTCTGCCGAATATTATTGCCGCATTTTCGCGGTTGCGCTAGCGTCGAAGCGTTAACCACCAAAAAGGAGAATTATGAAATCCGCACTCGCGATTTTTGCTTTGGTCTTTGCATTCAGCGCGTTCGCTCATGAACACCACGATGCCAGCGCCAGCATGCCGAAGGACTTTGAGACGTTGAAGAAACTTGTCGGCACTTGGGAAGGCACCACCACGATGAACGGCAAAACGATGCCGGCCAAAGTCGTCTACACTCTCACCTCGGGCGGAACCGTGGTCGAAGAAAAACTGGCTCCGGGAACCGAGCATGAAATGGTCAGTCTCTATTACAAAGAGGGCTCATCGTTGGCCATGACTCACTACTGCGCCGAAGGTAATCACCCGGAAATGAAGCTCAAGAAGGCCGATGGCAAGTCGATCGCGTTCGAGATGACGACACCCACGGGCGTCACTTCGATGAACGAGCCGCACATGCACGCGCTCACTTTGACGATGGCGGATAATAATTCGCTCAAACAAGAGTGGACCAATTTTACAGGCGGCAAGAAAGCGGAGACCGCGGTCTTCACTTTCAAACGCAAAATGTAATTTACTGGTTCAAGCGGTACAACAACAGAGCCGCGCGGGGCACAGCTTCTTTGAAGCTCGTTAAGCCCGCGCGCTCTTTGTTTGTGTGAAAGTCGAAGCCAATGACGCCTAAACCATCGAGCGCACCCTTCTTCACATACTGAGCCGCAAAGGCGATATCGCCTGCGCCCTGCACCATCGGGTCTGCGCGATTGAGCGCTTCAAAGCCGAGGTCCAAACTCACCTGCTTCATTTTGGTCTCGAGCGCCTGATTTCCGGCTGAGAGGGCCATCGGCGGATACTTGTCATTAAACTCGATTTCGGCCGAAACTTTCGCATCGCTGTCGTAGTCTTTGTTAATCGACTCGATTTCGTTCTTCACGATCCTCTGCATTTGTTCATGGGTGTGTTTGACCTGCTGCGGGCTTATCGCGCGAAATTCGCCATAAGCCTCCGCGATCGGCGGAATCACATTGTCCTTGCCGCTGAGCGTGGCGCCGAATTCTTCATTGCCCTTTTCTCGCATGAGAACCGTGGCCCCGGCCATATTTCCGACATTGAACGTGCGCAACTTTTCTTTGCGCATTTGATCGTAGAACTTAGCGAGAATTTTCGAGATCGGGTAAATCGCGCCCGGCCCCTTGTCTTTGCTAAACACCATGCCCGAATGGCCCGACTTCGCGTGAACTTTGAGATTCCACTGCGAAGCGCCTCGGCGCGCGACGATCAATCCCGGCGCCTTGCCATTGCGCGGCTCAAACGAAAGCGCGTAGTCGGATTTCTTGGCCCATTCGATCATCGGGCCGCGCGTCGTCGTTAACGATCCATCTTGATCTTCGCCCGGATATTCTTCGTCGCCAGTCATCACGATGGTGATATTCATTTTCGCGAGCGCGCCGGTCTCGTTCAGAGCCTCGAGGGCACTGAGCATCACGATATCTCCGCCCTTCATGTCGGAAGTTCCCGGCCCCCCAATCCACTCGGCATCGATCGGTTTGTATGTCAGAAATCCCGAGGACTTCTCGAAAACCGTATCGAGGTGACCGAGCAGCAGGATTTGCGGTCCCGTGCCTTTGTGCTCCGCGACTAGATGATTGGCGCGATGAACTTTCAAAAGATCCACGCGTGAGGTCGTGAAGCCGAGCTTCTTGAGTTTGGCCTCGAAAATTTCAGTCACTTGACGGACACCGGGAAAATCCATCGTTCCCGAATTTATGTTCACGGCTTGTTCAAGAAATTTCAGATCGTCGGCCAAATGCCGGTCGACGGCCTGAACAATTTGTTGTTCAGGTGCGGACAAATGCGGCGCACTCGGCGCCGCAAAAGCCAATTGGAAAAATAAAAGGCCGAACCAAGTCGTCATGTTTATTCTCGCAGGCTACCGAGTCTATTTTTTAGTCAGCCTAGCATCGCAGGTCGGAGGTGCAACCACAACTTTGCCGTCTTTGACTTCGACGGTCACTTCCGTGTCCTGTGGATTCAGCAAGAAGTGGTTCGCGACATCCTGCGAAACATCGGCCACGCGGCGTTCGAGTTCGCGCACACTGAGCACGATGTCCTTGCCGTCCTGCTGAAACGGAATCATGCCGATGGCGTGGGCATTTTGGCGTTCATTTTCCGCCCCCAGCACGCCCGAGACAATTGCATTCACAATCGCAGCGTCGTCACCGCCCACCGTTAGCTTGCGCTCAGCCAGGCCCTGTTTGTACTGTGTCCACTTGTGCGCGACAATATCGATGACCTCTTCGCGCGTCGGATTGGTGAGCGGAATAAACTCACCGATACGATCAAGCAAATAGGAGTTCAAGCCGTCAGCTTCGGCGGCATCCTGAAAACGTACCGCGCTCGCGTTTTGACCCGCCATATCCTGTCCGGCATTGGTCGTCATGATGAACAGCGTCTTCGAGGCATCGACTTCGGCTCCGGCCGCGCCCTGCGCGCCATAAGTTTCACCGAGTTTCGCATGGAAGCGGCCTTCATCCATCACTTGCAACAGGGCGCGCTGCACACTCTCGTCGGCCTTCTCGATTTCGTCGAGCAAGATCACAGAATAGGGGTTACTGCGGATCGACATCGCCAAACGCGCTTTGAACGTTTCAACGTCCATCGGCGTCGCATATTCCGCCATCATGATTTTGGTGAAGCCGAAGCCAAGCCCTTTGGCGACATGCGTGGCCATCGCCGTCTTTCCAACGCCGCGCTTGCCGTAGAGAAGCGCGCCGAAGGGACGCGAAGAAATGGCCTGGTTAAATTGGGTGAAATAGTGGGCGCCGATCGAGCGCGTGACACGCGCCTTGGCGTCCTTCATTCCGATCAGGACCGTATCGAGATAGGCCACAAGACTCCCGATGCGCTTGCGGATCGCCTCTGTCTCAAGTTCGCGGATGTCGTAACCATAGAGTTGCGAGGCGTAGTCGATAACATGGTTCTCGTCGAGGGCCTTCACTCCCTGTGCAGCGGCCATCGACAATGCAAAATCGAGCAAACGGATCGATTTGCGCGGATTCGCGCCAATCGGATCGAATTGCTTCGAAACTTGCAGGATTTTCTGGAGAACCGGCGCCGCCACCGAAACCTGGCGCGTGCCGCTCTCCTTCGCCGTAAAGTCCGCGAGAATTTCCAAGACGCGGGCATCCGTTGGCTCATCAATCTTAATGTTGATGGGAAAACGTTCGGACAAGGCCTGGTCGCCCGAGAACGCCACTTGCCATTCGTTGTCAGTCGTCGTTCCGACGATTTTGATTTGGCCGCTGGCGAGTTCAGTTTTTATATGCTGGAAAAAGTCGACGTCGTTTCCTTTATATCTTCCGGCGCCGACGAGCGAGTGGATTTCATCGATCAACAAAACGACTTTCACGTGTTGTGCGGCCGCCTTGAGGGCCGAAATTTTGCGCTCGGTAGGACCGACGACGCCGTCACCGGCAATCAAAGTCGAAGCGGCGAATCGCAAGAAGACCGTCGGCTCTTTGGTGTTCTGCAGCAAATAGGACACGAGCGTTTCTAGAAAATAACTCTTTCCCGTTCCCGGACGGCCCGTGACGCGCACGCCCCCACCTTGGGCCATTGTCAGTCCCGCCATCGCCAGTTGGATTTCTTTTTTTAGCGAATCGAACTCCGCGCGGCGGGCGAGAGGTCTCCGATAGAGCTCGAAATTCTTTTCAATAAACTTGCCGAGTTCGACTTCATCGCCCTCAACGTCGACCTTTTGCTCATTGAGAATCTCAATGGCCTTTTCGACGGCCGCGCTGTCTTCCGTGGCGTCCTCTTTGGCCACTTCTTCTTCCTCGGGTGCCGCTTTTTCCTTAACGGCTGACTTTCCCGTCTTGAGCTTGGTCAAAGGAATATTTACGCCATCCTCGGCGACCAGGGCGCCCCGCTTGAATTTCGGATCGGCGTAGTAGGCATATTCGAGCTCCTTGATTTTCTTAGAGCCATAGAGGGCGCCGTCTTTCATCAGAAAAATATACCCGTCGCCGCCGTTCGTGACCTTGAAGAAGAACTCAAAGTTTTCGGTATCGTCCCAATGAACGGAGATCGTGCTCGATGGCGTGATGGCCGAATTGAGCGCCGGATAGGTGTAGGCGTTCATAGCATGGCCGTCGTAGTAGACCATTTTGTCGCCAATCAAAGACAACAGGACGTTGTTAAAGGCTGGATCTTCGATTGTCGGCTCACCGTCTTGCCCCGACTTTTCAAAATAATCCAGCTCGTCGGCATTGAGGTAGGAGAGGTAGCGCAATTTGCCGGCGTAGTCGTACTTCTTTTTGTCGCCGATCGCGATCTGCAGACGGTCCTTCGAGCGAGGCACGTTGATGGTCATTGCAACTGGCTTTTTGTCAGTTCCGACTGTGATTGAACCGGACGTGCGTGCGTAGGTGTTTACGGATTGGAGCGCAAACACAAGGGCAAAGCCCAAGATAAACCTGTACATTGAATCCCCCCCGAGATTTCTTTTTCTTTGCGCGGAAAATATGCACGTTGCTCGGGCGGCGCAATCATAAAGAATTCAAAAGGGTCCGCAAAATTTTCTAATGCGGCAGGGCTAAATCACCCAACTTTAGCCGAATCGGCGGGAAGGCGCGGGAGCGTGATCACAAAAGTCGTCCATTGGCCGGCGCTGTCGGAGGTCACTTCGCCGCCATTTTCTTTTAGAATTAACTGAGTCATTTCGTGTCCAAACTCCTTGGGAATTCCGCGGCCATTGTCCATAACCATCAGGCGGATGTGGGTATCGTCAAACTCCGTGCGCACCGTGACCCACGCATCAGGCGCACCTTTCAATGCCTCGAAGGAGTTCGTCAGCAAGTTCAATAACGCTTGCCCCACTTGTTGGGCATCGCCGAAAAACTCTAAGTCCGCCGGGCCATCCTGCACGACAACTGAAATCCCATACTGCTCGAATTGACCGCGGCACAGGTTAACGGTATCTGCCACGACGCGCGCGATCTCAACGCGTTTATGTTGTGGCTTCACGCTCGTGCGTGAAAACGTCCTGAGCGAATTTACGATTTTGGAAATGCGCACGACCGTTTGACTGATCTCGCGCGCGGCGGCTTCGCGCTCACTCTCGCCGACCTGAAGCATCTCCTCCACCCTAAGATTGATTGTCGACAAGGGCGTATTAATTTCGTGCGCCACTCCTCCGGCCAACATTCCGATCGCCGCCATTTTCTGCGAGCGAATGGCTTCCGCCTGCGAGGTCTGTAACTTGTCCATCAGGAAATCCTTTTCGAATCCCAGGCGAATCGAACTCACCACATAGGCGTTCACGCGGACAAGCACTACGCACACGGTAATCGTGTAGAGCACGATCATCGCCGCCATGGCCTGTTGGATCTCCGTCCCGCCGATCATCAGCACAATCGCGTAGGGAATCAAAGCGGGAATGACAAACGACGTTACGGCTTTCATCGAGCTGCTGTAGCCCACAGTCGCCCCGGCAGTCACTCCCGCCAGCATAAACGCGAGAAACGTCTGGTACACGACCATGTCGCTCGACAGAAGTACAGTCGCGGCGACTGCCCAGTAGGTTCCGCTCACGAGAACACTCAAACAAAATATATTTTCCCACAGCGAGGGATCGAAAGTCCTATTCGTTCTGAGAAAGCGGCGCTTGAAGAAGGCCTGAACGGAAATGCGCGCTAAAAAAAGAGCCAAGCCGCAGGTGGCCCAACTCACAATATGAGCGCGGGACACGACATTGCGAATCACCAACGCGAACGTCACGATGTTCAGCAGGCCTGCGGCCTGGGTCATGAGACCTTGCTCATAGAGCAGTTTTACCCGGAGACGCTCGATCTGGTTTTCCACGGCCATTTATCGGATCTTATTATGAGAAACTTTGCGATTCTGATCTAAATAAATAAATATTAACCTACGGCTCGACGCCAAAATGCAGCGAAAAACCGGCCTTCCAAAGTTGCCGTGCGAAAATTAAGATAACAAAAGGAAATCGCATGGAGCATTTGTGGCTAAGATCCTAGTGGTTGACGACGACGATATTTTCCGGACCGCCGTCGAAAAGAATTTGAAAATGGCGGGACACGAGATCCGCTCGGCTGAAAACGGCAGCAAAGGCCTCGGCCAATTGAGCTCCGAGAAGCCGGACTTAATTATCTCCGATATCCGAATGCCCGAGATGGATGGCGTTGAAATGCTCAAAGCCATCCGCGCCACCAGCCAAATTCCTATCATTCTTATGACTGGCTTTGCTGAAATCATGGAGACGCAAACGGCACACTCGCTCGGCGCCAACGATTTCATTCCCAAGCCGTTTACCAGTGAGGATTTAAATCACGCGATCGAACGCTGTTTGCGGCCGGCACATAAGGCGGCCACAAAAGATGACGACTTCTGTAAGCTCGCGATCGACGATTTCATTACCGGCCGCACAATCAAATACAATATATTCGTCAAACTTTCGGGCTCCAAGTACGTCAAGGTTGCTCACAAGGGCGAAGATATCTCGATGGACCGGGTCCGGTTTTACCGCGACAAAGGTCTCGCCTATCTTTATTTGAGGCGCGAAGACTTCCGGCAATATGTCGGATTCTCCGTGCATCTGACCGAAGCCGCCAAGAAAACGAACATTATCTCGCACGACCGCAAGCTCGGCCTGCTGCGCCACACGGGCGAAATTCTCACCGAGCAAATCCAGCATGATGGGCTCGACGAGCAATCCTTCAATTCGGCGCAAGCTTTTGTGGGCGCCACGCTCGATATTCTGACCGATAATCCGCGCGCCGTTGAAGTTCTCGAGGCTTTGAAGCATCATGCCGACCACTTGTTGGTGCACAGTGTGGGCGTTAGCCTTTATTCCGTGATGATCGCCCAGGCGGTGGAGTGGCACTTGCCGGCGAACCGCGCGAAAGTGGCGATGGGCGGCTTATTCCACGATGTCGGACTTAAAGAGGTCGCCCGCGAAATTCTCGACCGGCCCCGATATACGTGGAATCAATCCGAAGTAAAAACCTACGAAACGCATCCGATGCGCGGGTTAAATCTGCTCGCAGACATTCCGGAAATTTCCGAAGACGTGCGTGAGGTCGTCAAGCAACATCACGAGAACTGTTTGTCCCGTGGATTTCCGGCCGGGATGAAAAAGGCGGCCATTCACCCGATGGCCAAGCTTATTTCTGTCGCTGACGAATTCTGTTACCGCATCATCAAGGGCCCGGAATTTAAAGACATGACTCCAATGGAGGCTTTGCAAGACATAAAGTCTACGAACGCCGAGCAGTTGGACAAGGCGTTCCTCGATGCGTTGGTGCGCCTATTTAAAGGGAAAATACCCGGGGCCACGGTGCAAACCGGATGACGGATGCACAGGAAGTCTTCTTCAATAACGCCTTTGACTTAATGGCCACTGTCGGTGCCGACGGCTACTTTAAAAAAGTAAATCCCGCATTTGAACGTATTCTCGGCTACACGTCGGCCGAAATGCTCGCCAAGCCCGTAGTTGAGTTTCTACACCCTGAAGACGTCAACAAAACCAAGTCGGGAATTCAGCGGCTAACGGCTGGCGAGCCGACCATTCAATCCGTCAACCGTTACCTTTGCAAAGACGGAACTTATAAATGGATCTCCTGGAATACAAAACCAATTAGTGATGTGTTTTACACTGTCGGACGCGATATCTCGGACCACATCACCGAATTGAAACGCACCGAGGCCCAGGTGCTTCAGCTACAAAAGATGGACGCCGTAGGCCGCCTAGCGGGTGGAATCGCGCATGACTTCAACAATATGTTGGGCGCGATCTCGCTTTATTGCGACATGCTCGTGGAAGCCGCGGACAATCCCGAAGCGGTGCGCGAGTGCGCACAGGATATCGTCGGCGCGACCTCGCGCGCGAGCGCCCTGACCCGCCAACTCCTTGTGTTCAGCCGCAAACAGATTATCCAACCGCAGGCCTTGGCCTTGAATCCCCTGATCGAGAACTTACAGAAAATGCTCGTGCGTCTGATCGGCAGCTCGATCTCGATGAGTTCCAAGCTGGCGGATGACTTGCACACGATTGTTGCGGACCCCAGCCAACTCGAACAAGTGATTCTGAATCTCGCCGTCAACGCGCGCGATGCAATGCCAAGTGGCGGAACTCTGACGATAGAAACCTCAAACGTATATTTAGACGAAGCGTTTACTAGCCGGCACTTGTCGGTGACTCAAGGGCAATATGTTTTGCTGGCGATCACAGACACGGGCACCGGGATGGATGCGGAAACTCAGAGTAAAATCTTTGAACCGTTCTTTACCACCAAGGGCGTCGGCAAAGGCACCGGATTGGGTTTGTCGACCACTTATGGAATCGTTAAGCAGGCCAAAGGCACGATTTGGGTGTACAGCGAACCGGATCGCGGCACTGTTTTCAAAGTTTATCTCCCGGCCGCCGAAGGCGCCGTTGCGGAGCCTATGGCGGCCCAGTCGGCGCCACTCAGCTCCGAGGGCCATGTCACCATTTTGCTAGTGGAAGACGACGATCATTTGCGGCAAGGTTTCGCCCAAATGCTCGCTAACCGCGGCTTTCATGTTCTGACCGCGGCCAATGGCCAAGAGGCCTTGGACCTCACCAAATCCCACCCCGGCCCGGTTCACTTGATGTTGAGTGACGTCGTGATGCCTGGACAAAGTGGCTTTGAGTTGCATCACGAAATCGCAAAGCTGTTTCCCGAACTGCGCGCGCTTTTTATGTCCGGTTACACGGATGAATCCATCTCCGGATTGACCGGTGAGGAGCTTAAGAATGTGCCCTTTATTCAAAAGCCGTTCGGCACAAATGCCCTCGTCGCTAAAGTGCAAGAGGTCTTAGCGCGCCGGCCGTGGGTGAATCGCAAAAATAACTGAGTGGAGACCCGGCTTTAGGCGGCAACCTAGCGCCGCAGGCGTGAGCGCCCAACGCGAATTAAAGCTGACCAGGCCTCTGGCCTGAGAAGTGGTAGGGAATGCCGGGCTCGAACCGACGACATCCACCTTGTAAGGGTGGCGCTCTACCAACTGAGCTAATTCCCTATCGTTGGAAAGAAGGGGTCAACTTAATATGCCGGGCCAACAATGTCAAAACCGGCCAAATTAGTTTAGAGATTCGCACATACGAATCAGCTCATAGGCCGTCGCGTCAGCCTCTTGATCTTGATTCGGGGCGACGGTGAGCACCGGTACGGTGTCCGCACAGGTCAACTGTTTGCTGTTGTAGTGCATGCGGATCTCAGCCCACACACTCGGCGCGCGCGGATTTTCCGCAGGGACAAGCCACAGAGCGAGTACTTTCTGCGTCTCTTCAATGTAAGTCGTACCGTCGTAAGTGACTTTGCCCTTGGAGTTCACGCGCGTGACATGAACCAGCAGGAGACCATCTGCACCCTCGGCTTGAACTTTGAGATTCAGGCGGCCGATCGAGGTGTTTGCGGTCAAGCTGTACATGCCGTCGTAAGTGCTCCAATCCATCGGGCAATCTTTCGCCCACGGGAACGGCCACGGCACCGGCAAACCATGCGTTGTAAAGTCGGCATGGGCCACAGTGGTTAACGCGAGGAGCGCGAATAAAGCTGAAATTTTACGGATCATGACCATTCCCCTCTAACCTTTAGTGCTCGATCGAAACTTTCGCGTTGCGATTCAAGTAATAACCGTTCTTAGCCCGATATATATAACGGGGCTTATCGAAATCAGGCTCAATCAATTGGCGCAGGCGTTTGATCGTCACGTAGATCTTGTTGTCATGCACGGACGGATCGTATTCCTGCTTCCACACTACCTTGACCAAATTCTCTTTCGAGTACACTTCGCCCGGATTGCGCAGAAAAAGCTTCAACATATCGAGAAGGATAAATTGATTCTTGAAATCGATTTTGCCCTTCTTGCGTTCCACCACGGAATTGGACGTCGAATTGAAAACGAGGTCAAAGTTCGATTCGCTCTTACCGGCGATCCGGGTCTCGAGTTCCTCGATGCAGCGGTAGAGGAAAACAAAGTTGTCGGGATCGGCCATCTGGCGCGCCAGGCGGACGTATGTACGGGCCAGATCCATTTCGCCGGCTTCGGTGTACGTGTACGCCATCGCAAACAGCAAGCTGACATATGTATAGACGTTCTTTTGCGCCTTCAGTGCCTCGAAGGCCTTCCAGAAAACTTCCAGTGCTTCTTCGTGGCGCTTGAGGTTCACGAGAATGTAGCCATTCAAGATTTGCGACGAAATTTCGAGATCGGGTAACTTCAGCACTTGGAAGAACACGCGCAGGTTATAGATCTCCTTCAGCGAATCTTCGAGGCGGCCCAAGCTGCGATAGACCGCGGCCAAGCCGTGAATCGCGTAGCACATGTCCTCTTTGGAGTCTTCAGCGAGAGCTAACGCGAGGGCCTTCTCGAGATACTCGAGGGCTTGAGTGTTCTCGTTGCGAAGCGTGGCCGACAACGCGAGCGTGTAATAGGTTTTTGAGCTGAGTTCGATTTTTTCGCGAGTGACGTAATCGTAGAGACGTTCTTTGACCAAGTTGATGGATTTCTTGTCTTCCATCTCGGCGAACATGCGCAGATTCAAAGTCAGGCAGCGAATGTACATCTTGTGGTCGCGATGGCGGGAAAATAGGTCGGCGGCCTTTTCAAGCTTCTCAATCGACGCTTTAAAATCGCCGAGTTCACCAAGCAACTTACCGCTATCAAACAGCTCAGTCGCTTTGACCTTATCATCTGAGTGATTCAATTGGTCTTCCCCCACGCTACCCCGAAAACCTGTGTAAGAATTTTTAAATCGTTGCACAGGAATTTCAAGTGAATCTCTAGACTCCGCGCCAGTTGTGGCTTTTACAGGGTCCGCAGGCGTGCGCGCCGCGGCTTAGCCGCAGGGGTATGTCAAAAGCGTTACTCTGTTTGAACGGAGTTGTGTCTTTAAGGCTGCCACTCCGAGGCAAAGCGCGTGGTGTGCAAGACCACCCACACGGCTTTCATGCGCTAAGCGCGATGCAAGTTCCGTGCGGGTGTAAGCAAAGCAAATATTAATGAGTGTGTTGAGTCTGACCTGTGTACTGAGCGCGAATTCCAGTTCCCCGCTCTCCGCGATTCTTAAAGATTTCCTTCGCGTTCTTAACTTCAAGCGCATTCACAAGCACCTGGTCAACATGATCCACGAATACAATCTTCAAGTCTTTAACGACTTCCTTCGGAATATCCTTAATGTCCTTATCGTTCTCTTTCGGACAGATGATCGTTTTAATGCCCGCGCGGTGTGCGGCCATGATTTTTTCTTTCAAGCCGCCAATCGCGAGAACGCGTCCCCGCAGCGTGACCTCACCGGTCATCGCCACCGAGCGTTTCACCGGCACGCGCATCATCGCCGAGACGATGCTTGTCGTGATGGCGATACCGGCCGACGGACCGTCTTTCGGGATCGCGCCTTCCGGAACGTGGATGTGAATATCCGTATTCGCGAAGAACTCTTTGTCGATGCCGAACAGCGGGCCGCGTGAGCGCACATAGCTCATGGCTGCCGAACAGGACTCTTTCATCACGTCGCCGAGTTGACCGGTCACCGTGAACTTTCCTTTACCCGGAACGATCGAAACCTCGATCACGAGCAAATCGCCGCCGACCTCCGTCCATGCCAATCCATTCGTAAGGCCGATCTCGCTTTGGCCTTCAATTTTGCCGAAGCGGTATTTGTTCGATCCCAAGTACTCGACCACTTTCTTGGGAGTGATTGAGTGCGAGGCGGCCGATTTCACCTTCTTGCCGTTGTGCGAAGCCTTCATCTCTTCGGTCACAATGTCTTTCGCGGTCTTCCGGCAAACGGTCGCGATCTGACGCTCGAGATTCCGCACGCCCGCTTCACGCGTATACGAACGGATAATCTCTTTCAGCGCCGGCTCGTTAAATGTCACTTTGCGGTCTTGCAAACCATGCATTTCGATTTGCTTCGGCACCAGGTACTTCTTCGCGATATTGAACTTCTACGTCTCCGTG
>Ga0265338_10000608_pt1 | contig 62768 bp, 51 predicted proteins | sample 42126metaG_FD_193579 | JGI IMG/M metagenome (GOLD analysis project Ga0265338, IMG submission 193579) | Rhizosphere microbial communities from Carex aquatilis grown in University of Washington, Seatle, WA, United States - 4-21-26 metaG | ecosystem: Host-associated > Plants > Roots > Rhizosphere... | reverse complement strand
AGTCAGCAGGTGAATGGAAGAAATTACAAATAAAAGGCGCATTATTCAACGAACAAAGCAGTTACTTCAACAATCACCAGACGGAGGGCACGACAATGACAAATCAAATCTCGGCAAGATACGGCGAAATCGAACTCCGGTCGTTATACCCGACATTTGCCCTGCGTGGACTGATCCTGGCAGCGAGCCTTCATCTCGCCATTATCGGAACCTACTATTTGGCAACCGCATTAAAGGATGATGATCCGCCAGCGCACACAGTTCGCGTGACTATTACTGACCTGCAGCAGCCCCCTTCGATCAAAAATATTCTCGCGCCTCCCGCAGTGACGATTTCCGCGCCGGGCTCGCACACTCAGAACGCAATCCCTGTTGCAGTACCTGATGCTACAATTTCTCCCGATGTCACTATCCCCGATCAGGATACGATCGATCATTCGACGGCCGCTGCTGACCCCGGAATTGGTGAAGGCGGGAACGTGGTCGTTGAAGTCCCTAAAAATGTTGTTGTCGATGCCGAACCTGGACCATTCACACCAGTTGAAAAGCAACCTGTCCCGATCATCAATCCATCACCTCAATATCCCGAAATTCCACTTCGCGCCGGAATCGAAGGAACGGTATGGCTGAGAGTATGGGTAACAAAAGAAGGAAAGACAAAAAAAGCCGAGGTGGTGAAAACCGATTCTGAGCTGTTTAATCAGGCAGCTGTTGAGGCGGCCATGAAATGGGTTTTTACGCCGGCAGTCATGAACAACGGTCCGGTTGCCGTGTGGGTGACAATTCCCTTCAAGTTCAAGTTGCAAAACAGGCGGTGAAAGAATCGGGAATGTTGTATAGCTATTGCTGGACGACTCTCGCAAATCCCGAAGGGATGGCTTCGCCAGGCGCAAGGCTGCTGATCAAATCCAAAAAAGCTTTGCGCCTTGGCGTCTTTGTGAGAGACAACTCGTTAGGTCTCTCAAATGATAACTCAGAGTTGGTTGTTCAACGGAAGGTTACGACGATTCCCCTTTTACTTCCCGGGTCATGAGGTCCTCGGTAGCGAGATGAGGATTCTTCCCTTCATAAAGGATCTTATGAACTTCCGAAAAGATCGCCATTTCAATGGAATGCTTCTTCGCAAGATCGACAGATGACTGGCACGTCGCAACTCCTTCCGCGACCATCACCATCTCTTTCAAAACGTCGTCGAGCTTTCTCCCCTTCCCTACCTGTTCACCCACGTAACGGTTACGGCTGTGTTTGCTCATGCATGTAACGATCAAGTCACCGACACCGGACAGCCCGGCAAAGGTTCGCGGCAGAGCTCCCATCTTCACGCCGAGACGGGTCATCTCGGCAATTCCTCGTGTCATGATCGCTGCCTTCGTGTTGTCCCCGAAACCGGCGCCGTCGACAACCCCTGCCCCGACGGCGATGACATTCTTCAAAGCGCCGCCCAATTCAACGCCGCGAATATCGTCGTTGATGTAAACGCGGAAATACGGCGTACTGAATGCAGCCGCAACCGTCCTGGCCGTCCTCATATTGAATGATGCGGAAACGACCGCTGTCGGCATCCTTTGGATTACTTCTTCGGCATGACTTGGTCCTGACAGGATCGCAAGGTTCGCCTTCTTCTCATGCTCAAAAACATCGAGCATGACCTCGGACATTGTCATGAGGGAATGGTTCTCGATTCCCTTTGCGACGTTGACGATGATTGTTTGGGAAAGTTCATGGTGGGCAATTTGCCTGATCACAGAGCGAAGGAACTGCGACGGTACGGCGGAGACGATGATATCTTTTTTGTATGCCGCTTCCTGGATGTCGGTGAGGATCGAAATCTGTTTCGGGATTTTTATTCCCGGCAGGAAAGCAGGATTTTCTCTCGTTTCATTTATTATAGCCGCTTGTTCAGGGCGGTACGTCCACAGCGAAACGTCGTGATTGTTTTCAGAAAGTAGAATCGCAAGAGTCGTTCCCCAGCTTCCGGCTCCTAGGACGGCAATACGCATCGCGGACCTGCTAAATTGAAGATTACTGCAATGACAATCCTGTTACCTGTGGGAGGATGAACCCCGAAAGTTCGTCAGCTTATTCTCGGTCCCCCGGATAAGCCGTTTGATGTTCTCTCGATGTGTGTAGATGAGGAGAAGAGATGTCCCGATTGCAAAAAAGATCAACGTGTGATACCCCTGGATTTCGACTTTAAAAATGTTCTCACGGAAAAACATTGTCAAGGGGAATGCCACCGCTCCCGCGATCGAACCGAGAGAGACGTAACGGGAGCTCGAAAAAACTGCGGCAAAGATCACGACGGCGACTGCGAACTCGACAGGTGCTAAAGCCAGGAGCATGCCCGCACCGGTAGCCACTCCTTTGCCTCCTCTAAACCCTGCGAAGAGTGTCCAGATGTGGCCGAGAATTGCCGCCATCCCGCAGATAATCTGCACGACGGTAAAATCTTCGAACGGAGTTCTGTTTTGAAATGGGAGCGATGGGTCCCAGAAAAGGCGGGCAACAAACATCGTTGCGACCACACCTTTGAAAAGGTCGAACAGGATCACTGCCAAGCCAATCTTCCATCCGAGCACGCGAAGGACGTTGGTCCCGCCAGCATTCCCGCTGCCATGTTGGCGAATGTCAAATCCGCGGGAAATCTTTGACGCGATGATGCTCGTCGGAATTGAACCAACGATATAACTCAACAGTATAACGATGGCAAGATTGACCATTGTTCATCCAAGTAATGAGTGGGGGTAATGGCTTCTTACCCTACTAAAATAGACAATCACACAATGAAAATCAAGGCTGGCGCCCCAATTCGCTGCGGAGAATGATGTGTTTTGTGCTTATCGCGCGGTCAACGGCTAATATGCCGTCAATGTGGTCAATTTCGTGCTGCAGTAACTCAGAAAGACCGCCGATCGCTCGTATCTTTTTCTTGGCTCCAAATTCGTTCTGGTAGGACACTTCGACCCATTCGTGGCGCCTCACGCGCACGAGGATATCGGGAAGAGAAAAACAATCATCCCATGAGGTAAACTTCTTTTTGCTGTATCTCGTGATCGTTGGATTGATAAGCGGGCCAAACCCGTCCAATCCGATAAAGATAATCCTGAACTGCGATCCGATCTGCGGCGCCGCGTTGCCCCTGCCAAATGAATGCCGCGCTCGAAAGTCGTCGAGCGTATCGCGCAGGTTCCGGATCGCCGCACGTGTCGATGTCGACAAACAGTTTCTGACGGGTCTGCATTTCAAGCGAAGACCGGGGTTGCCAAGGAGCAATATTTTCTTCACTGCCATTTCGCTTCAGGTTCGCTTTTACCGGTACAAGTGCTGTTTCTCAAAAATAGTCTTTCATTTTTTAACCGCTAAGACGCCAAGCACGCTAAGAAATTATGATTACTAATGAGCAACAATACTCTTGGCGTTCTCTGCGCCTTGGCGGTAAAAACACAAGATTATTTATTGGAAACGGCACTAATCTTTAAATCGGCGCGCGAGAACCTCTGCAAACTCCAGATCATCTGGCGTCGTGATCTTAATATTGTCAAAGCTCCCCTCAACGATCGCGGGCCGGATGTTCAGTCTTTCAACGAATGACGCGTCATCGGTCCCCTCGATATTTTCGCGGCCGGCATGGACATAGGCGTCGATGAGCACTTGCTTTCGAAATGTTTGGGGAGTCTGCGCCATCCACAATACCGAGCGGTCGAGCGTGCGTTCAAATCGTCCCTGATCGTTCCCGGCCTTGATCGTATCCTTTGCGCGGACAGCGACAACTGCAGCGGAATCCGAAAGCGCCTTATCGATGGATGCGAGGATTATTTTTTGCTGAATGAAAGGCCGTACGGCATCGTGAACGATAACGACTTCAGCGTGGGGATCAAGATGCCGTATCGCATTCCAAACGGAGTCTTGTCTTCTCCTTCCCCCCTCAACAATTTTTGACACCTTTGAAAGCCGGTATTCCCTGACAAGAAGTTCGACCTCTTCACGGCTAGACGAGTGAACGGCAACAATGATTTCATCGATTGCTGCGCACGCTTGAAACCGTTCAATCGTATGAACGATGATCGGTTTTCCCTGCAGCAAGAGGAACTGTTTGCTGACCGGCGTTCCCATCCTCTCTCCCGCACCTGCAGCAGGGATAATAACACTGGTAAACATGCGTGCTCACTTTCTTATGGCGGGAATTTCTGATTTCCCGATATGATCAATCGGAAATCTAAACTCAGGTACGTCGCAGTGTGATGCGCGGATACCGTCATTCGACAGCGATCCGGCCGATCCATTGACGCACATCGCTGGAAGATCATCAGAGAATCAACATCGCGTCGCCGTAGCTGTAAAATCTGTACCCTTTCTTGATCGCGAGTTTGTACGCGCGCATCACAAAATCGTGGTCGGCAAACGCCGCCGTGAGCATCAGCAGCGTCGATTCCGGCATATGGAAATTGGTAATGAGTTTGTCGGCGATCTTAAAATCGTACGGCGGAAAAATAAATTTATCCGTCCAGCCTCTGCTTGCCTTAAGATGGCCGTCCGTCGTTACGCTGGACTCGAGAGCCCTGCACGTGCTGGTGCCGCAGACAAATACGTTGCCCCGGTTGTCAATGACCCGGTTGACAACGTTCGCGGCCTGGTCGTTCACTTCAAAATACTCGGAATCCATCTTATGCTTTGTCAGATCCTCGACTTCGACGGTCCGGAACGTCCCCAGTCCGATATGGAGGAGGACGGAAACGACCTTAACTCCCTTCCGCTCCAGTTTTTTAAGAAGCGGTTTTGTAAAATGAAGGCCAGCCGTTGGCGCAGCAACCGCACCAATGGTCTTGGCATAGACCGTTTGGTACGAATCTTTGTCTTTTTCCGTCGGGTCCCGCTTGATGTATGCCGGCAGCGGTGTTTTTCCAATTTTTTCGATCAGTTTGAAAAAGTCACCCTCGTAATTGAATCGGACCGTGCGTCCGCGCGATGTCGTATTGTCGATCACCTCGCACGAAAGGTTGCCGTTGTCGAAATAGATCTTGTTGCCGATCCGGACTTTCCGTGCCGGGTCGACGATGACGTCCCAGATGTTGTCCGTCGCGTTCAATTGCCGGAGAAGAAAGACCTCGATCTTGGCATTCGTTTTTTCTTTGCGGCCGTACAGGCGCGCTTGAAAAACTTTGGTCTCGTTCACGACAAGACAATCCCCTTTTTTAAAATAATCGACGATATCGCGAAAATGCTGTTCAGTGATATTCTCGTCGTTGCGGTTCAACACCATGAGCTTCGAACGATCTCGCGGAGAAACGGGGTGCTTTGCTATAAGGTTTCGCGGTAATGGATATTTGAAATCCGAAAGTTTCATCGCGCTGATGTTTCTTTCTGGGGAAACATTCCCTTTAGTGGAACATACGCTCTTACGGGAGCGAATGAATTATTTTTCAGTTATTAGCATTCAGTAAACAGTAATCAGCAGTTGAAGACATTCGTATTCTTCAACATACTGACTACTGCTTACTGTTTACTGTTCACTGATTACTTTTTCTTCGACTTCTTTGTTGCCTTTTTGGCAGTAGAGGCCGGTGCGTCTTTCAACGCGGCACGCGCAGCCGCAAGCCGCGCGATAGGCACACGGAAAGGTGAACAGCTGACGTAATTCTGGTTGATCTCATGACAGAATTCAACGCTCGACGGTTCGCCTCCATGTTCCCCGCAAATTCCGACCTTAAGATCGGAACGCACCGAACGGCCTTTTTCGATGGCCATTTTCATCAATGCTCCGACGCCGACCCGGTCCAATACTTCAAACGGGTCTTTCGGAATGATTTCCATTTCCACGTAAGGAATAAGGAACTTGGCAGCATCATCACGGCTGACTCCCAGCGTCGTTTGCGTCAAGTCGTTCGTTCCAAAGCTGAAGAACTCGGCGACCGTCGCAACTTCATCCGCTGTAATGGCGCCACGCGGGATTTCGATCATCGTCCCGACAAGATACTTGAACTTCACGCCTTTTTCTTTCATCACCTCAGCGGCGACACGGCGGACAATTTTCTCTTGGTTCTCAAGTTCTTTCACATTGCCGACAAGCGGAATCATCACCTCGGGTTCGACCTTGATCCCTTTCGCCTGAACGTTCGCTGCGGCTTCGAAAATTGCCCGCGACTGCATTTCAGTAATCTCAGGATAGATGATGCCCAATCGGCATCCGCGTAAACCGAGCATCGGGTTGAATTCGTGCAGGCCTTCAACGCGCTGATGCACTTTTTCATAGCTGATGCCCATGTCTGCGGCCAGCTGACGCTGCGCTGCTTCCTCATGCGGAACGAATTCGTGGAGCGGCGGATCGATGGTCCTGATCGTGACCGGCAGACCGTTCATCGCCACGAAAATTCCCTCGAAGTCCGTCCGTTGCAGCGGAAGAAGCTTCGCAAGTGCGGCTTTGCGTTCCTGCACTGTGTCCGCGAGAATCATTTCGCGCATCGGACCGATCTTGCCTTCGCCGAAAAACATGTGTTCGGTTCTGCACAAGCCGATTCCTTCCGCGCCGAAAGCCACGGCGTTGAGCGCCTGGTCCGGCTGATCCGCATTTGTACGGATCTTCAGTCTGCGGTATTTATCCGCCCACGACATGATCTTTGCATACTGCTGATAGACCGGAGCTTCCTTTGGTGCGAGCGTTTTACTGACCAGCACTTGGAGCACTTCCGACGGCTTCGTCGCGACTTTTCCTTCTATCACTTCGCCCGTCGTGCCGTCCAATGAGATCCAATCACCTTCTTTGATTGTCTTCCCTTTGACCTTCATCGTATGGGTCGAGTAATCGATATCAAGCGATGCACATCCGGCAACGCAGACTTTGCCCATCTGACGTGCTACGAGCGCTGCATGTGATGTCATGCCTCCGCGTGCGGTGAGAATTCCCTCCGCCGCGTCCATACCTTTGATGTCTTCCGGGGATGTCTCGATGCGCGTAAGAATGACAAGTTCGCCCTTCTTTTTCCACGCTTCAGCATCCGGGGCGTTGAACACAACCCGGCCTGTCGCAGCGCCCGGTCCTGCATTCAAACCCTTGGCAAGAAGTCTCCCGCTTTTCACGGCAGCTTCCTTTTCTTTCAGGTCGAACACGGGGCGAAGAAGCTGGTTCAACTGATCGGGCTCGATCCTCTTCAGTGCTTCTTTGTCGGAGATCAGTTTTTCATCGACCATGTCGACGGCGATCTTAATCGCGGCAAACGCTGTCCGCTTCCCGATGCGGCATTGAAGCATGTAGAGCTTTCCTTGCTGGATCGTGAACTCGATATCGTTCATGTCGCGGTAGTGTTTCTCCAGCGTCTTGCGGATCTTGTCGAGCTGATTGTAGATCTTCGGATTATCTTTTGCGAGCTGTGATATCGGTAGCGGTGTGCGCGTGCCGGCCACAACGTCCTCACCCTGCGCATTCATCAGATATTCACCGTAGAATATGTTCTCTCCCGTTGCAGCATCCCGTGTGAAGGCAACACCCGTTCCGGAATCGTCGCCCATATTGCCGAACACCATGGACTGGACGTTGACGGCCGTTCCCCACGATTCGGGAATATCGTACATCTTCCGGTAGGCATTCGCGCGGTCGTTTTGCCATGACCCAAACACTGCACCAATCGCGCCCCAGAGCTGCGCCATCGGCTCCTGCGGAAAATCATTTCCCGTTTTATCTTTGATCGCTTTTTTGAACTGCGCGACAAGATCCTTGAGATCATCTGCCGTGAGCTCCGTATCAAGATGAACTCCCTTTGATTTCTTCTTCTCTTCGATGATCGCTTCAAACGGATCGATCTCGTCCTTGTGAACCGGTTTCAAACCGAGCACCACATCGCCGTACATCTGGACAAATCGGCGGTATGAATCGTAGACGAAGCGAGGATTATTCGTCTTCTTGACCAAACCCTCGGCAACTTTATCGTTGAGGCCCAAGTTGAGGATCGTGTCCATCATACCCGGCATGGAAGCGCGGGCGCCCGAGCGAACCGACACCAACAGCGGGTTCTTCAGGTCGCCGAACTTCGCGCCCATCGCCTTCTCCACCTTCGCGATCGATTTCTTCACGTCGGCCGCGAGGGATTTCGGATAGGTCTTTTTATTTGCATAGTAATAAGTGCAAACTTCAGTTGATATTGAAAAACCTGCCGGCACCGGCAATCCGATGTTCGTCATCTCGGCGAGGTTTGCACCCTTGCCGCCGAGAAGGTTCTTCATCTCTGATTTGCCTTCGGCTTTTCCGTTGCCGAAGTAATAGACAAATTTAGCCATCGTTGTAATTGTTCCTTCTTATTTTATTGTGTGGTATATGTCTTAGTAATTGGTTGAGTTACCAGGTGAATTAAGAGTTTCCTTGTTGTTTGTTGATTTCCGCTAAGAATGTTCGTCCGATTTTTTCCGTCAGCGGATTAAACGTATCTTTCATTCGCTCCGGATGCCACTGCACCAGCAAGAGAAAGGGAGTAGTATTTCTATTTTCCCGTTCCAATGCTTCAATGACGCCATCGTTCGAACGGGCGCTCACTGTCAGCCCGCTGCCGACACGGTCAATTCCCTGATGGTGGAATGAATTGACCTCGCCCCAGTTCTTTCCGTTGATCACTGCGAGCGTTGTTCCCTCTTCGATCACAATTTTGTGCCGTTGCTCCTTTCCATCCTCCTCATGGTGCTTCGGATATCCGTCCGATTTCAAATCGAGATGCAGCGATCCGCCGAGAACTACATTCAGCGATTGCATCCCGCGGCAGATTCCGAGCACCGGCATCTTCTGTGCCAGAGCCTTCTCGATGACCGTAAATTCAAAGTTATCGCGCCGTTCGTCAACACCTTCTGTTTGTCCCGCCCCGTCGCTTCTACCGTAAGCCGTCGGGTGAATGTCACCTCCTCCTGTTAACAGCAAACCATCGCATTGTTCGATTTCGCCGGGCTGGCCCGCCTCGTACGCGAGATCATGAAATTCAATCGCCGGATTGAACCGCAAGAGCCAGCCTTTGTAGGCGTTGAACGTAGCTTCTTTCCTGGTATTCTTTGTTATGCCGATCTTCATTAATTTTTTCTACTGCCGAGCCCGGCTTCGATGAGCGCGTTCCATTCCTTCTCCTGATGAATCGTAACTTCGACCTCCAGGCAGAAGAGCGGGTATCGTTCAGCCAGCCCCGAGGACGACAATCGCGCGAGATCTTTCTCCGTTGTCACAATATATTCCGCCTTCGATCTTTCCTGCTCCGCAACGATTCGGCCGATATCGGAATCGGAGTACGGATGATGATCCTGAAAATACATCATCGAGCTGACGTTGACGCCGAGATTCTCCAGCATACTTCTGAAACTCTCCGGTTGAGCAATTCCGCAAAAAGCAACGGCCTGTTTTCCTTTCAGGCTGTTCAAATCCACGCTGAACCCTGTCTTTGCCCTTCGAAACGCCGTAACTGAAAGAGAGGAGGAAAATATTTTTGCTTTTGTGTATCGGCCGATCTCATCTTTCAGTTTCCCGACATTTACGCCGCTCGTCACTTTTGTGATAAGCACAGCGTGAGCACGCTTCAATGAACTCAGAGTATCTCTCCTGTGTCCTGCCGGAAGCATCGCCATTCCAAACGGTAAATGCGCAGCGTCTATCAATACAATATCCAGATCACGATAGATCGCACGGTGCTGAAATCCGTCGTCGAGAACCACGGCCCGAGCGTTCAGTTTCTCGGCGGCATATCGTGCACCGCGTGCTCGTCGCTCATCCACCACAATTCCCGTCCCGGGCAGCCGTAACGCCAGCTCAAACGCCTCATCCCCTGCGTTCGCTGACGTGGTCTTCAACGAGACTCCGTCCGAAACTTCCAACAAACCATGCGTTGCGCGACCGTACCCACGGCTGACGACCGCAATCCGGATATTCTCTTTCCGCAGCATTTCTGCGATCGATCTCACAACCGGCGTTTTGCCGGTTCCCCCCGTCGTGATATTGCCGACGGAAATAACGGGAATGCCGACGTGCACCGAAGAAAAAATTTTCCAGTCAAATAACAAATTCCGAATAACTACTCCGCATCCATACAGCCATGAGAACGGTAATAATGCCGGAATTGGTTTCATCGTTCGATAATTCTATAGAACCTGCAAAGCCTGCTCCGCCTTCATGGTCACCTCAACCAATTGAGCCTGCGTATCCGCTAAGAAGGCGTCGAGCGGTCCATCCTGCAAATCCGCGGGAACCATCAGCGGATCGCTGTACCAAACGCTGACGTTGGAAAACGGCATCGGAATCTCGAACCGATCCCAACTTTCCAATATTTTCTTCCTGTCTGCAGCGATGCCAACGAGAAAAAGGGGAACGCGAGCCCGCTGTGCCGCACGCACCGCCCCCATTTTCATCTGATGGCGCGGGCCCGTCGGACCGTCGGGCGTAATACACAACGTATTCCCTTGGGTGACCGCATCCACCATCAACTGCATTGCTTCTTTTCCCCCGATATGGCTCGACCCTCGTATCATGGCGTAACCCCATCGTGCCAGCGTTGCTGAGAGTATTTCTCCATCTTCACTCTGGCTGACGAGCGCAGCGACCGGACCTCGGCTTCGGGGGCGGTGGAGAAACCAGCCCACGAGCATCGCACCATGCCAGAAAGCAATGACCGCCTGGGCGTTGGTCCTTCGATAATTTTCAAAGAGCGAATGATTATTTCTCTTTACCCGATACGTACTGCATAACCCCAATGCCGCCAGCCATAAAAATCTTTTTGCAACAGCATTGATTATTTTCTTAACCATCGGCCGCAACGTTTGTCATTCACGCCGGGTTCAACGCCAGGATAGCGTCCGCAACATTTGCGGAGGCTCCTTTCGAACCGAGCAAACCTTTAACTGCCGAAAGATCCTTTTTCATCGCCGCTCTTCTCGGTCCATCGTTGAGCAGGCTGGACGCGAGTTCAACGATCTTTTGCACCGTGACGTTCTGCTGAATCAGTTCCGGCACGATCGTCTTCCCCGCAACGATATTGACGAGTCCAATGTTCTTGACCCGCACCAGGGCGCGGGCGATGAGATACGTGAGCCATGACGTTCGATACACGACGATCATCGGAGTTTCAAAACAGGCCGTCTCAAGCGTCGCAGTACCGGAGGTTACGATGGCGAGTTCTGCATACTTCATGGCCTCATGCGTCGCGTTTTCGACAAAGTGGAGCGAGATGTTCGGCGGCAGAAACGTCATAAACATTTTTTCATGGAGGTTCGGCGCAATCCCCACGACGATCGCACAATCGTCATCCGCTTGAAGAACGGCGGCAGACCTCGCCATCACCGAAAACAGGTTTTGGACCTCCTGCCGCCTGCTTCCCGGAATAAGTGCCAGTATCTTTTTAGACGGATCAACGCTGAAGCGCTTGCAGAATTGGTCGCGGCTAAATTCAACGTTCAACTCTTCGAGCAGCGGATGCCCGACAAAGCGCACGTCGATCCCTTCCTTCTTGTAAATTTCAACTTCGAACGGAAAGACGACGAGCATGGTGTCCACGACACCCCGCATTTTTTTTACTCTACCTTTTTTCCACGCCCACACTTGCGGACTGATGTAATAAATAACTTTCACCCCGTATTTCTTTGCTTTTCGGGCGAAGCGCAGATTGAAGCCAGGGTAGTCAATAAGCACCACAACATCAGGCCTCTTCAAGACGAGCAATTGTTCCAGCGTCTGTTCGACCGATCGGATAAGGGGGAGATGCTTCAAGACTTCCATAAAACCCATGAAGGAGAGCTCGCTCACGTGGTATGTCAACGTCATTCCTTCATTTTTCATCTTCTCCCCCCCAATGCCATAGATGTCAATTGAGGGCTGCCGCCGCTTCAATTCTCTGACGACTCCGGCGCCGTGGACGTCGCCCGAAACTTCTCCTGCAATCATCATCACACGATGGATCATCGTCAACTCTGCTGTACGAAAAAAATAATAAAAATCGTGATCGCGATAGCAGCGAACGCCTGTAATGTCCGGCGCTCCGACTGCAGCCCGCGGGTGAGGTCCGCGTCCCGGTGAAATGCGTGTTCTCCCGAGTAACGCGTGAAGCGGGGTATAAACCGGGGGACTTCCTGTACGTAGCGTTCGTACTCATCGCCGAACGTCGTGTGCAGGTATTCCTCTTCCTTTGTCACAATCATTGAATACTGAAACAAAAAGAAACCCAATGCCGCAAGCGCAAGATACGGAGCCAGTGCATTCGCCATCACTCCGACTCCTACGTACATCATCATATTGCCGACGTAAAGCGGATTGCGTACATACCCGAACGGCCCATCGATAAACAGATGCGTTCCACCCACTCGCCCCGTTGTCCTCGTCTCGGTTCCTGCCACGGAAACTCCCCATAGGCGGATCGACTCGCCGCAGAGCGCTACACCAATTCCCGCGATAAGCGATAAAGGGGTCGGATGGGCATATGCGAGCATCAGCAGGATGAACGGAATAGGCGTGTATCCGCGCAGTTCAAATATTTTTTGCCGGATGTCCAACAACTATCCTCTCATGAAAATTTCTTTTCGCGCCAGTTCAGCGGTTCTCCGCTTGCGCGGATGTTTCTCTTCCACCATCTCTCTGAATCGCGAGAGCACATCGTCAAACGTCTCGAATCGATGGTAAGTAATATTTTCCCGCTCACAATATGTCAGCAGCGATCCTTTTGCAAAGACGACGTCGGCGTATCTCGACGGACACCGGTCCGAATACCCGTTTCCGATGTACACGATGACGCTCTCGTCTCCTGATTTCGTCAACATATGGTTCCGTTTGCAGTTTGCGCACATCGTGCACTCCGAGTCCGTATAGGGAAAAACCGGAACGAGTGTGCCGCCGGCATCGATCATCAGCTCATTGGAGTAAAACGGAAGATGAGCCAAATGCTCCCGTTCCAGCACATGACGTATATACAGGTCGAACCCATCGCTGACAATATTAATCGGAATCGATTCGCCGGTGCAATATCGTTCAAAACGGTGAAATCCGGCATCGATCTCCTGCCACTCGACGAAGGAATCGAACGTTGCCGGCGACAGGGACTCTACCGTGGCAAAGGACCGCCGCCAGCTCTCCGTCATGCCGATCTTTCCGTCGCGCGTCTCACGAAAGGCTTCCGAACATTTTTCCGGATTCCCGAAAACTTTGAACATCGAATCGCCGATATCATTGCGTGTGATCGTTCCGTCAAAATCCGTGAAGACGATATATGAAAGCTCGTTGGAACTCAATTTGTTGCCACTGCATTTTCGTTGAATCGGACCGATACGAGTTTTGAAACGCCTTCTTCTTCCATGGTGACACCGTACATCGCGTTCGCCGCTTCCATCGTCCGCTTGTTGTGGGTGACCACGATGAACTGCGTGTTGTCGCTGAATTTCCGGAGGATCCGCGAGAATCGGTCAATGTTCGAATCGTCCAACGGTGCATCAACCTCGTCAAGGATACAGAACGGACTCGGCTTCACAAGATAGATCGCAAAAAGGAGAGCGATGGCGGTGAGCGTTTTTTCACCTCCCGAGAGCAGGTCGATCGACGTTGGCCGTTTTCCCCGCGGCTTCGCGATGATTTCAATGCGGGCCTCGAGTGGATCGACGTCCTCTTCAAGACGCAAGTCACATTCGTCACCTTCATCAAACAAGCTCTTAAACGTCGCGATAAAATTCTCCCGAATCTTGTTGAACGTTTCGCCGAATGTGCGCTGCGCCGTCGTATTGATCTCCTCGATGGTCGAGAGGAGCGTCTGTTCAGCTTCAACGAGATCGCTGCGCTGAGTCGTGATGAACTCGAGCCGTTCGCTCTCGCTCTTGAATTCATCGAATGCCGCGAAGTTCACTGGACCGAGCGATGCGATCTTTTCCTTGAGTGCACGTCCCTCTTCGCGCACAGCGTCGATATCGAACGTGTGGGCGTCGGCGTATTCTTTCAATTCGAGGAGAAATCCGTACTCTTCCCGAGCGCGCACAGCAAGGTTTTCCGACTTCATGGTCAACTCGGACAACTTGATCTCCAGTTCATGCGTCACGCCGAGCGAATCGTCATGCAGCCGTCGCTCGTCCTTGATCTTCAGTTCGATGTCATGCATCTGATTCCGCTTTGCGTTGTACTCCGTGTCCACACTCTTCCCGCGGTCGACCATGACCTGGAGACCGGAGCTCAACCGGTGAAGTTCGGATTCTGTGTCCGTGAGTTCCTTTGCCAACCGTTCAATCTCGGCCTTTGCTTCGGCAATGTCTCGGTCGCGCTGTGAGAGCGTGACCACAATATTATCGACCGTTTCGCGGATATACTCGAGTTCCCTGGCGATATTTTTCTCTTCATTCTGAAGGTTGAGGAGGGCAACATGTGCTTTGTTCGTTACGTCGGAATACTCGCTCCAGAGCACTTCCATCGTTTCCATCTCGCTGGTCGCCGCACCGGAGTTTTGTTCAGCCGCCGATCGTTCTTTTTCAAGGCGTTCGATATCCGGCACGATAACGTCGAGTTCCTTTTGGAGTTCTTCGGCTTCGGCCGCAAGCTTTACATTCTCCGAAATATTCCGTTCCATATTCTCGTGGATGCGTTTCTTCTCGAACTCGATCTGCGCGATCCGCATCTCGACGCCGGTCATCTGTTGCTCAATACGTTTTGCGCTGGCTGCCAGCGCTTTGAGGTCGATCGATGCGAGCGCCTCCTCCCTCTCGACGATGTCATTCCGAAGCGCTGCCAGGGACCTGTCGAGCGCGGCGGTTTCGGTTTCGAGTTCGGCAATTTGGCTCTTTTTGCCGATCATGCCCCCGTCGTCAGCGCGAAGGCTCCCCCCCTTCAATACGCCCTGGCCCGTAACGATTTCGCCGTCGAGGGTGACGCATTTCAGGAGCGAGCCGCGGCCGATGATGATGGACGCCGCGTTCACATCGGTTACGAGCAGTGTGTTGTCAAAAATATAGTCGCAAAGGGTTTCGAATGCTGGGTCGCACGTGATCACGTCGCGCGCCCATGCGACGACTCCGTCGGCGGAAACTTTCTGGCGGGAATTCTTCAGTCCCGGGATCCGGTCGAGGCAAATGAAGGTCGCTTTCCCTTTTTGATTCCTCTTGAGGACGTCGATGCCACGGTACGCTTCTTCGATATTCTTGACGACAATGAAACTTGCTGTTTCGCCGAGGGCCGATTCTATGGCTACACGATACTGGGAATCCGTCGAGAGGGCATCGGCGACAGTCGTCTGGACGTTCGACTTCCACTCATCATTCGTGATAAGATATTTCGCGCCTTCCGAGAACCCGTCATAACTTTCGACGAGGCCTTTGAGAAACTCCATTCGGGCATGCCGGCGGTCAAGCACGCTCCGAATTTCAAATTCCTTATTGCGAAGCGATTCGATATCCTTTTCCAACGCAGACTTCCGCGCCTCGGTCTGATGCACAAGCACCTCTGCCTCTGCAAATTGTCTCCGATACTCGCGGTCCTCGGCGCTTAATTGGTTCACCAATTCTGAATTCGTCGCGATCTCGTTCTTGTAGATCCCGTTTTCTTCGTCCGAAAAATCGATGCGCCCATGGATATTCTCAATCCTTGCCTTCGTCCGTTCATGCTGCTGCCGCCGCAAAGAGATTTCGTTCAGGAGCTCCATAATACGGTCTTGCAGCTTTTTTACTTCGGCTTTTTTTGCGTCAAGTTGAAGAGTGAAGGCATCCAATTCTTCCTTTTTCTCGGCGTAATGCCGCTCGGCTTCATCCACTTTCACGTGCGTCTGTTCAATCGATGACCGAAGTTCTTTCGAACGTTCTTGCAGCTCTTCCTGCTGGCGATGCAGCTCAATTTTGTCCTTTTCGTATCGTTCGATCGACATGACGAGCGATTTCTTCCGCTCACTCGATGAGATACGCATCTGCTGAACTCCGTTGATGCGCTGCTGCTGTTCGGCAACATCGCTTTGCGCCGCGATAAGCCGTGATTCGAGATCTTCTAATTCTTTTCGAAGAAGGTCGAGGAGAGCCTCTTTGTTCGAGAGTTCCGAGTCGATCCGTTCCTTTTCGCTGCGGGCCCCCTCAAGTTCTCGTTTCAGCGGTTCGATCTTTCCGGAAATTGCGGCGTAATCGCGTTCCAAAAGATCGACATCAAGCGCTCGAAGATCCTTCGAAAACGCGTTATACTTCTCTGCTTTTTGCGCTTGACGCTCGAGAGAATTGACCGCCTTTTGCACCTCTTTGACCACATCGTTCACGCGGACGAGGTCCTGTTGTACGGTCTCGAGTTTGCGGTATGCCTCTTTTCTGCGATGCTTATATTTTGTCACTCCGGCGGCCTCCTCAAACAGACGGCGGCGTTCGTCGGTCCGGTCGCTGAGGATTGTCTCGACCATCTTCAGTTCGATCACAGAATACGCGTCTGACCCCATTCCGGTGTCCATGAACAGGTCCTTAATGTCTTTCAGCCTGCAGAGAGTTTTGTTGAGGTAGTACTCGCTTTCCCCGGAGCGATAGACACGGCGGGTGACAGTCACTTCGGAATATTCGGTAGGAAGTATCCCCTTTGTGTTTTCGATCGTCAGAGAGACATCTGCCATACCGATCGCTTTGCGATTCTTCGTTCCGTTAAATATAACGTCTTCCATCTTGTCGCTGCGCAGTGTGCTCGGCCGTTGCTCCCCCAGGGCCCAGCGGATCGCGTCGACGACATTCGTTTTGCCGCAGCCGTTCGGCCCGACGATCGCGGTGATCCCCGAGTCGAACTTCAAGTGCACTTTGTTCGCAAATGACTTAAATCCAACAACTTCTAACTTCGATAGATACATAATTCTCTTACACCGTTCAGTTCTCCACCGGTACCACTGTGCTCATCATGAAATGGACGTACGCCATCATGGAATGAGCATAATCGAAGTATCCGTACCACAAAATTCCTAATGCCCCAACGACGACAATTCCGATCGCATAGATCTTGACGGATGAGCTGTCGTAAATTATCGAGATCCCTTTCAGGGTTCTAAAAAAGATCCAGATCATGACCGTCACGAAGATTACAAGAACGGGGACGACATACACGTCGCTTTCCATGACGCGATACAAGATCATTCCCAAAGGGATGAAGATCACCATCGGCAGCGTCGACCATACCGCGACCGAGTACGAATGGAACAGATATACTTTTGTCCGCACAAAAAATGAAAAAAGCTGGACCAGCACGGTAACAATAAACATCCATGCAAAGCAGGCAAGCCCGCCGTACGCGATACACTCAATCGGATGCCAGATGAGTTCGATGACTGCGGCTTTGAGAGAATCCGAAGTGATGAGTATTGTCAGGATATAATCAAGGACGGCGCTTGATCGGAAATGGTAGAGTACGCTCGACACGACGATCGCAAAGGTCACCGCCACGATCGCCGAAAGGATTGCCGTATGAAGGTTTGATAATATCCGCTGGTCGCGAATATCGGCAAAAAAATTGTACGGACGCCGGAGAGCCCGGAAAACACTTTCGCGGAACCGGCGGTCGGTATTCAGCAGCCAGAAGAAAAGGATCAGGAGCAGCAGCCCAAGAAGAACGTACGACACCGGCGACGACACGGAATGTGTCCCGACGGGGAGCGCAGCAATTTTTTCACCGAGGAACATAGAACGGACAACATCGTAGGCAACTTTCTTTTCACGATTGAACTCCACGATCCCCTGCGTATACAGGTCGGGCGTCGCAGATTGAACCGTGAGGAGCGGACGATCGCCTCTCCAATCCTCGAAACTCCACAGGAAACTCCCGGCAATTCCGGCGTCTTTGATCGCGTCGTATCGCTGGAAAAGATATCGCGCCTGGGCCTCCTGCGACATCGGATCACTGTAACCGTTCCTATTGCCGGTCTCTACTGCTTTGCCGTACCGTCCGATCATCACCGGCTGATCAGGATGAGATAACTTCCATTTCAGAAGAGATGCTGCAAATCCCTTGATGTCACCGTTTGCGAGGCGAATACCGGCAATATCGACGATGCGGGAATTCTGGATGTCGTCGGGCGAAAGAGAGATGTAGTATGTCAGCCGTGAGTCCATCGACCGTTCGGTACTCTGTAACTGGTCGAGCAGCAGTTTTGCGCGCGGGTCGATCGATTCGAAACCGTCGCCGAACCCCCATGCAACGAGCGACGGATGGTTTCTGTCCCTGCGGATCATTTCTTTCGTATAATTTTCAGCGAGAGCCCGGTAATTTTCCGTCGAAAAAATATCGGAAGGAGTTTCATAGAGAGGAATTTCTTCAAACGCCAGGAGCCCGTACTGGTCGCAAAGATCAAGGAGATACGGGTGCGGGGGATGGAATGCAAACTGCACGGCGTTTGCGCCGAGGTTCTTGATTAATGCAATATCCTTCTCCATCTGCTCATACGTCAGCGCGCTTCCATGGTCCGGCGAATCCTCTCCCCACGTTACCCCGCGCAATGTTATGGCAGCACCATTGAGAAAAATATTCTGCTTTTCTTTTCCGATCGTTCTGATCCCGGTATGAATACTGTACTCGTCCAGAACTACACTGTTCTTCCCTTCTCCCGCAGCAATCACGGCATGCAAGGTGTATAAATTAGGCTGGTCCGGACTCCACATTTTTGCGGCGGGAATCGTGACGGTCGTTTGCACAGTCACATCCCTGTTCCCTTCGGGAGAAAAAGAAACAGGAAGGCTCTTGCCGGTCACAAGGCCGGTTGTCTTATCCGATGCTTCGACAGAGAAATTAAGAAGAACGGTGCCTGGATGATCACCCAAGGAAAGCTTTGAAAAGTCACGCCCGGAAATAACCGCCTGAACAGAAAGCTTTACCATCTTGGGGTCGATACTCTCGGTCACCGCTGCAAGGTCATCAATCCACACAAGCGGTGTCGCGACCAAAAATACATCCCTGAATATCCCGCCGTAGTTTTTCCATCCGCCGATTTGCTGCCGGAGGGGGAGCGTGCTTTTGGAATTCAAGGTGTTGTCGACAACGATACGGATAACATTTTCATTCCCAAGCTGCAGGGTGTTTTCGGGGACAAGAAAAGCAAATGAAGTGTAGCCCCCCTCATGCTTTCCTACGAAAACCTCGTTGAGAAACACCTCAGCCTGATAATTGATCCCGTAAGCAACGAATTTGAAGCTGTGCAGTGTGAGAAGAGCGGTCGGAAGGTCGAATTTTCGCGTAAAAATTACTTTTCCTTCGAAATCGGATGCCGATGGCAGAAGAACTTCCCGCCATGTCACTCCGTCATCCGTGGAACAGCTCCATTTTCCAGACAGGTCTACAATAGATCGGGTGCCGGAAGAATAGTTAAGTACTTCTGGCCGGGATTTCTCCCCGTTTTCGAAAAATTGGTTCTTAGTTAGCGCGTCAGATGAAACCGTGAGAAGAAAAGCCAGTACCAGGAGATAGCGATGGGATGAAGTTTGCAATAATGGACTCAAAATTTTTGAAGAAAAACGTGTGTTTTCGAAGGTTTAGGGCAACACAAGTCCTTTATTCTGCTCAATATAACACATACTAGCCCGAAAAGCAATGAAAATAAAAATGCTCTAAACCACTATAATAAAGTGACTTAGAGCATCTTAAGAATGTAGAACTCAAGAAATCAGGCCAAAATTCAGCAATAAACCCGGAAACTCTTAAACCGCGTTAATAATCGCAGCAAAGGAGTCGGCCTTTAGACAAGCACCGCCTACGAGAGCCCCGTCGATATCTGCCTGATTTAAGAGTTCCTTGGCGTTCTCAGGTTTTACGCTGCCGCCATATTGTATGATTAATTTTTCAGCAACAGGCCAGGCGTATAACTGCGCCACAAGCTTTCGTATTAATTGATGAACATCCTCTGCCTGCTGTGTCGTTGCTGTCTTGCCTGTGCCAATCGCCCATACAGGCTCGTATGCGATAATTACCCGATCCAAATCGGCTTGCGTGAGGCCGGAGAGAACGCCCTTCACCTGTGCCGTAATGACCTTATCCGTAATATTTTTTTCGCGCTCCTCGAGAGTCTCACCAACGCAGATTATCGTTTTCATCCCGGCAGCTAGGACTTTCTTTGCTTTTTGATTGATGAGCTCATTGGATTCTTGAAAATATTGACGTCGTTCGGAGTGGCCTACAATAACGTATTCGCAGCCGACCGACTTAAGCATTTTGACTGAAATTTCGCCCGTAAAGGCTCCGTCGTCATGAACCGACACATCTTGCGCCCCGAGCTTAATTGAGCTCCCTTTTAATAATTGCTGCGCAATAACGAGCGACGTATAGGGGGGGCAAATAATGACTTCTGCTTTTGCCTTTTCGAGCCCTTTTTTCAATCCGTTAATGAGGTCGGCCGACTCAAAAACATCTTTGTTCATCTTCCAATTACCAGCAATGACTTTATTTCTCATACTATTTTTTCTTTCGCTTTTTAGGTTTAAGAGTGATGGTACGTTTGCAGATTTACGTTTCGCTAAGTTTCTTTTTCAAAATATCGTTCACTATTTTTGGATTCGCCTTTCCCTTCGTCGCTTTCATTGTTTCACCAACAAAAAAACCGAATACTTGTGTCTTGCCGTTTCTGAATTGCTCCCGCTGCGCGGGGTTTTTGGAAATGACCTCATCGACAATTTTCTCTATGGCGCCGGCATCGGTGACCTGAACGAGTCCTTTTCTCTCGACAACCGCCTTTGGATGTTCCTTTGTCTTCAACATTTCATCGAATACTTCCTTGGCGATCTTTCCGCTGATAACGCCGTCGGCGATCAATGTTATCATCGCAGCGAGATTTTCCGGGGAGACGGGGAACGCATCGATCGCGATGTGTTCTTCTTTTACCACGCGCAGAACCTCGGTCATCACCCAGTTGCTGACGTTCTTGCAGCTTTCAGCATTCGCTTGCGATATTCCCGAGACAGCTTTTTCATAATAATCCGCGAGGCTCCGCTCAAGTGTCAGGATATCAGCGTCATACTTCGGCAGGGCGAACACTGTGATGAACCTATCCCGCCGTTCCTTCGGAAGTTCGGGGAGCGATGATCTCACCCGCGCGATCCACGGTTCATCGACCAGCACGGGGACCAGGTCAGGGTCCGGAAAATATCTGTAATCATGCGCTTCTTCCTTGCTCCTCATCGAAACGGCGACATTCTTATCTGCATCCCACAATAATGTTTCCTGCACGACCGTGCCGCCGTCTTCCACGAGCCCGATTTGCCGATTGATCTCGTAGTCGAGCGCCCGCTCGACGTTCCGGAAGGAATTCATGTTCTTTACTTCGGTCTTCGTTCCGAATTGTTTTTCCCCTTTCAGCCGGATCGAAACGTTGGCGTCGCAGCGGAGACTTCCTTCTTCCATGTTGCCGTCACAAATCCCGAGGTACGTCACGATTTGTTTTATCATTGAAAGATATTGGTATGCCTCATGAGAGGTACGAATATCGGGTTCGCTGACAATTTCGATGAGCGGAACGCCGCACCTATTCACATCAACCAGCGTATCGGCATCCAGGTCATGGATCAACTTCCCTGCATCTTCTTCCATGTGGATTCTAGTAATGCCGACGCGTTTCGTTGTGCCGTCTTTTAATTCAGCGTCGATGTATCCCCCAATGCAGATAGGTTCCTCGTATTGGGATATTTGATACCCTTTCGGCAGATCGGGATAAAAATAATTCTTCCGGGCGAAAATAGATTTCGGTGCGATTGAACAATGAGTCGAGAGTCCCATTTTGATGATGAACTCAACCACCTCTTTGTTCAGAACGGGGAGCACCCCTGGCATTCCGAGACACACCGGACAGGAGTTTGAGTTCGGAGTATTCCCGAATTTTGTCGTGCAGCTGCAAAACGCTTTTGAGTTTGTCAAAAGCTGTGCATGGACTTCGAGACCGATTACCGCTTCATATCTATCGTTCATCGTCAACGTATTGAATTCTCAACAAATACTTAAGCAGCGAGAGCGTTTGTGACCTTTTCTGCCGCATCCTTCAAATTTTCGGCGACAAGGAAGCTCATGCCTGATTTTTTCAGAATCTCTGCGGCCAGGTCGGCGTTCGTTCCGGCAAGCCGGATGACGATCGGTATCATCACTTCCACTTTCTTGGCCGCTTCAACAACGCCGGTTGCCACCCGGTCGCAACGAACAATCCCGCCGAAGATGTTGATAAGGATCGCTTTTACATTCTTGTCCGCAAGGATAATCTTGAAACCGTTCTCGACCGTTTGCGCGTTCGCTCCCCCTCCGACATCGAGGAAATTCGCCGGCTCGCCGCCGGCCAGTTTGATAATATCCATCGTTGCCATCGCAAGCCCCGCGCCGTTGACCATGCAGCCGACGTTGCCGTCGAGCTTGATATAATTCAGGTTCGATTTGGATGCCTCAATTTCCAGCGGTTCCTCTTCGTCGAGGTCGCGAAGTTCAGCGAACTCGGGATGGCGATACAACGCATTGTCATCGAAATTTATTTTTGCATCCAGAGCGAGGACGTCTCCTCCCTTCGTGATCACTAACGGATTGATCTCGGCAAGAGAAGCGTCCGATGCATCGTATGCTTTGTAGAGGGCCAACAAGAACTTTACGCCGTTCTTGAATGCATCACCGCTCAACCCCAAGGCGAATGCAAGTTTTCGCGCCTGGAATTGCTGCAAACCGACCGAGGGGTCAACATGTTCTTTGACAATTTTTTCCGGCGATTCCGCAGCGACCTTCTCTATCTCAACTCCTCCTTCGGTCGAGACCATAAGAACATTCGTTCCTGTTGTCCGATCGAGCGTTACCCCGACATACATTTCTTTCGCAATATCGATTCCTTGTTCGATGAGCAGCCGCTTTACAATTCTTCCCTCTGGTCCGGTTTGATGCGTGATGAGTCTCATTCCAAGAATCTGCGATGCAAGTGATTTCACCTCGGCTATACTCTTTGCGATCTTAACGCCGCCTCCTTTGCCTCTCCCGCCGGCGTGAATTTGCGCCTTGACAACCCACACGCTTCCCCCGAGCCGCTGGGCTACCGTTGCAGCTTCGTCGGCCGAAAAGGCGACCGCGCCTTGCGGCATCGCGACGTTGTATTTTCGAAGAATTTCTTTGCCCTGGTACTCGTGTATTTTCATCTTAAAACCCTTTGAGTTTGTTCTAAAGCCCGCTTGAGAGAGTAACTAATTTTCGATTTACAATTGGCAATTTACGATTGCACAATCATCTGCGGATGCTCCCAATCCATCTAGAATATTATCGAGACATATCACCCTCGTGCCTCACTTCTCGTCGGACTATTTAATTTTTTCCGAGATCGCCTTAGCCTGCATGAACAGGAGCAGATAATCGCGGCCGCCGGCTTTCGAATCCGTTCCGGACATATTGAAACCTCCGAACGGGTGAACACCCACGAGAGCGCCCGTAATTTTTCTGTTCACGTAAAAGTTGCCGACATGGAAGCTGTCTTTGGCTTTCGCGATCTTCTTCTTGTTCTTTGACCATATCCCTCCGGTCAGACCGAACTCGGTGCTGTTCGCGATTTCGAGAGCGTGGTCAAAATCTTTCGCCTTGATGACTGCGAGAACTGGCCCGAAGATCTCTTCCTGCGCTATCGTGGCATGAGGGTCCACATCGGCGATCACCGTTGGTTGAACAAAATAGCCTTCGCCTTCGCCCTTCTTCCCTCCCGCAATGAGCCGACCCCCTTCACGCAAACCTTTTCCAATGTACTCCATGATCTTCTCCTGCGCTCCCCGATTGACCACCGGTCCCATGTAATTTGCAGGATTATCGACAGATCCGACCGTAAGTTTTTCGGTTTTTTCCTTCAGGAGGTCGACAAATTTCTCGTACACTTTCTCAACAACGATGACGCGGGAAGCTGCTGAACATTTTTGTCCCTGAAATCCGAACGCAGAAACGACAGCTGCCTGAGCCGCAGCATTGAGGTCCGCCGGGTCATCGACAACGATCGCGTCTTTTCCCCCCATTTCGGCAACAACGCGTTTCAGCCATTTTTGACCCGGCTGCACTTTTGCCGCCAGCTCGTTGATGTGGATTCCTACTTCTTTGGAACCAGTGAACGACACGAATCGCGTCTTAGGATGCGCCACAAGAGTATCACCGACTATTCCTCCAGAACCCGTGACAAAATTTATCACTCCGGCGGGAATGCCGACCTCACGCATCAATGAAAAGTACTGCCAGCCTGTGAGCGGCGAATCGCTCGACGGCTTGAGCACAACAGTGTTGCCGGTCACGACTGCGGCGGATGTCATACCCGTAAGAATCGCGAGGGCAAAATTCCACGGCGGGACGACGACGCCGACGCCCAGTGGAATATAGCGCAGTTCACTTCTCTCCGAGGCGATCTTTGTGACTGGTTGAGGCCCTGCGAATCGAAGCATTTCCCGTGCATAGAATTCCAGGAAGTCGATGGCTTCAGCAGTGTCGGCATCGGCTTCGGGCCAGGTCTTGCCGACTTCGTATACCATCGCAGCACTGAACTCGTGCTTCCTCTTGCGCATGATCCGGGCTGCCTTGAAAAGATATTCTGCCCGTTTCTTTGCACCCACCAATTTCCATTTTTCAAATTTTGCAGCCGCAATTTCTACAGCTTTTTTTGCCAAATCGGTATTGGCCTTCTGAAAAACACCGACGATCTCGCTCGGCGCGGAAGGATTGTAGGAATTGAGTTTTTCTTCTGTCCAAATTTCTTCACCTCCGATGACGATAGGGTATTCGCGAGAAAACAACGCCCGGACCTTGGCCAGGGCTTTCTCCATCGCCTTCCTCTGTGCTGGTTTCGAAAAATCCGTTAACGGTTCATTCTTGAAGATTCTGATCGGCATTGTTGTACCTCGATTTCATGTTTGTAAATGAGCGATAAACAAAAGCATGCTTTCGTTACGCAAGAGCCATCAATACTGCACCGACCACGGGAGGCGCGGAAGGCGGGACAATTGCAGCGTTAGGGAACGAAGCAAGAATTTCACGTCGAAGAGCCCGCGTTAATGGCGTTTCGCCTTCTATGAGACCGCCTATGAAAGAAAGAGGTATCCTTTTATCCATATGTCCGGCACTGTTGTTCTCCAGCTTTGTCATCAACGCCCGAACAAGGCCGGTCAGTTCATCGGATGCTTGTTGGATGATGGCGGTTGACGCTTCATCTCCCATTTCTGCAGCATCGAGAACTATCGGCGCAAGAGATGCGATGTTAAACTTCTCATTATGGACTGCGGCGATAATGTCCGCTGGCGTCTTGAGCCGAAATTTCTTCGCGACCGAGTCTGTGAGAAGTGTTGGACCGGATCGGCCGTCATACTGACGGCACACGGCCTTCAGCCCTTCTTTGCCGATATAATAACCGCTCCCCTCGTCTCCGAGTATTCTTCCCCATCCTCCCGTTCTATAGATGTTTCCTGCCTCATCTTTTGCGACAGCGATCGACCCGGTGCCCGCAATCAGGACGATGCCTGGGTCGCCGTTGAACGCTCCTTCGAGGGCAATCCTCGCGTCGCTTTCAATATGAACTTTTTTCAGCCGGAATTTCTTCGTTAACGTCAATCTATGCAGCGCTTGTGCAATTCTCTTTTGGTCGTCCGACCTTCCGGCGCCTGCGAGTCCCATCGTAGTTCCGGAAATATTATTCGGCGTGCAGCCAGCCGAAACACAACAATCCCGTATCAATGAATATATGACCCCCGCTGCCTTTTCTGCGCCAATGATCTGAACGTTCGAAGGGCCCGCAGTGTGCCGCGCCAGAATATTTCCTTCAACGTCGGCGATAACAGCTGCCGTTTTTGTACCGCCGCCATCGATACCGATGACAAACTGAGATGGTTTCATAGACAAAATGCAGCCATGTTCGCTTGAACTAGTTAAATTACGAAGATACGGCTCCAGAATCAACTTCTCGGGAACATGGGCAGTGGCTGAATTTAGGATAGGTTGCAACTTGTTCACGCAAAGTCGCTGAGACGCAAAGAGAATGGATAGCTTTCTCGTGCGGCTTGGCGTCTTTGCGTGATATTTTCATCTCGCTGTAAAGATGCCCTTGAACTTTGTTCATATTAAGACACTTCTGGAACAGGCGGTTTTGCCTAGTGGGAGTTGTCGGGTACCTTGTCGATCGTCCTTTGTGCGATTTTCGGGAGATGGCGTCCAAGAGCGGCAGGCAAAGACACTTAGTCTTCCAGCGGCAGAAAGTAAATCGTCGCCAGCCCGGGAATTGCAGCCAAAAAGCTCATCAAAAAATAATTCTCATATCCCATCCACACCTGGAGGTAACCGCTCACAACTCCGGGCAGCATAATACCGGCGGCCATAAACGCCGTCGTGATCGCGTAATGAGAGGCTTTGAATTCCGGCCGCACAGTTCTCATCAAGAAAACGGTGTAGGCTGAAACTCCAAGACCGTAGGAGAATTGCTCGAATGAATTAACGACGTACACCCACTCGATGCCCGGCCTGAACTTTGCGAGAAGCCAGTAGAGCCCGATCGCGGAGTTCTGCAGAATCGCCGTGGGCCACATCCAGTTCTTCAATCCCTGCTTGGCGATGACAAATCCGCCAAGGATCCCTCCCGCAAGAAGGAAGATGACGCCGACCGTTCCATCCAGAATGCCCATCTGAGCTGTCGAAAGCGTCATACCTCCTCTGGCACCGCTATCCATCAGAAAAGGCGGGGCCATTCTCAGCATGAACGCGTCGCCGAGCCTAAAGATCAGAATATACGTCACGATCCAGCCGATTCTCTTTTGGGTAAAGTATGTTCTGAATGCTTCGAAAAAATCCATGCCCGCGTCGTTCCCTTCGTTTTCCCTGACGAGCGCCTTCGGCCGAGGCAGATACCAGAGCTGGAAGAGATAGACCAGAATAAACACAAACGCGGCAAGAATAAAAGCTGCGGACCAGCCAAATTCCAGCGGACGAATTGAGAATGCAGTCCCCAATACCGAGAAATGTATGTCCTCAAAAATTCTCGCCCCGTCGGAGCGCGGTTGGATGAGGTGCTGATTCGCGAGATACCCGGCAAGAAATACCAGGCCGCCCTTCCCTGCAAGCCAGGCCATCTTGTACGCCGTCGAACGAACGCCGACAAAGAACGCTTGCTGCTCTTTGTCCAGCACGTCGAGATAGAAACCGTCGATAGCGATGTCGTGAGTCGCGGACACGAATGCGATAAGAGCAAAGACGGCGATCGACACAGCGATCGTCTGGGAGCTAAGCGCCCCCAGCGCGAGAAGAACAAAAAGTATTGCGCAAACAATTTCCGTCGTCAGAATCCAGGTACGTTTCGTCGAATACATGTCGACAATAGGTCCCCACAGGCCTTTCAATGTCCAGGGGAGATAGAGTAAACTCGTCAGCCCGATCAGTTCATTACTTGCGCCGAGGTCCTTCAGAAATATTACCGGCATCAAATTAACAATCGTATATGGAAATCCTTCTGCAAAATAAATGACGGAGATCCACAATGCAGAGTTCCGTTCTTTATCGGGAGAGCGAGATTCGATGCGCGCGTCGGACATCAGTAGGGTCAATATAATTTCTTAAGTTGAGCGTTTCGAAAATAGTGTTTGAGTATTTCTTCGGCGGGAAACTGTTTTGCAGCCATCACCGCTGCTCCGATCTGGCACAAACCGACACCGTGGCCCCATCCGGCCCCGTAAAACAAAAAATGTTTCGGCACGCCTTCGGTATCCCGTTCCGTCATGATAACGAACGCTGAACTATAAAGATGGGTCTTGGAAAGCCAGCGCCGGATCTCCAGTTCTTTTCCCACGACAAGCGATCTCTTGGACCCTTCAATTTGTAATCTGGAAATGCGCCCCGATGGACCTCGGTGGAGCGGGACAAGATTGAGGAGCGTCCCAAAATTCATTCCCGATTTTGCGTTCAGGATTTCCTCAAGCTCGCTTCGTTCGTAGTCGACAGCCCAGCGGAAGAAGTTCGTTGTCTCCTGGTCTGTCGAGGGGAGTATTTGCCGTAACATATTTCCATCGGTTGTATTGCAGAACGCATCAGGGTTGGAAAGAATCCAATCTTCGGCCGCCGGTTCGCTCAATATTTTAGAATGTTGAATTGATGAGTCGGATATGCATTCAAGGTACGGGAAATGCTTGTCCTCCCATGTATTCTCAAATTCTTCGGTGAGACCGCCGCAGGCTTTTGAAAATCGGGCATCGCAGATTTCGTCTCCATGAACGAGGAAAATTCCCCGCGTGTCTTCGACGGCCTTCGATGCCCGGCCGGATGCCGTTTTCGATATTCCCTGGTAACGCTGGCAATGGTCATCCGCGCAGACATCGAAGATATCGTGGTCTTCTCGGTCATACCATCGGATTAGCTCGTCATCGCTGCGAATCGACCTTTCGGGATCGATATCGACGTTTCGTTCCTCCCGTCCGAGCATTGCGGCCAGCCAGCTTCGGGACGTAATCGCATGCGCTTTCAGGAATTCAATCGGTGCTTCTCCGCTCATTTCCGAGGAGATGACGCTCGCGAGGTATTCTTCAAGAGTGATTTCATTGATGACTGTCAGCGTTCCGTTCTCCCGAGATTTGAAAATCACGTTCCCTTTGAACGACTGTTCCTCTTTTCTTTCCCAGTGGAATTGAAGCCCGATCGAAACATCGCGGAGCGTGAATGTTCCAGCGGAAACATTAATGCACTGAATCTCTTCGCTCGTGATGATGTCACCGTCACCGCTGGTAAGTACAATTCGTCCATTTTCACAATGAGCGCGAAATGCCCCCTGTATCTGTCGGGAACCTTCGATACTGAAATTATCGTTAAAACTCCCGTTCACTTCGCGGCAGAAGTCAAGAATTCCCACTTTAAGAGATGGTTCCCGTGATATCATGAACTGATTCTTTAGATGAAGATGAGAATGAAATTTGACCGTGCATGCCCGCTCAATTGCTCACGCTCCTCTGACAATTTCATCAAAAACTTCCGTTCCAACACAGACTTCGTTAAAGATATTCTCGATCAATACTGCATCTGCGTTTTGAAAATCCCGCTCGACCGGTGTGATGATCAACCCGCCGATATCCACGGCAGCCGGACTGATGAGCACGCGATCCCCACCCTCGGCGAAATAGACGTCTGGACGATGTTTACGACGGGGGAATATTATGATACGCCACGCCTTTTGCTGAAACGAACAGAGAAGATTAATCATCGGCTCTTCCAATGTGTCAACAACCTTTTTCATGGATCTCATAAAATTCAAAAAAGCAGCTTCAATCGCTCCTTCGTCTTCTGATTCCAGAAGAACAACACGTCTCCCGTAATTTCGAAGAGTAATGAATGAAACGGGCCCTTCCTTTTTCAGCAGGACCCTCCGTGCCACGTTCTCGGCATCCTTCTCAACCGGGATCGACCGGCTGGGGCTGGCTTGAAAGTGCATGTGGTCGGGAGCCGAGGCCCCGCATCGGGGGCCATTGTAAAACATAGTGAATTCCGGACTCAACTCCTTTGAAAGCGAAAGAAGCGTTGAAATGAATTTTCCAATCTCTTGGGGAACGTGCTGCACGGTCGATATGGTGTAGTGACGGGAGAAAATTGGGGCAGGATTGCACAGGACGAGAAAGTCATCTCGATACAGCACGCCCTTCTGTTCATCGGGAAGATTGTCAGGGCAAAGAAAGCATTTTCGGGCGCGGACCGAGTCTTCGTCGACCCTGGCATTCGTGCTGATCATTCTTTTGGGATTGAACTGAATCAAGATCGAAAAACCGTCGCAGGAAACATCTCGAACCTCTAGCGAGTCCAGCGATTCGTACGCTTCTGCCAAAAGCGGCCACGTTGATTTCTGTTGCTCAAGGAGAGATATCAGCAGCGTCGAAAGAGAGCCGTCAGGCGCGCGAGAAGTAAACGACCAAAATAGTTTTTGTGAAAGCAACGATATTCTTACAATTTCTGGCGGAAAAGTTCAAGAAATCGGCGCGGTCATGATTCGAACTGCCTTCTGAGGATCAGCGCCGCGCGAAGGCTATTTCTTTCTGTTTATTCTTTGCCGAGCTAACGTTTCTACTGTGCGGAGCATATCTTTATAAGTGTCATTTCTATTCGTTTGCTCCAACGACAACGCCGCATCGGTATTTCCTTCCCACCTCCGGCATAAATATACCGGCTCGTAAATCCTTCCGATCTGATATTCCCGCGACAGACGAAGAGCGATTTGGTAATCTTCACCATAGCTGACGTTCGAAAACGGGATTTGGCGAAGAAGCGATGTCTGGAAAGCACGTGGTGCGCCAAACCCGTTAACGCGAAGCGCGTTGTTTCGACCGTTTTCCCGTGTCCACTCTTTATGGTCGACGACACCGGGCGGAATATCTTCACCCTTCATGTTGACAAGTTTGTACGACCCGATCACCATCGCATACTTGCCGCTTCGAAAGACATCAACAATTTTCTGAAGCGCTTCATTGTCTGCATAGATATCGTCCGAATCGAGCTGCACCGCGTATCGTCCGCAGTATTCGGACCTCACCGCTTCATTCCAGCATCCCCCGATCCCCAGATCATTTCTCGACGGAATAACATGCTTCACAGAAGGATTCTTCCGGGCCAGAGCTGCCAATAATTCTGTCGTTCCGTCTGATGAATGGTTATCGACGACAATGATGTTAAATGAGAAATCCGTTATCTGATTCAGCGCACTGCTGACAGCTTCAGAGATCGTCTTCGCTCTGTTGCGTACCGGTATGATAACGCTTGCTTCGACCGGATAATCCATCTTATCCCGGGGGACGCTTTTGAATTTCGGCTTCAGGTGCGCGCCAATGTTCTTCAAGTGTTTCGTCTCAACGGCTTCCATTTCCTTCTGGATCTCACGATGGCGCGCATCCAAATAATCAAATTGTTGTTCGCCCGAGAGCCGGTCATCAGTCTCGCTTTTCGCGTAGAGGTATTCGCGGAGGTGGAAGATGCGGTGGTCGATTGAGATTTTCAACCGCAAATCGTATAGCCCTGCGTGCTTCACTTTTGGGATCGAGCCATGTTTCGTAATCGCTTTGCGGATCGCAGACACAGAAAAGAGCATCACTGGGCCAAAATCAAAGCCGTCGCGAATGCTTCCATATTGATAGTCGATAAGGGGATGTTCGCGGATATCCCCGTTCTTGACGTCATGATAATCCGAATACACGATACCAGCATTTGTCTCTTCCGCCACGGAAAGAAATCGTTCGAGCGCGAATTCTGCAAAATCAATCTCCCTCGATTCTGTGACGAGGAGGAGATATTTGCTCGTGATCTTCTTTTGGAGCAATCGGAGCGTAGACCCGGAATTCAGCGAACCAGTCTTGACTCCTTCGCATTTGGGAGACGACGGAACATAGGAACCATTGTGAAGAACAAATATTCTGTCGGTTGATGTTGACAGAATCAATTGCTGGAGCGTCTTCTCGAAGGAAGGGAGCGTATTGAAAGGGATTGCAACTGCGAGCCTACTCATTCGTTTTTTTCCATCAAGCATGATAAGAAGACAACGCTGCAGGTAACTCGTTAAGACGTTTATCGCGGCCCAGGTTGAATAAATGTAGAAAGTTTCGAGGGGGAAATCAAATGGAACGAGGATCGGATGTCGCGATCAATTGACAACTGCGGCCGCGACCCCTGCTTCTTTAGTGGAGGGAATCAACACTCGCGTCAGATTTAAGCTTGAAACTCAAGCCGGTAGTTTGATTCCGCCAGGTCGATTTATGCTGTTTGTTTTAGCTTCCGGAATCCGATAACGCCTTCCCTGTCAAGGACAATTTCGATGCTGTCTCTGTCGGTGAAATCCCCGGCGAGGATCCTCTCAGAGAGAACGTTGACGATGTGTTTCTGGATCACTCGCTTGAGCGGGCGAGCACCGTAACTCGGGTCATAGCCAAGCTTGGCAAGCCACTCTTTTGCCTCCTCCGATACCGTGAGCTTCATCTCTTTCTTCGCGAGCAATGCTGCAACTCTCAGGAGCTGCAAGTCGACAACCTTTTTGATATCGTTTCTCGAAAGGGGTTTGAAAAGGATGATCTCGTCGACACGGTTCAAAAACTCCGGACGTATCGATTGGCGCAGCATTTCAAACAATTCGGCGCGAAGCTCGCCGTGGATGTTCGCCCAGTCTTCGTCATCTTCAGTCCCCGACATCTTTTCCTGGATCAGCTGCGAACCGAGATTCGACGTCATGATGACGATGGTGTTCTTAAAATTCACCGTTCGTCCTTTGGAATCCGTCAATCGCCCGTCGTCGAGAAGCTGCAGCAGAATGTTAAAAACTTCAGGATGCGCCTTTTCAATTTCATCGAGGAGAAGAACGGAATACGGCCTGCGCCGAACCGCTTCTGTCAGCTGACCTCCTTCTTCATATCCGACATAACCCGGAGGCGCGCCGATCAGCCGCGATACGGAAAACTTTTCCATGTATTCGCTCATGTCGATACGAACAATAGCATCTTCGTCGTTGAACAATACTTCTGCCAGGGAGCGCGCAAGCTCGGTTTTGCCGACACCGGTCGTCCCGAGAAAAATGAAAGATCCGATGGGCTTCTTGTCATCCTGAAGACCGGCACGACTCCGCCGTATCGCGTCCGCAACGGCTTTCACTGCTTCTTCCTGATTGACCATGCGCTCGTGAATTTTGTCCTCGAGATGCAGAAGCTTCGTCCGTTCGCTTTCCAACATTCGCGTAACCGGAATCCCGGTCCATTTCGAGACAATTTCGGCAATGTCCTCTGCGTCCACTTCCTCTTTCAGCATCTTGTGGTCTTTTTGGGCCTCGGCAAGTTTTGCCGTTGCAGCCTTGATCTTTTTGTCGAGACCTGTCAGGACGCCGTACCGCAACTCAGCCACTTTTCCCAGGTCTCCTTCGCGTTCTTTTTTATCCGCTTCGATGCGAACCCGTTCTATTTCCGCTTTCATCGAGCGGATCGACTGGATAAGTTCTTTTTCGACCTGCCAGTGTGCTTTCAGCTCGCTCCGTTTTTCATTTAACTCAGCAAGGTCATGTTTGATTTGCTGAAGATGGTTCGCGATCGCCGCTTTATCCGTTTCGTCGGCGTACTCAGCGGTCATCTCGCGCTTCACGGCTTCATTTTCGATTTCAAGCTGTTTCACTTTACGCTCGAGGACATCCAGCTCTTCCGGCATGGAATCAATTTCTATGCGAAGTTTTGCAGCCGCTTCGTCGATGAGGTCGATCGCCTTATCGGGAAGGAAGCGGTCCGAAATATACCGGTAGCTCAGCTGCGCCGCAGCAACAATGGCCGCGTCGGTGATGCGGACGCCATGATGCACCTCGTAGCGATCATTGAGCCCGCGTAATATTGAAATCGTATCCTCGACATTCGGCTCGTCGATCAATATCGGCTGGAACCGCCGCTCGAACGCCGGGTCTTTTTCAATGTACTTTCGGTATTCGTCCAGGGTTGTTGCGCCGATTGCCCGCAGGTCACCGCGCGCTAAGGCGGGTTTCAGCATGTTCGAAGCGTCGACCGCCCCCTGTGCGGCACCTGCGCCGACAAGTGTGTGGAGTTCATCGATAAAAAGAATAATACTGCCGTGCGAATCCTCAACTTCTTTCAACACGGCTTTCATCCGTTCCTCAAATTGTCCGCGGAAGCTCGCGCCCGCGATCATCGCCGCCATATCCAATGCGACGATGCGTTTCGACTTGAGGTTTTCTGGTACATCTCCTTGAATGATGCGATGCGCAAGGCCTTCGGCGATCGCCGTCTTTCCGACGCCCGGCTCTCCGATAAGAACAGGGTTATTTTTCGTCCTTCTCGATAACACCTGGAGCACCCGTCGAATTTCTTCTTCACGGCCGATGACCGGGTCAAGTTTCCCTTTCCGCGCAAGTTCGTTCAAGTCGCGGCCGAATTTCTCCAGGGGCTGAAACTTGTCCTCAGGATTCTGGTCTGTCACGCGCTGTGAGCCTCGGACATCCTTCAACGCTTTGAGCACGCTCTCTTTGGTGACGCCCTGGTCTACCAGCAATTTGGCTGCGGCGTTTTGTTTCTGGTCGAGCAATGCAAGGAGCAGATGTTCCGTACTCACAAATTCATCTTTAAGATCCTCCGCTTCCTTCTGTGCTTGATCGAATATCTTCTGTAAATCGGCGGAAACGTGCTGCTGACTCGCACCCTGGACCTTCGGCAATTTTTCTACGACTTCATTCACCTTGATCTTAACATAGTTAACGTTCGTGCCGAGCTTTTGCAGTATCGGGATGACTATTCCTTGCGAATCCTGAATAAGCGCCGCGAGCAGATGTTCGGGTTCAATCGATTGATTCCCATAGCTCGAAGCGATTTCCTGAGCGTTTTGAACTGCTTCCTGAGATTTGATGGTAAATTTGTTGAAATTCATTTGAGTGTTTTTAGGTCTTGGTTCTTTCGTATTGGCTTTTAGCTCTTAGCCCTTAGTCCTAGCTACTGATTACTAGTGACTGATAACAGATGCATTCATTTGTTCTTCCCGTTTTGTTGTTCTGTCATGTTCTTTCCAGCTTTTTTCTCTATCACAATTTCAATTCCCTCTTGTTTGTCCTTCGGCTGGAAATCGTGATACGCCGTCAACGAAGCGAAGTTGCCCCATCCCTTCGGTCTGACTGCAATGGCTATCACTCCGGCAGTCAATAACACCCCGACGCCGATTAAAATGAGTATTGAACTCAAATCATTAGTCACTGCGAACAAAATCCCATTTGATATGCGAAAAGTAATAATGCGACTCACTAAAACAAAAGGCGAGGGTATCCTCGCCTTCCGTTCATCTGCGCAATATGTTCCGAAGGAAACGCTTCGGGAATATCTGCGTTAATTCCGCGTAATCCGAGTCATCGCATTATTTGTCGTCCACTACCTCGAAGTCGGCGTTCTCCACTTTCTTATCATCTTTCTTATCGGATGACGCCTGTTGACCCGGTCCGGGACCCTGATCCGGAGCCGCTTGGCCACCCGGTTGCGGGCCGGCTTGTTTCGCAGCCTCGTACATCTTGGTGGAAGCCTCATTCCAAATAGCATTCAATGCTTCCGTCTTGGCTTTGATATCAGCCGCAATATTCGCTTTGATTGCCTCTTCGAGCGCCGTTGCCGCCGACTCAAGTTTTGTTTTCGTTTCGGCATCCATCTTCTCGCCAAGATCCTTCACTTGTTTCCGCGTCGAGAAGACAAGATTGTCGGCCTGGTTCTTCAGCTCGATCTCTTCTTTTCGTTTCGCATCCTCCGCCGAGTGAGCCTGTGCGTCCTTCTTCATCTTTTCCACTTCTTCCTTGCTCAAACCCGAGGATGAAGTAATGCGGATGCTTTGCTCTTTGTTTGTTGCCTTATCTTTCGCAAGAACATGCAGCATTCCGTTTGCATCGATGTCGAAGATGACTTCAACCTGAGGAACGCCCCTCGGTGCCGGAGGAATACCATCGAGATGGAATCTTCCCAGCGTGCGGTTGTCGCTTGCAAGCGGCCGTTCTCCCTGAAGGATATGGATCTCGACCGACGTCTGGCTGTCCGATGCCGTGCTGAAGACTTCGCTTTTTCGGGTCGGAATTGTCGTGTTTGCGTCGATCAACTTTGTCATCACGCTGCCGAGCGTCTCGATTCCGAGCGAGAGCGGCGTAATATCGAGCAGCAGCACATCCGTGACGTCGCCGGAAAGAACGCCGCCCTGGATTGCGGCACCGACAGCGACGACTTCATCGGGGTTCACGCCCTTATGCCCTTCTTTTCCAAAAATATCCTTCACGAGTTGCTGAACGCGCGGGACGCGTGTCATGCCGCCGACGAGTATGATCTCGTCGATCTGGTTCGGCTGCAGATTCGCGTCCTTTAATGCTCTTTCAACCGGGGGAATACATTTCTTGATCAGGTCGTCGACAAGCTGCTCGAATTTTGCCCTCGTGAGGTTTAAATTCAAATGCTTCGGTCCTTCCGCCGTTGCAGTAACAAACGGCAGATTGATCTCCGTCTGGTTCAATTGCGAAAGTTCCATCTTTGCTTTTTCAGCGGCTTCACGCAATCGCTGCAGCGCCATCGGATCTTTGCGGAGGTCGATACTGTCGGACTTCTTAAACTCGTCGGCGATGTAGTCGACCAATCGCTGGTCGAAGTTATCTCCTCCGAGATGCGTATCGCCGTTCGTCGACTTCACTTCAAACACGCCGTCGCCGAGCTCGAGAACCGAAATATCGAAAGTTCCGCCGCCGAGATCGAAGACGGCTACCTTGGAATCTTTGTGTTTCTTGTCCAAACCGTACGCCAGTGCGGCGGCGGTAGGCTCATTGATGATGCGCCGGACGGTCAATCCCGCGATCTCGCCTGCTTCTTTTGTTGCCTGACGCTGGGCATCGTTGAAATACGCCGGGACCGTGATAACCGCCTCGGTCACCTTTTGTCCCAAATAGTCTTCCGCCGTTTGTTTCATTTTCTGGAGGATCATCGCAGAAATTTCCGGGGGTGAATAGACACGGTCCCCGATTTGAACACGGGCGGTATTGCTCTCTCCCGTTACAACTTTATACGGAATGAGCTTCATCTCTTCGTTCACTTCATTCATGAACCTTCCCATGAAGCGCTTAATTGAGAAAACCGTGTTCTGAGAGTTCGTCACCGCCTGCCGCTTTGCAGGCTGGCCAACCAGACGTTCGCCGTTCTTTGCAAAGGCAACCACTGAAGGTGTTGTCCGCATTCCTTCGGCGTTTGCAATTACCACCGGGTCATTCCCCTCCATCACTGCAACGACGGAATTTGTTGTTCCAAGATCAATGCCGATTATTTTTCCAGCCATAATAGATTCTCCTTTGAAGAAAAGATTTTGATATTCCTGATAAACCTTGTTGACAGATGAAATGTTTTCTAAATTGATTGCAACCATTGTGCCAAGCTAATACTGAATTATTGAGCTAATTTCGATGGTTTTTGAAACTAACCAGGGGCCGGAATTGCCACAATGGCAGGACTGACATGCTATTTCCTGACAAAACCATGAAGAGTTGTCAACTTGGCGGAACGAGTGACTTCAAATGATCTCTTGACTTTTCGCGTAAGAATTCGTTACCTTGAGGCAAAATTTTTTCACCGTCAAATTGAATTGCAAACGGCTGCATGAGAAAGCAATATCTCCCGGCTCTAATTTTTATTTGCGAAGTTCTTTTAGTAGTGGGTACGCTGTACGCTGGCGGTCCGAATGCGCTTGGCTTGGATGCGATGAAGTTGATCACACCAGAACGATTGCGAGCGCAATTGACGCTCATTTCCTCGGATGAATTCGAAGGACGAGAAACTTCATATCGCGGACAGAAATTGGCCGCGTTATATCTTGCTTCGCAATTTGAGCTCATGGGTTTACAGCCTGCCGGAGACAGCGGAACCTACTATCAACATTTTCCCGTTGTTCATATCAGTGTTGACGCCAGAAGTTTCATAACAACGTCGACTCCGACGGCAACGAAAGAATGGCGAGAGTTTGGCGAACAGTATATCCCCTATGCATCCGGCAATGACACAACCGTTTCCGGAAATGTTGAGTTTGTCGGATATGGAATTAATTCAACGGCTTTGCGATACACTGAGTATGATTCGAAAAAAGATTTCGGCGGAAAGATCGTTCTCCTGCTTCGCGGAACACCTCGGGAAGGCGATTCGACCGGTAATTTTGCCGGCAACAGATCGGAGGGCTCGATCTTCGCAAAGAGAATTTACGCTCAGCGGTGCGGCGCGGCGGCGCTTTTGATTGTCGAAGATTTGAATGGAAGGTTGATGAAAGATGCACTCGAAGAGCGGAAGGACGATCTCATACGCGGCATGATCACGATCCCACAGCGCATACGCCAAAGCATACCGATGTTCTCGATCAGCAGTGAGCTAGCGGACGAATTGTTGCGTCCGTCCGGAAAGACCGTCGAAGAATTGCAGCATGAGATTGATTCAACCAGGAGACCGGATTCATTTACGGTCGAAGGAGCGCGGGTGACGCTTACTCTGACAATGCACCATGAAGATGTCTTGTCCGAAAACGTCGTCGGGATTCTCCCAGGCTCCGACTCATTGTTAAAAGAAGAGTATGTGGTATTTTCGGCTCATCACGATCACCTCGGCAAGAACATTGTGACGGGCGAGATCTATAATGGCGCCGATGACGACGGTTCAGGTACGAGTTCACTTCTTGAGATCGCCCATGCGTTCACAACAATAACGCCAAGGCCGAAACGGAGCCTACTCTTTCTTTCTGTTTCCGGAGAAGAAAAAGGACTTCTCGGATCACTCTTCTATACTGAGCATCCATCGGTCCCGCTGGACAAAACTGTGACTGACCTCAATGTCGATATGATCGGCAGATTCGACCCGGAGCATGAAAAGATAAACGATACCAATTACGTCTACGTCATCGGATCGGACAAACTCAGCTCCGAACTGGATTCTATCGGCAGGAAAGCGAACGACGAGAGCGTTCACCTCAACCTGGACTACACGTACGACGATGAGGCCGAGCCGCACCAATACTACCGGCGGAGCGACCACTATAATTTTGCAAGGAAGAATATCCCCGTCATTTTCTATTTCGACGGAGAACACGCAGACTATCATCAGCCGACGGATAAAATCGACAAGATCAATTTTGGGATTCTCACAAAACGGACTCGATTAGTATTTTACACGGGATGGAAAGTCGCCTCAGACCCGTTGCGCCCTGCCGTGGACAAGGGAGGATTCACTTCACCCCTCTCCCGGAAGAGATGATAACTGAACAGGACATACGAACGTCCCTGCGCACACAGTACCTTGGACAACGGATTTATTCTTTAGACACGATCGATTCGACAAATACATTTGCCCGGTCGTTGAACGAAGATGAATGTCCAGATGGGACACTGATTGTTGCCGATCAACAAACCGCGGGCAAAGGACGTCAGGGGCGTCAGTGGCAATCGCAAAAGGGGATGAACCTGCTCTTTAGTCTCGTGACCCGACCTCTTTTTGTTCATGATAAGGTCCGGGTGCTTCCTTTTGCTGCTGCGCTCGCGACGGCGGACGGAATCGAACAGGAAACGAAGTCAGCGATCGAATGCAAATGGCCTAACGATTTGCTCATCGACGGCAAAAAAGTCGCAGGCATGTTGATCGAAACGACGACGCAAAGCGATGCCGTCCTGACCGTGATCCTCGGTATCGGTATCAACGTGAATCAAACCGATTTTGCCGACGATATTAAAGATAAGGCGACGTCGTTGAAGCTGCATGCGCAGCAGGATATCGACCGGGTCCGCCTGCTCTGTGCCATCCTGGCGGAATTAGAGTACCGGTTCGACCAGCTTCGCCATTTTTCGCCTCAGATCCTTCTCGACGAGTGGAAACAGCGCGCAACGATGTTAGGCTCGGAAATTACCCTCGTCGAGCATCGTACCTCGATCAGGGCGAAGGCGGTAGACGTGGCACCTGACGGCGCACTCATCATCGAGGAATCCGACGGCACACGCCGTCAGGTTTTTGCCGGCGATGTGTCAATTGTGCAATAGCGTATCGACAATCTCCTTGGGAGAGTCGATCTTAAACTTAGAAATGTATTCACTCATCACTAACAAATCAGACCATCATGATACTAGCAGTCGACATTGGTAACACGCACACAGTATTCGGGATCTACGATAAGAAGAAACTGCTCGGCGACTGGCGCGTCACGAGCTTTGTTACGCGCACCGAAGATGAATTCGGCGCGCTGGTCCGGAATTTTTGCCAGGACACAGGAATTGCCGTAAAGAAGATATCGGCATTCGGAATTTCATCCGTCGTTCCAAATCTCACCGATGTCATGCAGCGGATGTCGAAGAAATATTTCTCGATCGAGCCGGTCGTCGTCTCAACTTCCATCCCCCTCGGAATCACCGTACTCGTCGATGACCCGTCGTCGGTGGGAGCCGACCGGCTTTGCAACGCCGTCGCCGGATATGCCAAATATAAAGGTCCGCTTGTGATCGTTGATTTCGGGACCGCGACGACGTTCGATGTCATTTCAAAAAAGGGGGAGTATCTCGGCGGTGTCATTGCGCCGGGAATTGAAACCTCCGCTGCCGAATTGCACCGGCGTGCGGCAAAACTGCCGAAGATCGACATTCACTTCCCGAAGACAATCATCGGAAAAAACACCGTGAGCAGCATGCAATCTGGGATTCTTTACGGCGCTTTGGATTCTATGGAGACGATGATTCGGCGCATTTCAAAGGAGATCGACGACTATCCGACCGTCGTTGCCACGGGAGGATTTTCCGGTCTGATGATGAATCATACGAAAATCATCAACAAGCATGAGCCGACGCTCGTGCTGGAGGGAATTCGGATCATTGTGGAGAAGATGACGACAAAAAAGAAATGACGCCTCGCTAATACTCAAAGAAATTCTGGAATGCGATAGACCGCTGTTGTGAGCGAATAACACAACAAGAAGACATTCTAGAGAAGGTCATCTGAAGAGTTGCAGTGTGCGGACCACATCACTACTTCAGGAGCATCATTGTTTTTGATTCGGTATATGAGCTCGTTCCATCCGATAACGTCAAACGATAAATATACACTCCGCTTGCAAACCCTGAAGCGTTGAATTCCACGGAATACTCTCCCGGATTCCTCCGCTCGTGCACGAGCTTGCGCACAAGTTGACCCAGCACATCATAAACGCCGACTTCAACGTCCCCGCTGCGAGCAACGCGATAATAGATTCGTGTCGCGGGATTGAATGGATTCGGATAGTTCTGCTCGAGGGAATTCGTCAAAGGAACCAAATTCTTCTTTTCATCAACAGAGAGCAGCGTTGATGTAATACTTTGAAAAACCCCACCGCCCAGGGTTCCTGCATAAACATATCCCGCCGAATCAATTGCAATACAATACGTCTCTAAAGTTGTCAAACCATTGTTAAGAGGGTTCCAGATCACGCTGTCCCTGTCGTGATAAAAGACTCCACTATCACTCGCGGCAAATACTCTTCCGCGCCCGTTAAAAGCAAAACCGTTGATCGTGCCATGGGGTAAACCGGAATTTTCGATCGTCCAATGGTTCCCAGTATCTGCCGAAAAATAAACACCTCCGTTTTCTATTGCAGCATAAACATTCCCGTTCGAATCTCCCCCGATTGCAGAGTGAAAGGGAATAGCCTGAGGGGCATCAAACATATCCTTCCACGTCATGCCATGGTCAGTAGATCGATAGATGCTGGACCAATTTGAAAGATAATACATTCCGAGAGGGGTGCGTGCCATTGGCCCAAGTCCCGGAGGAGACATCCAAAAAATCGATGTCCATGTGATTCCATCATCGGTTGAACGAAAAGCTCCAGCCATCCATTCTACGGCAAAAATATCGCCGTTAGGATCTGCGGTGAGGGATTGGAGTTGGAAGGCTCCCATGCTTGTCGAGGCCCAAGTCTTACCGCTATCAGTCGAGCGATGGACGACGCTATCGGGCAAAGAAGTAAAAAACGTCCCTGCTGCCGAAATGCAAATCACCGGTGTGCTCATTCCTTGAAGCGCGAACGACGACCAGGAATTTCCGTGGTCTGTAGATCGGTAAATACCGTCGGTCGACCCGCTGTAGATTACATTATGGGAGCCTACCGTCAAGGACCCCACAACGTCTCCTGATGGACCGTTGGCGGGCTTCCAGAAATTAGTTTGGGAAAAAATCGTAGAACAAGAAAAAAGACACGCGACGGAAATGAACAAACATGAGCGAAGAGACATGACCCCCTCCTTTCGAAACCGAGCGGTACCGACTTTATCTAAATCACTCTATTAGAACAAAGGAAAATGGGTCATTTCACCCCGAACATTGCCACGGAGGCTTGTGCAAACTCGACAAGTGGACCGAAATAAAGGCCGAGCGCGAGGGTCGGGACGAGGAGGATGACCAGCAGAACGATGTTTGACGCTTCGAAGGCCAACGGCTCAGCCGAGGCCTCAGCGTCACGAAGAAACATATTGCGGAAGATCCTGACATAGTAGTACAGCGACACAACGCTGTTCAACGCGCCAACAATCGCTAGCCAGATCAGCTTGGCTCTGATCAGCGCCGCGAACAAATATAGTTTTCCGATAAAGCCGGCGGTCGGCGGCAATCCGGTAAGAGAGACAAGGAATATTGCCATTGCCACTGCGAGGAACGGTGCTCTCGATCCGAGTCCTTTGTAATCCCGAATCTCCTCGCTTCCCGTCTTGTTGGATACAAGCATCACAACGTAAAAGGCGCCGAGGTTCATAAACAAATATACCACAAAATAGATCATCGTCGCAGCGAAGCCGTCGTTCCCCAGAACCACGAGACCCAGCAGCATGTAACCGGCCTGGGCAATGCTGGAGTATGCAAGCAGCCGCTTGACGTTGTCCTGCCAGATGGCAACAAGGTTGCCGAGCGTCATCGTCAGGACAGAAATAATGATCAGTACATTTGTCAGCTCAAATCCCTTGACTGTCGTCCACAATCCGACGGTACTATTCAGGACGGCTGTATTGCTGAACGTCACCTTCAAAAAGCGCATCAGCATGGCAAATCCAGCGGCCTTCGAGCCGACCGAGAGAAACGCTGTGATAGTGACAGGAGCGCCTTCATACACGTCGGGCGTCCAAAAATGGAAGGGCACCGCTGAGATTTTGTACCCGAAACCGGCGAGCGCCAGAATGCCGGCGATGAGCAATGCAAGTTTCCCGCCGCCTCCCTGCGACAAAACCTGATTGATCGAATAAATGTCAAGCGAACCTGTCAGACCGTAAATAATGGATATGCCGTACACCATGAATCCCGAAGAGAGGGCGCCGTAAATCACATACTTCAACGAAGCCTCGGCTGAATTGGGAACTTCCTTGGAGAATCCGGCGAGGATGTACGAGCTAATGCTCGTCAATTCGAGCGAAAGATACATCATGAGGAGGTTGGAGGAACCCACCATCAAAAACATTCCCGTCGTCATCGCAACGAGGAGCGCGTAGTACTCGCCTATACGCCGCGGCGATGCATTCACTTCATTTGACGCCAATGAAAACATCACGATGAGAAGCGCGCTCGCGATGATGACGAATTTGAAAAAGATGGAGAATGGATCGACCGCCAGCATGCCGTTGAAGATCGAAACGCTGACTCCCATTTCATCGACGACGTAATACGCCGTTGCAGCAAAGCCGCCGAGCACGATTCCGGCAACGATCGCTTTTCGTTTAGACACCAGGTCGGCGACGATCGCACTGAGCAACGTGAAAACAAGCGCGAACTCGGGCCGGACGAGGCCTAGACTATGTAAGATTTGATCAAGCATGTGGATAGATATTCTTTCATGGTAAAATTATCTCCCCAGCAAAACCGCATTTGCGCCTTCCCGGACAAAGTCCACAAGTTGATTCGCTGACGCATTCATCAGGTTCAACATCGGCGCTGGATAGATCCCTAAGAAGATAACGATGATCGCAAGCGGAACGAGAGCGACCAATTCTCTTCCGTTGATGTCCGGTAAATCCTTCCACTTGTCGGGAAGAGTCCCGAGAAAGACGCGCTGGAGTGTCCACAACATGTAGGCGGCAGTCAGTACGATCCCGAGCGTCGATGTGATCGTCAACCAGCGGAAAGTCTGGAAAGCGCCGAGGAAGGAGAATGCTTCAGAGATGAAACCGCTGAGCCCGGGAAGTCCGAGAGCGGCAAAGAATGCGATCACCATCACGGCGGAATATTTCGGCATCTGATTCATCAATCCGCCGAAATCGTCCAGTCCGCGCGTATGCGTCCGGTCATAAATGACGCCGACAATCAAGAAGAGCATTGCGGTGATGGTACCGTGGTTGAACATCTGGAAGACCGCGCCCATCATGCCTTGCGTATTCATTGCCGTCATCCCAAGGATCACAACGCCCATATGGCTGATGGATGAGTAGGCGATCAGTTTCTTAAAATCTTTCTGCGCCATCGCGCAGAGGGCGCCATAGACAATATTGATGAACCCTATAAACGCGAGCGGATACAAATAGTGCATCGCCGCGTCAGGAAAAATCGGAAAGGCAACGCGCATCAAACCGTATGTCCCCATCTTCAATAATACACCGGCAAGGATAACGCTGATCGCTGTCGGCGCTTCGACGTGTGCATCGGGGAGCCATGTATGAAACGGAAAGAGGGGCACTTTGATGGCGAACCCGACAAACAGCGCAACGTAGGCGACATACCGCCAATAGGTGTTGAGTCCGAAGAGAATCGAGCCTGGTTCAAAATTTGCAGGGTTCATCATTGCGAGCATGTTGAAGGTGTGGATCTTCGCACCCGTCGCCGGGTCGGCAACGCTCACGCTGAAATACAGCGCCAGAAGGGCGAGAAGCATCAGCACCGAGCCGAACAATGTGTAGATGAAAAACTTGATCGCCGCATATTCTCGCCTCGGCCCTCCCCATATCCCGATAAGGAAATACATCGGCAGCAGCATGATTTCCCAGAACACGTAGAACAGGAAAAAATCGAGGGCGACGAAAACGCCCATCATGCCGGTGTCGAGCAAAAGAAGAAGGGCGAAGTAACCCTTGACCGACTTCTCGATCTTCCAGGAAGCGATGATGGCAACGAATGAAATGAGTGCAGTAAGCAGGACCATCGGGGCGCTGATGCCGTCGATGCCCACAAAATAATCGATATGGATCCGCCCGAACCAGGCAACACTTTTGATATCTATCCACGTGAAGAGTTCTTTGAATTGCATCGTATTGGCATTGTTGATGCCCGCCATCCCGCGGTCAAAATTCATAAAGATGAGCCCTGCGAGCACCACTTGCAGGACGGTGACCGCGAGCGACGTCCACCGCGTCGCATTGCCGCTGCCTTTCGGAAGCATGAGGACGATGATCATTCCAAGGATCGGAAGGAATGTTATCCAGGTGAGAACGCCGATACCAAGAATCGTAAATGCCATAGCGAAAAATTCCTAATAGTTTGTTTTTTCTAAACTTTTCATCAGACGGCGCGGTAAATGAAGAAGAACACCATGACGCCAACCAGAACGAATGCAATATATGTCTGCACGCGTCCGGTTTGAATCTTTCTCAATACCAATCCAAATAGACCGGTCAGATATGCAACCAGATTCACGAGCCCGTCGACAACGACGCTGTCGAACTTGCCGCTCGCGAAGGACATTTGCCGCGTGACCGTCGCAACGCCGTTCACGGTCCCGTCGATCACTTTGCTGTCAAACCACGCCAACAGGCGCGAGAGCCCGAGTGTTCCGGAGACCGCCGTCGCCTGGTACAGTTCGTCGAAATACCATTTATTCATGAGGAACGAATGCACCGGTGAGAGGGCCATCGCAAACGCTTCGGCACTGATCTTCTTCCAGTAATACGTCGCGAATGCGAGAAGAATTCCAAGCCCGGCAACCGACAGCGACAAGTACATTGCCGTGTAATGAACATCGTGAACCGCTTCTTCAAACATCTGAGCAGATGCGGCAGCAACAGCATTCGGGACAACGCTCACCGGCCGTTCGACAGCATGGAAGAACCAACCGCTCGAGGCACCGATCGGGTTAAAGCTGTAAAAGGCGAAAAACGAAAGACAGGCAAGAACGATGAGCGGTATTGTCATCGGTTTTGGCGACTCATGGAGATGCTCGAAGCGCGCGCTGTCTCGATGCTCTCCCAAGAACGTGAGGATGACAACACGAAACATGTAGAAGGCCGTCAACCCTGCCACCAAAAAGCCGATGATTGGAATAAGCATGTGGCCGGTAATATTTCCGAACGCCAGCGTACCTGCCAGAATTTCATCCTTACTTAAGAAGCCCGACGTGAGGGGTACTCCTGAAATTGCAAGCGTGTACACGACGAACGCCCAAAAGGTGATCGGCATTTTTCTTTTCAATCCCCCCATATTGCGAATGTCCTGCGGATCGGTCTGATGATCGTGCTGATGATGAAGCGCGTTGTGCATGGCATGGATCACCGAGCCCGATGCCAGAAATAATCCTGCTTTGAATGCAGCATGAGTGACCAGATGGAAAAATCCGGCGGTGTACGCGCCAACGCCCAGCCCCATCACCATGTACCCAAGCTGGCTCACGGTCGAGTAGGCAAGAACTTTTTTGATGTCGTTTTGCGCGATCGCTATCGTCGCTGCGATGAAGGCGGTGATCGCTCCGATGTAGGCAATGAAAACGAGCGCATCGGCGGTCATCATAGGAAAAGCGCGGGCAATGAGATAGACGCCGGCGGCGACCATCGTCGCTGCGTGGATCAACGCACTCACCGGCGTAGGTCCTTCCATCGCGTCGGGGAGCCAGACATGCAGGGGGAATTGCGCCGACTTCCCTATCGCTCCGCAGAAGATCAGGATTCCAGCAGCGGTCAGCCACGGATTGCTGTCGAACGGAATGTGCCCGCCCGAGATCGCTGAAAAAATTCCCTCGAACGTAAGCGTATGAAAATTTGCCCATAGGATATTTATGCCGATAAACATGCCGACGTCGCCGATGCGGTTGACAATGAATGCCTTCATCGACGCGTCTGATGCGGATTTCTTCTCATACCAATGGCCGATGAGCAAGTAGGAACTGATGCCTACGAGTTCCCAAAACACGTACATCATGAAAAAGTTGTTCGTGATGACGATGCCGAGCATCGAGAAGGAGAAGAATCCCAGATAAGCGAAGTAACGCGAGTAGCGAATATCGCCGCTCATGTACGCGGTCGAAAACACATGGACAAGAAAACTGATGAGGGTGACAACAACCAGCATGATCGCGGTGATGTTATCGATCATGATCCCGAGGTCGAGCGTTAAATGGCCGATGCCGGCGACCATTTTGAAATCGACCCAGGTGAAGGTAAAGTTCAGGAGTTCGTCATGGAACAGGATCAGTTTTGCGAAAAGAATGACAAACGACGTCAGCAGAGCGAGGCCGAGGATCGAGGTCGCGACGATATCCCCCTGCCGGGGAAGTTTTTTCCCGAAGAAGATAAGAAGCAAAAAGCTGAGCAGCGGCAGCAATAAAACGGCTAGCGAAAGCTGAAGCAGTAATTCTTGAGTCATAAAGAAGGCATCAAAAAAATATTTAGGGACACAACATTAAGCGGACACACAAGCCCGCTCACTCTCGCATTGAATCCACTTCATCGACGTTCACAGTGTTGAACTGCTGGTAGATGTTCAGAACGATTGCCAACGCAACCGCGGCTTCGCACGCCGCGAGTATGATCACGAAAACCGACGCCATTTGTCCGTCGAGGTTCATCGCCCCGTACCGGCCAAAGGCGATGAAATTGATATTGGCCGAATTGAGTATCAACTCAATTCCCATCAGCACCATAATCGCATTCCGCCGGGTCACAACGGCATACACGCCGAATGAGAAGAGGATCGCGCTGATAAAGAGGAAATGTATTAATGAAACGTGAATGGGCATTTTTTTCAGTAATCAGTTTTCAGAATTCAGTAATCAGTAGATTCAAAAGCATGCCATGAAACTTACAACCCTTAACTCGGCCGTTTCCTATCCCGCCGTGCGATCATTGCTGCGCCAAGCATAGCGACGAGGAGAACGACGGAGGCCGCTTCGAACGGCAGCACGTACGACGTCATCAACGCCCTGCCGATGCCGGCAGCGGTCGCCTTCTGGGTCTCAATATTGACTCCGGGCTGCACCTGCCAATCGGTGATCCAGAAAATTCCTCCTAACGTCCCGGCGAGAATTGCCACCAGGATCGAAGCCGGCAGAACCCGCAGTGTTCCGGTCTTCATTTCCACCCCGATGACCCTCGTCGTCAACATAACGCCGAACAAGATCAGGACAAGGATGCCACCGACGTAGACGAGCACTTGCGTAACGGCGATGAAGTCGGCGTTCAACATGACGTAGAGTCCGGCAACGCCGAAAAAGGTAAACATTAATGAGAATGCCGAGTGAACAATGTTCCGGGAGAATGCCACGATTGCGGCAGAAACGACCGTTATGAGTGCAAAGAAGTAAAAGACAATATCAAAAAGCGTTAGCGATGAGAGCTGGTCCATACCTATTCTGGTTTTTGCTGTGAACTTTCCGGCTGCGCTGGAGCGGGCGCGGTCTGCGCCGCGGCTTTGGCTTCGGCAGCGGCTTTTGCTGCGGCTGCCGCAGCTGCCTTCTTTGCAGCGGCTTCCTCTTCCATTTTCTTCGCCTTTCCCCGAGCGGTTTCAATCTCGGCAGGCGTCATGGTGCTGAAACTGTAGATCAGATTATGACGGTCAAATTCAGAAAACTCATACACGTCGGTCATCTTGATGCATTCGGTCGGGCAAGGGTAAACGCACAGGCCGCAGTAACAGCATTTCGCGATGTCGATGTCGAACACGGGGACATGGAGACGCTTCTTTTGACCCGTCGACGTCGTCCCTAGATTATCTTCAGGAGTCGATTTGATCGTTTCGATAGAGATACAATCGACGGGACACGCCATGGCACACTGGTCGCAGCCGATGCAGTCGTCCATGTTCACATACAGCCTGTTGCGGGCGCGTTCCGGCAATTTCATCTTCACTGTCGGATATTGAATCGTCACGGCTCTCGTAAACAGATGCTTGAACGTGATGCGCATACCGACCGTCGCGGTTCTGAGTCCTCTATAAATATTACCAAAATATTCTGCAACGGGATTCATTTGTTCCTCACCTCTTACCATACCAACACCAAACCGAGTGCCATCACGCAGGCAAACGCGAACGGCGTGAGAACTTTCCACGACATGTACATTAATTGGTCGACGCGCAGCCGGGGAAGCGTCCAGCGGAGCCAGATGTTCAGGCAGACGAAAAGCATTCCCTTGGATATGAACCAGAACGCACTCCACCATGGCCCCGTCATGAGAGAGGAGAACGGACTGGCCCATCCTCCGAAGAAAAGGACGGTGGCAACTGCCGACACGGCAAACAGATTGGCATATTCTGCCAGATAAAATATGGCAAACTTCATTCCGCTGTACTCGGTGTTGTACCCTTGCACGAGTTCAGATTCCGCTTCGGGAATGTCGAAAGGCGTACGATTGACTTCTGCCATCGAAGAGATATAATAAACGACGAACAACACCAACACCAGGGGAATTACAAAAAGCTTCTTCATGAGCGGGAGCGTCCCTCCCAGAATCATCCAATGCATGATGCCGCCGGTCTGGATGGCACTTAGTTCCTGCAGGTTCATCGTCCCGGCGATCATCACAATGCCGAGGATAGCGAACGCTGAGGGAATTTCATAGCTGACAATCTGGGCAGCAGAGCGAAGGGCGCCGAAGAGAGACCACTTGTTGTTCGAGGCCCATCCTGCCATCAACAATCCAACGACAACCAGCGATGAGATCGCAACAATGTAAAAGATACCGACGTTAAGATTGCTGCCGATGAAAGCAGAACTGAACGGGAGCGCAGCAAAAGCGGCATACGTCCCGATGAAAACAATGTACGGAGCAACGATGAACAAGAATTTGTCGGCGGCGGCAGGTATCGTGTCTTCTTTTTGAAGAAGCTTGACCATGTCGGCGATCGGCTGAAGAGTGCCGTGCCAGCCGGTTCGCATATACGCTACGCGATCCTGCATGTGTGCGGCGATTTTCATTTCAAGATAGATAACGACGAGCGCATACGGCAGAATGAACAGCAAAGGAATTACTGCCATGATGACGTGCACCAGGAGCGCATTGCCGACAAGAGATGTGAGAAATTGTTCCATTGGATCAGAATTCAGAAGTCAGAATTCAGAATAAATAATTATTGATCAACGTGTTCATTGTTGATTGTTCATTGATGATTGATCAACGGTCTACTTCGCCGAGGACAATGTCGATGCTGCCGATAATGGCAACAAGGTCTGCGATCATTCCTCCACGCGCGATTTCATTGATCACGCTAAGATTGACAAACCCCGGGGAACGGGCCTTAATCCGGTATGGCGTCCCCGTACCGTCGCTGACGATGTAAAATCCCAGCTCACCGCGCGGCGATTCCGTGCGCGCATACACTTCGCCCGGATTCGGGCGGATGCGTTTCGGTATTGCCGACTGAACATCCCCCTCCGGAATTTGCGCGAGTGCCTGTTCAATAATGCGAACGCTTTGCTCCATTTCCTTCATCCTGACGATGTGCCGATCCCAGCAGCTTCCAACCGGACCAGTTTCACCTGTGCCCACAGCAACATCCCAGTCAAATCTATTATAGATTGAATACGGATCATCACGCCGCAGATCCCAGTTTACACCCGATCCGCGAAGCATTGGCCCGCTGCACGCATAGTTGACTGCGACCTCCGGGGGAAGGATGCCCGTGTGTGCAGTCCGTTTTACGAAGATCTCGTTATAGGTCAGAAGGTTATTGAAATCTCGAATCTGAGGTTTGAAATATGCGCAGAATTCTTTTGCGCGCGCAACAAACTCGGCCGGGATATCGTGCGAAAGTCCGCCGATCCACATGTAGTTGTAGAGCAAACGTGCACCGCAGGTCATTTCAAAAAGGTCGAGGATCTTTTCCCTGTCGCGGAAACAATAGAGGAAGGGTGTAAATGCGCCGATGTCGATCCCATAGGTCCCAACAGCGATCAGGTGGCTCGCGATCCGCTGCAGCTCCGCCATGATCACACGGATGTATTCCACCCGTTCAGGGACCTGGATCTTCAACAACCGTTCGGCCGCGACAACGTACGCAAATTCGTTGTTCATCGAACAAACATAATCCATACGGTCGACATACGGAATCACCTGCTGGTAATTGGTCATGTGCTCGCAATGCTTCTCGAAACACCGGTGCAGGTAGCCGATATGCGGTACAACGTCGACAACGATTTCGCCGTCAACAACAAGCTCGAGACGGAGCACACCGTGGGTCGACGGATGCTGCGGTCCCATGTTGATGATCATCTCCTCTGTCCGTAGAGGCTTTCCGTTTGAGGTCTTCGGCGGAGCTGCGATAGTTTCAGCCATGCTTGTCAAGGGGTTAATACGGAACTTTCATTCCATTATAGTATTCGGGCACCTGGTAATCTTTTCGAAGAGGATGCCCTTCCCAGTCATACGGGAGAAGAATCCGGCGCAAATCGGGGTGGCCGATAAAATTGATGCCGTACAGGTCGAACGCCTCGCGCTCATGCCAGTTGGCGGTCTTCCAAATCGACTCAACGGATTGAATGTTCGGAGTCTCAGTCGGAACTTCAACTTTCAATGTAATCTTATGCCGTTTCACCATCGAGAACAGCTGATACACTGCTCCGAGCTTCCCTTTCAAATCGACTCCCGACAGGCACGAAAGAAAATCGAACAACAATTCTTCATCATCGCGGAGGAATTTTGCGAACTCAAGGACATGGTCTGCGGAAATCCTGATGTAAGGGTCAACGGGGTTATCGAGCTTGGCCTCGATGCCGGCGTCCGGTGTGCTGCCGAACCTGGCGGTGAGCTTTTCTGCAATTTCCTGGGGAGTCATGCGGCTGATCGTTCTTTTCTTATTACGCTAATTTTTTCTTCGCGAGACTTTCGTTTCGCACTTTTTCCTGCAATTTCATCAGCCCTTCGATCAACGCCTCCGGGCGGGGCGGGCACCCCGGCACGTAAACGTCAACCGGAATAACACGGTCAACGCCTTTGAGCACATGGTATCCGTGTTCCCAGTACGGCCCGCCGCAATTGGAGCAGCTGCCCATCGAAATCACGTATCGCGGTTCGGACATCTGGTCGTAAAGCCGCTTGATGCGGGAAGCCATTTTCAGTGTCACAGTGCCCGAGACGATCATCACGTCGCATTGGCGGGGCGTCGCCCGCGGGATGACACCGAAACGCATCATGTCAAAATTCGACGCCGACGCCGCCATCATCTCGATCGCACAGCATGCGAGCCCGAATTGCATTTGCCAGAGCGACGAAAGCCGGGCCCAGTTGAGCAAACTGTCGAGCGATGTAATGACGATGTTGCTGTTGTCGAACTGCTTGTCGAGAAGTCCCATCGATTTCTTCCTATGCTGCTGCGTGTTCGTTTGCTTCGGGAGCCTCTTCAGAAACGACACCGACTCCTTTAACGTACCGTGATACCTTCGGCACCGGTTTATCCCAATCCAGATCGCCCTTCACCCAGACGTACGCGTATCCGACGATGAGGATGGCTAGAAAAACCGTCATCTCGACAAACGCAAACATGCCATACTCTTTGAAAACGAGAGCCCAGGGAAAAAGAAAAACCACTTCAACGTCGAAGATGAGAAAGATGAGAGCTACGACGTAGAATCGGATATTAAACTTTACCCAGGAATTACCCACGGGCTCTTCACCGCATTCATACGTCGACTGTTTTCCGGGATACGGGCGATGGGGACGCAGCATCCATGATGCTACGAGACCCCCTCCCGTGAAGACAGCACCGATGAGGAGAAAAATTAATATCCTGCCAAAGTCAGTTAGCATGAACGCGGTAGATTTTCGGAATAAAGTGGCAAATGGTCTAACACCGGGTAAACGGAATATAAAAAGCTGTTGTCATTGTATCAAGTTCGCAGGTAACCGTCAGGCGCTTACTTCGGCGATATACCGGTCCACTTCGCGCGCAGCGGTGGACGTAGGATAATCTTTTTTCACTTTTTTCAATAATTCAACGGCCCGGTCTTTGTCGCCGGATTTTCCAAAATTGCGCGCTGCATTCACCAAATTGTCGGCAGCGTTCGGATCGTCGTTGTTCTTCAGAGCAGCTTTCTCATAATTTTCCGCCGCTTTTTTGAAGTCGCCTTTTGCTTCATAGCAGGCGCCTATTCCGGCGATCGCAGAATTTTCGATGAGTGCGTTGCTGCTACCGCCGAAATCATTGAAGTACTGAAGTGCCTTGTCGTAGTTCTGAGAGTTGTAATACGCATTCGCAAGATAAAACTTTGCAATATTGCCGGCCTTGGTGCTGCCGTAATTGTCGACTATCGACTGAAGGCCGGTCACGTTCTTTTCGGGAACACCATTAATGGCGATTTGATACTGGCCGTTGTCGTAAAATGAATAGACTTTGGCAAGTTCAGAGGTCGCGCGGTCGTCGTTCGCACGCATGTTGTTCGAATAAAACCACAATGCAACCGCGAGAACGGCTACAATGCCCGCAACAGTTGAGACCCTCTTCTTGTTTTCGTCGTACCACACCTGAGCTTTAAAATACGTGGTAACGAGCGCGTCTTCTTTAATGACCCTTTGTGAGATTTTCTTCTTGGCACGGAGCATAGTTTTCGATTATTGTTTTGAGTTTGAATTGCTAGTACGCTCGTCGGGAGTCGAACCCGAAACCTTCAGCTTCGGAGGCTGACGCTCTATCCAGTTGAGCTACGAGCGCAGTTTGAGTGTTCGTAAATTCATTCTGCGAAATCCCGCAGCTTTTGCCGAAGGCATCACTTCGTGAATTGCGGGATTGAGCTACTAGCGCGTTTCATTTTCAGTAATCTGCCTTCAGCGAAATCCCGCAGTCTTTTGGGGGGATTGAGCTTCGCACGGTTTCAGTAGCCTGCCGTAGCAAAATCATACCGCCGAATTGCGGGATCGACCTATGAGCATATTCATCGTCGCCTGTCTGGAGAACTCTCGTTTACCGCGAGTCTGCAGCTGTTTAATTAATGAACAAAATGTAGCAAAGAATCGCCGGAATTGCAAGGATTTTCCTGAAAGTTGCCGGTGAAAACCTCTGGACCGTCATCCCCCGCTTTTGTCAACTCCTCATGCGGCTATAGCTTTTTCACGCCGATGCCCGGATTATCGGTTAACGTCACTTTGCCGCCGACAACCTTCATACCGTCGAAAACATCGTTCCGAATAAGGAGTGCGCCGTCCAAATCAGCCCAATCAACCATCGGCGAAAGATGAGATGCAGCGGATACTGCACACGATGTCTCTGTCATGCATCCGATCATAATTTTCATTCCGAGCGATCGGGCAAGCGTGATCATTTTGTGCGCTTCTCTCATCCCTGTCGACTTCATCAGCTTGACGTTGATTCCGGAAAAAGCACCATGCGCTCTCTGCACATCCTCCAGCCGCTGAACGGATTCGTCGCCCATGATCGGCAGAGGGCTCCGTTCAGTCAGCCATGCATGTTCATCGAACCATCCTCTCGGCATCGGCTGTTCGACGAACACAACGCCTTTCTCCTTCAACCAGTGAACCATATCGAGAGCAAGCTGCTTATCCTTCCATCCTTCGTTGATGTCGACGCAAAGAGGTTTGTCCGTCACCGACCGGATCGTTTCGATCATCTCTTTGTCTGTGTCACGTCCTAGTTTTACTTTAAGGATCTTGAACTCTGCCGCTTCGAGTACTTTCTGGCGCACGACATCGGGCGTGTCGATGCCGATCGTGAACGAAGTGTACGGCGTCCTCTCTTTCGAAAAGCCCCAGATATTAAACCACGGCTGATTCATGATCTTGCCGACAACGTCGTGCAGCGCGATGTCCACCGACGCCTTCGCAGCCGGATTCCCCGGCGCGACCCCGTCAACGTAGCTCAAGATCGTTTCTAGTTCAAAGGGATTTTCGTATTTGCTGAGATCAATTTTCGAAAGGAAGGCTGTTGCGCTCGCATGCGATTCCCCGAGGTACGGCGGCATCGATGCCTCTCCATAACCAACGACATCTCCATACTCGATTTGTGTCAGGGCAACGGGAGTGGTAGAGCGAGAGCTTGAGGAGAGAGTGAACACGTGTTTTAATTCCAGCGTGTACGGTCTAAAGGTCAGCGAGAGACGGGCAGACTTCGAATCGTTGAGGTACACCGCTGCAAGCGCATCCGGTGAACGTCCTGCGACTAAGGACGAGCCGGCAGCAAGCGCCGATGCTTTCATAAAATCTCTGCGCGATTGGGACAAGATCAACCCTGGCTGTTCGTTCTGCAAAAAGAAACCGATGACGAGGTGCCTACAAGAACCTCGGACCTGACTTTCGGAATTTCCCCCGAGCGATCACACGCGTTCGTCGACAAAATCGCGTTCATCCGAGCGAACGACGAGTACTGGGCAGGGGGCTTTGCGAACAATCTTTTCCGCCGTGCTTCCGAAAAGTACGTGCTCAACACCGGAATGACCGTGCGTCGCAACGATGATCAGCTCAATTTTTTCATCTTTCGCGAACGAAACGACTTCGACGAACGGCAACCCGACCTTCACCGCCGCTTCCGACGGCACTGCACCGTTGATCTCGTTCTTGATCAATTCCTGGAGCTCCTGTTCCCCTTTCGTTCGTAATTCGTTCTCGACGTTCGGCATGCCGATCTGTCCAAAACTAAAATCGGCCGGATAGATCGTCGGTTCGACGACATAGAGCAAATAGATCCTCGCGTTAAACTGCCGGGCAAACGGAACGGCGTAATGAAGAGCCTTCTTCGAATAGTCGGAGAAATCGATAGGAACAAGAATTTTTCGCAGTGTAATCGGCGAAGGCGAAGGTTTAGGTTTCTTTATGCCGGCGGGTTTTCGATTCGGCTGAACATTTTTATTCTTCTGCGTTTTCTTGCTTTTCATCTCGGCCTCCCGGTCTTTATGAGGGTTTCAATGCATCGAGTTCTGCGCGTACCGTTGAGAGTTCCTGGTTGGCGTGCCGCAACCGCTCTCCGATCATGCCGGCAACCTTCAGAACAATCTTTAGCCCGGTCCCCGGTGTTTTCTCCATTATCTCAAATAGATCCAGGCGGAAAAATCCTATGAGATTCGTATCTGTGAGTGCGATGACCGAAGCCGAGCGAGGTGACTCGTCGAGCAGAGAAAGCTCGCCGAAAAAATCCCCGTCCTTCAAGACAGCCAGCTCCTTTTTCGTCCCGTTCGCACCGAGGTGGATGACGGAAACCTCCCCCTGCTCCACCACGTACATTCCTAATCCGGGATCATTCTGAAAACATACATATTCACCCGCGACATACTGCCGCCGGTGAACGATACCGGCAACCTGCCGAAGTTCCCGCGGTTTCAAATTTTCGAACGCCGGTATCTTTAACAACATTTCTTCGATGGTTGTGGGTTTCCGTTTTATACGGAAGACGTTCTTCCATTCCAGGTTTTCGGATTTCTGGATGATTTTTCGGAATCGTTCTATGGCCACGGCAAGCCTTCCTTTTTCAAAGCGGGACGATGAGGGGTCATGGTGATGGTATGCAATTGTACTACATCGGGGCCCTATAATCAACACGATGCGTCGACCGCGGACGTAGAGCCCCGCGTGGTTACCGAATGAAGTTCAGCCAGCGATGGGGGTCTTTGCCCGCTTCCACAACACTCATGAAGCGTTTCTGGAGTTCCCTTGTGACGGGACCAGGTTTGCCTTCGCCCACCTTCATACGGTCGATCGACCTGATCGGGGTTATCTCTGCAGCCGTCCCGGAGAAAAACACCTCGTCGGCGATATAAAGCAATTCACGCGGGATATGTGATTCCGAAATCGGGATCCCCGCATCTTTTGCAAGAGTGATTACTGAAGAGCGGGTGATTCCTGGGAGAAGCGCATCGATGAGCGGCGGCGTGACGATCGCTCCGTCGCGGACAACAAAAATATTCTCGCCGCTTCCTTCGCTGATTTGTCCGTGGGTATCGAGCGCGATCCCTTCAGCGTAGCCGTCGGCCAAAGCTTCGAGTTTGATGAGTTGTGAATTCATATAATTGGCGCCGGTTTTCGCCATCGTCGGAAGCGTGTTTGGTGCAGGGCGAGCCCACGATGCCACGCGCACGTCGATGCCTTTTTCAATGGCATCCGCGCCAAGATACTTTCCCCACTCCCACACGACAACGCTCACATCGACCGGACATCCGACGGGACTCACGCCGACGTCTCCATATCCACGATACACAACCGGACGAATGTAGCACGCCTTCAATTTGTTCGCTTTGATCGTTTCTTTGATCGCTGCTTCGATCTCCTTTTTTGAGTACGGGATCTCTGCGCGGTAAATTTTTGCAGAGTCGAACAGCCGGTCGATATGCTTGTCCAGACGGAAAATTGCGGACCCCTTCTTCGTCTCGTAGCACCGGATGCCTTCGAACCAACTGCTGCCGTAATGAACGACGTGCGACATCACGTGGATCTTTGCGTCATCCCAATTGACAAGCTTTCCGTTCATCCATATTTTATCAACTTTTTTGACTGCCATGGTGTTTGTCCTGTTCTTAGAATTCAGAATGCGCGTGAGATGCTATATGTAAGACGTGGTCTGATAGGTTGCAGCATCCATACCGTCGCTCCCATCTCTATCTTTCAATTTTCATTTTTAACGTTTCACTTTTAACTTTTACCTTACACCCCCATCTCGTAAATCCTGTATGTTTTGTACCGCTTTCCCTGCATCATTTCTGCGGCACGATTCATCATGATATTGTCCTCGAGCACCCAGCTTGCTTCTCCGTATTTGTATCCGAGTTTCTTTGCGCGGACGGCGGTCTCATAGAACAAAACGCCCGCTGCGCCAGTCCTTTGCTGTTCGGGAATGACTCCCAGTACGATAATGCGGACCAGATCGATGAGCTTCTTTTTTGTGTATAGATGGTACAAACCGGTCAATAGTCCGCCGTTCTTATTATACCTCAACGGAACGTTGATGTCGGGAAGCGAAAGCGCAAACCCGATTGGTTTCCCTTTCGCCTCAGCCATGATGATGAGCTCGGGAACGACGACCGGTTTCAGATCGGCTGCGAGCGCATCGAATTCTGCGTCAGTCATCGGCACAGCGCCCCAATTTTTTGACCATGCTTTATTATAGATCACCTTGATGCGGTCGACTTCCTCGTTGAAGTGTTTCATGTCGATCGACCGGAATGTCAACCCTTCGCGCTGTTTCACGATCTCGTTGAACCGCACGAATCGTTCCGAGTACACCGTGTCCTGGTCGAGGAGATAAGCGTATAAGTCCTTCAATTTTTCGAAGCCGTACTTTTCGAACAGCGTTCCATAGTACGGCGGATTATATGTCATCAAAACAACCGGGCTCCGGTCAAAGCCGTCTACGAGCAAGCCGTATTCGTCATTGACCGAAGGATTTGCGGGACCGCGAACAGCCGAAACACCCTTCGACTTCAGGTATTTTTTTGCAGCATCGAAAAGGGCATTCGCAACCGATTGGTCGTTGATCGATTCATAAAATCCGAAAAAGCCGATATTTTCATTGTGCTCTTTGTTGTGATTATGGTTTACAATAGCACCGATGCGACCGACCACTTTGCCGTTGCGCTCCGCGAGAAACAGTTCCATGTCGGCGTGGGTGTAGAACGGATTTTTTTTCTTGTCGATCAACTTTTCCCTGTCCATCATCAGCGGCGGAACCCAGAGCGGATCCTTCGCATAAATGTCCCACAGGAACCGAATGAACCTTTTCTCATCGCCTTTTGAACGAACAGGAAGGACGGAAACGTTCTCCATGAAGGAACTCCCTTATTATTAAAAAAGCCACGCTGAGGTCTTGACCCGGCGCGGCTTTTTCTAGAATTTGAAAAAGGATTTTTTAACTAATCACGCCGAGCTTTTTCCCGATGATGCCGAATATTTCCAGGATCTTATCGAGATGCTTGTCTTCATGCGTCGCCATGTAGCTCGTCCTCAGCATTTCCATACCGGGTGGCACGCCGGGCCGTACGAACGCGTTGACGAACACACCGGCATCGTACAGCTCGCGCCAGAAGGCAAGGGTCTTATCCGTCTCGCCAATGATCACGGGAACGATCGCCGAATCGTGTCCGTCGATGATCTTGAATCCCATCGAACGGAATCCCACCCGCATCTTTGAAGCATTGTGATTAAGCTTTGTGATCCGCTCCGGTTCAGCTTCCAGAATATCCAGCGCAGCCAGCGCTGCGGCAACGGACGCCGGCGTCGGGCTTGCGCTGAAGATCAGCGCCGGGGCAAAATGCTTCATATAATTAATCACGCTTCGCTTGCCGCATACAAACCCGCCGAGCGATGCAAACGTCTTGCTGAAAGTTCCCATCGTCAGATCAACGTCGGCTTCAAGGTTGAAGCGGCTGGCGGTGCCGCGGCCCCCTTTCCCGATCACGCCGGTTGCGTGAGCGTCATCGATCAGCACGCGGGCGTTGTACTTCTTCGCCACTGCGACGAGCGCGGGCAGGTCTACAATTTCTCCGGATGTGCTGAAGACGCCGTCCGAAACGATCAACTTCCCCGCCTCCAGCGGAAGCTTGGAAAGCACAATGCCAAGATGTTTCATATCATTGTGCTTGTACCGTACTACTTCCGCGGTCATCCCCGTTGCGATCATATTGCCGGCGACAATGCACGCATGGTTGTCCTTATCCGAGACAACATATTCTCCGCGCTGCACAAGCGTCGGGATAATTCCTTGTGCGGTCTGAAACCCCGTGCTGAAAAGAAGGCAATCCTCACTCCCGAGAAATTTTGCCAGACGTCCTTCCAACTCGATATGGAGGTCAAGGGTGCCGGTAAGGTATCGGGAACCGGAGCAGCCGGTTCCATACTTGCGAATGGCGGCTATTGCCGCTTCTTTTACTTTCGGATGGGCGGTGAGGCCAAGGTAGTTGTTTGAACCAGCCATAATGACCTGCCGTCCTTCCATCTGGACAACGGGTCCTTCATTTGCCTGAATCGGCCGAAAATACGGGTAATATCCTTGTTGCTTAACTTCGTCAGCAAGCGTAAAATTAGTACACTTATCGAATAGATCCAAGAGGTCTCCTTGTCAATATAGATGTCCGCCTCTGCAAAAGCGGCAGTACGGAAAGCCACAATCCACCTTTAATAAGTTTCGTTGATTATTAAAAGTGTTTTCAATATACTCTATCGTCAAAAAAAAGTCAACCGAAAGAAAATATGAATTCGCGCACGGCATTTGTTACCGGGGGAACTGGTTTCATCGGCAGCCATCTCGTTGAGCGGTTGCTCTCGCGAGGATACAAGGTTCGGTGCATGATCCGCAATGAGAAGAAAAAAGGATATCTGGAAAAATTACCGGTGGATTTCTTCACCGGCGACCTTTTCTCGACTGCCGTGCTGGATAAAGCAATAGACGGGGCCGATTATGTTTATCATGTTGCCGGAGTGGTAGGTTCGAGAAACAAGGAAGGCTTCTACAGACAGAACAGGGACGGCACGAGAAATATCGCAGAAAGCACCTCCCGCGCCAATCCCCATCTCAAGAAGTTCATCTTTGTCAGCAGCGGCGCTGCCGTTGGTCCCGCTACCGCGTCATCGACGGTCAATGAGTCGACTCCATTCCATCCCATCACGACATACGGAAAAAGCAAGATGGCCGCGGAATTAGAAGTCCTGAAATTCAAGGATGCATTTCCGATCACGATCGTTCGGCCCACTGCCGTCTATGGCCCGCGGGATCCCGCAACATTCGATTACTTCAATACGATAAACAAGGGGCTCGAGCCGCTCGTTGGTTTCAAAGACAAGCTCGTAAGCCTTGTGCACTCCACCGATCTTGTTTCAGGAATTGTTCTTGCCGGCGAAAGCGATATTTCGGCGGGACAATCGTATTTTTTGGGAAGTGACAAGGCGTATTCCTGGCGCGAGATCGGAGACGCAACAAAGAAGGTCATGGGCAGGAACGCTTTCAGGGTTCGGCTTCCCGAGCCGTTGGTGTATGCAGTTGCATTTGCGGCAGGCCTCTTCTCCTCGTTCAGCGAGAAACCCTCGGTCCTGAATTTTGAGAAAGGCCGCGACATGGTCCAGGATTATTGGACATTCGATTCGTCGAAAGCCAAACGCGACCTCGGATACCGCCCGGTCATTTCCCTTGCAGACGGAATAAAAGAAACTGTGGACTGGTATCGAAATAACGGGTGGATGTAATCGAAAGGGGAGCAGCTGTCGTACAGCAAATCGATAAAATCTCGATCCGCTGAAGATCGTTGGCGGTTCGTGAAGAAGTGACCGACAGCTTTTCATGTTGTGTCAATATCGATGAATGCGGCTTCTTGGTAGGGTCCTAATTTGAATGGGCATGTAAAAGGCCTGAGGAATGTTATTCTGAACGGAGCGAAGCGGAGTGAAGAATCTTTCTTACGGCATAGACCCTTCGCTACGCTCAGGGTGACATATAATTGTTGATGCCTTCATCATTCTCGGAACATCATATGGTAATTATGGTTCAAATTAGGACACTACCCGCTTCTTGCTCCCCTTCCCGATTTTCGATATATTTGTCCAGTCCAGAATCAGCCACGTTAATGCTCGAATGCCTAACCAGCGCCGCAATGATTTTCTGATACCGCTTCTCGCCGTCCTCTCCGACGCTGTCGCCATCGAATCCGCATTTTTGTTGTCGTACTGGCTTCGTTTTTTTTCTCCGCTCACGTCAACGTTTGAAGTCACGCTTGGAATTCCCCCGCTCTCCACCTACTTTAACAGTTCGCTCATTTTTATACCGGTGTGGCTGTTTGTCTTTCAATCGCGCAAGATGTACGGCGCCCGCCGGAATTCGCACCTGAGCGATGAATTCTTTGCGATTGTACGGCTTGTCAGTATCGGACTGCTCATCGTGATGAGCGCCACGTTCTTCTATCGGGAATTCTCGTTCTCCCGCGGCGTGTTCATTCTTTTGTGGGGAACCGCCATCACGACAATAACGACCGGCAGGTTCGTCATTATGGAGTTCGAAAAGCTCCTCTATCGGCGGGGCAAAGAACTAAAAACTGTCGCGATTGTCGGTTCCAATGAGGCCGCTGACGAAATTTTCTCGCAGCTCTCATCTCATCCTTACCTGGGCTACGACGTTGTCGGATATTATGCAGATTCACCTGCTGCCCCCGCACTGAAACTCTCCGGGGAAAAATATCTCGGACCGATCAAAGAGCTGCCAAACGGTCTGACAACGTACCGTCTCCAGGCGGCGCTGATCGCCTTATCGTATAAGGAACATCCTCAACTCCTGGAAATGATCCGCGACGCGGAGGGGCTCAACATTGAAATGCTGATGGTGCCGGACATGCTGGATATGATGACAAGCCGGGTCCGCATTCAAGACATTGAAGGGATCCCGTTCCTTAAAATCAAAGAAATACCGCTCTCCACATGGAACCGTATCAGCAAGCGCGTGTTCGATATTATTTTTTCGTCGCTGATTCTTCTCGTGACGCTGCCGTTCACGCTGATTCTTGGCGCCATCATTAAAATAACGTCCAGCGGTCCGATTTTTTTTGTCCAGGAAAGAATAAGTCTGGACGGGAATCCGTTTTTTGTCATAAAGTTCAGAACCATGAGCACCGACGCCGAAGTATCCACCGGTCCCGTGCGCGCTAAAAAAGGAGACCCGCGCGTGACTTCGATCGGAAGGATTCTCCGCCGGACAAGTCTGGACGAGCTTCCTCAACTGTGGAACGTCCTCACAGGCCATATGAGCATCGTCGGACCGAGGCCCGAGCGACCGTTCTTCGTCGAGCAGTTCAAAGGAAAAATTCCCAGGTATCTCGAACGTCATCGCGTGAAGACCGGCATGACAGGCTGGGCGCAAGTCAACGGCCTGCGCGGCGACGCACCGATCGGCGAGCGGACAAAATACGACATCTACTACGTCGAGAATTGGTCGCTTGTCTTCGACATGAAAATTATTCTGAAAACAATACGGGCAGTCATCTTCGGGAAGGATGCGTACTGAACCGTTATACTATCGCACTACGCTGAGACACAATGGTCACACTTTTCGTTTTTTACGTTCATACCGTCGCTGCGGTGTACGCATTCACGGACCAATACCAGGATGAAGGAATCGGGGCAGGGACGCTCGCGGTGGCCTTTATGGGAATTGTTTTTTCGGTGGGATGGAGCATCAGTACGTTCATACTGAAATTCATTATCGACGAAAGGGGATTCGGAATGTACTTCAACAGGGATGCGCTGTCCCTTGCCGTCCTGACTATA
>Ga0265338_10000607_pt1 | contig 62806 bp, 55 predicted proteins | sample 42126metaG_FD_193579 | JGI IMG/M metagenome (GOLD analysis project Ga0265338, IMG submission 193579) | Rhizosphere microbial communities from Carex aquatilis grown in University of Washington, Seatle, WA, United States - 4-21-26 metaG | ecosystem: Host-associated > Plants > Roots > Rhizosphere... | reverse complement strand
GAAATCGTTGGTCGACTTGCCGGCCAGCAGGTTATCCAGCAACCCCATCTGCGGATTAGTGGTCGTTTGCATGTCTCTCTGACGCCACTCCCTCCCCACCGTTCAATCGGGTTTCGCAGAGGTCTCAAAATATCTTAAACCAGTCGGAATTAGTCGGAACGCCTCATTTCCAGCCGTCGCTGTTCCACCTTTAACTCCATCTCCCTGCTTCGATCCCGGCGCAACCGGCACAACATTCTGTTCGCCCGCTGCAACCACATCCATTGCTTCTCCGGCGCCGTCTCCTTCCTCATCATGAACCGCGATAGCTCCGCCACCTTCAAAGTCACCACCGAGAAAGCCACCTCCGTCCCCGCATCCTCATCCGCCATCACCCCGCCCCGAAGTTCCCGCGCCAGCTTCAGCGCCGTCTCCTTCTCTTCCCATTCCACATAGCCACTGGCGCGCCACGCCGTCAGGTTGGGCTCATTCACCCGCGCCCCCTTGAACTCCTTCGCCAAAACCGTCCGCACCGGCTCAAGCCCGTTCAACCACCCCAAAACCATCCTTCCCGTCTGCCCATTGCGCAGCCGCACATTCAGTTCCGTCCGGATTTCCACCGGCAACCTCGCTATCTTTCCATTTCGTCCCATAAACATGATCTTCTTTTGGTTAATGTTGAGCCCCGCAAGTGCGGGACGAAATCCCGATTCATCGGGATAAAACCGCCCGCACGTTCACGTCCCGACCCGTCGGGATTACGCAGACAGCAAAACCCGTTTATCAGGTTCCAAGCGCACCATACCCCAAAAAGTAAATAATTGTCAAATTATTGTTAAACTTTGTTAATTAAACGGGCCAATGGATTGAGCTTGCTCGTCCGCTTAACGCGGTCTTAAATAGCCTTGTGATTATTCAGCCTTATACCCGGATATTAGCTGGCGCATATTTTCTATGTGGCATGACGGTCTTTCTCGTTATGCCCAGATTTCTATCGATGTTTTCGGGAATGGGATCGGGGAATTTTTCAGTTTTTTCCAGGACTGTATATACCGTCGGGCCGGCGGGATGGCTTTTGGTAATGCTGGTCATCGGAACCCTGGCGATTCTCAAGGATTTAAGATTTCCTTCACGCTACCTAAATATAGTTTTCACGGCGATTCTCGCCCTGTTGGTGATTGGCCTTATCTTTACCATGACGACCGATTGGCATTCAGCAGTGTCGGATTCAGGAATGGGAGAGTAAGCGTCACACCAGGCCGATCAACGGGACACCAGACCAAATCCCATTTTGGCCGAATATCTATTAGGCGCATTTTACCACTTCGAATTTATGGGAGCCTTTTATGGCAACATCACACTGAAAGGACCGAGCCAAGGGGCGGTTGTTGAGACTCTCAGTGGCCGCAGGGCCATCGTTACTCCTAAGATTGGGGATTACATTGTTGCTTTCGATTCGGCCTGCGATGAGCAGGACATAGATGGTATACAGGCGCTGACGTCCAAGCTTACCCGAAAGTTGCGGTGTCATGCTTTGGCGATCATTGTCCATGACGACGATGTATTCGGATACTTCTTGTATCAAGACGGTGATTTGACGGATTGGTATAATTCGTCACCCAGCTATTTCGATTTTGGTTCTACAGATGAGCCTGCTGCGCCTACTGGCGGCAATGCCGAACTCCTTTGCGCCACATTCGGAGCGGGGCGCCCAGAGCAGTTGGAGCGCATACTCCGGCAGCGGCCCGGCAAGGACGGATATGTTTTCGAGACTGATCGGCATCGAGACTTAGTGTTAACCTTGGCTTTGCCGGAGTGCAGCGTCGGCGTAGCCTTTGCAAGTTTTGAGCGAGACGAGTTTCCAGAGGGTTTGTCACGGAGTTCTATGATGAGAGCTACTGACCCGCCGCCAGTGGAAGATCCGCAGCTCCGGTGTGACCGACAGTTCTATGAGCAGCTTGGTCCAGAGGATTTATCGCGCCCTTGCAAAAAAGAAGGCTGTCAGCGTGGGGCGATTCGAAACAGCGTTCTCTGTAAGCGACACCATTTTGAGATGATTAAGCGTCGTGACTGTCCATGCGACTACTAAGTCTGCGCCTAACCAAGATGCTGCAGCGAAAAGCCAGCCATCCGTGTTGATCCGTGTCCATCCGTGGTTAAAACGGTCTCTTGATTTTTGGTTCTTGGAGCTTCTCTGGAGCTTGGACGCCTGCTTCTGAGTCCCGCTTCGCGGGATTGGTGCTTGGAATTTAATCTTGCCCTCCCACCCTCACGCGCTTAAATGCCCTCGTGAACGCTCACACCAGGCCGATCACTAGGACACTAAACCAAATCCCCTTTTGCCTACGGCATCACACGTTATGAGCATCGACACATCAGGCAAGTGGTGGGTTGGGACGAGTGCCGAAGATATCAAAGCATATGTGGAGGCATACGCGTCTCAGGGTTCTTACAGGGTGCATGAGTTCCGTTTGGCAAAGTGCGTGTGTGGGTCTGTGGATTTCCACCTCGATGCAGATGATACGGAAGGAGTGGCCAAGCGCACATGCACCAAGTGTTCGCAGCAGCATTTTCTTTGCGACAGCGAGGAGTTCGCCGAAGAGGCAGAATATGAGCATTTGCGTTGTGGGTGTGGTTCGAAGGTCGCGAACATTGGAGTAGGTTTCTCGTTGCGAAAGAAAGATGGCGAGATTTGCTGGCTTTACGTTGGTTGTCGCTGCGCCAAGTGTGGCATTCTTGGCTGTTTTGCCAATTGGAAGATTGATTACGCGCCTTCACGACATTTATTTGACCGAGTATGAGCAAAACACCGCCCAACCAGTCGCCCGGCCACTCGCCATCGCGAAGCCCCTTTATGTCTTCGTGCCTTGGTGGTAAATCCCATCAGCGTTATTGACACATCACATAATCCCCGCTACATCCGTGGCGAATGGCTGAATCCACCACTTCAACTTCCGTGATGCTGGTCTGCATGGGCGGCCCGGACAACGGCAAACGCCTCGCGCTCGGCCCCCAGACCGTCGCCATCGGTCGGGCCTCCACCTGTGAGATCGCCAGTGACGATGCCGATGTCTCCAAAGAGCACATCAACCTGCACCTGGACGAACATCGCCGCGTCCAATTCATTGTCGCCGCCGATTCGACCGCTTTCGTGGATGGCCAGCGCGTGACCAAAGGCCACCTTGAACACGGCCAGCAATTGCGCATCGGCCGCTCCGTGTGGCACGTCGAGGGCGACGCGGGTGGCCCGGACATCTCCGCATTCTTCGGCAGCATCGGAGAGCGCATCAGCGAAGTGGCGGGCGTGGAAAAGATCGAGGGCTTCAAACCCGGCGAAATGTTTTCCGAGATCTGGCGCAAACGCACCGATGAGGAGATGGAGGAATATTTCGCCGTCGGCACCGCTGGCGATACCCCGAAGCTCGCCGATGTGGACACCAGTTGGCCCAAACCCTGGTTGTTCTTCAAAACCTTTATCCTCTCGGCGCTCGTCTATGCCGGACTGGTCTTCGCTTACAACCAGTTCAACAATCAAAACCTTGTGCCTGGCCTCCTCGTCATCGGCTCCTTTGTGATGCCGTTCACGCTCCTGATTTTGTTCTTTGAAGTCAACGTGCTGCGCAACGTGCCCCTTTACCAGGTTTTAAAACTCCTGTTCCTCGGCGGCGTTCTCTCGCTCGTGGTGTCGCTGTTTCTATATCAATGGACCAAGGCCGGCGACAAACCCGGATGGGGTGGCGCGTTCGGCGCAGGGTTCGTGGAGGAAACCGGCAAGGCCGCTGCCCTGCTGCTGGTGCTCAATAAATCCAAGTATCGCTGGACCCTGAACGGAATGTTGTTCGGCGCCGCCGTGGGCGCGGGTTTCGCCGGGTTTGAATCAGCCGGTTACGCCTACAACTACGGGGTGGATGTCATCACCACGCGCGCCTGGTTGACGCTGCTCGGCGGGCACGTCTTATGGACAGCGCTGGTCGGCGGCGCTTTGTGGCGCGTGCGCGGTGACCAGAAATTTGAATGGAGCATGTTGCAGGATATGCGGTTCCTGCGCGTCTTTGCCCTGGCCGTCCTGATGCATGCCATTTGGGATTCGCCCCTCGATTGGCCCATGCAATTGAAATATATCTGCCTGGGCTTTGTTGTCTGGGTCGCGCTGTTGAGCTATATCCAAACCGGCCTGCGCCAGGTCCGCGCCGCGCAAGGCATGGGCGGAGCCACCGAATTCTTCCGCAAACAGAAAACCGAACCCACCCCGCCGAAAACGTAAATTTCCTACGCTTCGCACACATGGGGGGGGTAAAGTAGGGCCGCTCAACTCCTTGTTTTTTTTCTACAAGTTGGCAGATCAGGAGTATTTGAAGAAATGCTCCAGCGGACGCGGAGCGAGGATTTTTTGGCTTTGGCGAGGCTTTGGCAAAGGAGCATGGCCGAAGCGCCCTGTGACTGAGCCGAAACGAAGCCAAAGCCAAAAAAGACCGCTTATAGTTTCTGCCGGTAGGCTGATTGAATACCACCGCGTCGCTGCAGCATTCCTGATAATACTCCAAAAAAAACCCCACCCTTGCCGTGGACGACTGTTCCTTTGAACATGTTATGCAACATGCGGAGCCGGCCGGACTGCTTTCGACGTCCAATTAAGGCCTGTCGGCCACAGCCACAACTTTATGCCCCAGGAACGTATAATTACGGTTCAAGGATTAGTCGCGGTATCACGAACAGGGCAGGGAAAATGTTCGGTTTCTGATTTCTAAAGATCATCACGCAAACTGTTGCGCTTCTTGAGTCAACTATCGTCTCCCCAATACTTTTCTCAAGGAAAATTTTATTAAATTTTGGTTACAAAAGTTTGGCATTGATCCGCTCCGGCGAATTGGGAATTTCAAAAGCGAGGACGCGCGTCTGCTTATCAAATTTCGCCGCCACTTTTTTTCCGTTCACCAAAACTTTTCCCGCCCGCTCCGCGTTGCGCAAGATCACCCGCCATGTTTTCACCTGGCTCGTGAATCCGCCCGCCGATTTTCCAAACACCAATTCTCCATCCTTGAACGTGATGGCACGTTCCAAAATCCCACCATTCTCATAGCTCATCGTGTTGCCGTCATCTTCGTACCAATTCAGATTGCCGTGTCCGCCTGGCCAGAGATGCAGGTTCACCACGCCGGTTTCGTTCTCACCCACATATTGTTGGATGGCGCACATCGGGATGATGGCGCCGGCCCGCACAAAGATCGGCATCGTTTCCAGGGGAGCATGAGCAAGCACAGCCTGGCCACCGGTAAATTGACTGCCGCTCCAATAATCAAACCAGTCGCCCTCCGGCAGATACACCGCCCGCGCCGTTGCTCCCTGTTTCACGATCGGTGCGATGAGCATGTCCGCACCCAGCAAAAATTGATCCCCCGCCGCGACCGCCGCCGGGTCATTCTGATAATGCCAGAACAATGGACGCATGATAGGCGCACCCGTCCGCCGCGCTTCCGCAAACAACGCATACAGATACGGCAGCAACTGATACCGCAATTCGATGTAGCGTCGACAGATCGCCTCGGCTTTTGCCCCGAACGCCCACGGTTCCTGGTTGATGGTGTGGATGTTCGAGTGATTGCGGAAGAACGGCGTGAACGCCGCCATCTGCATCCAGCGGATAAGCAGTTCTGGCGTCGTATTATCCATGAACCCGCCCACGTCGCCGCCGCAAAATGCCACGCCACTGACACTCAGGTTCAGAAACATCTGGATGGCGTCTGAGAGGTGATCCCAAACAGAGCTGTTATCGCCGGTCCATATCATCGCATGCCGCTGCACGCCCGCGTATCCGGCACGCGTGATGACAAAAGGCCGCACGTCCGGCGTATGGGCCAATGCCCCATCACGTGAAGCTCGCGCCATCTGCATGCCATAAACATTGTGTGACTGCGCGTGGTTCACCCGCCCAAAGTCGCTCTCGTGGATGCAGTCATCCGGCAGCGTCTTTGTCGGCAGCGCGAAATTCGCCGGCTCGTTCATGTCGTTCCAAAAACCGGCCACGCCGTTCTTTTGGAGAAAACTTTGCTCCTCACCCCACCATTTGCGCGTGCGCGCATTGAGAAAATCCGGAAACCGCGAAACCCCGGGCCAGACTTTGCCAAGATAATCCTTCCCGCCTTTCGGCGATTTTACGAATGCCTTCGCTTTTATCCCGCGCTTCAATACGCCGAAAGCCGCGTCGTCCTTCACGCCGGGATCCACGATCGTCACCGTCTTGAATCCATCACGCGCAAGTTTGGCGATCATCTCCGCCGGTTTCGGAAATGTTTTACCAAATGTGAACACGCGATATTCCCGCATGTGATGGATGTCCAGGTAAAGGACGTCGCACGGAATTTCGCGCTTACGGAATTCGTGCGCCACTTCCTCCACGCGTGCGCGGGTCTCGTAGCTGTAACGGCATTGCTGGTAGCCCAGCGCCCAGCGCGGGGGCAAGGGCATGCGCCCGGTCAATTCGGTGTAACGCTCCACCACATCGCTGACCTGCGGACCGAGAAACAGGTACAGGTCGATCTCGCCTGACGCCGTCCGCATCTGCCAATCGGTTTGCGTGAGTTGCCCCAGGTCCCAGAGTTGCATCGCCGGGTTGTCCCAAAACAGACCCGCGGCCCGCCCGTTGCGGATGGAGATCGCGAACGGGATGGAAACATAAAGCGAACGCAGGCTCGGATGGATCGCCGGTGAATGGCCGAGAACATCGATGTTCCAGAATTTGCGGATCAATCCGCGCTTGTTGAATGTGGCCGTAGTCTCGCCCAGGCCAAAAAGTGATTCATCATCCTCCAGTGAAAAGGCGGCCTGGCAGAAATCCTTCTCAAAGCCGGTCTTATGCGGAATCGAAGTGAAAAGCACGTTGCCCGATTTATCAGAGACCGACAGCGCACCATCCGCCAGGCTGACCACGACCCTGCCCTGCTTTGTCTCGATCTTTGCCATATTCCGCGCCACCTTGACCCTCGCCGGAATATGAGGCCAATCGGTTTTACTGACCGCCCATGATGGACGTTGCGAGAATTTTTTCCCGGCGGTGATCCGCACGCGAAACAGATCCGGCGCGAGCACGCTGATCTGCAACAAGCCATTCTTCGACCGGAGCGTGATGGACTGGTCGCCGATCTGCGGTGCGTACAATCGGGCGACCGGTTTGCAGGGCACGGAAAAATCTTCGCGCATGGCGCGAGTCTAGGAAGATGCGAACGCCCGCACCAGTTTCAAACGCGGGGAAAATTTCCGGCTTATTCCATCTTGTGGGCCGGGAGGACAGGCTTCGGCGGAAAGGCTTCGACGAGATAATCCACCAGCGAGGTGATTTGGTCCTGCGTCAGGATGCCGCCCTGGCTCTGGGCAAAAGCCGGCATCAAAGTGTTCGGCTTTCCGTAGGTGGCCCACGTGGACCAGAACGCCGCGCTGGTCTCCACCGGCAGATTGTGCAGGTCCGGGACCATCGATGCGCGGTGTTGCGCCTCGTGGCAAACGCCGCATAACGCACTGTAAAGTTCCTTGCCGGTTTTGTTGCGTGCGGGTTCAACGTGGCAACGGGCACAGTCATCGCGGAAGATGGCCTGCCGGTCGGCGATGGCTGATTCCAGGTTTTGCCGCCGGTCAGCGTCGCTCATGGTCATGGCCGTGTTCGCCTCCTTGATATTGGAAATGACGTAAAGCTTTTGCTCCCCTTTGTCCGTGGTCAACGTGACGGTTTTTTCCACCATCCCATGCTTGCCGTTGATGTTCATGTCCACTTCAAAACCCAGCGATGCGCCCGCTTGAACAGTGGTCGGCAGATTGGGCAACTGTGCCGCTGTGCATCCACACGATGTCCCCACACCAGTGAGTACCACGGGGGCCGTCGAGATGTTCGTCAGCGAAAAATGAAATTTCGCCACCGGGGTACCGGCCTCAAGCTCCAGCTCATTCGTCATCGTGTTCCACGAAAGAACCGATTCAAGCGACGATGCCGCTGGCGTCTCTCCACTATTCAAATGCGCCCCCATGCCATAAGGCGCATTGCGCACTGGCGTCGGCATCTGCACCACCGGCTGGGCTGCCACGCAAATCCCTGCAACAAACGAAATTGCAGCTGTGATTACCGCTATTGATCGCATCTTGCTTTGGGACATAACCGGCAAACCATAATCTCGTGTTCCAATTCTGACCAGCCCAAAAAACACGGCTTTTATGAGCGATTTAATGCGCTCAACACCGCGCGAACCGACGCCAGCTCGATATTGGTGTCCACCCCCGCGCCCCATCGCGTTTTGCCATCCGGAAGCTTGATCTGGATATAGGCGATGGCCACCGCCCCTTCGCCGCTGCTCATGGCATGCTCACTATAGTTGGCGATCTCAAAGCGCACACCGATCTTGCCAAAACCATGGACCAACGCCGCCAGCGGACCGTTGCCTTCACCGGTGATCTTGACCGGCTTTTTATTATGCAACAATTTTGCGCGACAGCGGACCATGTATTTGCTGGAGCGTGCCTCGATGCCCTGTATCCGTTTAGCCGTGGCCCGGACAACACTCTTGACGCTGCGATGGCGTCCGCTCTGGGATTCAAAATCCTCAAGCTTCCAGGGCTCAACGCGCTTGATATATTCCTTCCAGAACATCGCCTTCAATTCCGTGCCGCTCACCTCGCGCCCAAGCTCATCCACCCGGTCATTGGCGATGGGCCCGAATTCGCGTTGCATGTCCTTGGGTAAAACGATGCCGAACTCGCTCTCTAACAGATACGCCACCCCACCCTTGCCGCTCTGCGAATTGACGCGGATGACCTCATGATATTGACGGCCGATGTCATTCGGGTCGATGGTGAGATACGGCACGTCCCAATGCTTTTGTTTGCCGGTCTGCCATTCGGCCAAACCTTTCTTGATGGCGTCCTGGTGCGAACCGCTGAAGGCTGTGAACACCAATTCACCTGCATACGGCTGGCGCGCCGGCACAGTCATACCCGTACACCGCTCATACACGTCGATGAGCGCACTGAGATCCGTGAAATCCAACTTCGGGTCGATGCCGTGCATGTAAAGGTTCAAGGCGACAGTCACGATGTCTAAATTACCGGTGCGTTCGCCGTTGCCGAACAACGTTCCTTCCACCCGGTCCGCGCCCGCGAGCAAACCGAGCTCCGTCGCCGCCACGCCCGTGTAGCGGTCATTATGCGCGTGCAAACTGACGATGAGCGATTCGCGGTTCTTGATGTTGCGGCAGATCCATTCGATCTGGTCGGCATACACATTCGGCATCGCCACTTCGACGGTGTCCGGCAAGTTCAAGATCATCTTCCGTTTCGACGTCGGTTGCCAGACGTCCATCACGGCTTCGCTGATCTCCTTGGCGAATTCCACTTCCGTCGCCGAAAAACTTTCCGGCGAATACTGGAGCATCACTTCCGTGCCCTTGAGCCGCGGCAAACGCTCCTTGATCCATTTTGCGCCCTGCACCGCGATGGCCTTGATCTCATCCTTCGATTTCCCGAAAACCACACGGCGCTGTGCCGGCGATGTGGAATTGTAAAGATGAATGATGGCGCGCTTCGCGCCAATGAGCGATTCCACCGTGCGCTCGATCAAATCCTCGCGCGCCTGCACGAGCACCTGGAGCCATACATCGTCCGGTGCCCGCTTCTCCTCGATGAGCCGGCGGTTGAAGGTGAATTCCGTGTTCGACGCCGACGGAAAGCCCACTTCGATCTCCTTGAAACCGCATTTCACGAGCGCCTGGAACAACTCAAGTTTCTGCGAGACGTTCATCGGCACGGCCAGCGCCTGGTTGCCGTCGCGCAAGTCCACACTGCACCAGCGCGGCGCGTGGGTGAGCACACGGTTGGGCCATTGCCGGTCAGGCAAGTTGACCGGCGGGAACGCACGATATTTTTTTGACGGGTCTTTGAGCATTGCTTTGTTGTGTTATGGCGGTGGCGTCCGTGTTTGGCAAAACAAAAACCCCACCGCCGGTTCGGCAGTGGGGTCCTTGAAATTCGATCCGTGAAATCAGAACCCGACCGCCGCGCGACGCAGCAACAGCGCATTAAGCAGCAGGTTCAGATTCATTTTACGGTTCACGCTCAAAACACTAATGTCGCCGATAGTTGCCGTCAAATCTTTTCCCGTGCCCCTTGTAGCCTCAGTGCCCGCACCCAAACAAAACAACAGATAACGATGGAAAGCAGCGAAATCACCGCACCGATCTTCAGATTCGTATCGCGGTAAACCAGTTCGACATGATGTTTGCCTGCCGGGACCTGGAACGCTGTGAAAGCTACATTTGCGCGCAACAACGGTGTCTCCTGCTCATCTACCGTCACGCGCCACAGGTGGTAATACGTTTGCGAGAGGACCACGAGGCTGGTCTCGGCGGCATCCACGTTGGCGCTGATACGATTTAGATCGAATTGAACATCACTGAGGCTGCAGGTGGTCTGGTTGGAGACCGTTACCCCGGCGCGTTCCGTTTCCGGCAGATACACTTCCGCGCGCGGGTTGTAATTGCTGGCCGTCATCGCGAGCATCGCATTGGTGTCGCTCAGGAACACCGGCTTCTGTCCGCAAGTCATCACCGGCAGATAATTGGTGCGCGCCACCCAGGTGAGCGGGTTTTCTGGAGAAGATATCCAGGCCGTCGACACAAAATCCAGGAATCCCGGGCTGTAGCTGCTGCCGGCTGTGTAATAGATATATCTTTCCACGCGGTCCCAATGCCCCGGCCGCAACGTTAGCGCACCCGTCACTTTCGGCACCATGTCCAGCAGGTTCAGGTTCGACCACTCCGCCACGCGTCGGCCGATGAAATCCTGCTCGAGACTCTCCACCCGCATGTCCTCCAATTGGGACTCTGCGTCCGGGGTGATCATCATTCGGCCTTCACCAACCTTGACCGGCGGGCGCCCGTCTTCTTCCCAGATACCCGGTCGCAACACTCCAACCGGATGACCTCCGCCATCGGTCCCCGTGGCAGGCAATGTCGGCAGAATATTTGGATTATGCGTCCACGCGTCCAAAACAATGATGCCCAGCAAGACAAACTGAATGCCGTAGCGCGCTGGCTTGTCTTTGAATTTCACGAGCATCACCACGCCGATGACAAACACCACCATCAACAACCCGCACTGTATCGCACATCGCGTGGTCATCGGTGGATTATCGATCTGCACATAATACGTGCGCGCAAACCAAACGATGAATCCCATCAACACCAGGAAGATTGCGGTGATGCCAAAAATCAATGATCGCGTCCGTTTGCCGGCATCATTTTGGAGCCGTTGCAGGGCGTACGCCGCCAGGATCGGCACGAGCAGCATCGTCAAAGTCGTGTATTTCACCGGGAACCGCGCAATGCCGACCAGTGGGCAAACTTTTTTGATCCATGTGTAAAGATGCCCATCGTCCCCCAGCGCCATTACCCAGCAAAATAAAGCCATCCCCATGATGACCAGGTTCAACCGTACGCGTCTCGTCCATATCGCCCCCGCGAGTGCCAGCACCATCACTCCCGCTCCCAGATAATACGACAGGAAGAACTCCTGCCCCTGTTGATACCAATTATGCTGGTACGATTGGAAATAATGGAACAACGGCACCAGCAGGTTCGCCCAGCCCCAACCCGGCATGGCCCAGCGTAATTGGTCATAATTCGTGTCACGCTGCGAATGCTGCAACAGGTCCATGAATGGCAATATCTGTACCATCACCACTCCCGAGGTCAGCAGTATCACAGCCGCAACCCGCCCTGCCGATGGCCAGAATTTAATTTCTCGCCCGATGAGTTGACTCAACCAGACCAGCCCCAAAAACATCCAGCCCAGCAACGTCAATTCCGGCGTCGCCGTCAACACTTGCAACGTGCTGGCGATCGTCGCGAGCACGATCCAGCGTCCGCCCTCGCGCCACGCCAGCATCACCCACATCACCACCCACGGCAGCCAGCCGTAGGACGCGAGATAATTGCCCCACTGAAAGCTCGTCAGCGAAATACCGTTGAACGTGTAGGCAAATCCTGCGAACGCCGCCGGAAATCCGCTCAGCCCCCAACGGCGCATAAGACAAAACATTCCGAACCCGCCGAGGACCACGTGCACTAACATCGGAAACGTCACCGACCACGGCATCGGTAACAGCACGTTGATCCACAGCGGCACATACCATTGTCCCATCTGCGCCATATAGGGCACGCCGCAATGGCTGTAGGGGTCCCACAACGGCAACGAACCGTGCAGCAGGCTTTCGCGGAAGAAATGCGCGCCGGGATACCCCAGCGCACCGAAGTCCCGGAAGAAGAACGTATTCAGACCCAGCGCCACTTTCGGGAATAGCGCCAGCACCGTCGCCGACAATATCAGCAGGAACCGTCGCGCCGCCCAAAACTCATTCGTATCGGACTTAGACGGCGATGTGTTCATTTATTTGCCGATGAACGCCGCGTGGACCGCGCGCGTCGCCGCCTCGCCCTTGGCGAGGTCGATCGTCACAGATATCTTGATCTCGCTGGTCGAGATCATCCCGATGTTAACGCCCTCCTTGGCGAGCACATCAAACATTTTTCCAGCTACACCCGTGTGCGATTTCATGCCAACGCCCACGATGGAAAGTTTCCCGATCTTTTCGTCGGTCAAAACGCTTTTGAATCCGACCTCTTTCTTCAGGCCATCGATGACCTTTTGCGCCTTGAGCAGGTCGGCCTTGTCGGTGGTGAAGGTCAGGTCGGTGGCCGGAACTCCCGTGCCGTGGCTGATGTTCTGCACGATCATGTCCACGTTCACCGTCGCGTCGCCCAGCGCCTTGAAAATTTTTGCCGCCACGCCGGGTTTATCCGGCACGCCGACCAGGGTGACCTTGGCTTGATTTTTATCGAGCGCCACGCCGCGCACGACGACGCCTTCCATGCTTTTCGTTTCTTCTTTCACAATCGTTCCGGGGTTATCGTTTAGGCTGGAGCGCACCTCAAATACAACTCCAAATTTTTTCGCAAATTCAACTGAGCGCGACTGCATCACCTTCGCGCCAAGACTCGCCAGCTCGAGCATCTCGTCATAGGAGATCTCCAAAAGCTTTTGCGCCGTGGGCACGAAACGCGGGTCAGCCGTGTAAACACCGTCCACATCCGTGTAAATCTGGCAAAGGTCCGCCTTGAGCGCGGCTGCCAGCGCGATGGCCGTCAGGTCCGAACCGCCGCGGCCCAGCGTGGTGATCTGGCCTTCGCTCGTTTCGCCCTGGAATCCCGCCACGATGACCACATTGCCCTGCTTCAAAAGCTCATGGACCTTTTTGGGCGTGATGTTGTGGATCTTCGCCTTGGTATGCACCACATCCGTCACGATGCCCGCTTGCGCGCCCGTCAGCGAAACCGCCGGGATGTTCAACGAATGCAACGCGATGGCCGTCAGCGCGATAGTTTGCTGTTCACCGGTGGCCAGCAACATATCCATCTCGCGCTCATTAGGCAGCGGCATGATGTCCTTGGCCAGTTTGATGAGAGTATCTGTCACACCGCTCATCGCGGACACCACGACGACTACCTGGTCGCCCTGCGCACGATATTTCGCCACGCGCGCGGCCACATTCTTGATGCGGTCAGTGTTCCCTACTGAAGTCCCGCCATATTTTTGAACAATCAGAGCCATGTTTATCCCGTTTAAATACCGCTTAGTTGAAGCGGACGGATAGAATGCCAGAACCGCGCCCGCAATCAAGTCGGGGAATTTTGCCAGACGAGGCCAACCGGTGAATATCCTGTGCACAACTTCCGGTTGCTTAATGCTATTCATGAACGAGTGTTAGTTATCAATCCCGCTTCTGCCACAGACAGTTCAGTAGGCCTTATGAATTCGCAGGTAGACAAAATAAGGAAGTACCAGGGAAACGACGGCGAACCATGCCGCCTGGTAGTGATTTATGAGGATCACCCCAGCCGCGACCGCGCTATTCAGGTTTGTGACCACCTTCAACAGCAGTTCGCCGGTGATATCACTTTCGAAATTTCCTGGTGGAAATTCAATCTCCTGGCCGATTCCCAGGTAGCCAGCCAGTTCACCGACGTCATGGCCCGGGTTGACCTCATTTTCGTGTCCGTGAACCTGACGCACGAATTGCCCATCAATGTGAAACAGAGCCTCGAATCGGCCCTCGCTTTTCGTAAAAAATTCGATGGAGCGTTTGTGTTGCTCCAGACGTCACCCACAGATACCGACCAGGCATCACAATTGGGCTCTTATCTGCAAATGCTTGCCCGGCGCACGAATCTGGATTTTTTTCCACTTTCCCATTTCGATTCGTTTTCCGGACCTGTCGCCCGGATACCGATGGCGATGTCAGCGGAAACTCTGGCGATGAATCAATTCACAAACAACCACCACCAGGCCTGGGGTTGGGGAATCAATGAATAAGCGATTAGGCGGACGCGTGACGCGCTTTTAGGTAAGACTGGAATTTCTCATAATCCACACCCAGCCGGTCGAAATCCTCCGGCAATTTGTTCGTCTCCACGATGCGCGGCGGAAGGTCCGGCGACCAGCCCATCATCTTCTCAATCTCCTCAGGGAACTTGGCGGGATTGGCCGTCTCAAGGATGACCACCGGCGAGTCGCCTAATGGTTCAGTCTCCTGCCAGTCCAAAAAGCCACGCCATGCCACCGCGCCATGCGGTTCGAGCAGCAATTGATACTGGCTCCAGACTTCTTTGAGCGTTGCGCGCGTCCGGTCATCCGAAACCGAAGTGGAAAACAAATCATGCCGCATCGCCTTCAGGTCGGGCATCTGGTGGATCTTTCCGGTTTCATCCATCTGCCCGCCGTACACGGCCACCAATCGCGCCAGGTTGCTCGGATGTCCCACGTTCATCGCGTTGGAGACTGAGTTACGCGATGGCGACACCTTCTCGTAATGGCCCGTCTGCAAAAATTTCGGGAAAGCATCGTTATCATTCACGGATGCGATGATTTTCCTCACCGGCAATCCCATCTCGCGCGCCACGACCGACCCCATCATGTCGCCAAAATTTCCGCTCGGCACGGAGAACACCACCCGTTCACCGGGCTTCGCGACCCGCGATGCCGCATAAAAATAATAAATGCTCTGTGGCAGCAACCGCCCGATGTTGATGGAGTTGGCCGAAGACAGCGGAATATGCGCCAGCGCCGGGTCCGCAAAGGCACGCTTCACCATCGCCTGGCAATCGTCAAACTTTCCGTCGATGGCGATGGTGCGCACATTGTCCGCCAGCGTCGTCATCAACTTGCGCTGGCTCACACTCACCTCGTCATACGGAAACAACACGATAACCTGCACGCCGGGAATATTGTGGAATGCATGCGCGACCGCTGAACCAGTGTCACCGCTCGTAGCCGTCAAAATGGTGACGTGCCGCCCGGTCTCGCGCAGGAAATGGCCGAACATCCGCGCCATCATCTGCGCCGCAAAATCCTTGAACGACGCCGTTGGCCCCTGGTCCAGCCGCATCACATAAACGCGACCGTAGGTGTTCTCCAGTGGGATAGTGAAGTCGTACGCACTGCGGCACATCTGCGCCAGTTCCGTGTCGCTGATGATGCCCGCTGTAAATTTGGAGAGGACGCGATACGCAATCTCGTGATACGGCAGCTTTGCGAATGCCGCGATCTCCTCAGGCGTAAGCCGGGGAAATTTCTTTGGGAAATAAAGCCCACGGTCGGGCGCCTGCCCCTGCAGCAAAGCCTCACGCAGTCCGACTGCGGGAGATTGCCCGTTGGTGCTGTTGAAAAGTACTGCGCCCATGTTCCCGTTCACTGGAGATTTTCCACCCGGAACATCACCGGTTTGCCTTTGACCGCTGGAAGTTTGGAGATTTTCGCCAGCGCTTTGGCCATCGCCGCGTTTGGCGCATCATGGATCATCATGATGAGCGGCACACTCTCGCCCTCGTGACCTTCCGGCTGGATGACCGACGAGATGCCGATCTTGGCCGCCGCAAAGATCGCCGCAATCTTCGCCAGCACGCCCGGTTTATCCACCACGCTGAAACGGACGTAATATTGCGAAACGATGGTATCCATCGGCAGCACCTGCACATGGCGCGGACAGGCCACGAATGGAGGAATCCGCACCTTGGTGCCGTTCTTCAGGTCCAGGGCCGCATCAGCGACATCGCTCAATACTGCGCTGGCCGTAGCATCTTTGCCCGCGCCGCGCCCATAGAACAGAGTGTCGCCCACCACGTCTCCGCGCACAAAGACCGCGTTGAAAACGCCATTCACATTTGCCAACACATGCGCATCCGGAATCAGTGCCGGATAAACCGAAACCTGCACGCCGGCTTTTTTCCCAGCGACCTGTTTTACGATGCCCAACAGCTTGATGGTGTATCCCAGTTGCTGCGCGAACTGCATGTCGATCTTGGAGACGTCGCGGATACCTTCCGTGTGAACGTCATGATGGTCCACCCAAAATCCATGCGCGAGCGAAGCGAGAATGCCCGTCTTGTGTTGCGCATCACAACCATCAATGTCGAGGTCTGGCGGCGTCTCGGCATAACCCAGCTTTTGGGCATCCGCGAGCACCACACCAAACTCCGCGCCCTCCTGTTTCATCCGCGTGAGGATGTAATTGCAGGTGCCGTTGACGATTCCGTAAATGGCCGAGAACTGGTTCGCCACAAAACCTTCGCGCAACGATTTGATGATGGGGATGCCGCCACAAACGCTGGCTTCGTAATACAGGTTCGCACCACCCTTGGCCGCTGCGGTAAACAGTTCCGGCCCATGCGCCGAGAGCAGCGCCTTGTTGGCCGTCACCACCGTTTTGCCCTGGGCGAGCGCGGCAAGCACCATGACTTTGGCGATGCCCGTGCCGCCTACCAGCTCGATGACGATGTGGATCCCGGGGTCATTCACGACCTCCTGCCAGTCCGTGGTCATCAACGAGCGCGTGATGGGATACACGCGCGGCTCGTCAAAAGCTTTTACCGCGATCTTGCGGAAAGCGATCTTCACGCCGAGGCGTGCCGCCATGAGATCACCGTTATTTTGCAGGTGATGGAAGACGCCGCTGCCGACGGTCCCACCGCCAATCATACCCAGGTTCACTTGCTGCATAGGAGCGCGAAGCTTGCCGCGAAAATGCGACGACGACAATTCAAATCCGCGAATGTATTACAGGCAAACAAAAATCCCTTCCACGTTTCCATGGAAGGGATTTGAAAGTACTTGAACCGGTCAGGCTTTTTTGCGACGGCGCATAAAAGATAGCATGCCAGCCCCGCCCAGCATCGCCAATGCGATCGAAGTGGGTTCCGGCGCAACAACCGGCGCCACATCGCCAAAGGTGGTCCCAACTCGGACTTCATCATACTGGATGAGCGCATTGGTACGGGTGGCGTTGGCGTTATTGGCCGCCAGGCGGAGGCCATCAACATCAGAAAGGAATGCCTCGTTCGTGCTGTACCCGCTAGCCGTATCCAGCGTGGGCATCACCAGCAGGTTGGTCCAATTGAACCAGTAATAAAGTGTATCCGTCGGGGTAGTACCAGCGACAACAACGTTCGTGGGGCCAGTGACCAACTCCATCAGAACAAATGTTGTGGTGTTTAAAGCATAGGGTAAATTTGTGGATATGGGGGAATTGGGGCTGTTATTGGGATTACCCGTCTTTCCATTGCCTACCCAGGCAGTGTAAGAATTGGAAACCACCGCGCCGGAAACACCACCCACGTCGAATCGTTCCGTGCCGCCGGTTCCTGCTCCAACCACACCCGAGTAAAGTCCCATACCACCCAGGGCTGCATAGCCCGTCGGATTTGCCGGTGCGCCGTAACCTGGCCCGATCCATTGTGAAAGATAGCTGATCCAGTATGTACCATTGGCCAATTGATTCGTCTGGCCCGGTGCTGACGGACTTGAATTGAAATTGCCGATCTGTCGTTGCGGCGAAGCCGTCGTGCCATTGCCCGTCAATAGATTCGGAACGCCTACAATAATGCTGCCGCTGGCGTTATCTACTGCCAGTTGGTTTCCTTGAGCATCGGTATAGTTCAGGTTTCCGGCAACATTGGTGCCCAGCAGAAAGCCGGCGCCGCTGTTACCCCATGCGCCGCCCCAACCAAAACTGTCACCGCCAGATTGGCCACCGATGCCAGTGCCTGCGGTATATTGGAATCCATCATATGCCAATAAGGTGGCATGACTGGAAGAGACGCCGAGGAGCAAGGCCCCCGTCATCAAAGATAAAACAATTTTTGATTTCATAGGTGTTACTGATTGGCTGCTGATTAACAAAAACTGTAACGAAACCGTCACAATCCGTGAATACATTTACTGCCAGATTTCATTATCATTATGACTTGTATTCATACGGACGTTTTACGCTTAAGACCACGACAGCGCCAATCGCAAACAAAATCGCACTATACCCAAATGCCGCCGCCGTGCCGAATGCAGTCCATAATACCCCCACCACCACACTGGAAAGAAAGTCCCCCAGGCCATTAACCGTCGCCAACACCCCGAACGCCATTCCATGATGTTCCTCCTCAACAAGTTCCGCGCAGAATGAATCCTCTAAAGTCTCCTCCACTGCCACATAAATCCCCGAAAGTACGAAGATAATACATAGCATCCAGACTGTCGTCGGACCAAGGATGATCAACAAGGCCATTACCACTGCCAGCCCGTACCCGCTCGCCAGAACCAAATGCTTCGGACACTTATCAGCCAGCCAGCCGGCGACCGGTGCAGACCCCGCATAGAATATATTGCGCAGGACATAGAATCCCACCGCGAAGCTCGCGGCCTTCGCCGCACCGAAATCCGGCGTCAGCCGTTGCGTGGCCAACAGGATGAGCAACGTAGGCGCAAAATCCGCCGCGCCGAACAAACCCACCGCCACGAGAAATTTCCGGTACGCCTTTGGCAAGGCACGCAGCCGCTCGCCAAACGAGATGTGTGACACCTTTTTGCGTTCCTTTTCCCGCACACAAACTGTGATCAACACCGCCGCCATCAATCCCGGGATGAGTGTCATCAGGAAAACCTGCCGGTAGTTGTGGGCGAATAGCGCGATCAACGCGAACGCCGTGGCTGGCCCCACTATCGCCCCCACTGTATCCATCATGCGTTCGAAACCGAATGCGCGCCCGTACGTCTCCTTCGTGACCGCTCCGGCGAGCAACGCTTTGCGCACGGGCGTGCGCACGCCGCGTCCCAACCACGCCAGCGAACGCGAGACCAGAATGTGCCACGGCATCGTCGCCAAACTGAACGACGCCGTGCCCAACGCTGTGACCAGATACCCAACGATGGCGATCGGTTTGCGGCGCGCCAGTTTGTCTGTGTAAAAACCGGACGCCATCTTCGCAAAGCTCGAGAGACCGTCCGCCACGCCTTCAATCACCCCCAACCATGCCGCTGCCGAGCCGCCGAGCGTTGCCAGAAAAGCCGGAAGGACCGTCGTGGCGGTCTCGTGCGCCCAATCGCTGAACAATGACGCCAGCCCAATGCCGAAGACTGTGCTATTCAGCCATTTGAATTTTGGCGTGCAGCCGTTGGATGGTTCGTCAAGGGAAGGCATCCGTGAATCAGCCGGGCGTTTGTGTGCCGGAATAATGGACCACCCGCACTTTTTCCAGCGTCACCAGGCCGCCACCAACCATTGGTGTGAGTACAGGCAGGAACGCCTGGATCTTTTCCTCGCTGTCCACAATCTCGATGACCATGGGTAGATCCATGGAGAGCCGCAAAATTTTCGCCGTGTGCAACCGGCTGGCTTTGCCGAACCCCATCGGCCCGCGCAACACTGTCGCGCCCGCCAGGTGCGCCTCCCGCGCCTTAAGCACGATGACCTCGTAAAGAGGTTTATGTTCCCACCGGTCGCTTTCTCCGATGAAGATCCGCAACAATGTCGCCTCGCTCGGGATTTCCATATCAGCTTCCTTTCATCGAATTCATGTTGGCGGCCAACAGGTGCCCCAGCCATACCGCCACAAGACACAATACCACCGAACCGACTATATTCATACCTGCGCGGAACCATTCGCCACCCTGCGCAAGCGTTAATGTCTGCAAGCTGAACGAGGAAAATGTGGTGTAACCGCCGCAGATACCGATCATGAAAAATTGCCGCACACCCACCGGCGCCAGCCAGCGCCCGTCAGTGCCAGTGAGCGTGCCGAAGAAACCGATGGCAAAGGAGCCCGTAACGTTGATGATGAGCGTACCCATGGGGAACGACTCACCAAAGCGACCGCTGATGAAGCCGTTAAGCCAAAACCGCCCCACGCTGCCTAGCGCGCCACCGATTGCTACCCATAGATACGCGAGCATAAAAAAATAAGCACATCCATCGGTAGGAGTTATCAGCACTGAAACGGTCAGGCGGTTTTCCCGCGAGTGCGGGACGGCAAACTCCATTGCCATAAAAATCTTGGTTCAATCTGCCAACACAGGCAACCAAAAACATGAATCCTTGTGTGTAAGACACTGTTACGGGTATTTTTTACAGACACTATGAAAAAAGCCTGCTTCGCCGTGGCCTTGATTTTATTGACCACGCTTTACACCGCACCTGCGGCCCCAAAGAAATCTGTCGCCACCGAAACCAATGCCACAGATACCGCTGATGCTTCCATCAAACCCAACGCCCCAGCCCGCCTCTACGACGCCGCACATCCGGCCCCCAAGGCCGCCACTGTTTGCACCATTTACATGATCGGCGATTCCACCATGTCCAACAAGCCGCTCATTCCCGCCTATCCCGAACGCGGTTGGGGACAGCTCTTCTCGCTCTATTTTCAATCCGGCGTGCGCATCGAGAATCACGCCATGAATGGCCGCAGCAGCAAGAGCTTCATCGGCGAAGGCCGTTGGAAGACGGTCCGCGATGAACTCAAGCCCGGCGACTGGGTCATCATCCAATTCGGCCACAACGACAACAAACCTGACACCAATCGTTTCACCGAACCTTTCGGCAGTTTCAAAACCAATCTTATGATATATGTCGAGGAATCCAAAGCGCGCGGCGCCCATCCCCTGCTCTGCACCTCTATTGCCCGCCGGAAATTCGATGCGGACGGCAAGCTCGTGAATACCCATGGCGATTACATCGTCGCCACCCGCCAGGTCGCGACAGAAGAAAAAATCCCATTGCTCGACCTCAACAAACGCACCGACGAACTCCTGCGCCAGCTCGGTGACGAGCGCTCCAAGATGCTCTACGACTGGGTCACCACTAATGACATCCCCGGCATGAAAACGAATCTCGTAGACGACACCCATCTCAACGCCTTTGGGGCAAGCCGAGTGTGTGACATGGCCGTGGCAGAGATCAGGGCCAAAGTGCCGGAGCTGGCGAAGTTTTTGAATATCGGAAAATGATGAAACAGCTGGCTTCCGTCACGTTCTGCATTTGCGCATTTCTTGTCTGCGCTTCGGCCGCTGACTTCATATCTGCCACTAATACACTCTCCAATGATGGATTTAGCGACCAGCAAATCTTCGAAACATGGGGATGGATTACCTCCCATAACAAGGAACTCGTTGGCATCGAACTCAGCCCCATTGAGCTTTCCGCTTTTTTGAAAGGATTTTCCGCGAGCGTTGAAAAACAGCCCGTACCGTATGATTTACAAAGAGCATATCCCGACATTGAACGGTTGGCCAAAGCTCGCCGGGAAAAGTTGGTTTTAGACACCACCCGCGGAAACGAAGCCCAGGCAAAAATGTTTTTTCAAGAATTAAAAAAAAGAACTAACGTAACAGAATTACCGGGTGGTTTGTATTATGAAATCGTAAGACAAGGCTATGGACCGTTGCCTAAACCACGGCAAACGGTCACGGTTCATTACACGGGCTTCGTGATTGCTGATCCTTTGAAGCAGAACACTGAGTTCGCCCAGATGGAAAATTATGAAGTAGTGCTCTTAACTAATCGCCTGAGCGCCTGCCTGTTTGCCGGCATCCAAAAAACCCAAAAAGGCGGCGCAATAAACCTATACGTTCCACCAGTATTTTCTGAAGGCAACGAGGCGGCCTTAGGCATCCCGCCCGGGTCGGCCATTGGCTACCAGATTGAAGTACTAGACATCAAAGACACTTCGCCTGACGACCTTGCCATTGCTTCGCTGCCGGACGCACCGGAACCTCCCCCACCGCCCCCTTCGGGTCTCACCGATATTCAAATCATTGAAGCGTGGGGCTGGACCGTTGCACAAGAAACGCACACGATTAAACATGATATGAGTACGAATGAAATGGATTCATTCACCACTGGACTAGCTGCTGGCATTCGAGATCAACCCGTGGAAGATTTGCCAAAAATTTATCCCATCGTACAAAAATATGCTGCTGACGACCGCATGCGCCTTCAACTCGCCACCAAACAAAAGCGCCTCGACGAGATGAACACTCTCTTCACGCAACTGAAGCACAATACCAACGTCTTCGAATTGCCTGATGGCTTGCGCTACGAAATCGTCAAGGCCGGCACCGGCCCTTATCCGCGTCCCGGGCAGGTTGTGATTGCTGATTACACCGGCCGCCTCGTAGATGACCGGGTTTTCGATCGCACGGACAACGAGCCTTTGCATATGCAGATCGGGCTGCTCATGCCGGGTTTGAACGAGGGATTGCAGAAGATAAACAAAGGCGGCGAGCTCAAGCTCTACGTGCCGCCTGCGCTCGGTTACGGGGATGAAGATTCCTCGAGCGTTATTTCCAGCGTGCCGGCCGATTCGGTTTTGATCTACGACATCCATCTGTTGGATATCCAGGACGCACCCCCGGATTCCGCGCCCAAATAAATTTATTTCTGGCCGGCAGCGTCTTCAGCCGCCAGTTTCCCGCGCAACTCCGTGATGGTCTCGGCTATGCCCGGAAATTTTGGGTCCTGCCGCAATGCCATTTGAAGGCTTTCAATCGCCTCGCGCGTTTGACCTACCTTTGACTCAGCAACTCCCAATCCCGCATACGCCGACGTGTAATCATTCCGGCTATTCACTGCGGCTTGAAAATGCGGAATCGACTTTGCGGCCTGCCCCCGATTCAAAAGGATGACCCCCGCGTTGTAATGCGCATCCGCATCTTGGGGCCTCATCTTCAACAGGTCACCATAGGCTGCCAGCGCGTCATCGGGACGACCTAGTTCCTCCAGCGCGAGTCCCAGCTTGAAACGCGCGGTCGCAAAATCAGGGTTGATGTCGATAGCCTGCCGGAAGTGTTGTTCGGCGTCAGCAAAATTGCCTTCATTGAATAACGTCGTCCCAAGGTTGGAGTGGGCGAGGTAATTATTTTTAGTGACCGCCAAAGCGTGTTCGTAAAGCGTGCGCGAATTTTTCCAAACTGCCTCCTGGTTCCATGTGCGCGCGGCACAGCCTATCAACACCAATGACACCACTGTCGCCGTTAGCATTTGTCGCAAGGCGGGAGGATTGAGTCCGCGCAATGTCCACAGCAACGCGATCTCCAGGCCGAGGCAAGGTAAATAAGTGTAACGGTCGGCCATCGCCTGATGTCCGGCCTGCACCACACCGATGACCGGGACAAGCATTCCCATGAATAAGAGCCAGCCCACCGTTATCCATGGACGCTTTTGCCATTGCCAAATCGCAACCACCGTCATCACCAAGAACAACATGGCTGCAACTACCACGGTGCTGATGGGCCAATGGTTCGGGAGCGAATAAGTCACTGCCAAATCAAACGGCCAGAAAAATTTCCCAAAATAACCTATCACCGACACCACGGCATTGCTGAGCCGGTCGCTGAGCGCCACCGTTTCGACGATTGCTCCACCCTTCTTCTGCACAAGATATGTGATGGCGCAGGAAACGACCGACAGTATAAAGAATGGAATTTTTTCACCGGTCAAACGCCAGTATGTTGAGCGGTTGAACCGTTGCAGTGGCCAGAAATCCAGTAACAATAGAACAAACGGAAATGTCACCAGCATTGGTTTACTCATCAAACCACAGGCGAAGAGCAATAATGTGAGCCAATAAAAAATTGCCACGCTTCGACCTGGTGATGATTGCCGGTCAGCCATTTTCCACCTCGCATAGCAAAGCAACGCAGTCCAAAAGAAAAAACCGCAAAGCACGTCCTTGCGCTCTGCGACCCATGCCACCGATTCGACCCGGAGCGGGTGCCACGCAAATAACGCAGCACACGCGACACTTGTCCAAAACGCACCCGTCAGCCGGCGCAACGCCAGGAATGCCATCACGGCATTCAGCGCATGCCAGAAAATATTCACCGCATGTGGTCCGCGCGGGTCATTGCCGAACAGTTGCCAGTCCAGCATGTGTGAAAGCCACGTGAGCGGATGCCAGTTGCCTGCCGTATCCGTTGTGAAGGCCCAACGCACGCCCGGCCATGTTAGACCCGCCTGGACATGAACGTTTTGCGTTACGTAATCCGGGTCATCAAAATCGATAAAATTACCGAGGAAAGCCCGGCTGAAGATCAACAGCGTCCCCATGAACAACACAAGGCAAACGCCCAACGAACGCACCGCAGGCCGTTCAAAGAGCGGCGATTTCATTGGGGAGAAGATGGTGCGCTCAACGCCGCGATGACTCCCGCGACTTCTTCGCGATCTTCCGGCAGCAGGTTTTTGGTCGTATCAAAATAGTGTTTGGCGGTGTTCAAGTCGGTCGTCAGCCAGTTTCTTAGCACTGTAACCGTTGTTTCAGAGCGCAGCTTCGGGTCCACCACGCTTTCTGCCCAACCGATGGCCACTTCAGGCTTGAGCGAATCCATCGTCGCTACGGAAGCCACGCCTGCATCCATGGCTGGGCTGGATTCCTTTTTATTGATCCATGCTGACGCAGCATCCGGGTCTATTTTCGCCCACCGTTGCAAAGATTGGCTCATGAGCGATTCATTTTCACTGTCGGGCGGCAGTTGCGTCACAAACTGAACCAGCGCCTCCGGGTTTGCCTCGGCCCAACCACCGACAATTCCATGCAACGCCTGGCTTCGCAATGCCGGGTCGCTCAGCGCTGCCGCTGCCTGCGCGGCCTGTTCCGGCTGAAACTCCGCCCACTTCGAATACGCTTCCGCCATCCAACGCGAACTGTTGTCCTGGTCGCTGCCTGCCATTTTTGCGGCCGCTTCAAAATTCCCTGCGTCGCACAATGCATCGATCATCCGGTTTCCATATTGCGCGGCCTGGGCTGGATCTTGCGACATCAGCGGCTGGATAAAAGATTTTCCCAATGCTACAGCGGCATCAGGATCGGTGGCGATCGCGCCGGCAAAGACCGTGGAGAGTGCCCGCTCACGATCGTCGGAATCCGGCAGAGCGAGCGCCCAGTTTGCCGCGTTGGAAGGCGACGCGCGTGCCCATCCGTGTAACGCCGCCTGCACCAGACTCTCATGTAACTTCAGGTTACTTTCTGCCGCAGCCAGTTTCATAGCCTGGTCAGGATTAGCGGCGGCCAATTTTTCCAACATCGCCGCCATAGCCGCATTGCGCGCCGGACTACCCGGCTGTGATTCCAATTCGTCCCACCGTTTCTCCTCCCACGCAGTCGATGCTTCTCCCAAGGACTTTTCTGTTCCTTTTGGGGGCAAAACAGCCAGGGTTGCTTCAGGAATAATGATATTTGTCACCATCGCTATTCCGGCATTCGGAGATGTCTTGGCCATTCCAGCGTCGTGAACCCGCACGGATAGCCGGCCCGCAAAAAAGCCGGCCACTCCCAGTAAAATACCGCCAACGATAAGAGCCCCGATGAGGCGATTAGATGACGCAGGCACAGGCATTCGATTCAGGATTCGCCGGGAAAATAACAATGGGGACGAGGCAGTGCCAAGTCCCCATTGTATGATCCAGCAGATAATTATTGCAGCGTCGAGTTCGTCACAACGGCGTTGCCAAGGTCGTCCTTGTTCTTGTTGTTGTAGGTATGGCAGGCATTGATGATGATCTTGCCCGTGTTGTGGTTCGCGGCGATGCCGTGGGCGGAATCACCAGCGGTATTGTCATGGGCATTAGAGCTCAACAACTGGTGCGCGACGTTGTCGCCGGAGATGCCCAGTTTGAAGCCATTGCCGTTGCCGGTCTTGCCATTATAAGATCCTTCACTGTAGGAAGTGCAGCCACTGATGATGACCGGGGCCGTTGATTTTTCGAGGTCATAGCCGTCATCAGAATTCTGGTGCGCATCACAGCCGGTGAATTTATTTCCCGTCGTGGTGCCTTGTTTGCAACCGAAACCATCTGCATTCCCGCCGGTGCTGTCGGCGTTTTGTTTACCCTGACAGTTGTTGACGGTATCGTTCTTCGCACTGCTACCGATCAATTCGATACCCGTGTTGAAATTCCCCATCGCGATGCAGGAATTGATGCTGCATGACCCGCCGTAGCAGATGATGCCGTGATTCGCGCCTTCGACCGTCAGGCTGTTGAGTGTGACGCCGGTATCGCTTGATCCGATATAAAACCCATCCGCCGAGGCGCCCGTGGTGAACAAGAACGTGGCCGGTCCTTGGATTTTCACTCCGCTCGGGACCGAGATTTTTGTAGTTATGCCGGTGTACGTTCCGGAAACATTGACCGTCTGACCGGATTTCGCGGCCTGAATGGTCGCGACGATGGCGTTGTTTGCCTTGGCCGCTGTGGCGACGGCAAGTATGGCAACTACGCTGAGACTTTTTGTGTTTAACATGACTGTTTTTCTCCGTTGTGTGTTGGTTGTGTTGTGTTGGTTTCATCACTCTGCCGGAGGGCAGAGTAAGCTGCGAACGAGAAAACGATTCTCGCGATTTAAAATCAATGGTTGCATCAGTTTGAACAACGCACGCCCTTTACGGCAAAACATTGCACGTGATTACTTCTCTGTGGGATGTTGAAAGAATATCAGACAATAAGTTTTTTGCCAAGTTTATATTTGCCAGCCTTACATTTGTGAGGTTCCAAATTGCGGCGTAGTGTGTCCACTTCTCCGTTGTACAACGTATTGATTTTGAGAACAGTCCATGTCTGCCCCGCGACAATTCGTCGCTTTTAAAGAATCATCTACGAGACTGGTTCTAACCTCTAAATTCTCATTTCGGAGCCTCAATCCTATTTTATCGCAATTGTGCCTCTATTTTTGAAAAACACGCCATAGGAGACGGCAAAAAATCCTTGCAATTTTAATTTACACCATTAAATCATACTTATTCTTGTGATAAACAAATTTACTTATTTTTTGGTTTTATGAAATTGTTAGCCCCATCTTTCGCGGCGCTTTTTTTTGCCCAAACAATCATTTTTTTATCCCCCTGCCTGGCTCAGACAGATGCTGGCCATGCAGAAAAGGTACAAGCAGTGGTCGGCACTGGAGATTTCAATGCAGATCAACAAGTTATAAAATTTTCCCCTATAAAAGGTGAATCTAAAGACATTTCAACCAAGGATGGGATTCAGATTCGATCAATCGATGGGAAAATGTTAGTCGTTAACAAGCTTGGAGGGATTAATTATTTTCAAGGAAATGGACCTGAAATCAGCAACAGAATCAAAATCGAGGATTATGACAAACCACCCGGGTTTGGCCCTTCACTTACAAATATTGTTAATGGTGCAACGAATACCTTGAGCACGGTACTGCTTGAGCGAGAGAATCAACGTCCGTTGATACTCTTAAAAAGAGACCAAACTGTGGAATTAATAAATAATAATTTAGGCGAAACCATTATCAACATTCATGTAAAGCCTGCTTCTAATTATTAGCTGATAGAGAGGTCAATCGTTAGGACACAGAGATGGCGTCACCTCACTTCAAAAAACTCGTTTGGACCGGTGAAGAAGGAATTCTCCGCCATCCTCTTTTTAACACAATCATTGGTTCTGGCTTGTTGAGTTTGGTCGTTTTTTTGCTGACTTCGCAGATCACTAACAACGAAATGGCCGCAGATAAATTTAAGCTCGAAATTGAGCAGAAAGAGCAACTTCACACCAAATTGATTGATGAGGGCGAAAAATGGATATCTGTTTTTGTCGGCTATAAGGAGTCAGATATTTATATTAGAACTCCGACCACCAATAAATTCTTTGGAAACATCGGGAAGGATCAAATGATACAAAATTCCATGCAGATTTATTCAATATACATTCAAACGCCCAGCCTTGATGGGGTATTAGAGCAAATAAGAAATAATTGTCCAAATGATCCCACCCTCACAATTAAAATATCGCGCCTGGCGCTGGATTTGGAGAAATTAAAGAAATCATTAACAACCGCGGCAGTTGAATCCAATGCGGATGTCGCTGACAAAGATCTCCAATCACTTGCTGCCTCAATGCAAGTATTGATTAATAACGCTCGCTCTAGAATGTAGCGCCTGAAGTTCGCTGTTCTTCCTTTTTCATTTTAGAATATGGCCTCAAAGAGTCGTTATTTTGTTTTCTTAACTAACTAAACAGCTTTCCGAACAAGATCTGTTTTTTGATGGACAGCCGGCTATTCATATCCGAATCCGTCGCGAAATGCTTTGAGAAGAATTGATGAAAATGCTCTGGAATAGAAAATAAGGTTAAACCTCATTTTCACTTATTGACCTTAGTCAATCGCTCCACCAAGTCACTAAGGAAATCACTCTTCCCCATTTGTTGCCAAACATTTCGTGTATTTTGTGTTTTGCCCTCCTTTGTGTAACGCTTTCTTGACTCAAAGCCCCTGATTTCTATGATGCCTGTTCGGTTTGCGTTCGTTAACCATTGAAATTGAATTATGAGCAAGATTGTTGACATCAAGGCGCGCGAAATTCTCGACTCGCGCGGTAACCCCACCGTGGAAGCAGATGTGATCCTGTGCTGTGGCACGGTCGGTCGCGCAGCCGTCCCCAGCGGCGCCAGCACCGGCGAACACGAAGCCATCGAACTCCGCGACGGCGACAAATCACGTTACGGCGGCAAAGGCGTCAGCAAAGCCGTCGCCAATGTGAACACCAAGATCAAAGCCGCCCTCGTCGGCAAATGCGTCGGTGACCAGGTCGGCATCGACCACGCCATGATCAAGCTCGACGGCACGGAAACGAAATCCAAGCTCGGCGCCAACGCCATCCTCGCCGTCTCGCTCGCCGCGGCCAAAGCCGCCGCCGCCTCTAAGAATATTCCTCTCTACCGTTACCTCGGTGGCACAAACGCGAAAGTGTTGCCCGTGCCCATGGCCAACGTCATCAACGGCGGCGCGCATTCCGATGCCCCCATTGATTTCCAGGAATTCATGATCATGCCGCTGGGCCTGCCCACGTTCCGCGAAGGCCTGCGCGCCATCACCGAAACCTTCCACGCGCTCAAAGCCGTTCTCAAGAAGCGCGGTCTCTCCACCGCCGTCGGTGATGAAGGCGGTTTCGCTCCCAAGCTTAACAGCGTGGAAGACGCCATCGAGTCCATGTTGCAGGCTATCAAGGATGCGGGCTACAAATCCGGCAAGGACATCTACCTCGCGCTCGATGTCGCCGCCTCCGAGTTTTACGATGGCAACGCCAAGTACACCTTCAAGAAGAGCACCGGCAAGACGGTCACCGGCGACGATCTCGTAGCGTTTTATGCCAAACTTTGCGCCAAGTATCCCATTGTCAGCATCGAAGACGGCTGCGCCGAGGGCGATTGGGCCACATGGAAAAAACTCACCGACAAGATCGGCGACAAGGTCCAACTCGTCGGCGACGATCTGTTCGTCACCAACGTGAAGTTCCTCCAAAAAGGAATTGATACCGGCACAGCCAACTCCATCCTCGTGAAAGTGAACCAGATTGGTTCGCTCACCGAGACTCTCGACGCTGTGCAGCTCGCTCAATCGAACAAATACACCGCCGTCCTTTCGCATCGCTCCGGTGAAACGGAAGATTCGACCATCGCAGACATCGCCGTGGCCACCAACTGCGGCCAGATCAAGACCGGTTCCTTGAGCCGCTCCGATCGTCTGGCGAAATATAATCAGCTCCTGCGCATCGAAGAGATGCTCGGCAAGAACGCCGTGTACGCCGGCAAGTCCGCCCTGCCGAAAAGCCGTTGATCCGCCATCGCGGTCCAGAACCGCACACTGAAATAATGTCGCTGTTAGCGGCGGTCTTTGACCGCCGCTAATTTTTTACGGTATTTCCCGCTTTGTTCCACTTCCGCCCAGCGCCTGTCGAAGGTTTTCGAGCACGATGATCTTCTGCCAGATTTTGCGCGAAAGTCCTGCCGTCAGGTCCTCCACGTCGTCCACCGCATCCAGCACCACTGTGTCCTGAAATCCTTGCACGTACAATGCGGCCACCTTGCTGATCAACGCCAGCGAATCACTGCAATAATCCAAATAACGGTTCAGGTCGAACGGTGTCATGACCCGCCCTTGCACCGGCAAACCCGGCTGCGCCTCGCGGAAACATCCCTCCGGTTGTTTCGTCAGTTGATGCATGTCCACGATATGCGCCAATGCCCTCAATTCGTGGACCGCCTTCAACGCCCGCTCCCGCTTGATCCGGTTCTCCCAGTTTATCAGGAACAACATCGCCGCACCGATGAATACCACCGACCCGATCGTCGCATCGAGCGATTGGCTGAAATTCGTATAATCATCAAACCGGAACTGATGGATATGCGTCACCATCCCGACCACCAGCCCAATGATGCTCACGCTCAACAACACTGCCGCGAAACGCAGGAGCTTGTGCGGCCGTTGGATCCACTCCGTGCGCGCCACCGTTTCCTGAGCAACTTCTGATAGCTCACCCACCACTTTTCCCAAGCCCGATCCCGGAAAACGCGCCTCTATCCGCTCATGCAACGCCCGGACCGTCTCCATGATCTTGTCCGGGTCCAGGTTGCGATATTTTGAAGCGGTGTTCTCCATGAGTCCTTGCGAGCGTAAGCCAATGCCCGCTCACCAATCAAGCTGGGATAAGCCCGAACAAATGTCAGCGCTTCCATAATGACCGCGCTAACAGCAGCCTGCATCGGCGTTCAACATTTGCCCGGAATGAGCGCATTATTTGAACACTGGCACAGCACTAGCTGATTCAATCGGTAATGAAAACTACCGAACTCAGCAGGATTGAAAAACTCGAAAAGAAATACTATCGCCCGTTGTTCCAATTTGCCGAAAGCCTGTGTGGCGACCCCGTGAAAGCGATGGTCTTGACCCAGCGCACGTTCCGCCTGGCATTCGATTATAGCCGCAATTTCCCCGTTCCGGCCAATAAACAGGCGTGGTTATCTACGCTGCTGTTCGACCGGTTCCTGTGCGCCGCGTAAACTACGCGCCAGTCGTCTTGTCCAGTAGCTATGGGCTTTCCCAAAGGGTAAGTCCTTGCCTGAGGTGTGCAAAAATGTCCACAATTCCACACACTCTTTCTTCGATTCGGTAATCCCTCCCGTTCATGCAAAATGCAAAGTTACTCGCCAGTTTCCTGCTTTGATGCAATTATTGGTTTGTGATCGAAGGGCGTCGCACCCGTTAAAAATGAAAAAGCGCATCCTCTTTGTGGATGATGATCCCGTGCTGGTTCGCGTCTATGCCACGGTCTTGCAAGGCGCGAACAGCGAATGGGACGTGCGCAGCGCCACCAGCGGAAAACAGGCGCTGGAAATCATGGCCCACGCGCCCCTCGATGTCCTCGTGGCGGATATGCGGATGCCCAACATGACCGGCATCGAATTGATGGCCGAGGTCCGCAAACGTCATCCCCGCACCTCGCGCGTCATCCTTTCCGGCATTCGCGACCAGGCAGAAGTCGCGCGCAGCCTGGCGGACACTCACCAGTTCATCCCCAAGCCCGTGAACCTGGAAACTTTGCGCGGCACGTTGTCACGCCTTTGCAACCTGGACGCGTATTTGATGGATGATAAACTAAGAGCGCTGATCGGCCAATTTGACCAGTTGCCCAGTTATCCCTCGCTCTACCTGAAGATCATGAGCGAACTGGCCGAGACAGAACCCTCCATCATCCGCATCGGGGATATCGTCGCGCAGGACCCCGCCATGACCGCCAAGATACTGCACATCGTGAATTCCGCTTCGTTCGGCCTGCCGCACATCATTTCCAGCCCCTTTGATGCCGTCCAATACCTCGGCACTGGCACCGTGCGCTCGCTCGCCCTGACGTTGCACGTCGTCTCCTCCTTCGACCAAAACGTCAAAGGCTTTTCCATCGAGCATTTTGCCGAACACACTCTGCGTTGCGCGAATATGGCGCGCAGCATTATGCAAAGCATGGGCGTTGGCCCCGCTGGCGCCGAGGACGCCTACCTCGCCGGCATGTTGCATGACATCGGCAAGCTCATGCTCGCCAGTAGTCTGCCGGATAAATACCAGGCCGCGGAAGAATTCGCCGTCGCGCATCAAGTCCCGTTGAACGCCGCTGAGATGGAAATCTTCGGCGCGACACACGGCGGCGTGGGCGCGTATCTGCTCGGCCTGTGGGGATTGCCGGTGCCCATCGTTGAAGCCGTGGCGTTTCATCACACGCCGAGGCGCAGCACCGTCCACGAATTCGGTCTCCTGACGGCCGTTCACATCGCCGATGCCTTAGATGAGGAAAAGGCCAGGGGCAACCGCCCCATGCCGCTGGCCGGATTGGATAGTGAATATCTCAACACGTTGAACCTCGGGAGCCAGTTGGCCGGCTGGCGCACGCGGGCGCACGGCCAATGATTTGTAGCGCAGGCATTCCTGCTGCTCTGTAGAAACCTTCGCGGTTCAGGTACGTAGCCAGTAAATCCTGCAGGCAAACCGCGTGCGACTCACCTCGTTTCCCCCTCTCCGCCAAACGAATGTTTGGGGGAGAGGGCCGGGGTGAGGTGGCGCTGAACTCTCAAGGGGCCTTTCACTTACCTGCCAAATCAGATCTTTTCTACAAAGCAGCATTCCTGCCTGCTTTAGCCCCTTCCAACGCATGGTAACATTCTTTGCCGTCCCCTGGCCCCGCCCAAGCGGGACCACGGTTCGCGAAGCGAACGTCTCCTGTAGGGGCCACCGACTTGTGGCGGGCTTGGGAAGCCCACAGGGAAAGGGTGAGGGGTTCAACTACTCGTGGCTTTCTACCTTGTTAGGCTGAAGGGATTCTTTCTACTGAGCAGCTTTCCAGCCTGCGGGTTCACGGGACTTTCCAGTCCCGTGTTTCAATAAAACACTGTCCTTTTCCTTCCTAATTGCCACCTTGCACCAGAAAATACACGGCCACCATTAGCCCCAGGCATACCAACGACATCACCAGCGCGCTCATGATGAGCCATGACACCGCGAACATCGCCGCGCCCCCCAACATGGCAGACAGTGAAGTCTGCTTCTTGCCATAGAACCAATACCCGGTGCCGACCGCACTCCAGATCATTGAGGCCCAGATATAATGTTCGTTGAACATGTCCATAATGAATGACCACCATCAGTATGCTGCGAATCCCCGGGAAAAAAAGGGCCATTTTCTTACCACCTGCCCCATGCCACCCCCACAAAGTGGTCGGAATTGGTCGGAATCAGTCCGAAACGGTCAGAACCTGTTGATTTTCCGGGCAGCGCACAGCTACTGCCGCCAGTTTCAAATCATGGCCGGTTTCATCCTTAATTTTCACCCCCCATCAAAATATTTCCTTAAAATATCTTAAGCTGGTCGGATTTAGTCAGGATTGCGGCGCGGCCAGACTCCGCTTCCCACGCTTGCCAGGTTTCCCGTGGTCGAGGCCTGACATCGGTTCACGCGCCCCCCGGAAAGTGAGGGCTGACATTCCTTGCCAGCTCTTATTGGTAAGAGCCGACCTGAGGAGACTCAAATGTCTCGGCAGGTTTTACCCATTTAACTGATTTAACCAATCACTCATTTAACGTTTACCCATTTTCAAAGAACAGCCGGTTTCCCGGCAAACGTCTCAGTTATACCACACCCCTTTCGTTTTGTAACTGTGACCATTACACAAAATGCATTTTCTTTGAAAAATCTTTCAGAAGTGGAAAACTCAACAAAGACGGGCATTCCATTGTGGTCATGCCTTCCAAAAAACCCAAAATGCCACGCACAAGTTGTGCAGAGGTTTAAAAGCCTTCGAATTAATCACTCCAAACAAAAAAGGCGAGGCCGGAGCCTCGCCTTGAAATTGTTCTATGAACCGTTAGTTCTTCGCAGCATGCGCCACGATATTCACGCGGCGGCCATTCTGGTCGAACTTCACTTTGCCGTCCACCAGTGCGAACAGGGTCCAATCACGGCCCACGCCCACGTTGACACCAGCCACGAATTTCGTTCCGCGCTGGCGCACGATGATGCTGCCCGCGGTGACGACCGTGTCGCCGTATTCCTTCACGCCGAGACGCTTGCTTACACTGTCACGTCCGTTGCGTACACTGCCTTGACCTTTCTTATGTGCCATAACTTCTTAAAGTTTGATTTCTTTGATCTTGATGACGGTCAGCTCCTGGCGATGACCGATGGTTTTGTGATAACCTTCACGACGTCGCATCTTGAAAGCGATTTTCTTTTCGCCGCGCTTGTGTTCCACCACATCCGCCACAATAGTCGCGCCGGAGACCGTCGGCCCGCCGACGGAAATTTTGTCGCCCCCGACAAAAAGAACGCGATCAAAAGTGAAGGGTTTGCCGGCTTCCACATCAAGACGCTCGATTTCGAGCGTGTCGCCTGCGGAAACCCGATATTGTTTGCTGCCTGTTTCTAAAACTGCGTACATAAATTCTTCCCAATAAAAGGAGCGCAGATAAAACCAGATTAGGCCTTTTGTGTCAACGCTTCATTTAACGAAATTTGGTTGTATTGCCACGCTGCCAGCCTTTGATTTGAGCCGCTTGAAAACGGCAAAAACGATTTGTCCCGCGCCAGCGGGACTGACTGACTACCCCGTAGGAGTAGAAGATAGCAGCCCCGGGTCGAGTCCGCATCGCGAACGACTACCCGGGGTAACCTTCAACAAAACTTTATTGCCTGACTGCGCAGCTTCGCGAAGCGAACAGCTTAGTTGGGCAACACATTGGTGGCGGCGTTGGAAACGCCACCGAACGTTTCCACCTGGGCATATTGAAAATACAACCTTCAGACATTCTCCGAAATTTGGGTGGCGAGGCCCACCTTTTACACCTAAAGTCTCTTGGACATGGCCAAGCAATCCGGCAGCCTAAGCGATTACGTGTTATTCATCTACGAATGGCTGCGTGATGGTAAGCGCCGCAAGCGCATCGGCGCTGTCGCCCCCAGTTCCCCGGGCCTCTGCCGTGCCATGACCGATTGGCTCCCCGGACCCGATGAATACGTCATCGAGCTCGGCCCCGGCACCGGCGTCGTCACCAAAGCCATCCTCGACCGCGGCGTGCGCCCGGACCATCTCATCTCGATTGAAATGTCCAAGGAACTCGCGGACATGGTAAAAAAACGATTTCCGGCTATCCATGTCGTCAATGGCGACGCCTGCAAACTCGGTGAATACGTCCGCGAACTGGTGCCCCAAGGGAAAACCGTGGGTGCGGTCATCTCCAGCCTGCCCCTGCGCAATTTTCCCGTGGAACTCGCCGAGACCCTCGCCAAAGAGATCCACAACGCGCTGCGCCCCGAAGGACGCTGGGTGCAATTCAGCTATCGCATCAGCACCAACCGCCATTGCGGCGACCACCATTTCAAAGCCCTGCCCTCAAGGATAGTCTGGCTCAACATACCGCCCGCGCGAGTCAGCGTGTTCCAAAAATAATATCCACTTCGGTTCTATATTGGTTTGGTTTGTTTTGATGTGCTCCTTCAACGTTTCTTCCATCGTACGAAGAGCTTCCCTCCTGTCGCCGGCCGCAGTCAGCCCAAAAGACGCTTGGACGATTAAAAGACTTTCGCCGAGCCGACCCTGGCTCACCAAAAAGTTGATATACGGATAAACGGCCTCGGGCAGTGAAGGCCCCAGCACCCACGCCTGACGAAACGCAAAATCAGCCGCGGCATTCATCCGTTTTTTGATATCTGGATCAGTGCTGTTGGCCGCGCGAAGCTGGTACATCTCCGCGATTGAAACGCGGGTTCTCACGAATTCACCCTGGGCATAGGTATTTTTCACATACACCGGGTCACCATGAAAACGGTCAAACTCATTGCGCAAATAGACCCGTTCAACAAATTCCGCGATTTGCGGCACAGCCGTTTTATCATCCAGCCAATCGCCGATCATTGGCCGGATGAAATCAGACCAATAATCTTGGTCCTTCTTCACGATGTCCGCAGAGATTTCTGGTGATGGCTGGCGATTGACCTTCGCGATAAGCCCGTGGGGTTCCAGGTAAGGAGTCAGGCTTTCAAACCCGGGATAAGGTTCGATAAAGAATTCCCGATCAGGATTTTTGTCAAAGAACTCTTTGGCTGGACCGTCACCGTCACGAAGGGAAAACATTTTTTTATGGGAAAGATATTCTCTTTCTGCCTGGGCATAGAAATCCTGCAGGTATCGCTCCACATCCTCGTCTGTCATGATGTAAATCGTGTTTCCATACATGCTCCGCAAATAATGGCAATAGCCCATATCCAACAGCCATTGCGGAGAAATTATGAAAAAAGGGTCGCCCTCCGGTTGCAATTGGCACATCGCCGTGACCACGAATCGGCCGGTGTCGTCGCCGCTGAGAAAAACGGAACCCGGCGGGATTGAATGAATGATTTCCTGGCCAAATTTTCGTGAATAAGATTCGTCGCCTACTACGAACGCCTCTAAGGCTCCGTGAACCTCCTTGATTGCCTCCCCGTATGTCCCCTCCAAACGCGGTGGGTCTTTAGGCTCCCAATGCAAACCGACCTTTTCCACAGCATCAGAAACAAAATCTTCAATCGCACCGCGAACACCGTGCCAATGACGTATTCCGTGTCCCAAGGAAGCCCAATATTGTATCCGCACTTGCAGATCAGACATCGAATGATCCAACGCCCGCCAGTCTCCGCGTTCAGCGTATTTAAACATGGTACCGATTTCCGGCGGCACCCCGTTGGTATCGCCGTAAGCCTGTGCTTTTTTCATGGAGATGAACCGTTTCAACATCGCCACGGTTTCCGGGTCCTTGATCCGATGCCATGCCGAGTTCCGCATCTTGAGGTAGCTGCCCAGCAAAATCGCGACTGTCAGTATCAGCAACAGGACAACTTTTCCTTTTATCAATCGTGTTCCCATCATTTACCCCGCCCGTGTCAGCGTGTTTCAGAAATAAATCCCAGGCTTACTGCCCTGCCTGCGCTTTCGTGAGTTTTTCAATAACGTAACGCATTGCGTCACCGTCGGGCCCTATATTCGCCGGCATCCTGGCCGCCGTCTTGGCAACCAGAAGCGCGTCGCTCCAGCGCGCTTGATTGGCCAACAAATTTATATATTGGTAAACCGCTTCCGACGAATACGGGCACAACGCCCACGCCTGGCGGAACGCGAATTCCGCCGCCTCATTCATGCGTTTCTTCTCCCCAGGATCCGCAGTGTCCTCTGCGCGCCACGCATAAAGTCCGCCAATGGCAGCCCGCTCCCGGCTGAACATCTTGCAGGTGTATTCGTTCTGAACATAACGCTCATCACCGGCGAAACCTTTAAAATCGTGCCGGAGAAAAATCTTTTCCGCAAAGGCAGCGATTGTTTCAATCGAGGCTCCATTCGTAAGCCAGCCACCGATCTTTGGCTCCAGACATTTGCACCAATAATCATGGTCGCGCCGGACGACGTCATCGGACAGCTCAGCCAACGGCTGCCGGTTGATCTTGAAAATCAGGCCGTGAGGTTCGAGCGACGGATATAGCGAGGTGATTGGGAAGCGCTGTTCAATGAACAACTCCCGCCCGGGATTTTTATCAGCAATCATTCTGATCATCGGCCCCGCCAACCCCATGAGATCATCGTGGAAATCTTTGGAGTTCTCCTCCAGCCGTCGGACGAAGTCGTTATCACAGCCTTCCAGGTCAGCTTTGGTCGGGACCTCAATCTCTTTCCCATATATGCCTCCCAAATATTGCAAATATCCCATCCCTCCATCGACAGACCTCAACGGCTCTGGTGAAATCACAAAAGCTGTATCGCCATCTTGTTGTGACTGGCACATCACTGTAATGATGAATCGCCCCGGGTCGGTGCCGCCAAAATAAACGCTTCCTTTGGGCATTGAGTCCATGATTTCACGGCCAAATTCAGCAGAATATTTTTCGTCACCCAACACGAATCCTTCAAAAGCCCCATAAACCTCCTTAATCGCCTCTCCCGGCGTTCCCCTGAGGGGCGGAGGCCTTTCCGGCTCCCAATGCCTGCCAAATTTCGCCCCTGTTTCTGACACAAAATCTTCAATTGCTCCACGAACGCCGGGCCTTCTCGCTATACCATTTGCTGTCGAAGCCAGAAACCAGAGCCGCTCGTTGAGATCATTGAATGAATTGCTCAAGGCCAGCCAATTGCCGCGTTCGGCATATTTGAATATGGTCCGGAATTCCAGCGGCAATTCCTTGGTGGCAGCCTTCGCCTGCGCCTCTTTCAACGCCACAAATTGCTTCAGCATCTGCTCGGTTTCCGGATTTTTGAACGAACCCCAAACCGATGGTCTTTTGCTCCAAATGAAAAGGAGACCTATGGCAAAGACAGCTACCAAGGCGATGGCAAAGTTCTTTTTCATCTCATTCTGACGCCCTGAATGGAAGGGTCGAATGGCGCAATCGCTGATCAGAAATGCGTTTCTGATTCACTTGGCCTTCATGGCCTGTTCCAGGTTCTTTGCTGTCTCCTTGAGTTGGGCAACGCTGGTTTGGTCATCGGAAAGTTTCACTGCCGTTTGGGCGATGACCAGCGCATCATCATTGCGTCCCGCGTTTGCCAACAGATTGATGTAGCGATAAACCGCCTCCTGCGAATACGGGCACAACGCCCAGGCCTGCCGATAAGCAAAATCCGCCGCGTCAGTCATCCGCTTCTTTTCCGATGGATCGTTCGCGTTTTGTGCGCGCCAGGCGTAGAGACCGGCGATGGAAGAGCGCAGTTTGGAGAATTCCCTTTGCGCATCCTTGCGCTGAACAAACTCGGGGTCGCCGGTGAAGCCACCCAAATCCTGTTTGCCGTAGACTTTTTCCGCGAACGCGGCGATGTCCTCGACCGTCGTCTCTTTATTCAGCCAGTTGCCGATCATCGGCGTGATATATTTCGACCAGTAATCGGAATCCGCCTGCACCGTCTTTTCCGATAATTCCGCCAGCGGGTGCCGGTTGATCTTCATGATGAGGCTGTGCGGCTCGAGATAGGGATACATCCAGTCGAGCGGGAAACTTTCCTCGATGTAAAACTCACGGTCCGGGTTTTTATCGAAGACCACCTTGGCCAGCAACCCATTGATTCCCATCACGGCGATCTGCCCGCTGACTTGCACCTTGCCATTGTCATCAACTTTTACGTCCTCCCCGGGGTTGAGCTGGTGATTTTGCAACCGCTTTTGCGCATCCGTGCAGTAATCGCTGAAGCACTTCTGAGCGTCCTCAGCCGTGGGCGTATAAATCTTCCCGCCGAACATCCCGCGCAGATATTCGAGATACGTTCCATCGGCCAGCGCATTTTGCGTGAGCACGAAGAACGGGTCGCCGTTGATCTGCGATTTGCACATCGCTGTGACCAAAAAACGGCCGGGATCCGTGCCGCCGAAATAAATGCTGCCGTCGGGGATGGAGCTGATGATGTCGTTGCCAAAGGCAGCTGAATATTTTTCACCTCCTGAATCGAAAGCATCCAACGCGCCCCATGTCTCGAGAACAGCCTGCCAGGCCGCTCCGTGCAAACGTTCATCCGTTTTTTCCGAATGTCCATATTGGCCGGCATGGCTCCTGAAATCCACGAACGCGTTACTCACTGTCAGCCAATCACCTTTGGCCGCCGCCTGAAAAAAAGTCTTAAATTCCGCTGGCGTCTCGTTGGTCACCGAATCCGCCTGCGCCGTCTTTTCGGCAATGAACGATTTTAATTGAGCAGCGGAGTCAGTTTTCTCGAGCGACCGCGAAGACGGTTTGGATTTTTTGGAGCAGCCGGCCAGCGTTAACACACCCAGAACCACCACTCCCAGAAGCCTTGCAGTTATTTTCATATATAGTTCCCACAGTTCCCTGCCGTCAGGAAGTGACGGCTGTTCAATCAATAGACACCAGGCCACGCCGTATTTGTATAATAATCTGACGACCGTCAATCGGGCGGGTTTGCCAAGTGGCGGCAGTGAGCTTCAGAAACAAATTTCTGGTTCATTTTTGATTCACTGACCGCTGCAAGCTGCTTATAACATCATGAAACATCGCCGCGGCGTCTTTATTCTCCGGCATTTTTGCCGCCGTCTGCACTACCAGCAAGGCATCATCCGCATGTCCTTCCATCATTAATAGGTTGAGGTAGCGGAAAACGGTCTCGGTTGAATACGGGCACAGCGCCCAGGCCTGCTTGAACGCAAAATCCGCCGCTTCGCTCATGCGTTTCTTTTCCGATGGGTCCTTCGTGTTTTGCGCCCGCCACAGGTAAACCCCGGCAATCGCACAACGCAGTTTGGAGAATTCCTTTTGCGCATCCGTGCTCTGGACGAATTGCGTGTCACCCGTAAACCCGCTCAGGTCCTGTTTGGCAAAAACCTTTTCCGCAAAGTCAGCGATGTCCTTCACCGTCGTATCTTTATTCAACCAAGTGCCGATCATTGGCGTGATATATTTCGACCAATAATCAACGTCGGCCCGCACCATCTCATCTGATAATTGCGCCAGCGGCTCCCGGTTGATCTTCATGATGAGGCTGTGTGGCTCGAGATACGGATACATCCAATCGAGCGGGAAACCCTCCACGATGTAAAATTCACGGTCGGGATTTTTGTCGAAAATGATTTTCGTAAGAAGCTCTCTGACTCCTATCACATTCATCTGGCTGCTCAATTGAACCCGTCCGTTTGGATCCAGCTTCACTTCCTCGCCTGGCTTGAGTTGTTTGGGTTCGCGGGGATATTGCTGGTCGTGAGAAAGGCGGCGCTGCGCATCCGTCGTGTAATCCTGGATACACTTTTGCAGGTCGTCGTCGGTGAGCGTATAGATTTTCCCGCCATACATCGCCTGTAGATAGTGCAGATAGGTTCCATCGGTAAGCGGATTTTGTGAGAGCATGAAAAACGGTTTCCCGTCCGCATGAGATTCCATCAAAGCCGTCACCAGAAACCTGCCCGCATCCGCGCCCCCGAAATAAATGCTTCCAGGCGGGATGGATTGAATGATGTCGTTGCCAAAAGCGATCCAATATTTTTCCGCGCCGTTCGGGAACAACTCAAACACTCCGTATGCATCCAGCATCGCCGACCATGCAGCGCCATGCAGGCTCTCGTCCTCCCGGGCACGATGCATCAACACCGCGTAACCGTTGGTCGCCGCCTGCCAACTGCCTTTTGCCGCGTCCCGGAAAAAGTTCTCGTACTCCTCGGGCCACGGCTTCCCGTCCTTTTCCATCAATGCCCGCGCTTGCGCCTCCTGCGCCGCTTCGAATCCCTTGAGTTGCGCCGACACCTGCGATTTATCCAGCGACCATGTGCTTGTGACAGTTGGTTTTTTGGAGCAACCCACCAGCGTTAAAATACTCAGAGCCATCACGCACAGAAGCCTTGCGGTTGTTTTCATATAGAATCCCCGCCGTCATGAATGGACGGTGGTTCAATCAATAGACACCAGACCGGGATTGTTTTGTATAATAATCTTCCTGATTAAACGTCATTAGAGCCAATTTAGAATTATTCCAAATCTTGACTCCCCGCCCCTGGTGGTTAAACTTGTCTTTCGGATGAGTGTCAACACCCACAAAAAACCAGATGCGCGCCTGACCGAACGGCTCAACACGAGCGGCTTTCGTTTCACGCCGCAGCGCCAGCGCGTTTATGATGTGTTGCACCGCAAGCTCGACCATCCCACCGCCGAAGACGTTTTTATCCGCGCCAAACGCGAGATGCCGGAGATCTCCATGGCCACCGTTTATAATTGCCTCGATGCGCTCGTGAAGTCCGGCCTCGTGCGCCAGGTGCAGTTACAACGCGGCGCTACGCGCTTCTGCCCGAACATGGAAGAGCATTGCCATTATCATTGCGATGCCTGCGGGACGGTCTTTGATGTGCCCATCAACAAGGATTCTTCCGTCATGCACGGACCAAAAGGTTTTCAAGTGGACCATTACGAGATCGCCGTTCACGGCCTGTGTGCCGATTGCGCGGCGGGAAAGGTTAAAAAAGTGATTCGTTAAACAAGTGATTAGTGAAAACTCAAACCACTTACTTATTTAACCGGTCACTCATTTAACTCATTTAACCGATTACGAACCATGCCTACAGCAACCGACACGATCGAGAGCCTGGTAAAACAGGATTACAAATACGGTTTCTACACTGATGTGGAAACCGAATCCGCGCCGCCGGGATTGAACGAAGACATCATCCGCCTGATTTCGCGGAAGAAAAACGAGCCGGAATGGATGACTGACTGGCGCCTCAAGGCGTTCCGCCATTGGCTGACTTTGACCGAGCCCACGTGGGCCAAAGTGCATCACGAAAAGATCGATTACCAGGGCATCACTTATTACTCCGCGCCCAAGACGACCAACGACGGCCCCAAAAGCCTCGATGAAGTCGACCCCAAGCTTTTGGAGACCTACGAAAAACTCGGCATCCCCTTGCGCGAACGCGGCCGCCTGGCCGGCGTGGCGGTGGATGCAGTGTTTGATTCCGTCAGTGTCGGCACCACGTTCAAAAAGCAACTCGCCGAGAAAGGCGTCATCTTTTGCTCGATGAGTGAGGCGGTGCTGGAACATCCCGACCTCGTCCGCAAATACATCGGCATGGTTGTCCCCTACACCGACAATTTTTTTGCTGCGCTGAACTCCGCCGTCTTCACGGACGGTTCATTCTGCTACATCCCCAAAGGCGTGCGTTGCCCGATGGAGCTATCAACGTATTTCCGCATCAATGCCGCCAAGTCCGGCCAGTTCGAGCGCACGCTCATCGTCGCGGACGAAGGCGCCTCCGTGAGTTATCTCGAGGGCTGCACCGCCCCGATGCGTGATGAGAATCAATTGCACGCAGCCGTCGTGGAGCTCATCGCGCTCGATGATGCTCAGATCAAATACAGCACCGTGCAGAACTGGTATCCCGGTGATGAACAGGGTCGCGGCGGTATCTATAATTTCGTGACCAAGCGCGGCCTCTGCAAAGGCAAGAATTCCAAGATTTGTTGGACACAGGTGGAGACCGGCTCCGCCATCACTTGGAAATATCCGAGTTGCGTATTGCAGGGCGATAATTCCGTGGGCGAATTCTATTCCGTCGCCGTCGTGAACAATTACCAGCAGGCCGATACCGGCACCAAGATGGTCCATATCGGCAAGAACACGCGGAGCACCATTGTCTCCAAAGGCATCTCTGCCGGCCACGGCCAGAACAGCTATCGCGGCCAGGTGAAGATCCAGAAGAGCGCTATCAACGCCCGTAACTTCTCACAGTGCGATTCGATGCTGATCGGCGCCAAATGCGGCGCGCACACGTTCCCGTACATCGAGGTGAAGAACACCACGGCGTCCGTGGAACATGAAGCCACCACTTCCAAGATCGGTGAAGACCAGATATTCTATTGCAACCAGCGCGGCCTGGCCACGCAGGACGCCGTGAACATGATCGTGAACGGCTTCTGCAAGGAAGTGTTCAAGGAATTGCCGATGGAATTCGCCGTGGAAGCGCAAAAGCTGCTCGGCGTAAGCCTCGAAGGCAGCGTCGGTTGATAAATTTTAGGGATAACAGGAAAGATCAATGAGCAAACATCCAATACTCGAAATCAAAAATCTCCACGCGGGCGTGGAGGGCAAACAAATTCTCAAGGGCGTCAGCCTCACCATCAATGCGGGCGAAGTCCACGCGGTCATGGGACCGAATGGCAGCGGCAAAAGCACCCTGGCCGCCGTCCTCGCCGGACGCGCCGGTTACGATATCACCGACGGCCAGGTCCTGTATCACGGCAAGGACCTGCTCGACCTCGACCCCGAGGAACGCGCGCGCGAAGGCTTGTTCCTCGCGTTCCAATATCCGGTCGAGATTCCCGGCGTGAACAGCACCTATTTCCTCAAGGCCGCCCTCAACGAAGTACGCAAGCACAAGGGTGAACCTGAGCTCGACGCCATGGAATTTCTCTCGCTCGTCAAAACCAAGATGAAGCTGCTCGAATTGCCTGAGGAATTGCTCAAGCGTTCCGTCAACGAAGGTTTCTCGGGCGGTGAAAAGAAACGCGCTGAGATCTTCCAGATGGCCATCCTCGAACCCAAGCTCGCCATCCTCGATGAAACGGATTCCGGCCTGGACATCGACGCCCTCCGCATCGTGTCCGACGGCGTGAACAAGTTGAAACGGCCCGACAACGCACAACTGGTCATCACCCATTATCAGCGCCTGTTGAACTACATCGTGCCGGATTTCGTCCACGTGTTGATGGACGGCCAGATCGTGAAATCCGGCGACCGCAAGCTCGCGCTTGAACTGGAAGCCAAGGGCTACGACTGGCTCATCAAGCACCAGCCGGTTGCGGTCTGATCGGCGTAGGCGATTGACTGGGCAAGGCTGAATAAGCCATTCTGTCCGCATGAAATCAACGCCAGTGCGGCCCAGCGTGATGGTGTTTCTCGCCGTGCTTCTGGTTGGGATGGTTTTTGCAGCCATCACACAACACGCCTGGGAAGATTATTGGATCACCTTCCGCGCCAGTAAGAATCTGGCGACTGGCCATGGATTGGTTTTTGTCCAGGGCGAGCGGTTGCAAACCTACACATCACCTCTGGGTGTTTTGCTGCCGGCATTCTTTAGTTGGATCACTGGCAATCGATCGGACGAACTGGCACTGTGGCTATTCCGTTTAGCCAGCCTGAGCGCTCTGGCAACCGGCGTGGTTCTTTTCTTCCAAGTACTGCGGAGTTTTGGATTGCGCCCGGTTTCCTGCCTGCTGGCGGTGGCGTTGATCGGATTGGATGCCAAGACGGTGGATTTCAGCACCAACGGCATGGAAACGGGGATACTGATCTTCTTTTTGGCGCTCTCCATCCATGGTCTATTGGTAGAAGGACCGCGCCGCATCCTCCGCCTGGGCCTGGGCTGGGCGGGTTTGATGTGGACACGCCCGGACAGTTTTATCTACATCGGCATCCTCGCGCTGAGTGCGTTAATTTTTCTGCCAGACCGGCAGACCAATCGCAATGCGTGGTGTAAAAAAATGGCAACCTCGGGTCTGATTTGCGCTGTTTTGTATCTGCCCTGGGTTCTTTGGGCATGGCATTATTACGGTTCTCCCATACCGAACACAGTTGTGGCCAAGGCGAGTATTTTCCCACTTCCCCCCATACGCGAGCTTGTGTCAGATATTTTGTCGTTTCCATTGGCTGTCGCGGCTCCGCGCGGTGTGTACCAGCAGGTGTTTGCCCCAACTTACTTTTATTACGGTGGCTGGCACTTTTCGGTGGTGATCACAGCTTCATACATCGCTTTCATCCTTTCGTTCGTCTGGCTCATTCCCTTGCTCCGACCACAAACACGGCTGTTCTCACTGGTTTTTTTTCTAGGCCTGTTCTATTTGGGCGTGATAGTCCGTGGCTTCTACCCCTGGTATTTGCCGTCGGTTTCGACGATGGGCTTTCTGACCCTAGGCCTGCTGTTTGATGACGCGTTATCCTTTGCCGGAAAACTACCCCAACTTGGCTGGGATCGTGGGTGGTTCGCACGCCTCGCGCTGGTCTTGCGGTCTGCCGGCTCTCTGCTGGTCGCCGGGCAATTGATAATACTGGTGTGTGCTGGGCGTGAGATGTTCATGCAGCAGGTACTCATTGAGGATGGCTTGCGCAGGCCCATCGGCATGTGGCTGCGGGAGCACGCTCAAACTCCACATGATACCGTGATGGTCGAGCCACTCGGCTACGTTGGATATTTTTCCCAACTCAAGATGTTGGATTATCCGGGATTGAGTTCCAAAGAAGTGGTGGAAACCCGGCGGCGCCTCGGGCCGGACAAACAAAACCTCGCATATCTGGAACTCAAACCGGACTGGATCGTGTTGCGTCCAAACGAGGCACAGTATCCAAACGGCATGATCAATCCTGAACACCTCGGCGACTTTTACGACCTGGTTGTGGCGTTTGATGTCAGTGAAAAAATCGCGGCGGTTGGCTGGTTGCCCGGGCGCGATTGTCTTTTGTATGATCAAACGTTTCAAATCTATCATCGCAAGCCCACGGCCAACTAGCGCGGAAAAAGCCTTTTATTTTTATCAAAATACCGCCGATGAAAGTCGGCGGCATTTTTCTGCCACCCTTGAATTCTGCGGATTCGGAGGTAACGCCGAAGCCATGGCTACGACTGACTCATCAAGCACGAGCAGGTTGCGGCCTGATCGGCGTAGGCGATTGACTGGGCAAGGCTGAATAAGCCATTCTGTCCGCATGAAATCAACGCCAGTGCGGCTCAGCGTGATGGTATTTCTGGCCGTGCTTCTGGTTGGGATGGTTTTTGCAGCCATCACACAACACGCCTGGGAAGATTATTGGATCACCTTCCGCGCCAGTAAGAATCTGGCGACCGGCCATGGATTGGTTTTTGTCCAGGGCGAGCGGTTGCAAACCTACACATCTCCCCTGGGTGTTTTGCTGCCGGCATTCTTTAGTTGGATCACCGGCAATCGATCGGACGAACTGGCCTTGTGGTTGTTCAGGTTGGCCAGCCTGATTGCGCTGTCCGGTGGGGTAGTCCTGTTTTTCCAAGTGCTGCGGAGCTTTGGCTTGCGGCTGGCTTCCTGCCTGCTGGCGGCGGCTTTGATCGGGTGGGATGCAAAAACGGTGGATTTCAGTATTAACGGCATGGAGACGGGGATACTGATTTTCTTTTTGGGGCTCTCTATCCATGGTCTATTGGTAGAAGGCCCGCGCCGCATCCTCCGCCTGGGCCTGGGCTGGGCGGGTTTGATGTGGACACGTCCGGACAGTTTTATCCATATCGGCATTATCGTGCTGGGCATCTTGATTTTTCTGCCAAACCGGCAAAAAAACCGAAGTGACTGGTTCAAAATGTTTATTCAAGCCGGTTTGATTTGCACTGTTTTGTATCTGCCGTGGGTTCTTTGGGCATGGCATTACTACGGCTCACCTATACCAAACACCATTGTTGCCAAGGCAAGTGTTTACCCGCTCTCCACGACCTCCGAGCTTGTCTCGAATTTTTTGTTGTTTCCCCTGGATGTCGCCACACGAGCGGGTGTTTATCAGCAGGTGTTTGCGCCAGCCTACTATATTTTCGGCGGATGGCATTATGCAGTGATATTCACAGCTTCATACATCGCCTTAATCCTTTCGATCGTCTGGTTTATTCCGTTGTTGCGACCGCAAACCCGGCTGTTCTCACTGGTTTTTTTTCTGGGCCTGTTCTTTTTGGGCTACGTTGTCCGTGGATTCTACCCCTGGTATGTTCCGCCCGTGGAGGCCATCGGCTTTCTGACGCTTGGCATGTTGTTTGACGAAGCACTGTCCTTCGCGGGAAAACTACCCCAATTGGGCTGGAGTCGTGGCTGGTTTGCGCATCTACCGCTCGTTTTGCGGTTTACCGGCGGCCTGCTGGTAGCAGCGCAGTTGATACTGTTGGTTTGTGTTGGACGGGAGATGGCCATGCAACAAAGGCTCATTGAGGATGGCTCGCGAAGGCCCATCGGCATGTGGCTGCGAGAACACGCCCAAACTCCACATGATACCGTGATGCTCGAATCGCTGGGCTATATAGGCTATTTTTCCCAGCTAAAAATGTATGACTACCCCGGCCTCAGTTCGCGCGAAATGGTGGAAACCCGTCGCCGGCTTGGACCGGACAATGAAAACCTCGCCTATCAAGAGCTTAAACCGGACTGGCTCGTATTGCGCAAAGTCGAGGTTCAGAGCCCAAACAGCCTGATCAACCCCGAACATCTCAACGACCTTTACGACCTGGCCGTGGTATTTGACGCGAGCGATAGAATTGCGGCGGTGCGCTGGTTACCCGGACGCAACTATCTTATGTTTGATCAAACGTTTTTGGTTTATCACCGCAAACCCACGACCAACTAACGCGGAAAAAGCCTTTTATTTTCCTCAAAATATCGCCGGCGGTATTTTTTTGACACCCTTGAATTCTGCTGATTCGGAGGTAACGTTATTCATCTGGCGCGGTTGATCGAAGCAATCAAGGAGTTATGAAGGAGAATTTGAAAGCCGGGGAATACCTTGGCCTGACGCGCCGTGAATTCATGAAGATCGCGCTGGCGGCCGGTACCGTCGCTGCCGTCGCCCCCCACCTGCTCGCGGCGGAAACCGTCGGTGAAATCCCGTACCGCATGCTGGGGAGCACCGGTGAAAAAGTTTCCATGGTTGGCCTGGGTGGCTTTCATCTCGGTAACAAGCCCACCACCAAAGAAGCCGAAAACATCATCCACAGCGCCCTCGACCGCGGTATCAATTTCCTCGATAACAGTTGGGATTATAACGACGGCGAAAGCGAGATCCGCGTCGGCAAGGCCCTGAAAGGCGGTTATCGCGACAAAGCTTTCGTGATGACCAAAATAGACGGGCGCACGAAGAAAGCTGCGGCAGAACAGATCGATGAATCGCTGAAACGCCTGCAGGTGGACCATGTGGACCTGATGCAATTCCACGAGATCATCCGCATGGAAGACCCCGATCGCATCTTTGCGGCGGGCGGCGCCATCGAAGCCATGCAGGAGGCCAAAGCCGCCGGCAAAGTCCGCTACATCGGCTTCACCGGCCATAAAGACCCATCGATCCATTTGCGGATGCTCGAAATCGCCGATAAACACAGCTTCAAGTTCGATACCGCCCAGATGCCGCTCAATGTTATGGACGCCCATTTCCGTAGTTTCCAACACCAGGTCGTGCCCGTGCTCGTGAAAAAAGGCATCGGCGTGTTGGGCATGAAATCCATGGGCAGCGGTTATATTCTGAAAAGTAACACCGTGAATCCCATCGAATGTCTCCATTACGCGATGAACCTGCCGACCTCGGTCGTCATCACCGGCGTGGACAGCATGCCCATTCTGGAACAGGCCATCGAGGCCGCACGGACATTCAAGCCGATGGGCAAGGACGAAGTGGATGCATTATTGAGCCGCACGGAGCTTGCCGCTTCAGAGGGGAAGTTCGAACTGTTCAAGACGGAAAACCGTTTCGATTCCACCGCGCAAAACCCGCAATGGCTGGGCGAAACCCAAAAGATTTGATCTAAACCTTCTGCGGGAAAATCTGATAGAGCATCAGATAGATGATGACACCCGTCACCGAGACGTACATCCAGAGCGGCCAGGTCCAGCGGGCGATCTTCTTGTGTAATTCGAAGCGTTTCTTCATCGCCCGGCTCAAAGTCATGAACACCATCGGGACAATGATGACCGCCAGCACTGTGTGCGTGAGCAATATGGTCAGATAGATAGGCCGCCAGGCCGGGGGATTCAAAAACCGCGTCGGCCCACGATGCAACACCCAGGCGAGATAGCCATGATAGGTCAGGTAGCATCCCAGGAAAATCGTCGAGGTGACGAATGCCGCAATCATGCAGGTCATGTGACCCTTGATATTGTTACGCTTGATGCAGACAAAACCGATGGCCAGGAAAATGGCGCTCAGGCCATTGAGGGTCGCGTTCACCGCCGGCAGGTCCATGATGGTCATGGCTCACGCTCCAGTTGATGCACTGCCGCGAGGATTTTCGCTTTGGATTGCGACCAATCCACATCTTCCCCGCCCGTCTGGAAAACGCCGCGCAGTTGCGCCTTTTTATCCACGATCACGAAGATGGTGCTGTGGACGAACAGATCTTCCGGCGTCGTCCGTTCTCCCGGTTTCTTTGCCACAGCGGTCAATTTAAGCGAATCGATGGCCAGATTGGCAACTGCTCTTTTATCGCCAGTGAGGAACATCCAGCGATTCGTATCCGCCTCGAAGCGCTCGGCGTATTTTTGCAGCACCGGCGGCGTGTCAAATTCCGCGTCCGTGGTGAGTGAAACCAGTTTTGCTTTGCTGGCGGCGGGTAAAGCGGTTTGAAGTTCCCGCATCTGTTTGGACATCCGCAGGCATGGACCCGGACAGCGTGTGAAAATGATATCGGCGACCCAAACGCGCCCTTGCAGGTCAGCCAGCGACACCGCCTGGTTATTTTCATTGGTAAGGGAAAACGCGGCAACGGGCCCGATGGGCGGCATATCTATCGGGGTTATTTGCTTCTTCAGTTGAACCAGGACGACGGCAAGCGTCAACAAGCAGACCAGCGCGAAAACTCCGAAAAGGATGCTCCAGCCAAACCGTGATGCGGGTTGCTGCATTCAGCACCCGTTATTCAAAATTGTTTGCGCCGGTGCCAGCCGGAGCCTTGGAGGCCAGCCATTTATCGTAGTCCGCCTGCTTTTCCACCACCAGGAAACCATTGGCCATGCTCGCGTGCCCGAGGCCGCAAAGCTGTGCGCAACTGATCTGGTAACGCCCTTCCCTGATCGGTTTGAAATGGATGGGAATACGCATCCCGGGGATCGCATCCTGCGTCACCCGCATAGAAACGATCTTGAAGGAATGGATGACGTCCTTGCTGCTGATGTAGATGATGACGTCTTTGTCCACCGGCACGTGTATTTCGTTCAGCGTCTGGACATCGTCCTTTCCGAGCGGATCGGTGGGGTCAACGCCGAAGAGGTTGGCGTCGCTCACCAGCGTCATCTGCTGTTTGCCGAACAATTTGTCAGCGCCAGGATAACGCACGTTCCAGGCAAATTGCTGCGCCACGATCTGGATGACCGTGGATTCCTTTTCATCCGGAAATTTATCCACCGCCTTGGCCCAGAGCGGTACCGCCAGGCCCACCAATAAGGCGACTTCAATCACGGCCACAGAGACCTCGACATAGCTGGATGCATGGTTCTTAACACCGTGATAATCCGCCTTGGGATTACGGCGGGCATGAAACTTCCACAGCGTGAAGAGGAAATACGCCAGCCAGCCCACGAACAGCACGGCCATCAGGCAATGGACAAGGATGACCAACTGGTTCACTTTTTCCCCGTGCTCCGAGGCCACGAGCGGCAATCCAAGAAGTTTTCCGAAAAGTTCTAACATATCTTAAATTTCTTTGGTCGGCGGTTCTTCGCCCGGCGCCGGCGGGGCATTTTTCACGGTATGGACGAAGAAAACGACCACGCCCGTCAGCACGCAACCCACGACCCCGATCAAAGCGGTGATGGCCCAAGTGAGGCCTTTGGACATCGGCGAGCCCGCCTCGCCATAACACGCCGCGCAGGCCTGCGCCGTCTCAGGCCGCACCAGCAGCCACGCCAGGCAACCGGCCATCGCAAAGACAATCTTCCTTGTTCGGTTCACAGGTAACTCACTTTTTTCAATTTTTTCAAAAAATACTTTCCGTACACGAGCACGGCCGCAAAAGCCACGATCGACACTATGCCCAAAACCAGGTCGCCCTGGTTGTCCTTCGACTCAGAATACATCTTCAGGAACCAGATGCCGCACCCCAACGTCAGCGCGCTCAGCGCAGTGACGAAGAAAAGATGGACGGCTTTCAGTGACATATCAGTGTATCGTTCCGTGTGGTACGCTCAATCGCGCGCTGAGCGACAGCGCCATCAACCCGATAAAAAAAATGGCCGTGAACGCGAACGTGATATAGGTCATTTTCTTCTCGGTCAGAACGTGCATCAGATAGCATGCCACCAGCGCGGCGTTGACCACCGCAGCCAGCAGTGTCAGCGCGATGGACAATGCATGATTCGGCAGGTGCGCGTAAAAGAGCCCCACCATCATCAGCGTGACGCACATCACGACGCCAAAGACTGTCAGGCACATTTTGCCGTAACCGGCGAATTCTTCAGGTTTATGTTCGCTCATAAAATTTCGCTCAAATCAAATAAAGCACAGGGAACAGAAAAATCCAGACCAGGTCCACGAAGTGCCAGAACAGCCCGGAAACCTCGATACGATTGGTGAAGTGCGCGTGGTTGGTGAACCACATCTTGCTGCCCGGTCCCCAGAAAAAACTGATGATCAGGATTCCGCCGATGATGTGCAGGGCGTGCAGACCGGTCAGCACGAAATAGATCGCCAGGAAATTGTTATGCCACGGGCCGTAATTTTCCATGCGCTTGATCTCACCGGCCTCAAGTTTTATCGGCGTGAGGTCAGAGTCTTTCGCTGGCTCCATCAATTCAGCATGCGCGTCCACCTGGCGTCCGTGGATCTCTATTTCACCAGTCTTGTTGGCGATGCTGAAGTCCTTCGATCTTTCCACGAGATGCCCGTCCACAATCTTGCCGTTGTTCAGCCAGACTTCGTAGTGATGGAACTTGTCGTTATATTCGTATGACTTGATGCAAAGGAATGTGACCGCCAACAGGATGGTCAAGCCATGGAACAGTTTGAACTTGGAATAATTGTTAGTCTTACACGCCACCCACGCCATGAGCGTCGTGATGGCGGACAAGGACAGCAATCCGGTGTTGATGGTGCCCAGCGGGACACTCAGCCAGCCGTGCGGCCAGGTTCCCGGAGGCGCGCCGACGCGCAATAGGATGTAGGACGAAAACAATCCGCCGAAGAGCATCACTTCCGATGCCAGGAACAACCACATGCCGAGCTTCGCATTATAAACGCCTGTGTCCGGCCGGTTCTCGATTGTGTAAGGGATTTCCATGAAATTAATGTTGTCCGGGCAATTTTTCGTTTTGCGGGATGAAATCAGTCGGGTGACCGGGCACGCTGTATTCGTACGGCCCGTGATAAACGACCACTTCCTTCGTGAAATTGCCGTGTCCCGGCGGTGTCGGCGTCTGCCATTCCAAGGTGGTGGAATCCCACGGGTTATCCGATTTCACCCGTTGGCCGTTCTTGATGCTGTAGAAGAAATTGATGATGAACGGTATCTGCGAAATCCCCAGGCCAACCGCACCCCAGAGGATGACCGTGTTCAGATGGATGATCGTGTTGCTCAGTTCACCCGTGGCTGAGAAGCCATTCGTCGCATGGACTGCAGCGGAATAATTCGCGCCACCATCCGACATGCGGCGCAACATACCGGCGATTCCCTGCGCAAACATCGGCATGAACACGACGTTCATGCAAATGAAGGAACACGTGAAATGCACGCGGCCCCAGAATTCGTTCATCATCCGGCCCGTTGCTTTCGGATACCAGTAGTAGATACCCGCAAACAGCGCAAAAATCGTTCCCGGCGCGACGACGTAATGGAAATGCGCGATGACATAATATGTGTCATGCAGGTGCAGGTCACTCGCACTGAAACCCAGCGGCAAACCGGTCAAACCACCTATGCCGAACATGGGCAGGAAGGCTGTGGCGAACAACATGGGCGTCGTGAATCGAATGGAACCACCCCACAAGGAGATCAATAAGCATGTCAGGATGATGACCGAGGGGATTGAGATAAGCATCGTCGTCGTCTGGAAGAACGTGGCGATCTTAGTGCCCATGCCCGTGAGATACATATGATGCGCCCACACGACGAAGGAGAGAAAACCTAGCGACATCGCGCCGTATACCAGCGATTTATAACCCCAGAGCGGCTTGCGGGTATTGTTCGCGATGACTTCGGCCACGATTCCCATCGCCGGCAGGATCAAGACATACACTTCCGGATGCGCCAAAAACCAGAACAAGTGCTGCCACAGCAACGGACTGCCGCCACCTGCAATGTTAGCCAGCTTGCCGCCCACGGCCAGGCCGGTCGGCATGAACAGACTTGAGCCTGTGAGCTTATCCACCAATTGCATGATACCGGCGGTTTCGAGCGGGGGAAACGCGAGCAACAACAGGAAGGAAGTGACCAACTGCGCCCAGACAAAGAACGGCAGCCGCATCCAGGTCATGCCCGGTGCGCGCAATTGCACGATGGTCGCAATGATGTTCACCGAGCCCAGCAGTGACGACGTGATGAGAAATACCATGCCCAAAAGCCAGAATGTCTGGCCGTTGGTGACCACGACTTCAGAAAGTGGCGGGTACGATGTCCAACCGCTTTGGGCCGGTCCGCCGGGGATGAAGAAACTCGCGAACATCACCACGCCGCCAACAAAGTAAAACTGGTAGCTCGCCATGTTCAGGCGCGGGAAAGCCATATCCGGCGCGCCAATCTGCAGCGGCACCACGTAATTGCCAAAAGCGCCCACTGCCAGCGGCACGATGGCCAGGAACACCATGATAGTGCCGTGCATAGCGCCGAAGCAGTTATAAAGTTCAGCTGATATCGCTCCGTTGCCGGCCAGGCTCGTCCCCATGATCTTTTCCAAAAGCGGTCCCACCAACGGCACTGTCACGCCCGGATGCGCAATCTGCCACCGCATCATCAGCATCAGGCCGAAGCCAAACATCAGGAAAATGAGTGCGGTGATACCGTATTGGATCCCCACGACCTTGTGGTCGGTGGAGAATATATACGTGCGCCAGAACCCGGCGTCATGGTGATGCGCCTCGTGGGCATGTATGTCTTCGTGCGGTATCGCGTGCGTAGCCTGCATGTTTTCTTTACTTGCTTGGTTTGGTTTGGCCGTACTTTTATTGCCTTTGCCTTGCCAAAATCCGGTTTCAGTCAACTAAAACTTCATTCGCGGGTCAACGTCCTTTCAAAAGTAGAAGTCCTTCTGACTTTGCAATAAGGCGTACCTTATTTGACCTTGTCTAACACCATCAAAACCAACATCAGCGGCAAATAGATGATGGACACATAAAACAACTGCCGCGCCCGGCCCACCGTGAGCTCCCGCGCAAACTGGATGGCGAACCAAATAAAAACCAATCCCAACGCAAATGCGCCGAACAAATAGATATTACCGGTCAGATGAAACAGGAACGGGCACAAGCTCACCGGCAACAGCCCGAGCGTGTAACACACCGCCTGGTTCGCCGTGCGTTCGCCGGAGGGATCCACCACCGGCAGCATCACAAACCCGGCCTTGGCATATTCATCGCGATACATCCACGCGATGGCCATGAAATGCGGCAATTGCCAGAACGCCAGGATGGCGAACAACGCCCAGCCACCCCCGCTCATCTCACCCCGCGCCGCCGTCCAGCCCATCAACGGTGGCAACCCGCCCGCGATGGCCCCGATGACCGTGTTCAACCATGTCATTCGCTTGAGTGGTGTGTAAATGAAAACGTAGCTCAGCAGTGAGACCGCCCCGATGACGCTCGTCAGTGGATTCACCAGCAACGCCAGGTAAGCGATGCCTGCCACGGAACAAACCCCACCAAAAATCATCACCGTGGCCGGTTGCAGGCGTCCCGAGGGCAACGGACGGTTCCGCGTGCGGCGCATCCGCGCATCATATTCACGCTCCAACAATTGGTTCAATGCTGCCGCCCCGCTCGCTACCAGCGCCGTGCCGAACACCGCGTGCATCATCAGCAGGTAATCCACCGGCCCGCGCCAGCCGAGATAAAAGCCCACCAGCGTGGTAAGCAGCACCAGGAAAGTCAGCCGCGCTTTGACCAGGTCCGAGTAAACAGCGAACCAGCTTTTGTCCGCCGCAATATTTTCCGTCAAACTTTGAGTCGTTGTATTCAAAACTTAAAAACCTCGGTTTAGCGTCAAGCAAAAGCCTTCGCCCTGTTGGTTTCGGTTATCCCGCCGGAAAAGATGATACAGAGCAGCGCGCCTGTCACGAGAGAAAGTGCGCCGACCAAAACGTGCAACGTCGCGATGTCCGCCGCTTTGTCCGACCAGATGGTCCACGCGCCCAATCCTATCTGCATGAAAATCAATCCCATCCAAACAAATCCGAGCCGACGTACGACCGTTTTTTTGAATCTGCGAATCTGCCACGCAGCGATCGCCACCCCGCAAAAAATAACCAGCGCCATCGCCCGATGCACCATCTGCAGGTCGATCTGGAAGGCCGTGATGGGGTTCGCATCCGTCACCTCCATACGTTCAGAATTGTAACGCTCGATCGCCTGTGCGCTGGTGTCCGGCCATAATTTTCCGCAGGCGAGCGGGAAATCTTTGATCGCCAGCCCGGCGTGCTGATGCCGCATTGTCGCGCCGATGGTGAGTTGTAAAAAGATCAATGCCGTTGTGATAACCACAAAATTTCTCGGCCATCGGGAAACCATTGGATGTTCGATGTTCGATGTTGGTTGTTGGATGTTTCCATTCCTCCACCATTTGCTTGTCAGTAAGGCGATGGCGCACAACAAAACGAAAAATCCCTGCGCAAGGCATGCGTGAAAAATACCCAATACCATGCCCAATTTCATCCCGGCCACCACGTGCGCATCCAATATGACCCGCAATCCTCCAAGCAATCCCTGCAATTGCACCAGTCCGAACGCCCACCAACCCATCGCCGGCAATGGCCGGGCCGCTGGCGCATTTTTAAACCACGCAATCCCCGCCAGGATGACCACCCCGCCGATTCCCGATAAGAATCCCCCTGCCCCGCGCAGGTTATCATTCAATTTGAACATCAGCAGCCCCACGGCAAACTCGATTCCCCCCACGAACAACAGCGGCCAGCGGGATTTTTCACCGCCCAACCAGCGCGTGAGTATCACCACAAAAATACCAACGCAGGAAGCCCATTGCCGATGTGTGTGTTCATGGAAAACACCGCCGGTGAACCAGATGGAAAACGGCAGCGCGAACATGTTGTAGCCATAGCTCGTCGGCCAATCCGGCACCGCCATGCCAACACCGTTGCTCGTGACCAATCCGCCGATGGCGATCAAACCAAGCGTCGCTAACGCTGTGAACAGCGCGAAGCGATGGAGCCAATCACCGGCTTTGGTTTTGGACGATTTGAAAAAAAACCAATAACCAACAGCCAACATCAAACAACCAATGACTAACACCCCGAGTATCACACGGATATCGGGTGTTTGATGTTGGGCCTTGGATGTTCCCATTTTTTAAACAAAAAACCGCCGCAGCTTGCCAGCCACAGCGGTTTTCCGAAAACACATCTTCTTACTTCACTTCCAGTGTGAAATCAGCTTTGCCGCCGTCCGCCGCTACGGTGACTTTCTGCTCAACACCTGTCGACGCCGCTTTGCGGTGCAATGCCACGATGGTATAATCGCCCGGCGGAACGTCCTTGATGGTAAATTTGCCGTCTTTGTCCGTTACACCGAAATACGGGCTATCCACCACCGTCACCCAGGCGAACATCCACGGATGGACGTCGCATTTGAACTTCAGAAAATTCTCCGGCTTGTCGAAGGTGAGCGTAAGGTCTGCCGCACCCTGCATCTGCGGTGAGTTGACCGAATTGTTGCCTTCAACGGTCGGGTCCACATGGATGTTGTGCATGACCGGGTCAGAATTTTTCACAGTGATTTTTTGGCCGGTCTGCACTGCAAAGATCTGGGGAGTGTATAAACAGCCCTTTTGGTCCACCGTGACCGGCGCCGCCGAGGCACCCGTGGATTTACCCACACCCTTGAGCATCACGACCACATCCGCCAACTCGCCTTTTGAACCAACCACAAAAAAATGCGTCGTGGGCATGTCCGTGTAAAATTTACCGCAGGTCGGATCTTCCTTGAGCGGGGTGATGGGTTTTTCCGGAGGCGGCGTGCCTTTCAGCGTGACCGTACCGGTGATATCGCCTGCGCCGGCCAGTTGCAAACCAGCCGCCAAAGCGATGATAGTAAAAATAGATTTCGTGTTCATGTTCATTCGGTTCATTCGTCTCAGCCCGCGAAAATATCAGCCGAGACTTCGCAGGACAAGTCGTTTGCGATAGGTTTAACTCCGCTCATCGTGAATTTGACGACCGCTAATCGGAATAATTCAACTTTTTTTACGACCCAGCGAAGCCATCACCCGCCCCATCTCCAATGCAGTATGCGCCGCCTCCGTGCCGCGATTGTGTTTCTTGCTCAGGCAACGCACTTTGGCGTGCTTCACCTTCTCGAAAACAAAAACCCCGTGGATGACCGGAAGTTTATGCTCCACCTGGATCTGCGCCAGCGCATGCGTGATGCCCCAGCCGATATGGTCAGCATGACTGGTTTCACCCTTAAAGATCACGCCCAGGCAAATGATCGCCGCCGGTGACGAAACTGCCAGTTTGGCAGCGACTGCCGGAATCTCAAACGCCCCGGGCACGCGGACGATCCGCACATGCGCTCCGGCGGCCAGAAGTTCCGCGCGCGCCGCGTGCAACATCGCGTCCACGTATTCCGCATTGTAACGAGAAGCCACAATCGCGAATGTGCCAGCCGTAGCCGGTTGGACTGCTTTCGATTTATTTGCCCGCAACATAGGGGCGGAAAACTATGATTTTTAAAGAGACTTTACGAGCGTAAAGATAATCGCGCTCCCTCTAGCGATTTTATTATTCTTCATGTGACTTTAGGCCCTTTCCCATCCACCTGTGATTATTGTGATTAATGTTATTACCGCCACAACCGCACAAAAAATAAATCAAATATCGTATAACAAATCACAATCACCATGGCCATCTGCCGCGAATAAAAAAAAATCTCTCTTTAATTCACTTCAATTGACCTTAATCCACCTAAATTCCCCGCTCGCAGGCATCGCATCGCGCCGTCCCGGCCCAATCACCAATCACCCATTTAACCAACCACAACTCTACTATATCAAAGAACTAATTTATATTTATATCACAAAAGTAAACTTTGTCAAATATAAACCGCGTTATCTGGTTAGTTCGGGCGCATCTTGGCACTGCCCATCGGAACGCCGCCTTCAGGCGGCAGTAACGATCCAAATCGCGTTGCTGCCGCGTAAACGCGACGTTCCGTTGGCTCGGCTGGCACAATCCCAAGGGGCATTGCCAAGATGCGCCCGGTTAGGTCCCCAGTATTTAAGCAGCGCAGCGGGACTGATTCTTCTGGCACTACCGATTTCTAAGGCGAGCTCACCCGGTAAAAGCGCTTTGCGTTGCTGCTCGCCTGCGGGTCGGTGAACTGAAATTGGCCGGACGAAACTTCCGTGGCACTTCCCAGCGATGTCCAATTTGCAAATGGCAAAGCCACGTTAGTGGTGCTAAAAACTGTCGTACTCGCCCCCGGCGTATACGCAAATGAGAATTGAAAGCCACCGCCTGCCAGCTTGGTCGGTTTCGCCAGGAGGATTGTCGCCAGCGTAGTGGTGTATAGCTCCGTCGTGCCCGTTGAAAGGTCGTTGTTGACGGGAATTCCTCCGGTGGCCAGCGCCTTGCCATTGGCAAGCAGAACCATGGGGAACGGCCCATTGCGGCCTTCCAGCATCGCGCCGGTCACGGTCCAAAACCCTCCAGCCGGATCGAACAATTCCGCGTTGGTCAGCGAATTTCCATTGCTGCCGCCCGCCACCAGCACAATCCCATTGTTGAGCAACACCGACCCGGCAGTCTCGCGCGGTTTGTTCATGGGCCCGGTTTGGCTCCAACTATCACTGGCCGGGTCATACAATTCGGAAAAACCGCTCACGATTCCATTGGTGAGGCCACCAGCGACGAGCACTTGTCCGTTAGGCAGCAATTGGCAGATGGGCTGGTTATGCGCCATCAACATCGGGCTGGCGGTATGCCAGAGACCCGTGCCCGGATTATAAATTTCCGCGCTGGCAAGAATCGTTGAGTTGGTGCCCTGCCCTCCCACCACCAGCACCGTGCCGTTGGTCAGCAGGAAGGCCGAAGCGAATGCACGCGGCGAATTTAAATTGCCGGTGAGAGTCCATGTCCCCGCACCCGGGTTGAAAAGTTCCGAAGTCGCCCACGTGACTGAATTACTAATGCCGCCCGTCACCAACACGAACCCGTTCGTGAGCACGACTGCCGTATGACCGTAGCGGGCCATCTTCATGGATGCGCAATTGGTCCAGAGAGCGGTTCCCTGGCTGTAAAGTTCGCAGGTGGCCAAAGGACCACCGCCCGACCCCGCCGTTATTCCGCCGGCCGCCAGCACCAGGCCATTGGTCAACAAGGTGGTCGTGTGATTCTGGCGGGCGAAATTCATGAAACCAGTCTCTTGCCAGGTGCCATTGGTAGGGTTGTAGAGGTCTGATTCAAAATAAGTAGTTATCGAGAAGACCGCCTGGCCACCGGAGGCTAGCACTTCGCCATTCCGCAGAACCGTCAGCGGGAACGCAAACCGTTCGCTGGTCGGAATGGCACCGGTGTTTGTCCAGTTACCGGTGGGCGGCGCCGGTGGCGGGGCGGGAACAAAACTGACGTTATCCAGAAACCCGGCTTCGTTTGGATTGTCGGCGGCATAGGTCGTCCAACTCAAAACGTGCTGGCCGGCCGGAATCGCGTATGGCCCGGCTTGAACCCAGTCCTGGCTGCAATAGATGTCATTGGTATCGTTGCCGTCGATGGCGAACTCATAGTCAAAATCGTCGCAGCCATCCTGGCTGGACCAGTAAAACGTCAGCGATCCCGGGCCGGTGACCGTCACCGATAGCGTGGAAGATTCATCGGTCGTGATGCTGCCACTTTGCGCCGCGTAAGGCGCGCCGTTGTAGGTGTTCGTGCTTTCGACGAACCAATTGCTGTCCCCGCTCGTGCTCGTGGGCAGGTTCGTGGTGCCAATGGCCTTGGCCAGAGTCACAATGTTGCCGATGCTGCTGATGTTGGCCACGTCACCGGCGGAAAGGTTGGTGGAATAGATCCGCACGTCATCCATGAGCCCGCTGAAATTATTGGGCCCGGTGGCGATATTGATCCAGCCCTCCGTGATGACGGGGTTGGTGATGCCGGTGTCCGTTGCTTCCAGATTGCCATCCACATAAACGCTCATCAGGCCGCTGGACTGCCGGCGCGTCACGGCCAGGAAATGGTACTGCCCGTCGTTGACGCTCGTCGTGGAATGGATGGTGACCGTGCCGGGGCCGTCCGACGAAATGATCGAGAAGCCTGCCTTGCTCCCCGTGATAGTCAGCGGGATAGTGCAATGATTATTGAAATCCGACCCGGAGAAGAAAATCGGCGCGCCGTAATAGGCGTTGTCGAAATCATTGCCCACGGAATTAGTGGTCTTGACCCAGCCGGTCACGCTGAAATTTCCCGAGAGCGCGTTCGAGAGGTGATTGTAGGCCGGGTCGGACTGGTCAAACTGAAAACCGGTCTGGCCGAAATAAAGCCGGGCATACTGCCCCTCTGCGGCGTTGGTGGAAAAAGTGTCCGCCGGACTGCCACTTGGAAATTCATTGGGGTTGTTGTTATTCCCCGAGCTGTCGGCGTAGGGACTGTTCGTGTTCTCAAAATTGTAGCGGGCGACCAGAAAAGAATCGTAGTCATTGCCCAACAGATTCTGGCCGGTAAGGCCGAGGATGGCCGCCAGCAAAACGTGTCGCCACCAACGACCGGGCAGAAAATTTAATGTTGTTTTCATATCGATTTGGAATTTCCCACCTGGCTTCTGGCTGCCTTGTGACCACCCTGCCCCAATCTTGCAATTTCTCCCGCAATGTCGTCAAGATATAGTGATGAACCGTAGTAGCTCAGTTTCTCACACCTGCCCTCGCCCATGAAATTTACTCCGCTCAACCTTGCTAGGGCCCCGCCCTTGGGGGACCACATCTCCAGAACGTAGCGCAGATTTACAATCTGCCGTATCGCCGAGTTGCACTCGGCAAATCGTCTGAAAAAATCCTGTGACTCGCATGGATTGATTAAGTTTCGCTTCAGCTTGGGTCGACAAGAGAAGGTCGAATCCGGGCGACCCGTTTATAATCTGAAATCGGCGATTAACACGCGCTTCCCCCACTCTCATTCCCACCCATATTTCCAGCTGCGGAGCAGCGACCGCGAGTAGCCCATAGCGCCAGCTATTGGTAACAGTCCCAAAACCATAAAAGCTCCGGCAGGAGCGAAAAAAACCTTACCGCAACCCGCATCAGGCCAACCAAATGACTTGTCTAAAGTCCAGCCTCAGCTTTAATTCCCTCATGCGCCGCCATCTTAGGCCAATTCAACCCATGCTAGACCAAAACTCCATTTGACCCGATATTTGTTAGGCAGACATATGACCGACACAGCGGGACAACCGACACGTGACGAGTTCGTTGCTTTCTGGGAGAAGCACACCAGTGAAATGTCCAGTTGGCGTGCTCTTGTGCCTCACTGCATTTATGTTTGCGGCTTTGCTCTATATGCGCTCGTCGTTTGTTTGATGCCCGATGCAGAACGCTTTTGGCTGGTATTGCTAGCAGTCGCAATCGCATACATCATCCTTGTTCCTTATATTTGGATTCGCACTTCTCAAGCGCGGCACGCGAGATTTATCCGGTGTCCTCATTGTGGGGATTGGTTGGGAAGAGATATGAGTGGTGCGTGGCATGGCCCAAATCCAAAATGGATTTCAATCGGCCGGACAGGGCACTGCGTAAACTGTGAAAGAGAGATTTTGGCGGGTAACTGAGTGAACTGAGCGCCTAACAATTCGCTACAGGCTAGCCCGATAAGAAGCCCCAGACCGCGAGCCGTCCCGGCTCGCAGCACATTGTGTGGAAGCAAGTCGCAGGAATTGCGAGCGATTTTCCCCTGCTGGCCTGAAAGCCGAGGGTGGCGGCATTTTTGTTGAAGGCGTTTGATTTTCTTCGGTTTGAGTTTTGCTTCGGCCTGGGTCCACAAAAAAGGGGGCGAATCCCTGCGACCCGTTTATAATCTGAAATCGGCGATTAACACGCGCTTCCCCCACTCTCATTCCCACCCATATTTCCAGCTGCGGAGCAGCGCCCGCGAGTAGCCCATAGCGCCAGCTATTGGTAACAGTCCCAAAACCATAAAAGCTCCGGCAGGAGCGAAAAAAACCTTACCGCAACCCGCATCAGGCCAACCAAATGACTTGTCTAAAGTCCAGCCT
>Ga0265338_10000606_pt1 | contig 62890 bp, 63 predicted proteins | sample 42126metaG_FD_193579 | JGI IMG/M metagenome (GOLD analysis project Ga0265338, IMG submission 193579) | Rhizosphere microbial communities from Carex aquatilis grown in University of Washington, Seatle, WA, United States - 4-21-26 metaG | ecosystem: Host-associated > Plants > Roots > Rhizosphere... | reverse complement strand
CCTTCGTCTTCGAATCGCGCTACGGCGCGGCTGCTCTGTTCGCGCGCCGCGACCCATTCGCGCAACGCCCCGTCGAACGAACTCTTCACGTCCGCCAGCGATACCCGGTCTTGCGGCCGGCGCGGCCCGGCGAGACTCGGCTCGACGCTCGACAAATCGAGCGAGAGCGTGTCGGCAAACTGTGGATCCGGCGACGAATCGTTTCGGAAGAGCCCTTGAGTCTTGGCGTAGGCCTCAACGAGCGCGATCTGTTCTGCGGGCCGGCCGGTCAGCCGCAGATACTCGAGCGTGCGATCGTCGATCGGGAAAATCGCGACCGTCGAACCGAACTCCGGAGACATGTTGCTGATCGTGGTGCGATCGACGACCGGAAGCGCGGTCAGGCCGCGCCCGTAGAACTCGACGAACTTTCCAACCACGCCTTTGCACCGCAGCATCTCCGCCACCGTCAAGACGAGGTCCGTAGCCGTTACGCCTTCGCGCAACTCGCCTTCTAAGCGAAATCCGACGACGTCGGGAACGAGCATCGTCACCGGCTGGCCGAGCATCGCCGCTTCGGCCTCGATGCCGCCGACGCCCCACGCTAGAACGCCCAAGCCGTTGACCATGGTCGTATGCGAGTCGGTCCCTACGGCGGTGTCGGGATAGGCCAGCGGCAACTCTCCCGATTCGCCCGCGCCGAAAACAACGCGCGCCAGATACTCGATATTGACTTGATGCACGATGCCGGTTCCCGGCGGCACGACGCGCAGCCCGCGCAACGCTTCTTGCCCCCACTTCAAAAATGCGTAACGTTCGCGATTGCGGTCGAACTCCAGGTCGGTATTCTTGGCCAGCGCATCGTTGCTGCCAAAGTAATCGACTTGCACCGAGTGATCGATGACCAGCTCCACCGGCTGCAACGGATTGATTGCCTTAGCCTCACCACCCATCAGTGCCATCGCGTCGCGCATCGCGGCCAGGTCGACGATGCACGGAACGCCGGTGAAATCTTGCAGCAGCACGCGGGCCGGGGTAAATGCGATCTCGCGTTCGCTGCGTTCGCCGCTCCAGCGCGCCAATGCTTCGATATCTTCTTTGGTGACCGAACTTCCGTCTTCGAAGCGCAGCAGATTCTCCAAGAGAATCTTGAGGGAGAACGGCATTCGCTCGAGTGACGCGATTCCGGACCGTTCCAGGGAGTCGAGCCGGTAGTACGCGTAGGATCGATCGCCGACTCGCAGCGTGTCCAGGGATCCGAAACTATTGGGTTGTGATTTCATCGGACAGCCGTACTTTGGGATCGCCCTCAGCGTAGCCTTCGATCTGCACCGCCGCCCGGCCGGTGCACAGCCGCCAGAGCGGCTCGGCGACCAACGCCAAACGCCACGGCTGCAAATCGAGCACACGTTCGAACTCGCCGCGTTCGTTTGGAATCTCGCGCGCGAGCCGTTCCAGAGCCGCACGCGGAACGAGCAAGCTCGAGGGCAGTTCGGCCGCACGCGCGATCTCCGCTACCGCCGATCCGAGCAGTGCGACGAGCGCGTCGCGCGACGGCGCCGAAGGACGCGCCGGCCGTTGCGGGAGATCGGCTTCCTCGAGCGCTTGACCGCGCGCGACGGCTTGCAGAATCGCAGATCCAAGCTGTCGCTTCATGCCGGCGTCGAGACGGCGCAGCTGTCCGAGCTCTTCTAAGTGCGCCGGCTTGAGCGTGGCGAGACCCGCGACGACGTCGTCGGGGAGGACGTAGCGAACGGGAAGATCGCGGTCCCGTGCGACTCCGTCGCGCAGCTTTACCAACTCATTGAGAATGCCGAGTTCGCGACGGCTCATGCGGGTTGCGCCCGGAATGCGCAAGTACGCACGCCGCTCGTCGATGCGGTACCGGTCAATGTCGCCGAGTTCGGCACACTCCTCGTAAACCCACGTATCGCGCCCCTTGGCCTCGAGCCGGTCGCGAAGCGCGTCGTAGAGTGGTAAGAGGTGTGCGACGTCGCCGATGAGATATTCGATCTGCCGTTCGGAGAGCGGGCGGGTCGACCAATCGCTGACGGTTTGCGATTTCGTCAACCGTACGTTGCAAACGGCTCGCACCAAATCCGCCAACGAGATTTGCATGCCGTAACCGAGAAACGCCGCCGCGACCTGCGTATCGAAGACGCGCGGCGGAACGCGATCGAAACGATCGGCAAAGATCTTCAAATCGGCCGAGAGTGCGTGACCGACGACCGTCGTTTGGGTCAGCGCATCGGCCAGGGAGCGAAGATCGGGGAGCGCCAGCGCATCGACGATTTCCGCCCCGTCATCGAAGGCGATCTGCACGAGCATCAATCGCGGCGAATAAGTTCGCTCGGCGTGAAACTCCGTATCGATTGCGACGCGTGCGGCGTCCCGCACGCGCGCGACGATACGCTCGAGCTCGCCCGGCGTACTGACGATCGGCGTGGAGCTCATGGCGACCGCCCCGGCTCCGGCGAACGCGGCGGTTCCTGCCGTCGCCGGAAATGGAAGTGCGGACATCGATGCGTCTGACAGTAGTGGCTCGCGTAGTGACGGGCACGCGCTTCGTATCCGTGCAACGCTATCGTCAGCCCATCGCCGAAGATCGTCAGCAGCGAACATATCGGAATTGCGATCGCGCACATCGTCCAGACGTGAACCCAGACCGGCACGCGAAAGGCGGCCGCGGTTGCCGTCGCCACCGTCCCACCGAAACCCGGAATTACGCGCACCGCCAGCAGAAAGGCCGGCGAACCCACCGGAAAACGTTTGACCCAGCGCGGCAGGCGATGCAGGTAATCGTCGAGCCGCAAGAGTGACGAGGCGTGCAGATTGATCCAGTACCCGAGAAGCGCGGCTCCGACGAGTCCGAAGACGTCGACGAGCGTGCCGGTGATGGGACCGAAGATCGCGCCGTTCATAATCGCCAGGGCGTCGGTCATCGAGAACGGGGCCGAGGCAACGACCACAAAAACGGCCACGGCCAGCGGATAGGCCAGCGGTCCGATCGTGCGGATCATGTGGGCGACCTGCGGCTGGTACCGAATGACCAGGGCCGCGACGGCGAAGGACGCGGCGAGCAGGCCGAAAGCGCCGACTTTACGGAGGAGGACCTTCAACCGGTGGTGGTCGTGCGGATAGTTATCACGTTGCTCTGCGGTGTTGGTCTCTACACCTCGCTTTTCATGCTTGATAAGAGCCGGCGGGCCGCCCGCGGCGAGCTGACCGAGCCCAGCGTCGTCCAGACGCCGCGGGCGAATCTCTTTGGTATACCTAACGCTGCGCTAGGTACGATGTACTATCTCATCGTGGGACTCGCCGTTTGGTGGGCAAGGACGCCGCTCGCCATGACGATTCTGCTCGCATTTGCGTTATTTGCGGCGGTAACTTCGGCCGTGCTGGCCTACTCGCTGCTCTTTATAACCCGGCGAAAATGCCCATTCTGCATGACGTCGCACGCCGTCAATTGGGCCCTCCTCCTAATCTTGTGTTGGATATTCTTGCCCGACGTCTTGAGTCGAGGGCTATGATTTTGGTAGAATCGGCCTCTCTGGTCAGGACGGCGCGCCTGTCGCCGATACCACCGGGGGAGAGGGCCGGATTCGCAGCGTTTGTTCTACGATCCGGTGAACGGCAGATTACTTGGGGTGGCGCGAGTGCGCCGCCCCTCTGCTTTTAGAGGGGACGGAGGGACTCGATCATGGCGCGGTACGATGGATCGTTCGTCGGGCTGGAAGCAAACCAAGCATCGAGCATCTCTTCTGCGACTGGGACCGACGTCGCGCGAAGGCTCAAGCAGAGGACGTTGGCATCGTTCCACTCACGCGCGCCGGCAGCCGTTGCCGCGTCGCTACAGAGCGCCGCGCGCGCGCCGGAAACCTTGTTGGCGGAAATGCTGACGCCCGTTCCCGTCCAGCAGCAGAGCACGCCATAATCGGCCTCACCGCTCGCGACGGCCGTAGCGACCGCCCGTCCAACCGAGGGCCAATCGTCGCCGCTTCCCGCACTCAGCGCGCCGTAGCGCCGAACCTCATGACCGCGTGTTGCGAGCCAGCGAGCAATCGCTTCGGGCAGGTCGCCGGTCATGTCACTCCCGAGTGCAACGCGCATGCCGAGAGGTTTTCCCCAAAACGCAGGTGGACCTAGGCGATCATGTCCGCGGTGCGTCTGGCGGCGACGGTCATACTCGCCCGCCCTCCGTTCGAAGTGTACCTGGCGCGTCGCAGCGCGCGCAGCGCGTTCGCGCCCGACGCCTTCGTCTTTCCCGGCGGCACGATCGATGCCCCCGACGCCTCGCCGCAGATGCAGTCGCGCTCGCTCGGGCTCGACGACGCGCGCGTCGACGCCGAATTTCGCGCTGCCATTTCCACCGAGCTGCGCTCCAGCGAACCCGCCGTCGCGCGCGCCGAGGCTCGCGCGCTTCTCGTCGCCGGTTTGCGCGAGCTTTTCGAGGAAGCCGGCGTGCTTTTCGCGCGCACGGCCGACGGCCGGTCCGTGGATGCCGCTATGCTTGAAGGACGCGGTGCTGCTGCAGAACGCGCCCGCATCCGCGACGGCAATCTTCCATTCGCGGATTTCCTCGCCTCGCACGATTGGTATGCCGACACTGGTGCGCTAACCCTCTTCTCCCACTGGATCACGCCGCCGAGCGAGCCGCGTCGTTACAACACGCACTTCTTTTTTGCCGTCGCGCCGTCCGATCAAGCGGCGCTTGCCGATGCCGACGAAATGCACGATGGAATATGGATCGCCCCCATGTCGGCGCTGGAGCAATATCGCAACGGCACGATGCACTTGGTCTATCCGACCATCAAACATTTGGAGCGTCTCGCAGGCTCCGATTCGATCGAAGCGGCGCTCGCTTATGCTAAATCAAAACCGATCGTAACGATCATGCCGGCCGACGCCGGCAATGATTTCGCCATTCCTCCGCTACTCGAGGGTGCATGGTAACGCTGGTTCGTGCAAACAATCCGTCGGCGATGACGCTGACCGGTACCAACTCCTACGTCATCGACTGCGGCGACGGCGCGGCGCTGGTAATCGATCCCGGACCGCCCTTCGAGGAACATCTCCAAGCCCTCATCGGCACGGCGGCGTCGCAAGGCCTCACGATAGCTGCGATCGCCTTAAGCCACGCACATCCCGACCATGCGATGGGTGCACCGCATCTTTCTGCCGCGACCGGTGCCCCAGTCTACGCCCACCCGCGCAGCCGCGTGCCGCACGATCTCGATTTACCGCTGGAATCCGATCTACGGGTCGGAACACGTGCGATGGCCTGCATCGACGCGCCGGGTCATAGCAACGACCACGCCGTCTTCTACCTCGAGCCCGAGGCCGCGCTCTTTACCGGCGATACCATTCTCGGCGAAGGGACGACCGTGATCGCTCCCCCCGGCGGAGCGTTACGTCCGTATCAGCGGACGCTGCAGCGCCTCGCCGGCGAATTTCCGGCGGCAATGCTGATCTATCCCGGGCACGGACCCGTCGTCACCGATCCTGGGGCAAAAATCGCCGAATACATCGCGCACCGGCAGATGCGCGAAGACCAAGTGCTGGCAGCGCTGAGAGCGGCCCCGATGACGATTCCCGATCTGGTGCGGCGCATTTACGGAACGCAGCGCCAAGTGCTCTGGCCGGCGATGGCGCGTCAGGTTTTGGCGCACCTGGTCGCACTCGAGGGCGAAGGTCGCGCCGCTGCCACGCGCCTCGACCGTCGCTTTACGGAGGACGAAGCGGCGATGCTCAATCCCCGCATCACCGACTTTGTGGGGCCCGAGGAGGCCGAGGTTATCGTCGCAGAACTGGGAACCGAGATGCGGCTCGAAACGCTCTACGAGTACCGGCTGACGTGATGCGGCGCGCCCTGCTGCTTACCGTGGTTGCCGCGCTGACCTCATGTTCGCAGTCGCCGAACCCCGCGATCCCACCGCTCGTGCAACCGTCCAAAGCGTCGTGTTACGTCGCCAGGATCGATCCAACGACGGTCCAGGCCACGATTACGTTTTACGGCTGGCCGGACAACGCCCCGCCGGGCAACAAGATCGCACACGGCGTCGTGCATAAACATGCCGGCGGCGACGGAACGTACTGCAACCCGACGACTTTTGCCACCGAGCGCGCCAACAACAAACAAATACCGTACGGCACGAAGATCTACGTCCCGTTTCTCAAGCAGTATTTCGTACGCGAGGATCTATGCACGACGTCCGGACCCCCGACGGGTAGCGGAAGCAACGGATGCTACGAGCTCTGGTTCGATCTGTGGATCGGCGGCGACGGCGCATCCAAGAAGCACGCCGTCATCTGGTGCGAGCGGCATCTTACGCCTAACGGTCAAGTCGACGTGATCCTTTATCCCAAGGACGGCCTGCCGGTCGCGCATCCGGGGCCGATCTATAGTAATAAGCCCGCGCCAGACGGCAGTTGTTACGGCAAACCGGAAGGCTAGCGGATCTGTAGGACGACCTTCCCGAACTGACGGGCCTCATCGAGGCGTTGTGCCGCCGCTACGACGTCGTCGAGGGCGAAGACCCGATCGACGACCGGACGTAAATCACTCTCGAAAAGCTTCAACATTGCGGCGAAATCTTGCGGGCTGCCCATCGACGTTCCCATCACGGTCACGTGCTTCCAAAAAAGCGGGAAGAGCTTGATCGTCGATTCGCCGCGCGTGCCGCCGTAAATCACGATGCGGCCGCCGGGCCGAACGAGATCTATCGCCGCGCGCAGCGTATCGCCGCCCGATGAATCAACGACTAGGTCAAACGGACCAACCTTGCGCAGATCCTTCGCCCACTGCGGCGCGGAAGCATAGTTGATCGCCAAATCGGCACCGAGTGCCTTCGCGTGCTCGAGCTTCTCGTCGCTGCTCGACGTTACGACGACGCGCGCCCCGGCGTGCTTGGCAAAGAGCAGCGCAAAGGTCTGCACGCCCCCGCCGATTCCCGGAATCAAGACCGTTTCACCGCGCCGCACCGCGCCGCGCGTAAAGACCGCGCGGTATGCGGTGAGACCGGCTAGTGGAATTGCGGCGGCTTCCTCCATCGAAAGACTTGCCGGCTTGGGATAAACGTTCTCCGCCGCAACGACCACGTACTCAGCCCACGTTCCGTCGGACGGCATCCCCAAGAGCCCCGAACGCTCGGCATCCCACACTTGCGGATCGTCGCCCCAGTCGAGCATCGGGTCGATCACGACGGCGTCGCCGACGGCCAGGTCGCTAAAGACCGCGCCGAGCGCGGCAATCTCTCCCGCGCCGTCGCTTCCCAGCGTTACGGGAACGTGAATGTTGGGATAGAGGCCTTGCGTGATGTAGACGTCGCGATGGTTGAGCGCCGCCGCCTTAACGCGAACCAGCACCTCGTTCTCGCGAACCGCCGGCACCGGAACCTCCTCGATCCGAAGGTGTTGCGGGCCCCCAACGGCGGTTAAGCGCGCAGCTTTCATCAACGCATTCAGATATGAAGGGTGACGATGAACTTTACCGATGCCGGTTGGACGTACAATGCATCGGTGGGATAGTTGGCCAGGTACTGACCGTTGTTCGAGGTGGAGTAAAGCCCCGGATAGGGCGTGCCCGCATCGTAACGGGTAAACGGACCGGCGGCCGAGTTGAAGATGTTTGTCCCGGCAACGGTAACATCGACGCGGTCGAAATTCTTTCCGACCGCCAGATCGAAGAGCGTGTAGGGCGGCTGGTTGAGCGTGTTGTTATTGCCGGCAAACGTAAACGCGGTCGACGCGTGCCAGTCGTGGCGCGCCCAGGTAAAGACCGCCGAACCCTGCTGCTGCGGCACGCCGAGAAACTGCTGGCTGTCGACCAGCGTGCCGCCCGAAGTTGGATTCGAAACCCACGGTCCCAACGCGTACGGATAGGCAATGTTGAGGCCGTAGGAGAGCGTCATCGTGAGGTTTTGCCGCGGAAAGCGCTGTTTGTAGCGCGCTTCGGCGCCCTCGTAGACGGCGTTGCCGATATTGATCGGAATCTCGTACGCGAATCCCAGCTTTGAGTTACAGAACGTCTCGGCGCCGCCGCCCGGATAGAAGTTCTCGATCGTGTCGCGCAGATTCGAGCGATAGATCGAGACGTCGAGGTTGGACGTACTCGAAAAGAGATGCGAAAAGCCCAACTCGTACTCGGTGGCGTGCTCGGGATTCTCGTTCGGGTTGCCGTTGGGCGCGACGCAGTTGGAATCCATCGGCCCCGCCGCGGGATTCGGCTGGAGCTTGCCCTCTACCAGCACCGGCGGGAAGAAAAGGAGCTCCGCGAGCAGCGGCGGCCGGAACCCCGTACCAACCGAAAATCGGGCGACGCTGGTCGATCCGATATCCTGGCTCAGGCCAAGCCGCCAGTTCAGCGAATTTCCGAAGGTGGTATAGTTTGCGTCGAAGAGCCCGGCCGAAATGCGCGTTCCGCTTCCGATCTGCTGGGCGCCGCGAACGTAGTACGAACCGATGCTCTGCGACATCGTCTGATCGATGCCCAAGCCCGAGAGCGCTTCTTGACGCAGGTACGCCCCGACCGAAAACTCGCCCGCATCGAAACTGCGGCCCCACGACAGCCCTTCGTTGTATCGCGTGTCGAGGTGCGCGACGTCGTACGGCGAGATGCCGCCGCCTTGGAAATCGATGTTATTGTCGCCGGCGTAAAAGTCGGCGGTGAGCGTTCCGGAACCTAGCGGCGTGCGCGAATAGGCGTCGTAGGCGCGGATGCTCTGGGCGAAGGTCGCGCTGCCCTGGCCGACGTGATCGCCGTAGACGGGATTGGGGGCCTGCGTCGCGTCGCTCGAGCCGCTCGGCCCGAAGCCGCAGGCTGCACCGGGTCCGGTAAAAACGCAGGTGGAGTTGCCGGCGATGCCGTTGAGCGCGCTGGACTCGTCTCGATTATCTCCTAACGTAAAGAGACGGAAGCCCACGTCGGAACGCTGCGAGAAAAAGTAGTCGAGGTTCACCAAGCCGAGCATCGCCGAAATCGTCGAGCCCAGATGCGTGTAGAAGGGACAGTTCGGGGTCTTCGTCTTGGTCTGCGGCCCGCAGTAGATCGGCAAATTGTTGGCGGGAACCACCAAGTCGTTCTCGTTGACCTGGCCGCCTTGATGGTAGCTGTCGCCGGCGAACGCGTACCCGAGCTTTCCGATCGTTCCGGTGGCGTTAATCCAGCTCTGCGACATGCCGTACGAACCGACCGACGTAGAAAGATTGAGATGATCTTCGAGCGTGGGACGCAACGAAACGAAGTTAACGGCACCGCCGAACGTGTTGCTCCCTTCCAAATCCGTCGGGCCGAGGCCCTCGGTGACGCTGACGCTGTTGAACGCCGGCACCGCAAACTGCGAGAGGTCGACGTCGCCGGTGTTGCCGTCGTTGAGCAGCTGGCCGTCGAGCGTTACCATCGCCTCGGACGGATCGGGACCGCGTAACGAAACGACGGCCGGCGCGGTCGGCGCGCCGGCGTCGGGTCGCGTTACGATGACCGACGGAATTTCTTGCAGCGCTTGGAGCGTCTGGCCGTAGCCCAATGCATCCATCTGCGAGCGCGAAACGTCCATCTCCGGAATAACGTTCCGGTTGAGCGTGAAGCCGCCGTTGGCGGTTACTTGACCGATTGTGCGCAGCTTGGGCGTGTCGGTTGGTTCGAGCACGACGTCGAAGTGCGACCCCTCGATGACGTCGCCCGTGTTGACGGTAACGGTGGCAAATCCGTGCGCGACCACGCTGAGCGCATAGCGTCCCGGCGGAATCGAGAGACTAAACTCGCCTTTTGCGTCGCTGGTCGTGGCCACGCGTTGCGGCCCACTGATGGAAACCTGAGCGTGTGCAATGGGGGCGCCGGTGGGCGTGTGAATGCTCCCGCCCACTAGGCAGCACGCGGCAATGAGCTGTCCTAGCATGCGGCCCGGGATTCGCGAAGCAAGCCACGCCAGGCCTTCCCCCACGAAGCGACGTAGAACGCGCGAGATGAATAAACGAGCTCGATCCCTACGCGCGCTTTTTCGCGGCCTCGCGCGGCTGCAGCGCTCCTTCACGTTGGAGATCGGTCCGTTGCGCGCGACCGGCGTGCCGGCGGTGCTGGTCGGCGTCACCGGGATTATCGTAGCCGGCGGCGTCACCGCGGCGCTCGCGAAATCGGCTAGCCGCTTGCCTGAAACGCTTGGCGAGGCTCGCGGACTTGCCGATTCTCTGAACGCGCGCAACCCCCGGCTGAAATCGTGATCGAAAATGCAGCCCTTTCCGACCTGATTCGCACCCAAATTCCCGATGCGGAGGTTTCAATATACGACCGCACCGGAACGATGGACCATTTTAATTTGGTCGTTCGCTCGGAAGCCTTCAAGGGCAAGACGCTCATCGAGCAACACCAGCTGGTCTACGGTGCGCTCAAGCCCGCGCTCAAAGACGGCCGCGTTCACGCCGTCGAGCTCAAAACCATCGTCGCCGAGAATTAGGAGAGTCACATGTCCGACGAACTAAAAGAAGAGATCGCTCGCGAGATCGCGAGCAACACAATTCTCGTCTACGGGAAGGGCACGAAAGACGCACCGCGCTGCGGCTTTACCTTGGAGACGGTCGAGTTTTTCAGCAACTTCGGCTACCCGTTCGAAGTGATCGACGTGCTCGAGAATGTACCCAAGCGCGAAGTACTTGCCGAGTTGACCGACTGGCCGACGCTGCCGAAGGTCTTCATCAACGGCAAGTTTTACGGCGACACCGACATTCTCGGACCCATGGCGCAGAGCGGCGAGCTCCAGGCAACCCTGAGCGACGTCTTCGGCAGTGCGCCGGCGGAACCCAAACAAACTATCAACCTGCGCTAGTGGCATACCGCACGCTCATCTCGCCCGAGCAACTCCACGAGCAGCTCGGCGACGAGGGTCTAATCGTCTTCGACTGCCGGCACGCGCTGGGCGATTTCGGTCTTGGGCTGCGGCTCTACGAAGAGTCGCATCTTCCCAGCGCCTTCTTTGCGTCGGTCGAAGACGAGCTTGCTGGGACGAAGACCGGCAAGAACGGTCGGCATCCGCTCCCAGATCCGGAGCGTTTCGCGCGATTTCTGCGGAGCTGCGGTGCCGGCGACGAGTCGCAGCTCGTCGCGTACGACGCCGGCGGCGATATGTTTGCCGCGCGGTTTTGGTTTCTTTCGCGCTGGATTGGCCACGACGACGTCGCCGTGCTCGACGGCGGCTTTTCTGCCTGGACGGCACTCGGCTATCCGGTAACGAGCGAGCTTCCCAATCCGCGGCAAGGCTCGCTCGCGGTGAGACTCCACCCCGAATACATCGTTGACGCCGACTACGTGCTGGCGCATCTCGGCAGCGATGCGATGCAGCTGCTCGATGCGCGCGCCCGCGAGCGCTACGCCGGCGAATCGGAGACCGTCGACGCGGTTGCGGGCCGCATTCCGGGCGCGCACAACCGAGCCTTCAAAGAGAACTTCGACGAGAACGGCCGCTTCAAATCGCCCGACGCGTTACGCGCCGAGTTCGAAGCCACCGGTCTCGATCCCACGCGCATCGTCCATCAGTGCGGCTCCGGCGTTTCGGCGGCGGCGCAACACTTCGCGATGCACCACGCCGGCCTCGAAGGCTCGCGCGTCTATAACGGCTCGTGGAGCGAATGGATCGCCGACCCGGCCCGCCCCATCGAACGCGGCTGACTCCTTTTAAGTTATCGTTTTACGGGCGGAGGAATCGCGAACGGCTTGGCAACCGCGCCGGCCGGTGACGCTTCGAGCCGGGCGAGATCTTCCGGCGTCGGCGCTTGCGAGAAATCGCGGCAACTGTCGACGATGCAGTAAAAGCCGAACGGCTCGTCACTGCGATTGACGAACTGGTGCAGTTCGAGCGGAGCGACGTAGATGACGTCGTTGGGCCCGATCTCGGTCGCAGTGTCGCCGACGACGGCGTAGCCCAGGCCGCGCCTCACGATGACGTAATGCTCGTGCTCGTGCCGCTCCAAGCGCGACGCGGCGCCCGGCTGAACCTCGAAGTAGCGAAGCTCCAGCTGCGGGCCTGCATCGGATGGGTCTTGCTTACGGGAACCGACGATGGTGTGACGTGCGACGCCCGTGCCGGGGTCGTCAGGGGTGTACCCCACGGGCTCGATGCCGTCCCATCCATCCTGATTGGCCCTTACGATCTTTGCCGCCATGCCGGAACACGATAGCATACCGGCGCGGCGGCGACCAGGACTCAGGGCGGACCGGTCGTAACGCGAGCTTCCGATGCGCTACTGGCTGATGAAGACCGAGCCGGACGCCTACTCGTTCGAGCGGCTTGAAAAGGACGGCACGACGCCCTGGACGGGCGTGCGCAGCTTCCAGGCTCGAAACAACATGATGGAGATGCAGTTCGACGACCTCGCGCTCTTCTACCACTCCAGCATCGCCCAGCCGGCCGCCGTCGGCATCTGCAAAGTCGTGCGAACCGCATATCCCGACTTTACGCAGTTCGATCGCGAAAGCGAATATTTCGACGGCCGGGCCAAGCAAGAGAGACCGATCTGGTTCATGGTCGACGTTGCGTACGTCGAGCGCCTCGCGAACCCCGTGACGCTCGCGACGATGCGGGCCGAGCCGCGGCTCGTTGCGATGCCGCTATTACGCCGGGGTCAGCGGCTTTCGGTGCAGCCCGTAATGCCGCACGAGTGGAAGATCGTCTTGGAGCTTGCCGCGCGAGCTCCGCGGGAAAGCGTCTAGTCCAGCCCCTGCGCTTGGGTCAAGAAAACGCGCTGCGCGTCGATCGGCATCTCGCCCGGCCCCGGCGTTAGGCGGCGATAACCGCCGTCTTCCTGCAGTTCGCGGCTCTTGACGTTATCCGAAAGCAGTACGGCCATGATGTGCGAGGTGATCGTCTCGCCCATGACCGGATCGAGCACCGGAACGGCCAACTCGACGCGACGGTCGAGATTCCGCCCCATCCAGTCGGCGCTGGCGATATGCGTCTCTTGCTCGCCGCCATTCTCGAAAACGAAGATGCGCGAATGCTCCAAGAACCGCCCGACGATGCTGCGCACGCGGATATTCTCGCTGACCCCCGGCACGCCGGGCCGCAGGATGCACATGCCGCGTGCGAGCAACTCGATCGGCACCCCGGCCTGCGAGGCGCGATAGAGTGCCCGCACGACGTCGACTTCGGTGATCGCGTTGATCTTGGCGCGAATCCCCGCCGGCCGGCCGGCTCGCGCGTGCTCGGTCTCGCGCTCGATGCGCGCGATCAGCTCGCGGTGCAGCGTGACCGGTGCGACCCAGAGCTCCTCGTAATCGGTAACCTTGGAAAAACCCGTCAGCGCGTTGAAGAGCTGCGTGTCGTCGGCGCCGAGTTCGGGACGGCACGTAAACAGGCTGATGTCGGTGTAGAGGCGCGCCGTCTTCTCGTTGTAATTACCTGTGCCGAAGTGCATGTAACGTCGCAGGCCGTCCTCGTCTTCGCGAACGACGAGCATCGTCTTGGCATGTACCTTCTGGTTGGCAAATCCGTATACGACGTGGGCGCCGGCGCGCTCCAACCGCTTTGCCCACTCGATGTTGTTCTCTTCGTCGAAGCGCGCCTTGAGCTCGATGACGACGGCGACCTGTTTCTCGTTCTCGGCGGCCGTGAGCAGTGCACGAACGATCGGTGAGTTCTTTCCCGACGTTCGGTAAAGCGTCGCTTTGATGGCGAGAACCTTTGGATCCTCGGCGGCTTGCGTTACGAACTGAATGACCGGATCGAACGACTCGTAGGGATGGTGCAGCAGGATGTCGCCTTCGCGAATTTGCGCGAAGATATCGGTGGCGCCGATCAAACGCTTGGGAATGGCCGGTTGGAATGGTTTATCGCGCAGATCGTTGTAGCCCGGGAGATTGACGATCTGCCACAGGTCGCTGAGCGCGATTAGTCCGTCGATTTCGTAGCAGTCGACGGCGCCGAGCTCGAGCGACGTACAGAGAAAATCACGCATATACTCCGGCATGCCGCGCTCGATCTCGAGGCGCACCGGCTCGCCGAAGCGCCGGCGCCTCAACTCCGACTCAATTGCCCGCAGCAAATCGTCGGCCTCGTCCTCTTGGAGGTCGAGGTCGGCGTCGCGCGTCACCCGGAAGAGATAAGAATCGCGGACGTGCATGCCGGGGAAGAGCACGTCGAGGTGGTGCGAGATGAGATCTTCGAGGAGCACGAAGCGACGCTCGCCGTTGGCCGCCTCGCCGACGGGAACGAAGCGCGGCAGCGTCGGCGGAATCTTCACCCGGGCAAAATGAAGCTCGATGCCGTCGCGCGTCGCTTCTTCGAGCTCCACCGCAAGCGAAAGCGACAGATTCGAGATGTACGGGAAGGGGTGGCCGCTGTCGACCGCCAGCGGCGTCAGCACCGGAAAGACGCTCTCGTCGAACGTGCGCTCCAGCGCATTCTGCGTTTCGTCGTCGAGTTCGGAGACGCGCAGCAGCCGGATGCCCTCACGCTCCAGCGCCGGAAGCAGCTCGTCGTTGAGGACGTGCATCTGCCGGGGAAGCGACGTACGCAGCCGCTGCGAGATTGCGGCGAGATGCTCGGTCGGCGTACGGCCGTCTTCCGAACGGCGTACGACCTGAGCCTCGATCTGCTGCTTCATCGCCGCCACGCGAATCATGAAGAACTCGTCGAGGTTGGTTCCGTAAATGGCGACGAACTTCAAGCGCTCGAGCAGCGGGGTACGTACGTCCAACGCCTCTTCGAGGACGCGGTCATTAAACTCGAGCCACGACAGCTCGCGGCTGATAAACAGGGACGGATCGTCGAGTAAGACGACGGGAGTCTTCGCGGGCGTCGTCGCCGCTTGAGGCTGCGTTATCAATGTAAATTTCTTGGCTTGGTGTGTTGAGCCGGGTTTCGCCACCCGGGCGGCAAAAACTTTGCGCGCATGGCCGAACTCCCCGCGCACGTCGCCCAACATCTCGCGCTCGCATTCTCCGCGCTCGCCTTGGCATTGATCGTTGGATTGCCCGTGGGGATTCTCGCAGCCGAATCGACTGCCTTGCGCAGCGCCGTCCTCGCCCTGGCGGGAATCGGCCGGACGGTCCCAAGCCTCGCCGTTTTGATGCTTCTCCTTCCGTGGCTGGGCGTGGGGGCGGCCCCCGCGGTAATTGCGCTGGCGCTTCTGGCCATTCCGCCGATCGTAATCGCCGTCGATCTTGGAATTCGCGGGGTCTCACCGGCGGCGCTCGATGCGGCGACGGGAATGGGCATGACGCCGGCGCAGCGTTTCGTGCGCGTCGTCGCGCCGCTGGCCTTCCCCGTTTCATTTGCCGGCCTGCGTACCGCGACGACCGAGACAATCGCAAGCGCAACGCTGGCCACGTTCATCGGCGCGGGCGGCCTCGGCGACGAAATCGTACGCGGTCTGCAAACCGACGATCCGGCGTTGCTCTTCGCGGCAGCGGCAATCGTTGCCGGGCTTGCACTCGGCGCGGACGTACTCTTAGGTTTGGCCGGGCGACGCGCCGGGGCGATCGCGTGATGCTCTCGCGCGGGCGCGCGCTCGCCGTACTTGCCGCTGCACCGTTGCTCGCGCGCTGCGCCTTCGATCCGTCGGCCGTTCGCATCGGTTCGAAGAACTTTACTGAGTCCTTCGTGATTGCGGAAATCTACGCCCAAGCGCTGGAAGGGGCCGGAATGCACGTCGAGCGCTTCTTCAATCTCGGATCGACCCAGATTGCCATCGCCGCGATGGAACGCGGCAATATCGACTGCTACCCCGAGTACACAGGTACGGCGTTGATCGACGTGCTGCATGACGCGCCTATATCGAACCAGCGCCGGGCCTACGACGTCGTTTCGCGCGAGTTCGCACTGCGCTACGGTCTGGTCTGGCTCGATCCATCGCCGATGAACGACTCGCAGGCGCTGGCCACGACGCGTGCCATTTCCGCCAAGCGCAATCTGACGACGCTGTCGCAGTGTGCGCGCCAAGCCCCGCAGCTGCGGCTGGCAACCATTCAAGAGTTTCTCGCCCGGCCCGACGGCTTGCCCGGGTTGCAGCGTTTCTACGGCGGCTTTCAGTTCGCCGCAGTTCGGACGTACGACATCGCGCTCAAGTATCGCGCGCTGCTCGAAGGGAAGGCCGATGTAGCGACTGCCTTCTCGACCGACGGAACCATCGCCACCAGCGATTTGGTGCTGCTCGACGACGACCGCCATTTCTGGCCGGCGTACAACATCGCGCCGGTCGTACGCAAAGCAGCGCTCCAAAAACGCCCCGAGATCGCGCGGATCCTCAACCGCGTCTCGACGGCAATCACCGACCGGGTTGCGCGCGAAATGAACGCCGCCGTCGAGGGGGCGCAGCAGGACCCGGCCGACGTTGCGTCTGCATTCCTGAAGAAGTTGCCATGATTTCCTTCCGGCACGTCACCGCTCGCTATCCTGGATCGTCGCGCAACGCCGTCGACGATATCTCGTTCGACGTCGGCGCGGGAGAGCTCGTCGTGCTCCTCGGCCCGTCGGGATGTGGGAAGTCGACGCTGCTACGCACCGTCAATCGCTTGGTGCCGCTCGAATCGGGCGAGGTCGACGTCGACGGGATCGGCGTCGCCGAGCTCGATGCCGTGGAACTGCGACGCGGCATCGGCTATGTGATTCAGGCAATCGGGCTCTTCTCGCATATGACCGTCGCCCAGAACGTGGCCGTCGTTCCGTCGCTGCTCGGATGGGACCGCACCGACATCGACGGCCGCGTCGACGAGCTGCTTGGGATGGTCGGCCTGGATCCATCGCTCTATCGCGAACGGTATCCCAGCCAGCTCTCCGGCGGCGAGGCGCAGCGAATCGGTGTGGCGCGAGCCATCGCGGCTCGGCCGCGCGCGCTGTTGATGGACGAGCCGTTCGGCGCGGTCGATGCCGTCGTGCGCGCCACCCTGCAGCGCGAGCTCGTCCGCATCGTGCGCGAGCTGAAAACGACGACGATCTTCGTAACGCACGACGTCGACGAAGCTTTCCGCCTCGCCGATCGCGTGGTAGTGATGCGTGCCGGGCGCGTCGAGCAAGTCGCCCAACCCGAAGGACTCTTCGATAACCCGGCCACGGATTACGTACGCGACATCGTGCATGCCGGCGATGACGTTTACCGCCGCTACTATTTGCATGCGCGCGAGCTGCTGCGACAATCTTCGTCGTGAACTATCTCACCACGCACCCGATGCGCGTCGTCGCACTGACCGCGATTCACGTCGAAATTGTCGGCGCTGCATTAATCGTTGCGCTGCTGCTGGCCGTTCCCATCGGAATCTTCGCGGCGCGGCGCGCGCGCGTCGAGCCGTGGCTTCTGGGAACCCTCGGCGCAATTTACACGATCCCGAGTTTGGCGCTGCTCGCCGTTTTGGTGCAGCTTTTAGGGTTGGGCTTCGCGCCGATCTTCGTGGCGCTGGTCGTCTACGCCCAGTTCATGCTCGCCCGCAACGTCGTCGCGGCGATTCATGGCGTCGACCGCGCGCAGGTCGACGCGGCTCGGGGATTGGGCATGTCGCAGGCACAGATTCTGATGCGCGTCGAGTTCCCTTTGGCACTGCCGGTGATGATCGGCGGCGTGCGCATCGCGGCGATTGCAATGATCGCCATCGCCACGCTGGGCGGTTACGTCGGCGGCGGCGGCCTGGGCGTGTTGATCTTCAACGGGCTAACGCTGCACCAGCCGCAGATGATCGTAGCCGGAAGCATCGCGGCTTCCGTACTTGCCGTGGCGGTGGATGCGCTGCTGCGGTTAGCGGAACGGGCTAGCGGCGAACGAGGAGGTGCACGCTGAAGCGCCGGGCGCGATCGTGCCAAGCGGCTCCGGAGCGAAAACCGGCGTCTTCGCCGAGCCGGATGATGTCGGCATCGTCGAACTTATAAGCCGATTCGGTATGAAGCCGTTCGCCGGCGCTGAAGGCGACGCGAACGTTGGCGGAACGCACCGATGCTGCGACGTCCTCCCGCGCTTCTAAGAAGGAATCCACCGCGCCGCGCACCTCGTCATAGCGGGCGACGTGCGCGAACTGCCGCGCGTCGAAATCGGCGTCGAGCTCGCGATTGATGCGAGCGATGAGATTGCGATCGAATGCGGCGGTTACGCCGGCGGGGTCGTCGTATGCCAGCTCCAGCGTTGCGCGATCCTTCTTCAAATCGGCGCCGAGCAAGAGTCCATCTCCGCTACGCAAGGCGCCGCCGAGCAATCCCAGCAGGTTCTTGGCTTCGTCGGGCTCGTAGTTTCCGATGTTCGAGCCCATCAGCATCGCCAGCATCTTTCGGTCCGAGCGCACCCGAACGGTCTCCAAGACGTCAAAGTAATCGCCGGCGTAGGCGCGCACCCAGAGCGTCGGAAATGCTTCGACCAAGGCCAGGGACGACGTACGGAGTGCTTCGGTCGAAATATCGATCGGGCTGTAGCGCAAATCGTCCTGTACGCGCAGCGCTTCGCCGATCAGCAACCGCGTTTTGATTGCGCTTCCGCTGCCCAGCTCGAGAAAATCGACCGGGGCATCGAGCAAGCGAACGATTTGCCAGCCCCACTCCGAAAGAATCTCGGTCTCGGCGCGCGTCAGATAGTACTCAGGCAAACAGGTGATCGCATCGAAGAGTGCCGAGCCGACGGCATCGTAGAGATACTTCGACGAGAGGCGCTTCGGCTTAGCCTGCAGCCCTTTGGCGACGTCCTGGGCAAACGAGGGCACCCCGTGGCGGCGGGGCACGGTCACGAGCTCGAAGCGGTCGGAAAGCGCGGTAATGGTTGTCACTTGTGCCTCAAAACCCCTATAAAGCGCCCAGGGCCGGAAGGTTGCAGCTACGGTTCGATGAGATTGACTTTGAGCCTTGAGTTTCGAAAGCCGTAGAGGGCGTAGATGACTATTCCCACGATGAACCAGATTAAATATCGCTGCCACGTGACCCACTCCAGCCCGGTCATCAGATAGCAGCACGCCAGGGCGCCCGTCACGGCAAAGAAGGGCAGCAGAGGGGCCCGGTAAGGCCGGGGCGCCGTCGGATTGACGATGCGCAAGACCAGTACTCCGCCACAGACAATCGCGAAGGCTGCCAAGGTACCGATATTGACGAGTCTTAGCAGGATCGTTAGGGGAAAGACTGCGGCAAAGACCGCGACGACGATGCCGGTTACTACGGTCATCCGCGCCGGCGTGCGAAAGACGTGATGAATCTTAGCCACTCCGGGCGGCAGCATGCGATCGCGCGCCATTACATAAAATATGCGCACCTGACCGAGCAGCGACGTCAGCATTACGGTGGCATTTCCCGCCAAACCGCCAATGGCGACGATCCAGTATAGCTCGTGATTCTTGGTTACCGCACCGATCGCATCGAGCATCGCCGCCCCGTCGGAGAGTTTATCGAAGCGCAGAACCCCGACGGTACACAGCGTTAGCGCGACGTAGAGTATGCCGCCAAGGCTCAGCGCCACAATGATTCCAATCGGCACGTCCCGCTCGGGACGCTTCGCTTCCTCGGATGCTACGGTAACCGTGTCGAAGCCAATGTAAGCAAAAAAGACCAGCGCGGTGCTCGTGAGCACCCCATGATAGCCGAACGGCGCAAACGGTCGTAAATTCGAAGGATGAATTGCATGCGCGACTGCGACGATAAAGACCACCATCGCAATCAGCTGCACCAGGACGAGCGCGCCGTTGACGCCTGCAGATTCGCGAATACCTATTGCGACGAGCAGTGTCACGGCGAGAGTAACGATCGCGGCAACCAGATCGATCTGAGGATGCAGCGCGTGAACGTTGGCCGTCTGCGCCCACGCCGGCAAGACGAATCCGATGTTGCCGATGAGGTGCTGAAAGTAATCGGAAAGCGACGACGCCGTCGGCGCGAGCGAAAGCCCGTACTCGAGAATTAGATCCCAGCCGATGATCCAAGCGACGAGCTCGCCGAGCGTCGCGTAGGCGTAGGTATAGGCGCTTCCGGCCACCGGCACCATCGAGGCGAACTCGGCATAACAGAGCGCGACGCAGAGGCTCACCAACCCGGAGAGCACGTAGGCCAATATGACGCTCGGGCCGGCAGCGTGCGCGCCGGCCCCCAGCGTCGGAAAGATACCGCCCAGCATCGTGCCCAGGCCGATTGCCGTGAGCGCCGGCCAGCCTAACACGCGGCGAAGCTTCGGCCCCGTCGCGTCGGCCGACGTCCAGCCCAACGGCTGACAGGCGATGAGTTGGCTTACGATTCGATTGCGCGGCACGCGGTTACGGTTTAGTACAGACCTCGCGCAGCGCCGCTTGCGCGGCGGCGGTCGGCGCCATCCCCAACGGACGGATGTACATGGCGAAGTAGCTATTGCCGCCGGCGTTGGTGGCGATCACCTCCACCGACTCGTCGCCGCCGCGCGACGACGAACCGCGGGCGCGTACGTAGGTCGCCTTCTGATTCTTGCAGATCGTTATTGCCTGCTGCTGCTCGAGCGAGACGTCGTGAAGCGAATTCTTGACGGCATCGCTATGGAAGAAATCTTGAGTACCGATCGGTCGCGGCGATCTGATGAGCATCAGTACTTCGCGGTCGTTGGACGGCGGCCGCCAGAACTGCATGAGCCCCATGATTCCCGGAGAGGAGCGCCAACCCGGCGGCGCTTTAAACGTGAGCCCGTCGGCCGGACTCGCGCTAAAGGAACATCCCGCCGCGCTAACGGCAAGGAGCGCGGCGATCGAAATGCGTGCGGCTAATCCGATGGCGACGTACCTCCTAACGAACGAAACGCTTCCACGCTGCGGTAGAAACTCCGCCGGAGCGCTCGTACGAGACGATGCGGGCCCAGCGATCGTAGACCAGCGCGACGTATTCGCGCGTCTCGGGATATGGGGGCACCCCGCCGTAGCGAGCTACCGCCAACGGGCCCGCGTTGTATGCCGCTAGCGCTGCCGCATAGGGATCGGCGTAACGTCCCCGATAGGCCGCGACGTACTCACCGAGAAGCGCCGCGGCCCCGTCGATAGCCTGGAACGGATCGTACGGGTCGATGCCGATGCCGGCCGCAGTTTCGGGCATGAACTGTGCGATGCCGATCGCTCCGGCCGACGAGAAGGCGCGCGGATCGTAGGCCGATTCTTGCAAGAGCGTCGCACCCAAGAACTCGGGCGGCAGCGAACGATCGCCGGCCGCGCGCGACGTGCTGCCGGCAAAGAGTAAAGCGGCCGCTTGCGCGATGCGCGGGTTGGTGCGCAGAATGGCTCGCGCGACGGCGAGCTCGGGCTCCGCGACCGGCGGTCCGTCGCGAATTGGGACGGCGCCTTTGATCGAGTTTACGCCCGCGGGCGAGGGCCAGCTTAAAGCGATGTTAAGGGCGCGCTTGAGATTCACGGGTGCGTTCGCATGCGCGTTTCCATGGTATATGCTATTTGCGGTGCATCCGTTTAGCGAAATCAGCGCAACCGCGAACCACGTCCTATGACTTTGCAGCACGCCGCATAGGGAGACGCCTCGCATGCTCTTCTTCTTGGCCCTCGCGTTCACACTCGTCGCCGGAGATTTCGCCTCAACGTTCTTCTATCACGTTCCTCAGCATCTTTGGTTCACGCTCCACTTGCGTACCCACCACGACCGGCGCCGCTCGTATTTCGATCATGCCGTGCTGTCGACCAATCCGGCCGTCTTGCTCGACGGTTTTCTGGGTGCCGTCCCCTACTTAACCGTCGCTGCGCTCCTCTGCCGCCTATCGTGGCCCGGCGCGCTCGCCGGTTTGGCGCTCGGTCAGATCCACGTGTGGTGGCGGCATACCTCCGATCTGGGCTGGCGCACGCCAAAGCCGGTGCGAGCGGTCCTGCGCCCCCTTGGAATCGTGCTTCCCGAGGACCACGACGACCATCACCGAAACCCTGATATCGAGTTCGGCGACATTTTTCGCTTCTACGATGCGCCGGCTCGAGCGCTGTTAGCTTGGCTTGGTCCTACGAGCCGACGAGCGCGCAACGCCGGCCGGCGAAGCCCGAGGAGGGTCCCGGCCAGAGCATAATCGGGAGGCCTATGACCAAGCGAGCGCTTCTGTTGATCTCCGACACTGGCGGCGGGCACCGCAGTGCGGCCAACGCAATTGCCGCCGCTTTGGAAGAGATCGGGTCGCCGCATACGTTCGAGACGCGAATTGAAGATGTCGCCGCCCACTGCGCCTTCCCGCTGACCCAACTCGGGCTGGGCTACAGCATGGCCCTACGCTATGCGCCTCCGGTCTACGGCGCGCTCTACTACGCCACCAACGGACGCCGCCGCTACCGGGCCCTGGTGAAGTTCTGCGAACCGCTCTACCGGGAGCGCCTGCGCGACCTCTTTATCGGCTACCAGCCCGACGTCATCGTCTCGGTCCACCCCCTGCTCAATCACGCGGCGCTGCGAGCGCGCGACGATGCTCACATGCAGCACGTGCCGGTGGTCACCGTCATCACCGACCTTGGCAAGGTGCACGAGTCGTGGCTCGTCCGCGACGCCGACGCAGTTGTCGTCCCGGCTCGCGAGGTTTATCAGCGCGCCCTATCGCGCGGCGTACCGCCCGCGCGGTTGCGCCTATTGGGCCACCCGATCCACCCGAAGTTCGACGACGTTACGGGCAGCAAAGCGGCCTTGCGCGCACAGCTTGGCCTGCCCACCGGTACCCCGATCGTCATGCTGATGGCCGGCGGTGAAGGGGGCGGCAAACTGCTTTCAACCGCGCTTGCCTTGGCGAAAGCGAAACTTCCGATTGAGATGGTCGTCGTCTGCGGCCGCAATGAAGGGTTGGAGCAGAAGCTGACCGAGCTCTCGGCATCGCTGCCCACGCCGATGCACGTGCTTGGATTCACCGATAAAGTTCCCGAGTATTTCCGCGCCGTCGATCTGCTGGTCACCAAGGCAGGCCCCGGAACACTGGCGGAAGCCAACGCGGCTCAGCTTCCGGTAATCGTTTACGACTACGTCCCGGGCCAGGAGCGCGGTAACGTCGATTTCGTCCGCCACAACGGTCTTGGCATGATCGCGCTGCGCGGAGCCGCCGGCGTCGTTTCGGCAGTGCGAACGCTCATTTATGCGCCCGATCGCTTAGCGGCAATCCGCCTTCAACAAGAGATCGTCGCGCCACGGCGCAGCTCTCGCCGCATTGCCGCGCTAATCGCGCGCATCACCCAAGACGGAACGATTCCGGCGCACGACGAGTTCTCGCTGCGCGCCCTGCATACCGCAACCGCCGTTTAAAAGAGCCTGCCCGCGCAATAAAGGAATCGCCCCATGCCGTTGCGGCATGGAGCGATTCCTACCAGGCACTCTCCGGGAGGGAGTCTACTGTTCGAGCACCTGGACGTTTGTGTCGTTATCGTCGTTAAAGTAGATCTTCGTATCGGATAGATTGGTTCCGGTTACGACCATGCCGAAGATCGAGCCGGCGTCGCCCTTGTCGACGTTGCGAACGTCGAGCAGCTTACCGGCCGCCGAGATTTCGATCATCAGATTCTTACCGTCCGGGTCGAGCGTGTTGCCGACGACCAGGTTGCCGTTAGGCAGCAGCGCCGTGCTGATCGGACCGTTGAGCGGGTTGCCCGAGAACACGATTCTCGCGTCCTTGGCCGAGGGGCCGCTGAACTTCATGCCGTTATTCTCGGCCTTGATGCCACCGGCCGGGATGTTCGTCACGTCTTTGAACGCTACGATCGTGTTGTTTTGACCGTCGGCGAAGTAGAGCGTGTCGACGCTCGGGTCGTAGGCGAGACCCGAAGGCGCCAGCGCGGTGCCGGGCTTGCCGTGGTTGACCGGGAAGCCTTTACCGATGACGTCGTAAGTGAACTGCGAACCGAGGTTAATGCGCACGATCGTTCCCGTTCCGGCATTAGTCGCATAGAAGGCCGGCGACCCTGACATCGGCTGCGCGAAGACCTGTCCCCACGGTTGCTTAAAGGGTTTACCCTTGATGTTTTGGATCAAGCCTCCCGTAGAATCGAGCACGGGATTGTCATTAGCAACCATCGAGGCCGCCCAGATGGTGTCGCTGGGACTCAGCGCCAACGCGTCGCAGCCTTTGAGCGTTGCATCGGAAGACACGTGGGTCGGCGTGGAACCCGGGGTGGGATGCAAGGCGATAATGGATTTACCGGTGCCTTGCACGTTGGATTTTGCGTTGAAGTTGCAAACGACGAGGTCGCCTGCGGTAAACGCGCCGTTGGTGCTGGGCGCGATAGTCAAACCGTAGGGATTTTGAGCGCCGTTTACCGGATCGAGCGTCGAGCCGATCACGGTCTGCTTCTTGAGTTGCTTCAGAAAGGAGACGTCCGGCGACACGGTGTGGCCGAGCGTTTTGATTTGCGTCATTGTTGATTGCGCACTGGACGGCGGCATGTTCGATCCACCGCTGCACCCACTGGCAATCAGCCCTACCGCCACCATCCCGGCGGCCGATCGGGCGATTTTCGTTCGTAGCATCGAAGCTCTCTCTCTCCAATAGGAAATGAGTCCGGGTTGCAGTCATGGTCCCGCCGCCGGATGAAGAAACTCTGAATTAAGAAAGTCTGAAGCGAGCGCTTACCGCGCAGTCGCGCCATTCCAGATGATGGCGCCGGGGAGAACCTCCGGACGTCGCGGCGACTGCTTGAAATCGAAGTCGGCGCGCAAATCACCGAGCACCGGGACGCTCTCGCGGACCGTTGGGCGCAGATCCGGCCGCCCGTCGGTTTTTGGATCGATGCGCTGCGATCCCAGAAAATCGTCTTCGATGAACTTGACGTAGGCATCGTGACTGAGCGTTTGATGATCGATGAAGCCGCGCCGCGCGTATGGGCTAATCACGATCCCTGGAACGCGTAACCCATATCCGTTTTCGTCGACGCGCGGAGGCGCGACGTGATCGTAGAAGCCGCCCCAGTCGTCCCAGGTCAAAAGTATGGCCGTGCTGCTCCACTGCGGACCACGCATGACGGCGTTGATCAACCCGGTGACGTAGGCTTGTCCGCGGCTCACCAAACCCGGCGGATGTTCGCTATACGGGCCGGCCGGGCAGATCCACACGACGCTCGGCAACGTGCCGTCCGCCGCAGCGGTGTAGAAATCGCGAAGGTCGCGGATATTGCCGAGCTCTCCGTCGCGCTTAACCGTATCGAAGAACGGCAGCGGATTCCATATGCCCGGCGTCTTGGCTTTCTGCTGCACCGGACCGCAATCGTCGCGATCGTTGGCGCAATCGGGTTCGGTTCCGGCCATCACGTAATAGGCCCAGCTTACGCGATGCGCGTGCAGCAGATAGGTTAAGTCGGTCCAGCCGTAATCGGGACGCCCCGTCCCGGGCGCCTGGAAACGTGGACTGCTGGAGCGGAAATCGGGGGGATAGTCGGGCGACTGCAGCTCGTTCATGCAGCTCATCGGATCGCCGACGCGCTTGCACCATGCCGACCATTCCGAGACCAAGAACAGATGCTGCGGCAAGCTCCACGATGCGTTGGGCTCGAACAATCGGTCTTGTAGCACGAAGTCGCGCGCATATCGCCAGTAGTTGGCAAGATCGCGCCCGTCGTGGTAGCCCATGACTTCGGTACCGCCGCTGCAGTTCGGGGCGTTGACGTCGCGGCAGCCGCGCCGGCCGCGCTCGGCGACGCCGATAAATCCGTCCATCTTGCCGCCGTCGATGGCGGCAACGGCAGCCTTGGCGCTATGCGGGCCGCCGCGATTGCGATCGCTCGAATCGTAATAGGGACGAACGCAGTTGTTCGCGGTCGGATCGGGCACGCAGACGGCCGGTACGCCGTTGCGCATCGGAATGCCGTCGGCGCCGGGAAACGTGCCGAAATAAGTATCGAACGACCGGTTCTCCTGCATGATAATGATGACGTGACGGATCTTATGAATCGGATCGGACGACTGCGATTGCGCCGGCGTCGCGACCAGCGTTAAAAAGGCCGCCGCGACGAGCGTCCTAGTGCGCACCGGTTGCAACCGCGAGTCCACCACGGAAAGCCATCGTTGCCGCTCCAACCTGACCGGCATCGTTGCCGAGTGAGGCAACGACGATCTCGGTCGTACCTTTCGGGACCATCGTCGTCAGCTCGTCCACGCGCGGTCGCACCCCATCGAGCATGAAGCCCTCGGCCGACGAAACGCCGCCGCCAAGCGCGATCGTTTGCGGATTGGTAAAGGCGATGATATTCGCCAAGCCGATGGAAAGGTCTCCGACGAAGTTCTTCCACGCAGCGAGGGCGTGCTGGTCGCCCGCCTGCGCCGCCTTGCGAATCTTTTTCGAGCTGAGCTTTTCGCGCGCGACGTCGAGGAGCGTGCTGCGCGGAAAGGACGGCGCAACGGCAAAAGCGTGACGAATCAGCCCCGTGCCGGAGGCTTGGGCTTCGAAGCAGCCTACCTTGCCGCAGTTGCAAATGAAACCGTCCGTCGGGCGGATTTGGTGGTGTCCGATCTCACCTGCGCCCCAGCGATTGCCGAGCAGCAGTTCCCCGCGGGCGACGATGCCGCCGCCGATCCCCGTGCCCAGCGTCAGAAGCACGAAATCTTGCGTCTGCTTGCCGGTACCGAACGTATACTCGCCCAGCGTCGCACAGCGCGCGTCGTTGGCGACGAAGACCGGAACCGAGAACCTCTTGCGCAAGGCTTCGCCCAGCGGCGCGTTCTGCCAGCCGAAGTTCGGGCTGTAGAGGACGGCGCCGCTCGCGGCGTCGATGTTGCCGGGCGAACCGACGCCGATACCGACGACATCGCCGGCGTCGCGTAACGCGAGCGCGACTTGTTCTTCGACTGCCGCGATCACGGCCTCGAAGCGAAGGTCTTCGAGGTCCTCCTCGTGCTGGCGATGGATAGCGCCGTCCTCCGTGATGACCGCCGCGGTGACGTGAGAGCCGCCGAGATCGACGCCGATAGCCGTTTGCATGGCCGTTTTCTTTTGCTCTCAGCACAGGCCGTACCCGCAAGACGCGGAATCGAAGAGCCGTTATGGAGACCATCGACCTTACCAACCTAAAAAACTACACGCGACGGACCGGCCAGCCGACGCACCCCGAGCTGCTCGATGCGCGCCCGCTCGAACACGTCAACAAGATCGAGATCGACGAGGAGCACATCACGATTACGTTCGACGAAAAGACGACGCGGTATTACAACGTCAACGATATCACCCATCGCGAATGGGTCTACAAATATAACGACGACCCGGCGTTCGTCAGCGCGATCGGTCGCGTCATCGACATGGCGCGCAAGCACCTCAAAGATCTGCCCGACAACGTCGCCTGCCCTCCAGGCTGTGCGGAATGCTGCAGCGGCTACGAGCCGTTCGTGAGTAAAGCCGACGTGCAGCGCATCGCCGATCATTTCGGCATGAGCTACGACGAGGCACTCCACCGTTACGTGGTCGAGCGCCCCTCCGCCGACGGTTATCACGTCGGCTGGCTGCGCAAAGTCGGCGACGAGCTGGCCGATCAGTGCATCTTCTTAATGGGAGCGCGCAGCGGACGCCACTACTGCGGAATCTACGAAGCACGTCCGCACGACTGTCGCGACTTCACGCCGATCGGATGCGTGGATGTGGATGTCGAGCTGCCGCGCAACGTGTCGTGGAAAGTAGGACCGGCGTTTTCGCCCAAGCGCCGCAAGGGCGCTCGGAACGGGAAACGCCTCCAGCTTTGAGTTTAAAGACTCTGTTCCTCGCGGTTGTAGGGTTGATCGCCTCAAGTGCGGGAGCTACCGCGCAGACCGTTTCGCAGCAGTCTTACGGTGCGTTGCACTGGAGATTCGTGGGCCCGTTGCGGGGCGGCCGGACGGTGGGGTTGTCGGGCGTGGCGGCACAGCCGAACCTATTTTATATTGCCGCCGTTAATGGCGGCATTTGGCGCACTCAAGATGCCGGGCACACGTGGGTGCCGATCTTCGACGGGCAGCCGACGGGCTCGATCGGCGTGCTGGCCGTAGCGCCGAGCGATCCGCGAGTGATATATGCCGGCAGCGGCGAGGGATTGCAGCGCCCCGACCTGGCCATCGGCGACGGCGTCTACAAGTCGAACGACGGCGGGCAGACGTGGACGCATCTCGGCCTACGCGACGGGCAGCAGATCGCCGGGATGGCGGTCGATCCAAATAACGCGCAGCGTCTTTTCGTTGCCGTCCTGGGCCACCCGTACGGACCGAACCCCGAACGCGGTATCTACCGTTCGCTCGACGGTGGTGCGACGTTCCAGCGCGTGCTCTTCACGAACGACGACGTCGGCGGGTTTGCCGTTGCGATCGACCCGCACGATCCGGCCACGGTGTACGCGACGCTGTGGGCGGCGCGTCAAGCGCCATGGGAAATCGGCGCCTCGTTCGAGATGCCGGGCAGCGGCATCTTCAAGTCGAGCGACGGTGGAACGACGTGGAAGGCGCTGGACGATGGATTACCGGCGCGCGTCGGCCGCTCCGAGATCGCCGTCGCGCCGAGCAACTCGCAGATCGTTTATGCCTATGCCGACGTGGCTGCGCAAGGTCAGGATTCCGGTGCACTCTATCGCAGCGACGACGCCGGCGCGCACTTTCGTAAAGTCAACGACGCCGGCCAGATCGCCGAACGCGGCGACGACCTCGTCTCGCTGGCGGTGGATCCGCGCGATCCGCATACCGTCTATTTAACCAACACCTCGACGTACCGCTCGACCGACGGCGGCGTTACGATGATCGCCATAAAAGGCGCGCCGGGCGGCGACGACTACCACAACGTTTGGATCAATCCCAACGATCCGCGAATCATCGCCCTCGCCAGCGATCAAGGCGCGACGATCTCCGTCAACGGCGGAGCGACGTGGAGCTCGTGGTACAACCAGCCCACGGCGCAGATGTTCCACGTCAATGCCGACGACCGTTTCCCATATTGGGTCTGCGGCGGACAACAGGAGAGCGGCTCGGCCTGCGTTGCAAGCCGCGGCAATTGGGGCGCGATCACCGAACGCGACTGGCACACCGCGGGCGCCGAAGAGTACGGCTACGTCGTTCCCGATCCGCTCCATCCCGGCATTTTCTATGGCGGTAAAGTTCAGAAGTTCACCGAGCGCACGGGGCAACAGCAAGAAGTTTCGCCGATCGCGCTGCCGTCGAAACAGTATCGCACCGTTCGGACCGAGCCGCTCGCCTTCGATCACTTCGACCATAGGCGGCTCTATTTCGGATCCAACGTGGTCTTTGCCACCCAGAACGGGGGACAGAGCTGGCGCGCGATCAGCCGGGACTTAACGCGGCCGCATCCCGGCGTGCCGGCGGTACTCGGAGGCTTTGAAAACGACGACCCGGCAAAAGGCATGCATCGCGGCGTCGTCTACGCACTGGCTCCCTCCTACGTTCGCTCCGGAACGATTTGGGCCGGCACGGACGACGGACAAGTCTGGATCACGAGAAATGCATCGAGCGTCGCGAGCGTGGCCAAGTGGCAGAACATCACGCCGCCGGAACTTACGCCGTGGAGCAAGATTGCGCAGATCGATGCGTCCCGCGAAGACGATAACACCGCGTTCGTTGCCGCAACGCGGTTTCGCCTCGACGATCTCCGCCCGTACGTCTATATAACGCGCGACGCCGGCAAGCATTGGACGCTTGACGTTCGCGGACTGCCAAACGCGCCGGTCAACGCGGTGCGCCAAGATCCGCTCGAGCCGCGCCTGCTCTACGCGGCGACCGAGAACGGCGTCTTCGTCTCGTTCGACGCCGGTGCCAACTGGCAATCGCTGCAGCTCGACCTGCCGCGCACCTCGGTGCGCGATCTCATCGTCCATCAGAACGACGTGGTCGTCGCGACGCACGGCAGAGGCTTCTGGATTCTCGACGACGTCGAACCCCTACGCGAGTTGGCGCGGGGTGAGGTTCGTGCCGTGCACCTCTTTACACCGGAGACTGCCTATCGCGTTCGCCGCAGTACCAACACCGACACGCCGCTGCCGCCCGAAGAACCGCGCGGCGAGAATCCGCCCGACGGTGCGATCCTCGACTACTTCCTGCCGTCATCGGCACAGCGCGTGGAGGTGTCGGTCTTCGACGAATCCGGCCAAGAAGTTCGCCGCTATTCCAGCGACGATGCCGCGCCGAAACCGATGCCGAATCTCGACAAGCCGGCGTACTGGGAAAGGCCGTTCCGGCGGCCCGGCACGGCGCCAGGCATGCACCGTTTCGTTTGGGATTTGCGCGAGCCGGCTCCACACGCGTTCGAACAAGACTTACCGATCTCTGCCAATCCGCACGACACGCCACGCGTGCCGGAGGGTCCGTTGGTCGTTCCCGGACGTTATACGGTCCGCCTGAACGTGGATGGCCATACGAGCACGCGCGAGCTGACCGTCGTCATGGATCCGCGCGTGACCATTTCGGCTGCGGCCCTGGCCGAGCAGTTCGCGCTCGCCCAGCGCCTCGCATCGCTGATGAATCGCACCTATGCCGCGGGCCTCGGGCCGCTCAATGCCTCAGCCGCCGCGTTGCTCGACGCTATCGACGGCGCCGACGCCCCGCCGACGCAGCAGGCGGCCCGGGCGGTAGGCACGCTTGAGTCGCGCTTCGAAGCACTCCGCTCTCGAAAGGAGCCATGATGAAAATCGCCATTGCACTTCTCAGCGTGCTCGCCGTCGTCAGCTTTGCCGGCACGACGGCAATCGGCGCCACGCCCTCGCCCGAGCTCACAATTCCGATGCACGCTCAAAACGGGTCAGGTGAGGATGGAACCGCCACCCTATCGCAGGAAGGCGGCGACGTAAAGGTCGTGATCTCGCTGAAGGGCGCGCCTACGACCGAGCAGCCGGCGCACATTCACGACGGCACGTGCTCGGACCTCAAGGGCGTTGCCTATCCGCTAACCAACGTTACGGCGGGATCGTCCACTACTATGATCAAGAGCGCGAGCCTCGCAAAATGGCTCAAAGGCGCCTTTGCGATCAACGTTCACGAGAGCGCGTCGGACCTCGGCAAATACGTCTCGTGCGGCAACATCGTCGCGCCGAGCTCGATGTAGCCTAACGTTATAGGCCGGTGTAGCGCGGTTCCCCGCAATCACGGCAGGGTGCGGAACCGCGCTACCATGCCGGCCTCCAGGTGAATATTTAAGTGACAGTGGTAGAGCCAGACGCCGGGATCGTCCGGAACCATGTCGGCCACCACCATGCCCATCGGACCGAGCTCCGCAGTATCGGTGCGCATCCCGTTGATGACGACCGTTTCGCCGTGCCAGTGAGGCGCGTGGAAGTCGAAATCGCTCATCGTCGACATCACGTACCAACGCGTCCGCTCTCCTTGGTGCACGTCGATCACCGGCATGTTTCCAAAGACGTATCCGTTGATCGAAAACATCGTATTGTCGTCGACGAAACCGGACTTCCCGGGCTTCACACCGCGGGCGTTGATCGTCGGATCCGCCACATTCTCGTCGAATAGCCGGCTCTGGCTTTCATCGAACTGCGCAAACATCGTAAAGATCTCCCGATCGACGTCGCTGGGAGTCCCATCGGCTTTTGCCGATCCGCGGCGCGTTACGACGATCGGACCGACGAGTCCGGTATTCACGTCGCGCAGCTCGTCGGTATGCGAGTGGTACATCCATAGGATCGAACTCTGATCCATTGGCCCCGGACCCGAGCGCTCGGGGACGTCAAAATGGTAGGTGTAGGTTGCGCCCGGTGCAACGGCGTCGCCCGGCTTCTCGCTTCGTTCGCTACCATCGCGGTACGGTGCGCCTTCGGAGGTCTTGAGATAACGCAGCCCGTGAACGTGAAAACTCAGCGGTAAACGCGAGTTATTTCTAAATACCACCACGACCGAATCGCCCACCACGGCCCGAATCGTCGGGCCGAGCGCCCCGAGGTACTGTTGGCTTGGATCGCGCGCTTGCATCGTTCGAAACGTCGCGTCGGTATACCCGTGATACAGAACCTTACGAAACGCGAATCCCAGCTGCGATTTTGCCGGCTTGAGTCTCGCGCCGGTGAGCACGTTCGTGCCGCTCGGTGCGTAGTTCCACACGGCCTCGTCGGCGGCGATGTAGTAGGTGCGCTCGGCTCCCAGAGCCGGCGCGCAACAGAGCAATAGTAAACCAATCGTTCGCAGCATGGAGGTCAGCCTTTCAGGGTCCGCAGTTGCGCGAGATGCTCCGCGATAAAATCGGCGACTTCGCGGGTCTCGGTCACGAAGAGCCGCTTGCCCGACGAGACCTCGTGGACCGAGCCGCGCCAGTCCGCATCGCCGTCCGCATGGTCGCGCGGCCACATTCGCACGAGAAAGGTGACGTCGCGCCTCTTCGGATTCATACGTCCCACCCTACGCCGCTTGCGTGCCGCCCGCGTGCCACAAGGCAGGCGGCCCAGCCCGGCCGACGGGAATGGTCTTGCCCATGGGAGACCTCGAGGTGCGGCTCTTCGGTCAGCCCGACATCCGCTACGCGGGCACGCCGATAAAATTCGCCAAGCGGTCCGCCACGCTCGCAATGCTCGCGCTGCTGGTGCTCAAGCGCGGTCGAGCGCTCTCCCGCGAGTCGGTCGCTTTTACGTTGTTCCCGGACAACGACGAGGCGAGCGCCCTCGCAGAACTGCGGCGCTATCTCTATTTAGCAAATAAGGCGCTGCCGGCCAGAGCCGGCGATCCGTGGATTCTCAGCGATACGGAAACGGTGCGATGGAACGATTCCGCCGAGGCCTTCGTCGACGTTGTCGAGTTTGAGCGGTTTTCTGGCAAGAACGCTACGCAAGAGCGCGCCGTCGAGCTCTACGCCGGCGACCTGCTGGAAAACGTTTATGACGACTGGGTACTGACCGAACGCGAGCGGCTGCGTGCACTCTACTTTTCCGTTCTCGACGACTTGATCGACCGCTTTCGCGCCGAGCGGAACTTCACTGCCGCGATCAGCTACGCGAAGCGGGTACTTTCCAGCGATCCCTGGCGCGAAGATGCGCTTCGCGCGCTGATCGCGATTCGCTACGAGTCGGGCGATACCGCCGGAGCATTGGCCGAATACGATCGCTTCGCCAAACGCCTGCGCGACGAACTCGCGATCGCGCCGATGCCGGAGACGGTGGCCGTGCGCCGCTCGATACTTCGCCAAGAAGCACTCCCAGGAGCCGTCGGTGCGGCTCGCATAGGTTCCGGTGACGAAGGGCGCGCCGTCTCCGTTCTGCCGTTCGTCGGGCGCGAAAAGGAGCTGGCGTTTCTCTCCAACGCCTGGGCGCGCGCGGCGCGCGGTTCCGCAAGCTTGGTCCTGATCTCCGGTGAGGCCGGGGTCGGTAAGACGCGCCTCACCGCGGAACTCGCGCGCACGGTAGCAGCCGAAGGGGGCCGGGTTTTCGTCGGAACGACCGCATCTCCCGAATCGATGCCGTACCAATCGATCGTCGAAGCGCTCCGTTCCGGATTGCCGTTGCTGCTGTCACGGCAAATGTCGCAAGAACGCCGCACCGTGCTGTCGCCGCTGCTGCCGGAACTTCGCGACCCGAGCGTGCCTGACGTTCTCTTCTCCGAAACCTCACCGGACCGTGAGACGGTGCGCGTTTACGAAGCCCTTTCTTATGCGGTGCGCGGCCTTGCAACACCCCGGCCGCTGCTCTTGATTTTGGAAGACCTACACTGGGCGGGATCGGCAACGATCGAGGCGCTGGGCAGCATCTTCCGCGATGCAACGCGATCGCCGATGCTGCTGGTCGTGACCTGCCGGCAGGAAGAGACGCCCGTGGGTCATCCACTCCGCGTACTGCAACGCTCGTTGCGCACCTATGCCGGCGTCGAAGAGCTCGAACTCGAACGGCTCGATGAAACGCAGGTGAGCGAGCTCGTCGACCGCATCGATGCGCTGCGAGGCCAGGGTCACGATCTGGTGCGTTCTTTGTACGCACAGTGCGAGGGGAACGCGCTCTTTCTCGAGGGCGCCATCAGCATGATACTCGAGAATCGCGAACCCCGAATCGAATCGACTACGATGTCCGGCGTGATCGCCAAGCGCATCGAACGACTCGGAGAAGAAGGTCGCGCGGTGGCGCAAATCGCTGCGGTCGTCGGGTCCGGCTGCAGCGTTCCGCTCATCCGCGACGTTTCAAATCTCTCGAGCATGGCGATCGCGCGCGGCGTCGACGAGCTCCTCGACCATCGGATTTTCCGGGAGGCCGGGGCGCGCGCAGGCTACGACTACGTTTTTAGCCATCATTTGATTGCCGACGCGGTCTACTCCGAAATCGAACCAGCATTTCGCGAGCAGCGCCATTTCCGCATCGCCGAGTGTTTGGAGGCGATTTGCGAATCGAATGCCTCGGTTTCGCCGCGCGAAATCGCGCGTCACTATCATGCCGCACGCGCCCGCGACCGCGCTGCCACATGGTACTTGGCGGCCGCCCGCGCCGCGGCTGCCGTTCACGCACATGGCGACGTAATCGAACTCGCCGGGATGGCGCTCAAAAACGCGACGGACGACGACGTACGACGGGCATCGCTGGAGATCCGCGAAACGGCGCGCAGCCGCCGCGGCGATCGCGCTGGGCAGCGCGAAGACATCGACGCTCTGGAACTGCTGGGCGGTGCGGATCGCTCGGCTCAGCTCGACGTTTTGCTCCGGCGCATCGGGCTCGCACGCGCCTTGGGTGATTCCGCCGAGGAGCGCGCGCTCATTACCCGGCTCGAAGAACTCGCAGCGCAACTCGACGACGCGGCCCGTGCGCGCGCTCTGCGGGAGGCCGCGACCCACGCCGGTCTGCAGAGCCGATCGGCAGAAGGCATCGAGCCGGCGCAAAAGGCGCTCGAAATTTACGAGCGGCACGGCGACGTGCAGGGTCAGTTGGAGTGCCTCTGTCTTCTCGTCGAATTCACTTCCAATATCGGTGATTTAACGACCGCCAGACGGCATCTCTCGCTCATGCGCGAACGCGCCGCAAGCTTGCGCGATCAGGCCCTCGAAGCGCGGGCCTTGGCGGTCGCCGCAGTGGCGGCACTTCTGCGCCAAGACTATCGAGAGTGTTTCTCGCTCACCGAACGTTCGCTCGAGCTTCATCTTGCCCTCAACGACCGGGAAGGCGAGGCCGCGTCGCGCGGCCGCTTGGCCGTAACAGCCGCATGGCTCGGCGAATATACCGTCGCCTTACGTGAATTCGACACCGCGATCGGGATCTACGAGTCGCTAGGACACAAACGTGGAATCGCGGCCTCGCACACGAACCGCACGTTGCTGCTCATGCGCATAGGATTGTTTGAGGATGCGCTCCACTCAATCGAGCGATCCAACGAGCTTTTCGAAAAAGTTCAGGAGCGACGAACGATCGCGGCAAACCAGGTCAATGCAAGCTTCGTCAACCTCCATCTAGGGAATGCCGCCCAGGCTAAAGCCTTCGCAACGTCCGCGCTTCAAATCACGCGCGAAATGGGGTATCCGGTTTTCGAAGCGGCGGCCCTGGCGAACCTGGGTAATGCCGAGCGGGTGCTCGGTGAGCGCGACGAAGCCATCGCGCACATGGAATCCGGTCTCGCGATTCGCCGATCGATTCAGGAGCCGCGCGACTACGTCGACGATCTCGCCGATTTGACGCTGGCATACCTCGATGCCGGGCGGAGGGAAGACGCGTTTGCGATCGCACGCGAACTCATTGCGATCGGCGCGACCTCGTTCGAGGGGGCGTTCTGGCCCCACTATGCCTGGTGGGCAGCCGCACAAGGATTGGCTTCCGGCGGAGCCGAGAAGGAGGCTCTCGAGGCTTGGGACCGGGCGCGCTGCGACCTCCACGCCTTTGCCGAGCGCATCGCCGACGAGCCGACGCGCACCGCTTTTTTGCGCTTGCCGCTCAACGCAAGAATCGCCAGCGTCTAGCGCAACAAGTCGGCGTAGCGCGCGGGATCGATATTTCCGCCGCTCACGATGATCCCCACTCGCTTTCCGGCAATCTCGGGAATGCGATGGTGCAGTAGCGCCGCGAGTGCCGCCGCGCCGCTCGGCTCGATCACAAGCTTCATCCGTTCGAAGGCAAAGCACATCGCGTCACGCAGCTCGTCGTCGGTCACCGTAACAATCTCGCGGACGTGCTCGCGAGCCATCGCGAAAGTAAGCTCGCCGGGCGCGGTGGTCTGCAGGCCGTCGGCGATGGTTTTGGGCACGCCGATCGTAACGCGCTCGCCCTTCTTCAACGACCGGACGAAATCGTCGCCGGCCTGCGGCTCGACGCCATAAATCGCGATGGACGGATCGAGGCCGTGCGCGGCAATTGCTGAGCCGCAGATCAATCCGCCGCCGCCGACCGGCGTAACGATTGCATCGAGCGGGCCGGCATCTTCCAGCAGCTCCAGCGCGACCGTGCCGGCACCGGCAACGATGCGCGCATCGTCGAAAGGCGGAACCAGCGTCGCGTCGCGCTCGAGTGCGACGGCCTGGGCGATTGACTCGCGATGCGAGCGCTCGCGTTCGTAATGAACGATTTCGGCGCCGTACTCGCGCGTCGCCGCCACCTTTACCGCCGGTGCGTCGAGCGGCATGACGATCGTGGCGGGAATGCCCAGCAATCGCGCCGCCAGTGCGACACCTTGAGCGTGGTTACCGCTGGAGAAAGCGACGACGCCGCGCCGTCGCTCCGGCTCGGGCAGCGACACGAGGAAGTTATAGGCGCCGCGAAATTTGAAGGCCCCCATTCGCTGGAGGTTCTCGCATTTGACGACCGCCGCGACACCGCTGCGCGCGTCGAGCGTACGCGAGCGCATGACCGGCGTGCGATGTGCGACGCCGTCCAGACGCTCTGCCGCCGCGCGGACGTCGGCCAGCGTCGGTTGCGTCAAGCTACTCCGGTGCCATGTGGAAGTTCCAGTCCACGACCTTGCCGTGCTCGTCGAAGCGCATCCGCTCGACGTAGGCGTGCTTTTGGAACTTCACGTTGAAGCAATGCCAGCCCGGCGCGCAGCCTTCGGTGGTTTCCTTCACCGATATCAGCTTGCCCTGAGCGTTGAGCTCGTCGGACCACTGTGCCACCTTGACGCGCGTGATCGAGATGCCCTTAGCTACGTCGCTTTCTACCGGTTTGAGGTTGTTGTCGATGACGGCTCGCGTGATGCGATCGGCCTCGCGTTCGTTGTGGTTTTGGAAACAGCCCGCGCAGAGCGCCAATGCGAGGACGAGTAAAACCTTAGCGCTGCGATTCACGATGCCAGCGCCTCGTCGTCTTCACGGGCGGCAAACGGCACGAAGCGGAGCCGCGGATTCCATTCTTCGGCAAGCCGGACGCTCCACTCGCTCTCGAAGAGCGCCGTCGGCCGCCCCGACCAGTCCTCGACCAGCTTGGCATTCGACGGAAGCTGCGCGCGAGTGATTCCATCGCGATCGCCTTCAACGTGGCGAGCAAGCGCGTACGGCAACGTATGAAGGATGGTTTTTACGTTGTATTCGGACTCGAGACGATACTTCGCGACCTCGAACTGCAGCTCGCCGACGGCGCCCAGGATTGGTTCGGTTCGCGGTGCGCCCCATGGATAGAATACTTGCACGGCTCCCTCTTCGCGCAACTGCGCGATTCCTTTACCAAACGATTTGTAACCCGAAACGTCGATACTCCGCACCGATGCGAAATGTTCCGGGGCAAACGCGGGAATCGGAGGGAAGCTGACGGGCAGTCCTTCGTACAGCGTGTCGCCGATGGCGAAGGCCCCGGGGTTGGCCAGTCCGACGACGTCGCCGGCATACGCGACGTCGAGCGATTCGCGATCGTCGGCGAAGAGGCGCATGGCCCGCGAAAGCCTCACCTCGGAGCCGGTGCGCGCGTTGCGCACCGTCATGTCGCGAGCGAACTCGCCGGAGCAGACGCGTACGAAGGCGATGCGATCGCGATGGCGCGGATCCATGTTAGCCTGAATTTTAAAGACGAAACCACTGAAGGCTTCATCGGTGGGTTCGACGCCGGCGCGCCGCGACGGCGCCGGCGCCATCTCGATAAACTCGTCCAAGAAGAGCTGCACGCCGAAGTTGGTGACGGCGCTGCCGAAGAAGACCGGCGAAACCTTGCCTTGCAGCATCGCCGTGCGGTCGAAGCGCTCGCCGGCGCCGTCGAGGAGCTCGATGCCTTCGCGGAACTGCTCGTAGACGGGCTCGCTGACTAGTGCGCGCAGCTGGGGGTCGGACGGATCCGAAACCGAAACGGTCGCGCGCGTGGCGCCGTGCGCGGCGCGTTCGAAGCGGTGCACCGTTCGACTTTGGCGATCGTAGACGCCGCGGAACTCGTCGCCGCTGCCCAGCGGCCAGTTCATCGGGAAGGCGCCGATTCCGAGCACGCTCTCCAGTTCGTCGAGGAGCTCGAGTGGATCGCGGCTCGGGCGGTCCATTTTGTTCATGAACGTGAACAACGGAATGCCTCGCTCGCGACAGATGGCGAAAAGTTTTTTGGTCTGCGGCTCGACGCCCTTAGCGGCGTCGATCAGCATCACCGCGCTGTCGGCAGCGAGCAGCGTGCGATAGGTATCCTCGCCGAAGTCTTGGTGACCGGGCGTATCGAGCAAGTTGATCGTATGATCGCGATAGGGAAACTGCAGCACCGTCGTGGTGATGGAAATCCCGCGCTCGCGCTCGAGCGCCATCCAGTCGCTGGTCGCCTGCCGCTGACGCTTGCGCGCCGAAACCTGTCCGGCAACATGAATCGCTCCGCCGTAAAGCAGCAGCTTTTCGGTCAGCGTCGTCTTGCCCGCGTCCGGATGCGAAATAATCGCAAAGGTCCGGCGTCTTTCTATCTCTTCTTGTATACTCACGTTCTACTGTCGAGCGGTTGCAGGCTCGTAGACCCGCAGCTCCGCACTCTCCTGGTCGTCGCGTATCAACACGATGGAATCGGCCGTCCGGTAGAATCGTACGCGCGGCGGAATCCGCAGCCGGTCGTGCCCCCGGCTCACGTACGCTTCGTCACCGACGATCCGAATGGTGCAATCACCATACACCAAGCTCGCCGGCGGCACAATCGGCACTGCCCCCTTGGGCAGGCGCGCCAACACGTACCGCACCGAACCTCGCGACTCCGACGTCTGCGCCAGGCACTCCGGAAGCGCCGAGAGCGCCCACGGAGCATCCCCTGCCAGCGCCGATTCCCTCCCCCGCTCGGGCGCGTTCGACGGCCCCGGCTTCGGAGCGACCCGCGCGTACACCGAAGCGATCTTAATGCGGATGAGGTCGCGGTTCACCCAGCCTGCCACGACGATCGCCACCGCGAACACGATTACCGTCGAGAGCAGCAGGTACCTCAGCATCGTGGAGTGATGAAGCGGCCCCTACCCCGTGCTGCTCGGAGGCTTATCGATGCTGAATCTTGCTGCTGCGATCGAGTAGTCGCCGGCGCCGTAGTAGATGTCGTAAGTACGTTCGCCAAGGTCTTTGCGCGGATCGATTCCGGTTGGGAAGACCACGTTGTCGACGACGCCGCGGCGTTCGTAGGGTGTTTCCGGAGTCATGATCGGTTCGGGCGAGCGGTAGAGGATGCGGTCCGGACGCTCAAGGTCGTGGATGACGATGCCGGCGGCGTAGCGGAGCTTGGGTTTGCGCGCGCCGCCGTTATGAACGTCGACGCCATGAAAGACTGACATCCAGACGTCGCCGCCGTTTAGTTTTGTTCGTACGGGCGGCGTGCCGGCACCGATTTTTATGGACCCCCATCGCTCGAACGGGCAGAGCACTTGCAAGCTTTCGGCGACCTGGCAGAGCTTGCTGCGGTCTTTGAGTGCCGGCGCGAGGGGAACGTAGGCGATGCGGATCGATTCACGATCTTCAAACGGCATGCGCTCGATCATCGGAATTGCAGCGCGCCCGTCCACGCTGGAGAGATGCAACATCGGCCGGTGGTAAAAGGCCAAACATTTACGGCCCTTCGGCGACGTGACGGGCTCGGGAAAGAACGCGGCATCCTTATCTTCCCCGGCGTTTGCGCCGGCGGGAAAGCGCACCAAACCCAAGCGCTCCCAGTGATAGGCGTCGGTCGAAATCGCCAGCGCGATGCGCGGACCGTCGGGGCCGTACGCCGTGTAGCTCATCACGTAGGCTTCTATTGCTGCGACGTAGGTTACGCGTGGATCTTCGCATCCGTAACCCGGGCGCGGCCGTAGCTCGTACGGCGTCGCGGGCTCGAGTGCGAACCCTAACCGATCGAGGTTAAAGCGATCGCCCTCTAGACTCGTCCGAACCATCCCGACGCGCGAGATGTTCTTGGCCGCAACACAGCGCGGATAGAGCAGCAGCTCGCCGCCGGGAGCGCGCGCCGCGGCGGGATTCAGGATGCCGCCACTCTGCTCGGGCGAACCATCGGGTTCCATCACCGGGCCCAAGCGCTGCACGCGAACGTCGAGGTCGGCGATCGTCGGCATCTCTTGAGCTTGTTTGCGAGACGAAATCAAGTGCTTAGTCTATGGCAGATAGGTGGACGCAATCGGCTCGTTGCTGGGCGTGACCACTTCGACGCGTATTCCGCGCCGGTAGACGCTATTGGGGACGATCCACAACGTATACGTGCGGTAAGCCGCCGACGGTTCGCCGCCGTCGGCCGGCGCTTGCTCGAAGGCCACGACGCGGACGCGTTGCGCGTCGGCGCGGATCGATTCAACGATTTGTTTGTACCCCGTACGCTGGTGTGGACCCATCAATAGCACAGCGCCAAACTCTCCTTTATAGTGAACCGGAGCGTGAATTCCCAGCTTGCCGAGCGCTTCGGCATCGCGTACTATTACGATTTGGTTCCCTCCTAGGACGGTGGTTGTGCCCACGGAGAGCGTCTTGACGCGGACTTCGCGACATCCGACCAGCAAGATGAGCCCCAGGGCTAGACCCGCCGGGGCCAACCAGCGCTTCACGGCCGACCGCTTCGCCCGACCTACCCGGCGGCCTCCCCCTCTCGAAAAATTTTTATCTCTCAATTGTCGTTGCCGCGCGGGTACCGGCGGCGCTACGCTGAGAACCTGATGAAACGGCTCCTGCGGCTGGCTTTAGCTGCCGACGCGATCGCGCTACTGACGGTCGTGCTGGGAAGCTGGACTCGGATCAACGGCGCCGGACTCACCTGCCCCGACTGGCCCCTCTGCCACGGCCGTCTGATTCCCAATCTGAGCGACGGAACGCTCTGGGAGTGGATGCATCGCTTGCTTGCGTCAGCGGTTGCGCCGCTCGTCGTCTGGCTCGTGGTGGTCGCATGGCGGGAGCGCCGGAGCTCGCCGTTCATCACGCCGACGCTGAGCGTCATCGTGCTGCTCTTCTTCGTGCAGCTCGGGCTCGGCGCGGAAACCGTTCGGCTGGCCAACACGCCGCTTTCGGTGGTGCTGCATTGGGGAACGGCGATGGCCTTGATCGCGGCCCTTTCGGCGATGGCCGTCTTTGCGGCCGCGGAACAGACGCCGCAGGGCGCACGCGATGCGTCGCGAGCACCGTCGGTGCTCGCGATCGGACTGGCCGTGACCGCAATCGCAACCTTCGCAACGATGTGCATCGGCGCGTACGTGAGTTCGAGCGGTGCCGGGCTCGCCTGCCTTTCGATTCCGGGATGTGCCGGTAACGTCGTCGTATATACGCCCGGCCAATACGTGCAAATGTTACACCGCATCGCCGCCGCCCTTACGTTGCTCTGTGCTGCCGGAGCGCTGGCTCTCTCCTGGGCGCTTCCCGCCTCGAAGAGGGTGCGCGTCCCGGTCGCGGTGGGCTGCGCGCTCGTCGCGTTGCAGATTTTGCTAGGATTGCTCAACGTCGCATTGCGTCTGCCGACCGAGCTGCGTGAGGCGCACGCCGTTAACGCCGCCCTCGTCTTTCTGGCCTTCTTTGTTGCCTGCGCTTTCGCGGCGCTCGACGTCTCGCGCGGCGGCGCCGACGTTTTGAGCCGCAGCGGCGCGGCGCGCTAAGATGCTGGCGCGCGTCGGCGACTACTACGAGCTTTCCAAACCACGCATCGCCGCACTGCTCCTAATTACCACCGCCGCGGCGATGGTGATGGCTGCGCGCGGCGTGCCGCCGTTCTGGCTCCTCTTCTGGACGCTGCTGGCCGGAGCGCTCGCAGCGGCCTCGGCCGGCTCTTTCAACTGCGTCTGGGATGCCGACATCGACCGCATCATGAAGCGCACCCAGCAACGTCCGATTCCGCAAGGCCGGATATCGGTGCGCAATGCAACGATCTACGCTTTTGCCACCGGCATAATCTCGTTTGCGCTCTTCTACTTCTTCGTCGGACCGCTCGCAGCGTGGCTCTCGCTGGCAGGCAACGTTTATTACGTCGTCATCTACACGATGTGGCTCAAACGCATAACGCCGCTCAACATCGTGGTCGGCGGTGCCGCCGGATCGGTTCCTCCACTCGTCGGCTGGGCTGCGGTAACGCACGCGATCGGCGGCCCCGCGCTCGGGCTCTTCGCGTTGATCTTCCTTTGGACGCCGCCGCACTTCTGGTCGCTCTCGCTGATCACCGAGACCGACTACGGCAAGGCTAAAATTCCAATGCTTCCCAACGTCTGCGGCACCGAACGCACCAAACGCGAGATCGTTTATTACAGCATCTTACTCGTCGCTGCGTCGCTGGCGCTCTATCCGCTGCACGTCATGGGCGCGTTCTACTTTGCCGCAGCGGCCGTCCTGGGCGGCATCTTCTTGCTCGACGCGGTTCGCACGTGGCGCGAACAGAGCGGGACGCTGCAGGCGCGCAAACTCTTTCGTTACTCGTTGCTCTATCTCGCGCTGATGTGCGCGGTCATGGTGATCGACCGGATCGTTTCGTGAACCGCCTCCTGTGGACGCTGGCGCTCGGGGTTTTCGCCGGCGCATTGGATCTCGGCGTGCTCTCGCCGGCACTTCCGGCGCTGGGCCGCGAGTTCTCGGTCGCAACCGGCAATCTGGCGTGGGTCTTCACGCTATATTTGCTCGTTACGGTGCTTTCGATCGCGCTGGCTTCCACGGCAGCCGACCGCTATGGAAGGCGCCCGGTCTACGTCGCGTGTCTCGTACTCTTTGCCGTCGGCAGCATCGTTGCGATCACCGCGCCGAACTACGGCGTCTTCTTGCTCGCGCGCGCGATTCAAGCGCTGGGAGCGGGCGGCATTTTTCCAGTTGCCACCGCGACGATCGGGGACGTGGTGCCGGTCGCGCGGCGTGGAGCGGCACTGGGAATCGTTGCCGCCACGTGGGGTGTGGCGGCGGTTATCGGGCCGCTCCTTGGCGGTCTGATTACGCATTTTATCTCCTGGCGATGGATCTTCGCCGCCAACGTCCCGCTCGCGGCGATCGTTTTGGCGATGGCGCTCGTCGATGTTCCCGCACAGGCACCGCGTCGCCGGCCGCCGCTCGACGTCTTGGGCCTCGCGCTGCTCTGTGCCGGTCTCCTGGGCGTGACGGATGGCTTAATTGCGTCGCGACTGCTGATCGGTCTGCTCGGCGTCGGCATACTCGTTGGATTCGTGTTGTGGGAGAGCGACGCGCGCGCGCCGATCGTGCCGCTCGATCTGCTGCGCTCGCGCCAACTGGCGAAAACCTATGCCCTCGAGATTCTGATCGGAATTTTGGAGGGCTCGCTCTTCTTTATCCCGACCGTACTGGTCGGCGCGTTGGGACTCTCCTATTTTGCCGCCGGCGCCGTCGCCGCATTGGGCGCGCTGACGTTCGTCGCCGTGATTCCATTATCGGCAACCGCGCTCGACCGTAAAGGAAGCCGCGACGTGCTGCTGGTCGGGACGGTGCTCACCGAAGTCGGGCTGGCGATCTTTGCCCTCGGCTTTGGTTCGCTGTGGCTCACGTTGCTGGCAATGATCGTCGCCGGCGCCGGATTCGGTGCGCTGCTCGGTGCGCCGACGCGTTACATCGTCACTAACGAAACGCCGCAGCGCGCCCGTGCGACCGCCGTCGGCTTTTTGAGCCAGGCGCTCATCGTCGGACAGATCCTTGGAAGCTCGCTGGCCGGCTTCTTCTTTGCCGCGCAAACCGACGTCCTTGGATATCGCAATGCGTACCTCGCGTTCTGCGCGGTTGCCTTTGTGGCGCTGGCGCTGGCGTCGACGCTGAAGTCGCAGCGCGACGAGCGCACCCACCCAGTCGAAGAAGCGGCCTAGAGCCCCGCGCGGCGAATCCCCGCTCATGGCGACGCAGGTCGTTCTCCGCAAGCAACCTAAAGCGCTTGCCTCCTGGCCCGTGAAGGCGCCGGCGGCATGACCTTCAAGGCGTTCGACAAGCGACGGCAATCGATCGCGCGGCGGCCGTGGACGCGCCGCGAACGCGCCGTCGTGTGGCGCGGACTCACCGGGCGCTTCGCCCTGGCCATCGAGCCGCTCATCGGCACGGTCTTCATGGCGCTGCTGACGTGGGGCATCATTTATCGCGCGAATCACGTGCCGGACGATGCTACGCTCGGTAAAATCGCGTGGATCTTTGCCGTCGGCGCGGTCGCCTTTGCAGGCTACTTCGTCGCGGTGCTCGTTGCGCCGTTCTCTGCCTATCTTCAGACCTTCTCACCGATTTACGTTCTCGACGGCTACGTTCGCTATCGGGAGCCGGACGAAGATTCGCGCACCGATGCATGCGGCTACGCTGCGGCGCTCTTTCCCGACCGCGCTGCGGCCTGCGAATGGGAGTGGCTGGGGAAGAAACCGCTTCCTAACGTTACAATCCCGGCGCTCGTCGAGTTTTCGCTCTACGCCGGCATCCATAAAATTGACGGCAAACCAACGGGCCTGCTGCCCGATGACGACCTGCCGCCGCTTGCGATCGGCATCGCGACGCGCCACGGCCCCCGCGCCGACTTATAGATGCTCCTCGCGATAACCGCTGCGCGCCTAAGCTAACGCCCGTGGATTTAGGGATTATTTTCGGAGCCACGGGTATGGCCGTGGGCATGCTATCGCTGGTGTACGCGCGCACGCAAGCGCTGCACGCGCGCCGGCAGGCCGACGCCGCGCATCTCGCCACGACCCTTGAAGTGCAGCAAGCCATGGCGGAGCGTATGCGTCAGGCACGGATGAGCCTAACGAGTAATCCTAGAGTCATGGCATCGTACCTGGACGCGAATCCAGAAATGCGTGAACTGTATCCGGATGTTGCGAGCGTCGAGACTACGGTTGTGGTGCGCAACATCATTGATGCCTTCCAGGATATGTATTTTCTCCGCAAGGAGGCGATCGTCGACGATCACTTCTGGAGAAACTGGATGGCCTCGTTCGTTCCAGTTTCGCGAATGCCCGTCGCGCGGGCGGTTTTCGATAATGCCGTTAAGCGCGAGGCTATCGATCCAGAGTTCGCGTCATTTCTGCGGCCCATATTCGAATCCCAGCCGCTGGAGGATCCTAAACTAGAGCGCTCTTAGACGGGCGTGGCTTACGGGACGGTGCACCCGGCCTACTGGTCTGGATGGCTTAGATTGACTCGTTCCGTCGTGATGGCCGGCCAATGGTGCCCATAACCCGACATCAAACAAACCGCCGCGCCGATCGCGAAGATGACGACGAGCGCCACGGCGACGAGACGATAGATGCCTTTTGGAACGCCCTTGCTTTCGGGAACCTTGCTAAAATCGAGATATTCGTCGTCACGAACGATCACGGTCAGGCTCCCTTCGCCGGCGGTGCGAACCCAATAATGTTGAGGCCGGCGAGCAGCGCGAGAACCGCGCCCACGCCCAGCAGCAGCAGCATGATTTTGAAAACGTTGCTCTCGACGCCGCCGTGATTGCGCTCCTGATAGAGCGAATAGAACGAGACCACCGCAACGATGATTCCGGCGATGACGGCTCCCAAACGTTCGGCTAAAACCAGATTCACGTTCGGCTCCTCAGATTAAGTAGAAGATCGAGAACAGCGCGACCCAGATCACGTCGACGAAATGCCAGTAGAGCGTTCCGGCCGTGATCCCGAAGTACTTACCGCGCGTGTAAACGCCCGCGGCCGACTGCAACACCAGGACCGTTAGGTAGCACACGCCGACGAAAACGTGGAAACCGTGCATGCCCGTCAGCGTGAAGAACGAGGCTCCGAAGATCCCGCTCCCCGACCAGGTCACGTGCTCGCCGAAGATCAGGTGGTTGTACTCGTAGGCCTGACCCCCGAGGAAGCCCGCTCCCAGAACGATGGTCGCCAGCAGGAACCACATGTACTTGATGAAGTTACCGCGCTTGAAGTTTTCGAGCGCGTAGTGCATCGTCGCGCCCGAACCGAAGAGCACGACCGAGTTCCACGCGGCAAACGCCACGTCGAGGCGCTGAATTCCCGGCGGCGGCCATCCCTGCCCGCTGTTGCGCAGGTAGAGATAGGCGAAGATGAACGATGCGAACAACACGCAGTCGCTGACGAGGAAGAGCAAAAAGCCTTGCAGCCGCAGCTCACGTACCTCGACGTAGAGCTGATCCACGTCGCCGTGCGCGTCGTGCGGCAGCGTTGCGACGGCCATTAGTGCACTCCCGCCGCTACCGGCGGCGGCGAGTCGGTGAGTTCTTCATCTAACCCCTTATACGGCAAGGGCTGGCTAAAATCGTATGGCAGGCCATAGACCGTCGGGATGTGCTTGAAGTTGTAGTAATGTGGCGGCGACGGAATCTGCCATTCCAGCGTGCGCGCGCCCCACGGATTCGGACCGGAGCGCTTTCCGTTACGCACGCTCCAGATTACGTTTACGAAGAAGATCAGGATGCCGATGGTCATCAAGTACGACGAGAACGACTCGAAGCGGTTCCAGAAAGTGAACTGCGGGTCGTAGGTCGCCACCTCGCGCGGCATGCCGAGCATGCCGAGCCAGTGCATCGGAATGAACGTTGCGTTGAAGCCGATGAAGAACAGCCAGAAGTGGATCTTGCCCAGCGTCTCGTTGAGCAAGCGCCCCGACATCTTCGGGAACCAGTAGTACATGCCGGAGAAGATCGCCATCAAACTTCCGCCGACGAGCACGTAGTGCAGGTGCGCCACTACGAAGTACGTGCCGTGAACGTGGAGATCGAATGGAATCGCCGCTAGAAAGATGCCGGTGATTCCACCCAGCGTAAAGAGCGCCACGAAACCGATGGCAAAGAGCATCGCCGTCGAGTAGTGGATCTTGCCGCCCCAGAGCGTCGCCGTCCACGAGAATATCTTGATGCCCGTCGGGACGCCGATCACGAACGTGATGATCATGAAGGGTAGCTGCAAGAACGGCGCTAGCCCCGACGTGAACATGTGATGCGCCCAAACCATGAAGCCCGCCAACGCGATCGCCATCGACGAGAAGGCGATGAGCTTGTAGCCGAAGACCGGCTTACGTGCGAAGGTCGGCAGCACTTCGGAGATGATGCCGAAGGCTGGCAGAATCATGATGTAGACGGCCGGATGCGAGTAGAACCAGAACATGTGCTGCCACATGACCGGGCTGCCGCCTTTAGTCGGGTCGAAGAACGGCACGCCGAACTGGCGCTCGATAAAGAGCGCGGCGAGTGCGGCTGCCAGCGCCGTCGTCGCGATCATCAGCAGCGGCGCGGTGGCGAACTGTCCCCAGACGAAGAGTGGCATGCGCGTGAAGGTCATGCCCGGCGCGCGCATCTTTAGAATGGTAACGACGAAGTTTATGCCGGTCATCGTCGAGCTGACGCCGACTAAGAAGATCGCCGCCGCCCACATTGACGTGCCGGCAGCTCCCTGCAGCGAAACCGGCGGGTACTCCATCCATCCGGCCGTCGGAGCGCCCATTAGGAACGAGGCAAACAACATCAAGCCGGCAACTGGGAAGATCCAGAAGCTCAACATGTTGAGCCACGGGAAAGCGACGTCGCGTGCCCCGATCTGCACCGGGAAGACGAGATTGCCGAATCCGCCGGTCAGCAACGGAATCACCACCAGCCAAACCATGGCGCTGCCGTGGACGCTGTAGACTTCGTTATACGTTCCGGGGGCGACGAAGCCGCCGTTGGGATTGAGCAGTTGCGTTCGAATCGCCTCGGCTAGCAGCCCCGAGAGCATGAAGAACACGAATCCGGTAATCAGATACTGGATGCCGATAATCTTATGGTCGAGCGAAAAGACGTATCGCTTGACGAAACCCTGCGGCTCCGGATGAATGTGGTCGGCGATGCCGCCCGAGTGTACCGCTGCTACTGCCATGCTTCGTTATATTCCATCATTTTGAAGAGTTGAGAAACGCGACGAGGTCGGAGATGTCTTGTTGTGAGAGTCCGTTCGCGCTCGCATTAGGCATCGTTCCCATGCTGCCGGTATAGCCGGCTTGCAGGATGGCCGCGACGTTCTGCGGCGTGGCCGCTTGGCCATTGACCAAGTTGGGATGCGCCGAATCATGGAACACGTTTGCTAAGCCGGGCCCGACGAGCGTCTGGTCGTACGGCGCGAGCTTGTGACAGGCCGTGCATTTCTGCGCGAAGAGCGCCTTGCCGGCAGTCGCGCTGCCGCCTTGCAGGGCGATCGCGCCGCCGCCGGTCGCCGGCAATGCGTTGCTGGCGTGAGCGTTCTTCTGCTGCTCCATTTTGAACCACTTATTGAAAGCCGCTTTGTCTTCGATCACGAGGATCTGCTTGTTCATGTCGCTATGGAGCACGCCGCAGAACTGCGTGCAGATGATCGGATAGCGGCCCGGCAAGCGCGGGGTGAAGCGAATCGTCGTGACCAAACCCGGCACGGTATCGTTTTTGAGGCGCATCGCCGGCACCCAGAAGCCGTGGATGACGTCGGCGGCGGTGAGATTGAGCGTGACCGGAACGCCCAGCGGCAGGTGCATCTCATTGGTCACCTCGCCGTTGATCTGCGGATACCGGAACGAGAAATAGAACTGATGCCCGATCGCCTCGACAACGACGCCGTTTTCCGGTTCGAGCATTATTTCGTACCAAATCCGCACGCTGACGATCGAAAGCAGCACGACGAAGAGCGTGGGGATGACCGTCCACCAGAACTCGAGCTTGCGGTTATCGTGGATCTGAACGCCGATCGCATCCGGCGGATCGCTCGCTTTGGCGCGGAAAGCGATGGCAAAATAAAGCAGGTAGCCTGCGACGAAAATCCAAAGCGCGCTGCCCGTCGCCGCCATGAAGCGGAAGAGCGTGTCGACCTGCCGCGCGGTGACGATGGCTTCGGGCAAGTAGCGGTCGATCGGGAAAACATACCAGAAGACGATTGAAGCAACCGCCAAAATGAACAAGACCGCCGTTGCCAGCCAGAATCCGAGGTCGAGGCGGACGGGCTGCGCTCTGTTCTCAACCAATGAAATGCTCTCTCCCCACCGTTACTATACGCTCCGAGTACGGGTACTCGCACCGACTAAACGGGCTGTTAAGAGCCTCCGTCGGCGTACCCTGCAAACTCGCGCACCAGCCAATCGACGTTGGTAATCGCCGTGCCGACCACGACGGCGTCGGCCCCGGCCTCAAGTGCGGCACGAACTTGGGGCGGGAGGCGAATGCCGCCCTCGCAGATGCAGAAGGCGGGCAGGCGCGCGATTTCTGCGACGACGTCGAGCGCCGGCAGGGCACGGCCCCTGGTGCCGGGCGTGTAGCCGCAGAGTGTCGTCGCCACCGCATCCGCACCCGCGGCCGCGGCCGACATAGCGTCCGCGACCGTCGCGCAATCGGCGAGCGCGAGGCGGCCTGCGTCGTGAATCACCTCAATCGCCGCGGCAACGGTGCTGCCGTCGGGGCGCGGCCGCCCGGTCGCATCGAACGCCACAATCTCGGCACCAGTCTCGATAACCTGGCGAATCTCGGCCAGCCCCGGCGTGATGTACGGCTCGAAGCCGGCGTACTCGCGCTTGATGAGGCCAACGATGGGAAGGCGCACGCGTGCCCGCACGGCGCGCAGGTCGCCGGCGCCCTCGACGCGGACGCCAACGGCGCCGCCCTCTTGCGCGGATTGTGCCATCGCCGCGATGAAGGCGGGATCGTCGATCGCCGAACCGCGCCAAGCCTGAACCGAGACGATCAAGCCCCCGCGCAGCGCGTCGAGCGTACTCATTCCCGCAACTCTCCAATGTCGAGGTCAAGCTCGCGATAGGCAAGCAGCAGCGCGCCGGCAGCCGGCGAGTACTGCGCCGCGGCGACCCGCGCGCTCGGGATCCACGCGAGAACCGCATCGCGCACGCGTTCGCGAAAGCCGCTATCGTCGAAGACACCGCCGGCCAGTGCGATCTCCGGCGCGAATCCGCGCTTCACCGCGGCGCAGGCCAGCACCGCAAGCCGGTCCGCGCCGGCGTAGGCTCGGTCGCGCAGCAGCGAGGAGCGCATCGCCATGGGAGCGTACGCCGCGACGCGGTCGCGCGAAGGTTCGCCGGCGTAAAAGCCGCGGCCGATTGCGCGCAGCGATTCTTTGTCGAAGAATGCCAGCGCCGCCGCCGTCTCCTCGGCTAGCGATTCATCGCCTTCGTCTTGGGCACTCATCAACGCCGCGAGCGCGTCGGCGGCAATGCGAAACGCGCTTCCCTCGTCGCCGAAGAGAAATCCCCAACCGCCGAGCGTACACTCACGCCCCGACGTGTCGCGCGCGTAGATCACCGAGCCCGTTCCGGCAATAATCACGACGCCGGGCCGGCCGGCCAGTGCCCCGGCGTGGGCGATCGGCGCGTCGTGCATCAGTTTCACGCGCTCTGAGGGGAGCTGCGGGGGAAGGCCGCGCTGCGTCCCGTTATAGCCGCTAATTCCGGCAACGATCGCCGCAAAGCTCGTATCCGACTCGAAGCCGCCGCGGACGATCGCGTCGTCCAGGGCGCCGTGCAGCGCGTCGCGCAGGCGGGACGATTCCGGGCCGGCACCGATCTCGTCCGATGGCCCGGCGGCGCCGCGCGCGACGATGCGACCGCTTTCGTCGGCGATGAGGGCCACGGTTGAGCTCTGACCTCCGTCGATTCCCGCGACCAACAGGCTCACGACGAGCCTCGCACTAGCGCGGCGGCGAAATCGGCGGCGGCGTCCTCGCGTGCGCGGCGGTCGTCCAGCACCGGCATCTCCGCGATGGCCTCGCGATGGTGATAAAGCTCGTGGCCAACGGCCAAGGCAACGAACTCGCCCAACTGGGCCGCTGAAAGCGCGGCGGCATAGCGTACGTTCAGCCGGATCTCGGGAATCGTCGGATCGTACTCCGAGCGCAGCTCGGCGTCGCCCCAATCGCCCAAATCCGCAAAGCGGACGCCGACTCCATACGACCGCGCGAGCTCGAGCGCCGTCATGCCGGTTGGCGCCGTAGGTCAACGCCGTCGGCGATCAGCTGCTCGCGCAAGTCGCCTGTATCAACTTCACCAACCGCCACGTTCTGCGCGCAGGCCAAAGCCGCCGCCGTCCCAGCAGCTTGACCGAGCGTCATCACGGTCGGCGTCAAGCGCGTCGACGCCAGCGCTTCGTGCGTCGTCGAAATGCAGCGCCCCGCGACCAGCAGCTGCTCCACGTTAACCGGCACGAGACAACGGTAGGGGATTTCGTAAGCGGCACCAGGCGGAAGCCGCATCGTCGTCGTCCCGCTGCCGCTAGGATTGTGCATGTCGATCGGATAGGCGCTGCGCGCGACCGCGTCGCCGAATTGCCTTCCCTGCAAAACGTCGTCGCGAGTCAGCGTATAGCGTCCCACGATGCGACGCGATTCGCGGATACCGATCTGCGTTCCGGTCGCTGCCAAACGCGCGTTGTTGAATCCGGGCACGCGATCGCGGAAAAACTCGAACAGCTGCATCACTTGCAGCCGCGCCTCGACTTCGGCCCGGGTGAGATCGTCGGGATCGAGCGGGTCGACGTCGACGACGCGTGTCATGTTGACCGTCACTTCGTCGGGATAGGGCGAAATAAAAAACGAGACGACCTCGCGTGGAATGTCGACGATGCCGTCGGCGCGCGCTTGGCTCCACAGCGCGTGAAGCCCGGCGACGGCGGTCAGCGCTTTGGCGTTGCGGCCCTCGACCGGCAACGAGCTGCGAATCTCGTCGGGATGGGCGCGCACGTAGTCGGCGAGTTTGTCGAGATCGACGTGGCTTAGCCGGAAGATCAGCGTGGCCGGCTGCACCCGTCCGCGTTCGTCGCCCTGCTGCGTCGGAACGCCGGCCGAAGCGGCGACCAACGCGTCGGCCGTTGCGTCGATGACGATCCGGCCGCGATACGAACGCTGACCTCCGATGGTCGCGAAGGTCACGCCGTCGACCCGTTCGCCGTTCATTTTGGTAGAGAGAAAATAGGCGTGCAGCAACAGCTTAACGCCGGCCTCGCGCATCATCTCAAAGAGAAGCGCCTTATGAACTTCGGGATCGAACGGCGTAATGGTCGGAACGTAGTCGGACGAATCATGAAGGTGCCCCGGTGACGCACCGCGGTGCATCAGCCGCTCGACGATCTCTTGTGCGATGCCTCCGACGATCCGATCCTTTCCGGAGTGGAAGGTCATCCAGGGGCCGACCATCGAGGCGGTCGCCGTGCCGCCCAGGAAGCCATAACGTTCGACTAGCAGCGTAGCGGCGCCGTGTCGCGCCGCAGCTATTGCCGCCGCGCATCCTGCGTTGCCGCCGCCGACGACGAGCACGTCATGCATGCGCCGCGATTCGTCACCTCGCGCGGGAGGCCATTTCCGCAGCTTCCTTAATATCGGATCATGCAGGTACAGACTCCGGCCGTCCAACGCAATTGGGCGATGGCCGCACACCTGAGCGCGCTGGTGGGACTGGTGGGCATTCCGTTCGGGCACGTCGTGGGGCCGCTGATCGTCTACCTCGCGCAGGGACACGAATCGGAGTTCGTGGCGAGCCACGCCCGTGCGTCGCTCAACTATCAGTTGACGCTGACGATCATCTTCATCGTCGCCGCCATCGCCGGCGTCGCGGCGACGTTTGGTTTTATCATTCCGATGCACTGGGAATCCGATTCGACCATCGGATTCAGCATTGCCACGCTCTGGATCGCCTTCGCAGCCGGCTGCTTAGGCGTCGTGCTCGCGACGCTGATCTTCATTATTATGGGGACGATCGCCGCGTCCGAAGGACGTCCGTACACCTACCCGTTCGCCATTCGCTTCTTGCGTTAGCAGAAGCCAGGGAGGTTTAATGCTGCTTCAACGAGTCAAGCCGCTCGCACGGATTCTCGCCGAAGGGAGCAACGAAGAACACGGGCTCAGGCGTTCGCTTGGGCCATGGGCGCTCACCGCCATGGGCATCGGCGCCATCATCGGTACGGGCATCTTCGTTCTCACGGGCGTCGCATCGGCGACTCGTGCAGGACCGGCCTTGACGTTCTCGTTCGTCGTCGCCGGCTTCGTCAGCGCGCTCGCAGCACTCTGTTACGCGGAAGTTTCAAGTAAGATCCCGATCTCGGGAAGCGCCTACACCTATACCTATGCGACGCTCGGTGAGTTCTTGGCTTGGATCATCGGGTGGGACTTAGTTCTCGAATACGCGCTCGGCGCGGCGACGGTCAGCATCGGTTGGTCCGGCTACTTCAATAACATCCTGCACCAGACGGGAATCAGCTGGCTTAACATCCCGCCCGAGTGGGCGAACGGTCCGCACTGGGGTCTGGCCGGTCAAGCCGGAGTCTCGGGTTATGCGAACCTTCCGGCGGCGGGCATCATCTTGGTGATCACGGCGCTGCTCGCACGCGGCACGCGCGAGTCGGGTTCGGTAAACGCCGTCATTGTCGCGATCAAGCTCTTGATCGTCCTTTTCTTTATCGCAATTGGCGTGGGCCATATCAACGGAGCGAACTACAGCCTTCCGGCGGGCGGTGCGGCCGGTCTCGGCGGTTACTTCCCGTTCGGCTGGACCGGAATGCTCGGCGGCGCCGCGTTTATCTTCTTTGCCTACATCGGTTTCGACGCCGTATCGACAACGGCCGAAGAAGCCCGCAATCCCGGCAAAGATCTTCCGTTCGGCATCATCATGAGCTTGGTGATCTGCACGGTTCTCTACATCATCGTGGTGGCGATCCTCAACGGAATGGTTCCATTCTTCAAACTCAACGTCGCGTACCCGGTCGCCTTTGCGATGAATTACGTCGGATTGGGCTGGGCCGGCGTGATTATTTCGATTGGGGCGATTGCCGGCCTCACGACCGTCTTGCTCGTGATGATGTTCGGCCAGAGCCGAGTCTTCTACGCGATGTCTCGCGACGGCCTGATTCCGCCGTCGTTCACCCGCATCCATCCGACTTGGCGCACGCCGATCTTTTCGACGGTTTTCTTCGGGATCTGCATCGCGGTCATCGCTGCGCTGACGCCGATCAACATCGTCGGATCGCTGACCAACATGGGGACGCTCGTTGCGTTTATCCTGGTGTCGATTGCGGTGCCGATCTTACGCACGCGGCACCCGGAGCTGCAGGGACAGTTCAAGCTACCGTTAGGACCGTACATTATTCCAATCCTCTCCGCAGTAACGGCTCTCGGCTTGATCTATTATCTGAAGGTCGGCAATCCGGTTGCGTGGGGCTTCTTCCCGATCGTGTGGCTGTGGTTCCTCATCTGGATGGCCATTGGTTTGATCTTCTACTTCGGGTACGGCCGGCATAAGAGCACCGTCGCACTAGCCGAAGCAGACCGGCTTGCGGTACGACAACCGCCGGTAAACTAATTAGGCGGTGCGTGGTACGACGAGCAAGGTAACGCGCTCGCCGGCCGCGCAACCGTCGGTCTCTTCTGTGGTAAGCGCGACGGCTTGATCGGCGCTCGAGAAGCCTTCGAACGCTGCGATGCGCGCGCCGCGCAGTAAGTAAAGCGCGGGCAGTGCGCGTCCGACGTCCCCGAAGCGCGTCGCGGCCTCGACGCAGTCGCGGACGCTCGATTCCAGCTCGCCCACCGTTGTCTGGGTAATCGTGGCATCGCGTAATGCAAGCCGCACGACGCCGCGTTCGTCAACGATCCTCAGGTCGCGCAGCTCACGCGTGCGGCCAAAGGCGCCCGAGACGTTTCGGCGTCGCTCGTACGCAGTCAGTGACGGCGTCGCTGCACGTTCTTCGAGAACGTCGGGCTCACAGTTCAGGGAAGATGCGGCCGCAGACCGTCGTTCGGAAGCATCGCAGGCCGTATCTGCTGCCGACTCGACCAACGCGGTGGCGCCCGAGGCCGTGGCGGTGACGCGATTGCGCTGCGTATCGATCTCGACGGCAACCTCCACGCGATCCGGTGCGGCCCCCGCGGCGACGACGCGATCGGCCGCCTCGCGCCGGATCCCGGCGATCTCTTGCGGTGTAGGTGCGAGAATCGTTCGCTCCACGACGTCGCGTACCAGCGCCAGCGCCACGCCGATCGGCGCGATCACTTCGGCGTCGCGAGCGATGCGGTGCGGCAGCGACATCGTCTCGGCAAGATGGGGAATCAGCGCACCGGCGCCGCCGCCACCGCCGACGACGACCGCTCGCTGCGGATCGAGGCCGTAATCTGCGATCAGCGCTTCGATGGTCTCGCGCAGTTTTGCCGAAGCAATTTCCAGCACGCGGTGCGCCAGCGCCGTGGCGTCGTCGCCCAGATCCCGCGCCAACAGCTCAAACGCACGCATCGCCGCGTCCGAGTCTCCGCGCGCAAAGGCACCCGCAGGAATCAATGCCAGCGCGTTGGCGGCGCAGGTTGTCGTCGGCGCTATGCGCTTGCCATCCCGAGTTACCAGCACGGCGTAGTCGGCCCGATCGCGCGGCGTCGGCGCTATCCGTTCGACGCGGGCGGCGTCGAGCACGCTGGATGTAACGAACGACGCGTAGGCGCATCCGGCGATATGAGCGCTGCGCGGGCCGACGTCGACGATGCTATTCCCGTCAACGCGCAGCATGCTGCCGCCGCCGATGCCCAGCGTTCGAACGTCGAGCGTACGCAGCATCGTGCGGTAGCCGCCGATACGTGCCGGATGCATCTGCGGACGGCCGTCGCGAATCGCCGAGCAGTCCGAGCTCGTGCCGCCAACTTCGATGAAGATGCCTTCGCCGAGCCGTTCGTAGAGCAGCGCACCGGCGACGCCGGCGGCGGGTCCGGAGAGCAGCGTCAAAATCGGGCGGCGCTCGATCTCGCGCACGTCCATCACGCCGCCGTCACTGCGCATCACCATCAGCGGCGCGGGAATTGCGGCTCGCTCGACGGCCGCCGCAGTCATGCGTGCGGTGCGTACCATCTTTGGTAGGATCGCCGCGTTAAGCGCGGCCGTCCGCGTCCGCGCGCGCAGGCCGTACGCCGTGCTGACATCGTGACCGCTGGTGGCATCGACCTGCAGCGAGCGCGCGTAATCGACGACCAACGACTCGCGTTCCGGGCGGTCGACGCCAAAGCTGCGGCTTGCAGCAATGGCTTCGGCCTTTTCGGCGACAAGCCGGTCGACACAGGCGCGCATTGCGACATCGTCGCGGGCCGATACAAAAGTAAAGACCGGTTCGAATCGAGCTCCCGAGCCGAGCGGCAGCGGCGCAAAGCGCATCGCCCGCCGCGAAAGCCACGGTGGGCCATCCGTCAGTCCGATGACGCCGACGCGAGCCAAATCTCCCTCGAGCAGTGCGTTGGTGGCCTGCGTCGTCGAATGGGCGATAAACGCAATCTCTGCCGAGTCGACGCCGGATTCGTGCAGTAAACGCTCGATCGCGGCGACGATTCCCGCGGCAACGCCTTCAGCTGCCTCATGCGTCGTCGGAACTTTGACGACGGCGACGAGCCGGCGCGTTGCGGCGTCAATTGCAACGACGTCGGTGAACGTTCCGCCCACGTCGATGCCGACGCGAAGCTTGCGCTCGGGCGCCATCGTCACCAGTCGGCGGTCAGCACGTACGTGCTCATCGCCAGATCCACTCTGCCGTCGCGTGCGAACCGATCGAATACCGCCGCCAAATCGCGCTGCAGGGCCTCGCCGGCATCGCCCGACGTTGGCAAGTACGACGAAGAAGCGGCTCGCCCGAGTAAACCTTCGCAATCGAGGGGCTGGCGCAAGGGCACGACGTGCCGCGCGGCGCGCGCGCCGGGAAACGTGGCAAAGACGGCCAACCCTTTTTCGCGCAATCCTTCGGTGTCGTCGGTCGCATAGGAACGCACAACGTCCCCGTACGCTTTGGTGAACGGATCGGATTCGTCGCGTTCGTACTGCAGCAGCGCCGCACGCCGGCGAGCGATGCGGCGAAACTCGTGCATTGCGACGTCGTTGGCAAACCAATGGAAGGCCTGACACGCGGTGACGATATCGACGCTGCCATCGGCTAATCCGGTGCTCTCGGCGCTCCCGTCCACCCAGCGCACGCGTTCGTGCGGCTTGGCCGCCTCTCGCATGCGCGCGTTGGGCTCGACCGCGATCACTTGCGCGCAACGGTCGGCTAGGAGCCGCGCCGAGATTCCCGTGCCCGCGCCGACGTCGGCGACGACGAGCGCGTGCGTATCGCCGAGCCCGGCGAGTGCCGCATCGATGGCTCCGGGTGGATAAGACGGACGGAAAACGGCGTACGCGCCGGCGCGCGAGCCGAATCTACCGGTCGGGTTCACGCTCTTGCGCCTCCACGATATACGGTGCGGCGAGACTTACTTCGACGGGTTTGCCCGAAACCAAGAGCTCCAGCGCGTGCGGCTTGCCGTCGTAGGGCATTTGCTGCGTTCTAAACGTTCCGTACTGCCACCAATCGAGTCCGTCGATCTTCTCCACGATTTCGCCCGAGCGTAGCCCCGCCGCGTAGGCCGGACCGCCCGCCCGAACGTAGGCGCGCATGTTGCCGTCGGGCGTTTTGAAGAGCGCATAAAAGTACGTAGGCTTATCACCCGGTGCGGCGGCCACACCGCGATCGAAGAGCGCACGGCTGCGCACCGGTTCGTTGCGCGCCCAAAGCTGCAAGCGCGCTGCACCTTGGAGGGCGAGTTCGCGTGCCGTTGCGGGCTGCGGCGGCGGCGAGACGACTTGGTGATCGTGCCACTCGCCGACGATCCATCCGCCGCAATCCTGCAGGCGAAGACCGATGTCGAGATCGTCACCCTCGGTAAGCGCAAACGTGGATGTCGTGACGAGTACGTAGGCGGCGTACGTCTTATTCGAACAGTCGCTCGCGTTGGGGTCGTCGCGGAGGCGCAGCGTCTGCACCAGCGACCCGGATAGCGCTTGCGCGACCGCGTCGGCGGCGACCCGTCCCAACGGCGTACCGTCGTCGTCGACGGCTACGCGATTGCGCGCCCCGGCCGGCGCATAGAGGCCCGGCCAAAGCTCGCCGGCGCGCGCGATGGCGCCGAGCGAGGCAAAAATACGTTCCCCAAAGAGCGCCGGCGCTGCCAGCACAACGGCTAGCGCTGCGACGATCGCCACGCCAACCTGGAATGGCAGCGTGCGCTTGGTGATCGTATCGATCGGAACGCCGGTGAAGTTGGCGATCCACACGTTGGCCGTGTTGGTGGGGTCGCAGACGTTCTGCACTTGCACCACGGCCATAATCGCCGCCACCAGCACGACCGGGGGAAGCACGTGCGCCGCCAGCATGGCCGTAAAGATCGCAATGCCGACGCCGAAGGGATTGAGCGGACCGCGATAGAGCACCAGCGGACTCGCCACGCCGAAGAGCAGCACGTAGGCGACCGGATTGCGCAGCCAGGCGCCGCCGACAATGGGCTGCAGCGCCGCGGCAAACTGGGGCTGCTGCGTCGCTACCAGCAGCATCCCGATGCCCATAAAGAGCACGACCGCGGCGGCAACGTCTTCGACACCGCGAATGGCCGACGAAACGAGCCGCTGTACGGCGAGGCTCGGCCGCGTCGTCAGCACGCCGTAGAGCGCCGAGATCAAGAATGCCGGCGCGGCCTCGATCTTCAGCACGTAATACAGCACCAGCGGCACGAGCGGCGTGATCAGGGCGATCGCCGGGACTCCGCGCCGCGCTTCGGGTTTGGCGCGAACCGCCCAGGTCGCGTAGCCGCGCTCGCGCCGGAACGCAACGATCGCGTAGGCGATCAGTGCGACTGCATCGATCGCGGCCAGCACGACCGCGTAGTGGATGAGCTGCGCCCGCGCGATTCCGAAGTAGGTCGTGTAAAAGGTCCAGTTGGCGATGTTGAAGATAAACCCGAGCGCAAAGCTCATCAAAAAGAGCGTGGCTGCCACCGTTCGCGGGATCCCGGCCGTCATCATGATCGGCAGAACGATCGATCCAACCATGATGATTCCGCCGAGCCCGGAAAGCGAGGTAAAGAGCACGGCGACGATCGCCGAGAAACCCAGAGCGAGAGCGAAGGGCTTCTCGCCGCCGTACTCGGCCGCAAGATCCACGATTGCCCGCGCGATTCCCGTCTCGATCGTCACGCGCCCGAGCAGTGCGCCGAAGATGACCGCCACGTAGAACGGCGCGAGCTTGATCGCGCCACTACTGACGATCTCGCCGAGCTTCGAAACCGGAACGCCGGCGACGAGCGCCATCAAAATCGCCATCGCCGGCACCGCCACTAACGCCGGCACCCAGCGCAGATACATCAGCACCGCAAAGACGGCGAAGACGAGCAGCACGAGTGCGGCGCTCAGGAGTGGATTACCTCATCGAAAGGCGGCAGTTTACCGGTGCGGCCATATGCTTCGGTGACGCGATAAAAGGCGTCGGCGTAGCGGATGGCGTTCTGCGCGGCCAGATGGTAATGCTCGAGATTGCTCGCCAAGTGGCCGTCGCGACTCTCGTAGCGCCAAGCGCGAGCGTAGAGCGGAGCGATATCTTCGTAGGCATCCCGAAGCTCCCACATCCAGTACTTGCACCAGTAGAGATCGCGGACCGTGCGGTCGCGGTCGGTCGCCGCGTGCGCCAGCGCGTCGGCATACATCGCCCGAATCTCGCCCGGCATCTGCAGCTTGCGGCCCAGCGCGTCGTAGCGGCGCCCCGCCAAGAACATCACGAATGCGGCGTTGGCGTGCAGCGGCGGCGTCGCAAAATACCGATCCTGCTGCACCGTCTCCGCTGCACGACGAACCTCCGAAAGGTCCACGCTCGAGGCCAACGACTCGGCTGAGGGATCGAAAGGGTCGGCCCAAAAGAGCGCGTCGGTTTGACCGTACCCGCCTTGCGACGGCTCTAGCGCGTGCAACATCTCGCCAAGTTGTGCGACGTCGGCGCTGTAGCTCGCATCCTGCACGCCGAAGAACGCGCTGGGAAAACTGGAAGCAAATGTCGTGTCGTCGACGGCGCCCAATTGCCAGGCAGCGGCTGCAGCATAGATTACCGGGTACCATGTGGCTTCGTAGAGCGTCTCGCCATCATCGTGCCAGACCGTCTGGAAGAGCCCGAGCACGGCCGCACTCTTTCCTTGATCGATGAAGCGCGCTTCGTTGCGCAACGCGCGCTCGACGTTTGGATAGATCTCGTTCCAGTTGCTCGCACCCGGTGCGACCATTTGTTCGAGGCCGCCATTCGCGATCGTCTTGATGTACCGTTCGAAAGTTGCTTCGTCACCGTAATGCCAATTGACGATGACCGCGGTGCTCGGGATGAGCTTCATGATGGCGGGATCGTTCTCGATCCCGTCGTCCCACAGCATCACGCGCGCGCCCGAAGGCGCGATGAGTCGGTTCATCGCCACGATGTGGTCGGCGTATGCCTGGGATCGGCCGCGCTGCGCCACGTATTGCTGCGTCTGTCCCAAGCCCAGCGTCGCCGTTTCGTCCGATCCAATATGGAAGAACGGTGGACGGCCCACAGCGGCGAGTTCCTGTTCGATAATGCGGGACAAGTACTCGGATGAGAGCGACACGTTCGGCGCGAGCAGGAAGCCGTGCGGAAGTTCGGCCGCGGGGGCGTAGCGCTCGAGCTTGAGGGTGTTGTGCATGTGAGCGAAGGTCTGCTGCTCCGGAATAAGCGAGACGTGAAAGCGTTTTGCGTAAGCCGTCAAATCGCGCAGCTGCGCCGGCGTGATACCATCGAGCGGCGCGGGCAGCGGATCCGTCGGGCTAACGAAGACGTGCTCCATATATGGCGAGTAGCCGTTCATTTTGAAGGCGGCGATCGTGCGGATCCGCTCCCCGAAGTATTGCATCGTAGGCAGGGGGCCACGCGAGACATCGTCGGAGAGTACGCGCCAGCGAAGCGCCGGACGATCTTCGATGCTAACGCACGGCATCGTCCATGCGCCGCCCTCGCGCTGCGGCAGTTGCGCCAACGTCATCGCACCGTAGAAGGCGCCGGCTGCATCGCTGCTCTCGATCGTCGCCCTTCCGCCGTTAACGGTCAGGCGATAGGCTTGCGGACTCAACGATGCGTCGCGCCGCACGACGATCGCCGCGTTGGTTTGTGCTACTCGCAGGCGCCCGATACCCAGCGCGCTCCAGCGTTCGTCGATCTCCTCGCGCGCCGCCGGATCGAAGCCCGAGGATATTGTGTTTGGAATCGGCGCGCTCGGCAGCGCGCAGGTTTGGCTCGAAACGCGGGCGGGCTGCGGTATCAGATGGAGCGCGGCCGCAGCAACGACGACGACGAGCGGCAATGGTGACTACAACGTCTGAGCCGGCGCCGCTGCGGCACGCATCGCCGCCTCGCGCCGGTCGAGCGTCTGCGTCACTTCGTCGAGCAGCCCGTTCAGCGACGCCGGATCGATCGAACGCACCCGATCGGCGATTTCGACCGTTGCGGCATCTTGAACTGCAACCTCGCCGCCGTCGGCCGATCTGTCCGCCGTCAGGACGCCGTGCGCTGCGAACGACTTGGGATCGGCAAAGCCGACTCGTAAGAGCAACTCGTCGATGCGCGATTGCACGTCGGCCGGAAACTCGCCATTCCCGCCCGCGACATTGACTAATGCTTCCCCTAGATAGGACCGAACGAATTCATCGGCGAGGCGCCGGTTGTTTTCACCGTCGTATCCGGGAAACGCCGCTATGCGCACGCGCAGCACGTCCAAGGAATCCATGGCTTGCTGCTTACGACGCCTGCGCGGCAAGGGCCTCGGCGGTGCTCTGGGAAGATAGTTGCGGTGAGCCTCGAGACCGGCGTGCGCGTCGACCCAATATCGCAGTCTAATGGCGGAGCGGCGCTGAGCTATCTATCGCGTGCGCCGATCTGCAACGTGTTCTTATCGCATCTCATCCTGCATGGATCGCTCTCGGCGACGCGCCGCAACGTCGTCGTCGCCCGCGACGGCGACGCAGTCCTGGGCGTCGCGTACTTCGGCCGCCAAATCACGCTTGCGGCCGAACCTCGAGCACTGGAGCCGTTTTCGCAATACGCGCAGCGCCGGCGCGGCGAACGGATGATCGTCGGTCCGCGCGAAACCGTCGCAGCCTATTGGGACCTCGTTCGTGAGTGGCACGAGCCGCCGCGGCTCGTACGCGAGCGCCAGCTCGTGATGGTGGTCGACCGTGACCGCCTGGTGAGGCAGAAGGACGGTGTCGTCGTGCGCAACGCGCGCGCCGGCGACCTGCGCGACGTGGCCGGCGCCTCGGCGGAAATGATCCGTCACGAACTGGGTTACGATCCACGCGCGTCGTCACCGGATTTTTCGGCGGGCGTGCGGCAAATGATCGAGCGAAACCTGTGGTGGATCGGCACGGAGAACGGCGAGCCGTGCTTCTTCTGCAACATCGGCCCGTGGTCCGAGCACACACTTCAGCTGCAAGGGATCTGGACGCCGCCGGCGATGCGCGGCCGCGGCTTAGCGACCGTTTCTCTGGCCTCTATCTGCGATCGCCTGCTGGAAATCTCGCCGACGCTCTCCCTTTATGTCAACGATTTCAACGCGGCCGCCATTGCCCTCTACCGGCGTATCGGCTTCGAGCACGTCGCCGATTTCCAGACCCTGCTCTTTTAATGAAGGCTGGTAAACGCGGACGACGCCGGCGGCCCTAGGCACCAGTAACCGCCGGCATCGGAGCCGCTGTCCTCAATGATTCCCGAGCAGTACTTGACAGCTGAAGTAGATCGAGCGGAACGGTAGACCGAACTGCTCGGGCGAGGAGTTGGCGAGATTGTCGTAGGTATCGTGAGGAAACGCGTAGTCGCCGACAACGTCGGTCGCCACGTGATACGCCGCCGTTCGCCTCCCGATTCGCACGATCGAGGTTCGCCCGCCTTAGATCGCTCGCGTCAGGACGAACGTCACCGCCGCACCTTGCAGTACGTAGGCGTTAGGCGTAATCATCGGCTCGCCGGGTAGCGTTCCATAGGGAACGCCCCCGCCGACAATGGTAAACGGAT
>Ga0265338_10000605_pt1 | contig 62898 bp, 41 predicted proteins | sample 42126metaG_FD_193579 | JGI IMG/M metagenome (GOLD analysis project Ga0265338, IMG submission 193579) | Rhizosphere microbial communities from Carex aquatilis grown in University of Washington, Seatle, WA, United States - 4-21-26 metaG | ecosystem: Host-associated > Plants > Roots > Rhizosphere... | reverse complement strand
GTCCCCGTCACCAGCAAGGCACTCAAACTCCCCAACCCTCCTGTGTCATTGGCCAATACCCCCAACGCCGGCACATTCAGGGTCGTCCCAGGTACCCCCACATATATATCGTTGTTCGCCAGGGGTGGATCCTCAACCGTAATCGTAACTGTTGCCACACTTGATGTGCTCTGGCCATCCGTGGCCCGATACGTAAAACTGTCCGTTCCAAAAAAATTATTTGCTGGTGTATAGGTGAAGCCACCGTTGTTGGTCAGCGTCAAGCTTCCATTGCTCGGTCCGGTTGCCAAAAAGGCTGTTAGAGGACCGTTGCCGCCGTTGTCATTGGCCAGAATTCCGGGTGCTCCAACATTTAAAATGGAATTCTCCAGGATGGTGTAGCTGTTGTTGCTGACAGTTATCAAGTTATTGCTTACCACGATGGAAACAACAGTCACGCTGGATGTGGTTTGACCGTCCGTGGCCCGATATGTAAACACATCCGTTCCGGCAAAACTATTTGACGACGTATAAGCGAAGCCGCCGTTATTGGTCAGTGTCAGAGTTCCATGCGCAGGATTGCTTGCCAAAAGTGCTGTCAAAGCGGTGCCCGTTCCACCTGAGTCGTTAGCCAATAATCCCGGAGATCCAACGTGAAGTGGTATCCCGGCCGTTGCGTTGTAGCTGTCAGGATTAGCCACGGTTGCCTGTGTATTTACGATATAATTGTCCACCGTCATCGTATAGGCTGTTGAACCTTGCGTCCACATGTTGAGACCAACACCTCCGCTGCTGTAAGCCGGATTTCCGCCATAGGAACCATCATCCGCCAAATTTACATACTGAGCACCATCGAAATTAACCAAAATGTTGCTACCCTGGAAGGTCATCTTCAACGTATGCAAGTTCGTCAGGACGCCGGGGAGCGTGACTGGCGGGCCCATGTTGTAATAGGTGTTCCAGTTAACATATTTGATCAACTGTAAAACCGCCGTGCCATTTCCTGGTCCACCCGGAGATCCTTCAGGATAAACCCACGCCTCGTAGGCTGCTCCGGTGGCCGGGTTTAATCTTCCGCCAATTCCCCCTCCCCAACCATTCGTGTCAGAAAACTGAATCTGCGCCTGCACAGAAAAGTCAGTCCAATTGGTGGCATATAGATAAACATTCCCATAAGTGTTGGCTGCGCTGGACCCAAGCATCGTGCCATTCGTCCGGTTCCAGACGCCGGACTGTAATATCCATGGGAAAATCGAATTGGAAACCGATGACGGCGCGAAATTATCATAGAATAATTCCCCCGTCGGCGTGACCATGATGATTACCGTTGCGACGCTGGAGGTGGTTGCCCCATCGGTGGATTGATAGGTGAAACTGTCCATTCCTGTAAAACTATTGGTCGGCTGGTAACCAAAGCCGCCATTATTGGTAAAACTTAGGTTGCCATGAGCCGGCCCGCTGACCAAAAGCCCTGTCAGGCTCGATCCCGAACCCGCCGTATCATTCGCTAACACTCCCGGGGCCGGCACGGTTAAACCTGAACCACCCAGTTCAACATAAAAATCATTCTGGGCTGCCGTAACCAGATTGTAAGCGACCTGGACATTGGTTACCGAAGTTCCAACCAGCACCTTGACGACCTGGCCATTAACCCGATAATTGTTGGCGGAAGTGGTGACTCCGTTGGTGGAGACTTGAAGATTCGAAAAGGCTGGACCGGGAAGCAGAAATTCAACCGCGGCGTTTGTGCTGGAGGCACCTTTGACGGAAAGGCTTGCCACTGATTGAGCCCCGTTGGTGGTGAAACTCGCTGTCATTTGCTCATTCGATCGTTGTAACCACCAGGAATAAATTCCCGCCGAATTTGTGGACCATATCCTGGGTTTGCTCAAACTGTAGGTGACATAACCCGTGGGCAACGTGCCATCCGGCCCCGTACCATCCGAGGAACTGTGGCAGTAAAGGTTGACCAGCGCCCCCATGTTATAATAGAAATCAACCAACGCCTGAATGCTTCCGGCAGTGTGGCCATTTTCCATGGCTTGCGCGACTTGCGTCCCCACAAACCAGTCGCTCACCGGTACGCTCAGAAAGGAATAATATTTGTCAGGCGTCTTCGTCGAGGACTCCCAATGCGGGAATGGTGTGAGTTTGTCGTCACCGGTCACCTTGATCCCCAGCTGTTCCTCGAGCTGATAGGACCCCTCGCGGGTCGCGTTAAAATAAGGCGCCACCCACATGCGCGGCCCGCCGTTGGTCAGATGCCATCCGGCGATGTCATTGAATGAATTTGAAATTGAGGTGAAAGCGTATGCCGCGCCGTTCGCAAAACCGCCGGTGGGGAAATTCGGGGCATCCAAAATTTCGTCCGGAGACCAATGCCAGTAATCATAATCCGTCCCGTTGACATTCAAAGGCGGCGCCAAAGGCAGGCCGGAAGTATAGGGAGAAAAGGCGGTCAACCACCCGTTGCTGATCAAAGTGGGAAGAACCGGTTCGATTGGCACCAGCGGCGGACTATAGACAGGATTGATGTTCGTCAAACCTCCATTGTGGGGATATATGCTTGCGCCGTTGTTCGTCATGGCCCGTTGCAAGCTGGCAATGGTGTTGCTGAAAGCCGGGTTCGGCATGTCCAGCCGGAGAGTACCGGTGCAAAAGAAGTAATCGCCGTACGCGCCGTTGGCCTGTTCAAACTGAGCCGAAGTCTCGATGGAACTGATTCTGGCCGGCTCAGCCTCCATGTCGTGACGGAAAATCACTGCCGCGTCATAGGGATATGGCCAGGGACTGATCTTGGCGACGGGCCGTCGTGTGGATTGAAACGCCCACTGGATGGCGTTCCTGAATATGCCATAGGCATACATGCCCGGAGCCCAGCCGCCATGGCCGATCAAAGGCTGCATTGCGGCATCGTAGATGAAATAACCCTTGCCAAATTGTTTCACCAACAAGTACGGCAGGCTTCCATCTCCTTGGGCGATCACCGTCGCACCATTTGCTTGAACCTGCCAGATTAAATGGGGGAGTCCGGGGGTTTGTGCGCCGGGAGTCTCACCATTCAAATGATCTGCCACCGGCCATGATATTTCCTCAGATGACGAGGGCATTTGCCAGGTAAGTGTTCCGGCTGGAATCTGATTTACAATCTGATGCTGGGAAACGACTGAAAACGTGCTGTCGGCAAACCAATTGGTTAGCGCCGGGATGACCATGCTCACGCCCATGGCATTGGTCATCGCAAAATTTCCACGGGTGGTTCCGTTCGTGTTGCGGGTGAACGAGGATGAACCGACAAACAAGAAACCGCCGCCGGCGACATAATTGGTAAACTGCGCTATTTCACCATCACTGATTGCTTCCGAGGCGAGACTGATGACAATGGGATATTTTGGTGAGCCGTCGGCATTGGTCAAAGCCCCGGCAAGGATGTTTGAGTCGCCTACGACCGTGAAGGAAGTGCCATCGGAACGCAACGACTCCTTCACCGAATCAGGCATCACGAAGTAATGCCATTGCGTGGTCCACCACTGATTGCTGGTCGTGCCGGGTCCGCTGGGGGTCGAGCCGGCAGCCGGCATGGATTCCAAAGCCCGGGTAAATTCTGAATCATGAATCGCCACCATCGGCTGCGGTCCCTGCCCGCTAACGGTGCACTCCCATCCGAGCACACAAAAAAGAACAATGGCCAGAATTTTCATCTGAAGAACACTTTTTACTCCAACAGGACGCTTGCGATATTGAGATAAAGTTTTTATATCGTACCTTTTCCGAATCAATTTAATTTTGCCGCACGTACGCGGGCATATTCCGTCTAGCTTGGAAGACAACTCAGGTTGTTTCGCTTCATATTCTCGTATTTTGTGCCACCCGTTTGAAACCCATCAGGAATAAGGCCGTTTTTATCCAGCTCCCTGAGACTTTTACAGTAGCCTAATGGACAGGTTAGGTCAACTTTTTGCTGAATATCCGGGTAATTTGCTGGAGTTTCCGGCACATTTTTGCCGCAGATTCAAGGGATCGGATCCCTTTATTCTAACCAGCCAGTATTTACTCAAGTGGCTCTTTATAAACACTTTAATCCATGCAACATCGAATGCAGAAGACCAGCATTGCAACAAACACGAATAGACCAACTCTCGGGCGAGGCTTCGCTGTCCACTGGCTAGAGCCAGCCTCGCGTTGGTAATTAGACGGATACGGGTTCCTTGCCGCCGAATTTTTCTATTTAACCGCCATAACGAAATTTTCTCCAGACAACCTGCCATATATCCCGAGCCTTGCCCTCGAGGTGTTTGACAGGCCTTTAGTTGAGCCCATAACTCCGGTTCAATTTGTGGTTTAACCACGGTTCGTCTCCAAGATTCAATATAGACTTCGGCAGCCACTGTACCCCTGGTTGGCACAGGTCCAATGGCATGGATTGATTCAATTGACCAGTCCCGCCGATGGTTATCAACTGGAGCCGGCCTAAACTCCTTGTAAATGGAATGAGATTTGGGGATCAGCTTCTTAATCGCATCCAAGTGCGACAGCCAACCTGGTCCACAATGCTGTGAATGAATGGCTTGTTGCAATTTCCAGCCCAACTCGGTACGCGCCTTTTCGTCTCGCGCCAATCCTACAGCGACCTGTATGTACGCATTTATGTCTTCAGGCTGATCCAAACCATCAATTCCAAAGGAATCACTTGAGACCGGTGGGATACAAGCGCGTGGCGCCCGCACACACGCCAAGCCTGCTTCACCTGCTTCCAGCAACGCGGTCAAGGACCCCGCCGGAAATCCTTCCAGATAGAGATCAGCCGCGTTGCAAAACACTGTCGAATCCGGTTGTGGCCCCAATGCCAGGAGGCGTCCTCCTGTTTTCTGCCGCGCTGCCCGCCAGACGCCTTCATCGCGCGGGCCGACAGCTATCAAGAATGCATTCGGAACATCCCGAAGAATTGCCAGGGCTGTTTCCACGAAATCGAGTCCCCGCATTGGTTTGTATTTATGCCCTGAACCGACCGTTAAAAGTAGAGTTGCGTCTTCCGGAATTCCCAGTTCCTTCCGGAACGCACGTTTTTGATGAAGATCGCATGGAATCTCGTCATGTTTTTTCACCAACGGCAGAGGCAGGATCGCCGTCCGATTCACACCGCGCGCCTGTTTTGTCCACAGTTGCCCCGAAGTTCTTATGTCCAAAACCAAATCTGCCACCGAACATCCCAGCCAAAAAGCATGATCGGCGTGGTTGACCAACAACACCGGCGGGCCTCCCGCAATGCCAAAGGCAGTCATAGCAATCACATCTTCAGGATGGATGTGTAATATGACCGCATCCGAATTCTTCCAGGCGTAAGCCCGCAATTCCGTTGCCCGCTCCAAAAGCGGTTTCATGACATCCAACACGATGCATTCGCCACCAGTTTTCACCGCGGCGGCGGAAATGTTCTCAGCTGACCCGCCTCTTTGGTCAATCAGGATCACGTCATGAGTTGTTTTCTCGTCGTATTGAATCCAACGCCGGCACAAATTCGTATGGCCCAAAGTTCCATAGGCCTCGGTAAAAACATGCAGCCACCGCGGCCGCGAGCTCGCAATTCGCGATCGTAACGGAGTGGCCAGTGATCGAGCCGCACGCAACAATTCCGCCTCCAGCTCCCACGAGCTTAATGCTCCAAACCAGCCCTTGCGCGAAGCAAACCAGCTTGCCACTGCGGCCCATTGAAGCACCTCTTCAAATCGGCCGGCGTTTCCGCAAACCTTGGCCGTCTGAACGAAGGCTTCAAACAATAGCCGATTCCAAGCCGCGATTTGATCCGGCTTTGCTGCTTTGGACCCGGTCTGCTGATCAGAAGTTTGATTCATGACTGTTGTCCGCCGATCCTGGAACGCTCAGGCACATCGTCCCCCTGCGACGCAACGGCCCCGGAGCGCATTATTTCGCGGTACAACTCACTGGCATCTTGGACGCGCTTGACTGGCGCCCGGTCTCTCCCGGTTGCGAGATTGATTGCCCGGACTATGTTCCAACGCACCATCGGCCAGCACCAGTAGGTAATGTTCGTACAGGTGGTTCTCACTGGCAGTTTCGCCTTCCATTTTCGGCGCATGGCCAGATAGCCTTTCCAAAACTGCCAGGGCAACATTTCGTATTGGTTTGTGTTGTGAATGCAGAAGGCTGAAATCGCATAGCATTTCCTTCCCCGTTGTCTTGCCTCCAGGCATATATCTGTGCCATACATGTGGAATCCAGGAATTCGTCTGTCAAACCTTAACCCTGATGACTTTCGCAGAATTAACACGACTTCATCCAACGAGTCCACCTCGATGCCGCCTTTGAATGCGCGCCCCAACACTTGCCTCCAACCTCCGTCATAGACAAAACCGACGCTCTCTGCCGAGAGCCGCCCCCCCCAAACTCCCAAAACACCCCACTCCGTATCGGTCTCTGAAAGAACTTTGATCGCATCCTGAACTTTGTTTATCCAGCCTTCGGGCAAATAGACATCTTGATGGACAAAGAACAACAAGTCCGTCTTCGCCTTTTCTAACGCAGCATTATAGGCCTCCGCTACATCGTGGTAGCCTGTTTGCAATAGTATATCCGATGCAAATCTGACATCGGGGGAACTTAACAAACAATTCTTCAACACCGTTTCGTTATTCGTCGCGGCGATTAGAGTCCAGTTCATCGAATAATTTGTCGTGCCAGGATGACCTTGCCAAATGAAGACCGAATTATGATTTCAAACTCCCGGACCGACTTTTTCCCGACCTCAAAACTGTGAAAATTTGACGTCTGACTTGTCTTGTATCCAAGTTGGATCGCTGATGGCGCGATCTTGCCAATGTGACTGGCAAAGATACTGTTTTGCTCGTTGATCCCTGATGTTTAACCGCCCTTGAATTGACCAGAAAGCGCGTTTACGCCATTCAAGGACCTACGATATGCAGATTTTGTGGAGGCGGCGGCAATTGCAAAATAGACAGGGTCTGCAATTGAACATTCGGTTCTCGTCCGACAACGATAAGCTGATGTGTCCCTGCCGCGAGGCTAAATATCTGGGGTACAAATTGGTCATTTCCATCCGTACCGTTTCCACGCCAACTCACAAGTCGTTGCTCAAAGCCTGACGTCATAAGAATGTCCCAAATCATGCTCGGATCCTGCGGTTGCGCATCAATGTTGACATACATGGAATTGGCGCCCGAGTTGGGTGCATTCACCACTGCCTGAACTACATAGTTGCCGGCATTTGTAATAATAAAGCTATAAACCGCCTGACCGCCATTGGCAACAGCAGTTGATACTGATTGTGAAATGTACCCGCTGGCAACGACAAATGGAGTGGTGATTGTGCCTGCGGACGCTTGGAAAGTCAGACTTCCTGCGGGCAAAGGAGGCGCTTCCACGCCTACCGTCAAATCGGATTCGGCAGTAGCGGCGCCATTACTGACGCGCAGTTTCCAAATATAAGTGCTACCGGCAGTATTTGTAGTATAGTTATAACTCACGCTGGACACGGTCCCTGCGCCGCTCGAATAAACAACCTCGGATCCGCCGTTTACAGTATAAATCCACTGCCAGGTCAGCGGGAGCCCGGTGGGATCCGAAGCCGAGCCAGAGTATTGAACGATGGAGCCGGAATATATCTGAAGTCCAGAGACTATCGGATCAATGTCAGCTCCGGATTGGCTGATCGCAGAAACAACTGGAGGTGGAGTGACAGTACCCCCACCGGTCCCGCTAACAGTTGTCGTCATTCCTCCACCACCGGTAAACGTCACAGTATTTGCGAACGAACCCAATGTTTGAGGATTAAAATTTATTGTTACCGTCTGGCTCTGGTTATTGGCCAAACTGTAGGATCCGCCTGAAGCGATGCTAAAAGGCGCAGACACGGTGGCGGTTCCTGTGAGCGTGCCACCACCTGTGTTTCGCACAGAAAATGTCAGACTGCTGGCCGTATTGGTCACAACTGATCCAAAGCTCAGCGCTGTCGGCGACACCGAAACCACCGGGTTGGTATTTGCCCCTGCATACTCATAAGCCCCAATGTCCCAAGCAATGCCTTGCGGACGACTCACGTAGCTTTTGTCTACGGTGAACATGCTGGCTGGCCAGTTGGTCCCTTTGTCCAGCGCCTTGGTGTCGCTGGCGGTAAGATGCAGATCAACATTCGTTGAGTACCGGACATAATTAACGAAAGCGGGAGTGCCGACTTGAGCACCGATGCCGCCGCCGTTGGGACTGGTGCCGCCGTAACAATTATAAATATTATTCACCGAAGAAGCGATCGAATTGCCAGCCGAACAATCCATATAAATATTATTAACCAACCAGCTGTTGACAAAGGTGTTCGCCGTGTACATTCGGATGTTCATATAGCCGTACCCAATGAATGTATTATTGGCAATGACATGGTCGGTGAATGTGGCCCCGGACACGTCTGGCCCGTCATCAATGGAGCGCGTGGCACTGGTGACACTCGAGTCCGTCAGCATGAACACATTGTTGTAAATCCAGAGATGCGAGTGCGATGATGACGTAATATCGGGATAAATATCGCTTTCTCCACTGTTCTCAAATGTGTTTGCATAGATCCGAATATATTGTCCGTCACCCTGAATAAAATCCTGGTGCTGGGTTCCAGGATAATTTGCATCAGGGAGAGCCTTGAAATAATTGCTGAATATATCCACACTATTTCCCCATTGAATGCCATCATCACCATTACCACCGCTTCCGTTTAAATTGCCACTTGGTGTCCGGTACACGTTGATGGTGTTATTATGTATCTTGTTGACACCCCAGGTTCCGCCTTGCGGCAAATAACTCCCTCCAAGAAAAATGGCATGGTCGCTCGTATCAGGCATGGTTAGGGAACACCAGCCGATTTCATAATTACCCGCATTGGAAAGCTGGAAACCACCATTCATGATCAGTCCCAAATACGTCACGCCCCGCGGTGTTCCATTGTTATTGTTGCCATAATAAATTGGAAAATTACCGTAATTCATCAGCGTAAGGTTGGCCTTCCCGTTGTAGCGGCCGTCCAAGGTGTAATAATTTCCTGCTTGGTAGATCAGATAAGAGCTTCCGCCTCCCCCGCTGAAAGTCACCATGCCAGTATGCCCGGCATCCTGCCCAACCTTGTAAACGACAGGATTGCCAGCTGTTCCGGCTGCCGGAGACCAGCTGCTGACAGAGTAAGTCTGGCCGCTGCTGCCTCCCGAAATATAAACCGTGTCTCCCGCGGACACTCCTGAAACCTGTGTAAGACTGGTCCAGGCATTGGCCCAGGAGGTTCCGTTATTGGCACCCGTGGCCGTGTTGTCCACATACCAAGTTGCAGCATATGCGGATGCTGAAAGGAAAAAAAACAAACCGGCGGCAGCCAAAGTCTGAACCCTCAAGAAGAGTTGAGCCCAACAAAAATACAGCTTGTACATCATCACGGTTTTGGCTTGAGCATTTACAATGCCACAGCAAGTATTCCATTTATAGGACTAAAATGAAACGAAACTTGGCAGAAGTTCATGCACGGTCACTTAAAATCATACACTCCCCGCAGATAATGCAGGAAGCACCATGTTATTACTTTCCGACGCTGGAATGCCATTGTCAACAGCATTTGCCACAGTGTCTACAAGCGAATCTGATGCAACTTCTTGTTCTGCGGCGGACAGGATCACGGCAAAAACTGCCAGCAACCACAACCAAAATATTTGTATTTGGTCAAAGTAGGAAATGGAGATGAATGCCGTGCAATGACAGGCAAGGCAAACACCCAATGCCCATAATAGCAACGGTTTTAAGAACAAGACCTCTCCGTTCCGCCAGGCACGCCCAATCACTTGAAAGCTGGTCACAATGATGGCGATAAAAAGTCCGAGACCCAATACTCCCCCGTGAATGCCCTGCACAATATAGTGATTCGTAATATCCATATTGTTCGGGTCAATGACCAAGACCTCTCCCGCAGGAGCCCAATTTGCAGTGTAGGAAGTACCAAATAACCACCATTGTCCGAAATGTTCGATGGTTTGATCAATCAAATACGACCTATGCCATCCAGTGCCCCCAAGAACATCACTCACCTTTGCGATGAGGTAATAAACTGGAACCTTCATCACCAAGGCCAATACAATGATTAACACAACGATGCCGCGACGAAAAAGATGCATCCGCTCACGCATTAGCCAAAGGCCAAAGCCCATCATTGCGGCAACGCAAGTCAGCAATGCTCCGCTGGATGCGGCGACCACCGTGCTGAAAGATGCACTGATGATGCCCAGCAGGGAAAACCACCTGTTCCGGCCACCTTGCAGCCACAATCCGATCATTAATGGAATGAGCGTGGCAGCAAAGGTTCCCGCGAGAATCGGATGCCGGAACGGACCCTGGCAGCGAAATCGTCCATCGCGTTCTCCCACAAATTCGGGCACCCCGCCGAAAATATGAAATAGATTTTTGTGGGTGATCCATTCGTAACTCATCGCAATTCCGATAATTATGGACGCCCAGACCAGCAGACGCAGATGAGCAATAACTTCGTCTGGATGTCGGATAAGAAACCGGAAAAGAAAATATATACCCAGACTGTTGCATAAGGCGCCCAAGCAATCCGCGCCCATCCAAGCTTCCGGTTGTCGAATCAGACTGCACACAAATCCCACGATCGCCCAGGCGATGACCAATTTATCCAAACGATTGAATCTGACGCCACGGGCTTCTCCACCGATAAAAAGCCGGGCCAGACCGACAATCATCAAAATGCGAAAGAATTGAAGGTGAAGCCCAAACAATACGATTTGTTGTCCAAGTGGTAAGAAAGCTGCGGTTGCCAATATCGCGTTTACAGCAGCTTCACGCCGGCCCCGCAGCATCACGAAACTCATGCCGAGCAGGAACAAAAGTGCCACCGGATTTATATTGCTCGAATTCTGTAATTCTCCTTCCACTTGATTCGTTTCTGGCAAGCGAGCCCGTTCTTGGGCAGCACCCTAATCCTGTCAGGACCGCACGGCGTAACATAGCCGCTTATTTGACCTTAAAAACGCATGAACCTCTTCAATTTGCTCATTTGTTCTGCACGCAAAAAAGCAATTTTGTCAGCTTGGATGAGCGGTTTCCGGCCTGAAAGCTTCCACCAAATGTATCCCAAGAAACGCGTGGCCCCGCCCAGCATGAACGGACGGCTGGTAATGCGACGTCCACACTTGAAGAACTCAAAAATCGGGTGAACGCCGAAAGATGCGTCCATAAATCCTGCCCGGAAAAATCCACGCAATTTGCCTTCTGCACTTGACGAGTGACGGTAATGGAGGATTTTTTGGCCCGGAAGAGTCTGGATTTCCCAACCCATCATTCTCGCGTCAATCTGGGTCAGTGAATCCGAGCCACCGTAACGCAAGGGGGTGAAGCCACCAATCTGGTCGAAGCAACTCCGGCGGAACATTTGAATGCCACCTGCGACCGAATCCATTGAGTTGCTTTTCCGGCTTTGCCAGACCCCATTTGACTGCTCATAGATGTAGCCTCCAGCAATACCTAAACGCGGGTTATCTCGGAATAACTGCAGAACTTGCTGATAATAACAATTGTCCTCCGGCGAGATATCGGCGTCTTGAATGCCGACCAATTCAAATTCCATTTGTTTGGCTCGCGCATAGCCGGCATTAATTGCCCTGTCCTTGGCGCCGAAATCCCGCTTCATCACGTCACGTTCAGTGGCACAAAGCCGTATGAAGGGGTGCTTCGATGCATAACCCTCGACAATGGCTGCAGTCCGGTCGGTCGAACCGTCGTCCATGATGTACCAGGCCACCGGTAGAACACTCTGACGCAACACTGACTCGATGGTGTTGGTGATATAGGCCTCCTCGTTTTTGGCCGCGGTAAGCAAAACGTAACGTTCTTGCATGGACAAATCAGTTGGCAAACGGGATTCCCGCAGAACCTGCCACGCCTGAAAGAGTTGAATCCAGTGAAGTTTTGCGCTGCCAAATCCCGACCGAGAGCATCCATTTTAATGCGGCCAGGCTTCGATTTACCTTATATCGGTATTTTTCACGCGAAGAACGGCGGAATAAGAGTGCCACCAGATACCCAGCCAAGCGCAAGAGCAAGTGCAGGCAAGTTAGTGCAAAGTAACACGCCACCGCAGGGCGCGAGTGATGCTTTTGCCAGTATTGCAAATCAGCGCGATGTCTTTCGATGAAAAACCGCACAGGTGCATTCGCAGAACTGGCTCCGCCGTAATGAATTGCTTCCGCTGAGCAAACAAAGGCCAGTTTCCATCCGTGCTTCCAAAAGCGTTTGCACCAATCCACGTCTTCGCCGTACATAAAGAACGCTTCGTCGAGCAGCCCTACACCATCAAGCGCCGTGCGCCGGGTCAACCAGAAGCAGCCGCTGAGAACGTCCACGTCACGACTCGTATCTTGCGGCCAGTGGAAAAGCGAATAGCCAGTAAACACCTTGGCTCCAGGAAAAAGCGAATCAAGGGCCAGTGCCCGGCAAAACATATTCCACAATGTTGGAAATCCCCGGCAGGAGCGCTGCAATTTGCCGTCACCGCCAATGATCCGGGGTCCTACCATGCCCACATCCGGATGGGTTTCGGCATAATCAACCAGGCGATTGAGACAGTGCGGCAGCACCTTCACGTCCGAATTGACGAGGCACAAATATTTGCCCGTAGACGCAGCAATCCCGATATTATTGGCCTTGGCAAAGCCCAGATTCTCCTTGTTGCGTATAAGTTGCACCTGGGGATAATCTTTCGCCACCAATTCTGGCGAACCATCCGAAGAAGCATTATCCACCACAATCACCTCCAACGGATAGTCACATCTCTCGGAGAAAAGTGATGCCAGACATTGCATCAGATATTTCTGTGCATTCCAGCTGACAATGATGATTGAAACCATCCTACGCGGAGAACCCGCGTTCGGATGAATAAATTCATCTGTTTTCGTATCGGTTATCAGTGACATCGGCGTCAACGTGCGCTGACAGGGGATTTTTTGAGCTCCCGATATAGTTTGGTGCCTTTGCTCAACTCACCAGAGAGAGGAAGGTCTTCGTCCAAATCCAGGCAACGCAGCACTCCGGGTTGGGTTTCCCGATAACGGTGACCGTGCTCGGGACAGCGCATAATCCCCTCTCCGTCCGGATTGTTCAACCGGTTTCCGTGACGGCTCATCCAGCCTGTTTGCCGGGCCGGATTTCCCATCACGAGTCCGTAGTCAGGCACATCTTTTGTTACTACCGAGCCAGCCGCCACAAAGGCATATCGGCCGATGGTCACTCCGCACACAATGGTTGCATTCGCACCGATGGTACATCCGCGTTTCAAGGTGGTGGTTTCGTAGAGCGAATGCCGGTTGATTTGCGACCGCGGATTGGTCACATTCGTTAGCACACAGGAAGGGCCAAGGAACACATCGTCTTCAATCACGGTTCCCGTGTAGATGGAAACGTTGTTCTGAATCTTGACGTTGTTTCCAATGACCGTGCCCCCATCCACATTCACATTTTGTCCCAATATGCATCGTTCCCCGATTTTGGCGCCTTTCATTACATGGCTAAAATGCCAGACCTTGCTTCCATTTCCAATTACCGCGCCCTGGTCCACCACGGCGGTTGGGTGTGCATAATGTCCCGGCGCAGGCGGGGAAACCGCCGGAGCGGGATTGACGGACTCGCCGTCGCTATCAAGACTGCGCTGGGCAGCCTGCAACACTGACAAAACCCTCAAGCCCTCGATCCCATCCGTCCGTGGCGGGCGGCGATGAGTGCAACATTCGACAAAATGCTGGCATTCATTTTTCAACGGCTCGGATTCCGGCACAACGACAGGTTCTCCCTGAAGTTTATTGGGAGTGGGCACCTGGCCATTCGCCCACGTTAAATATTGCCGGTAGATCACAAGTTTTTCAGCCCAAGGCTTGGTATCATCAAATACCGCGATGCCGGAAGAACCAACGACTGTCAGCTTCTGTTCCTTGAATGGATTAAGCCAGCTGACAAAAACATGGGCTCGAACGCCGCTGCTGAAACGCATGGTGGTCAACGTGGTGTCGGCTACACCCTGGCTCAAGTATTCGCCACCACTGCACCGGACCCGATCCGGCAATTGACCGCTGGCCAGGGACAGGATGACTGAAATGTCATGCGGAGCGAAGCTCCAGAGGGCATTTTCCTCCCTCCGGATCTTGCCCAGATTCAAACGATTGGAAATGATGTAATGGAGTTTGCCTAATTCGCCTTGCGCCAGCAACGAGTGCAGGGACTGCACACACGGATGATATTGAAGCAAATGGCCGACCATCAGAACCCGGCCAAGTTTTTCGGCAAGGCGAACAACTTCGTCCGCTTCGCTCAACTGGAGGCAGAGTGGTTTCTCGACAAACACATCCTTGCCAGCGTCAAGAGCCGCTTTGACCAGGGAATAATGCAAGGCGGCTGGCGCAGCTATGGCCACCGCACTGATGGCCGGATTTTTCAAAGCGGTCTCAAACGTATCGGCAACCGCGGTGCCCGGCGCAATTTGCCTGGCAGTGGCCCGCCCCGGCTCTGCCGGATCACATACCAATTCAAGAACCCCCAACGCATGAAAATTGCGAACCAGGTTTTTGCCCCAGTAACCACAACCCAAAACAGCGATCTTCGGATTCATGTCAACACTCCTTCTTTGTTCACCGGTTTCGCCAAAGCCTGAAGAAGAGCAGTTACGACCTTGTCCTGGTCAGCAGCGCTTAGGAATGGATGCATCGGCAGACTGAGCACTTCGCGCGAAGCTTTTTCAGACTCAGGAAAAGCTCCCCATTTATAACCTAACGAGGCGAAGACCGGTTGTTCGTGCAGGCACTTCGGATAATAAACCGCGGTGGGAACCCCCGCTGCCTTCAACTGTTCCGTAACTTTGTCGCGGTCGGCAACACGGATGGTGTACTGAGCATATACATGTGTGTTCGCGGTAGAAACGGACGGCACCCTGCAACTTGCCTTAAGGGATTCGGAATATCGTGCTCCGATGCGACCACGCTCTTTCACCTCCAGATCGAAGTGCGGCAGCTTGGCCAGCAGGACGGCTGCCTGAATGGTGTCAAAACGGCCGTTCATGCCCAACAGCGGGTGATGATGACGCTTCATCCCACCGTGCGTTCGAATGGCCTTCATCTTCTCAGCCAGACCATCGTCATTGGTGAAGAGCGCGCCTCCATCACCATAACAACCGAGCGGTTTTGCCGGAAAAAAGCTGGTGCTGCCGATGGTGGTCACCCCACAACTGCGCCGTCCACGTTGCGTAGCGCCGAAGCTTTGAGCCCCATCCTCAATGACCGGGATTCCATGCTTGGCGGCAATGGCATTGATGCGGTCATAGTCTGGCATTTGACCAAACAAACTGACCGGGAGAATTGCTTTGGTGCGGGGAGTGATCGCCGATTCAATGAGGTCCACGTTTATATTGTACGTGACAGCATCCACGTCAACGAACACCGGCCGTGCCCCGACCAAGCCAATTACTTCGGCTGAACTGATCCAGGTAAACGGCACGGTGATCACTTCATCGCCGGGGCCGATGCCCAGGGCCCGCAAGGCGATTTCAAGACTGTCAGTGCCGCTGGATACCGTGATGGCGTGTTTGGCACCAACGTATGCCGCCAGGGCTTGTTCCAGCTCTGCGACCTCCGGTCCCATGATATAATGTCCGTGGGTCAGCACTCGTTGGATGCGGTCGTCGGTTTCCGCTTTATAGCGGCGATACTGCTCTTTTAGATCAATGAATTCCATGTAGCTCCTTGGGTGAATCGTGATGTGGGCAATCGGCTGTTCCTTACTTTGCCGCCGGATGTAGGATCTCAGAATTCGGCAACGGGCAGTTGGACAACTCGCGCAGCAGGGAAACGTACTTTTTCTTCTCGTTGCTCCAAAAAAATTTCCCCCGGATTGAAACGGCCTTTTGATGGTATTCCATCAGGAGCGCCGGGTCTTCTGCGACCCGATCAAGGACCGCCCGGAGCGATTCTGCACTGCCCGGTTCATAATACAAACAATCCGTCTCGCCGAAGTAGTAGGAAATGGCTGCATTCCTCACGGTGATGACCGGCAATCCCATTGAGGTGTATTCCAACATCTTCAACGGGAGGGCATAGTTTGTTATTGAAGAAATTTCCAATGGCACCAGGCCGATATTTGCGTCAGAAATTATCCCGGGAATGTCGTGCATGGGATAAAACCGGTTGTCAAAATGGACAAAATCCTCCAGTCCCGCAGAAGCGATGAGTTCTTTCAACTCACGACTGAAATCTCCTTCGCCAATAATCTTCACGGACATCTTGTCCCTGTTCCTGACTTGAGATAGGGCCTGCACCAGCACACGCAAACCATAACGCTCCAGAATCGTACCGTGGAAAATCAACCGCAACCGGCCATCCGCCTTGTAATCTGGATTTAGCGTGAAGACCTGATCGTCTGCAAAATTGGCGATGACCTGGATGGAATCGGAAGGCAATCCATGTTTCACCAGGATGAGGTCCTTGACCGGATCGTGCACCGTAAGGACACGGTCGGAATACCAGGCGCTCAACTTCTCCTGCCAAAGAAGCAACTTGAAGAAAAAACCCCGGTCTCCGGATTTGAATTTGGATGCAAATGTATTCGGCATCGGATCGTGGATATCCAGAAGAATTTTCGCACCCATCAACTTTGGAATCAATGTACAGAAGACCAGGAAATCGGGCATATTATTGACATGCACGACCGTATAGGATTTTCTGAAAGACAGGATGGCGGATTTAAAAAAGCAACGGACGAAGAACCCCAAGTAGGCGAGCATGTAACTGAACAATCCGCGCCCCCGATAGCGGTATTGATTAACATGAAGCAAACGAACGCCCCGGACCATCTCCACCAGAGGCTCACCCTCACGGCGCAGGGCAATGAAGTCCACATCAAACCCTGCACCCACCGCTGCTTCAGCAGCACGAATCACTCTTGGATCGGTACGATAATTCGTGTACGCGATCATCAAGATCGAACCGGTTGGGGTCGGATGCTGATTCATGAAAAAATTTTCGTCTCCAGTTTGCCGATCAAACGGTCGAATGCCGCAACAAGTTCAGGATTCTCCAGAACATTCTCTGGATGAACCAGCAAAACAATATCCCGCTCCTGGGCGTGAGCCATCAGCCAGTCAACAGTAAATGCCGATGTATCCCTCCAGTGTGGCTCCAGCCAGAAGGCTGATGGAAAATTCCTAACTCCACCGGGACCGTGCTTTGGCGTCAAGGTCGGATCTTCGAGATTGCCAAGAAACAGGCGGATTCCACTTTCACTGGCCCATTCCAAATATCGCTCCGGTTCATAGGGCGCAAAGTGATGATAACCATATCTGGCACCACCTGAGCCGTGCTTGGAGAGTGCATGAATCCGCTTGCCGATGTGCCGTTCAAGCATCCCTTTTTCCTTGGAAAAACTGGTAAAGGAACGTGAATCCTCCAGATGAAGTCCGATTTCGTGACCACCTTGCTCAAGTAGTTTCATTACTTGTATCGAAGGTAGGGTGCAGCGACGAAAAAACAGGTATGCACGTGCGTGCCTTTTGTTCAACATGCGCAACATTTCTTCCACCTCCCTGAGATATCCCAAAGCGTGGACTTTTGGGCAGTAGAGATCCGAGCTCAATCGGCTGAGTATATGCCGATATACGGGATGCTTCCCGTATGGCCGATCAATATCAAGACGAACAATAAGAGCCACAGTCCTCCAAAAAACCAGGTGAAGAAAGCCTCCACGTGCCTTCCATGAAAATCCCCGTCCCAAGCGGTCACCTGCAACCGCAGTCCACAGTCAAACCCGATCCCCCGCCATGCCAGCTGTCATCTAGCGAACCAAGCAGGCCAGATGCTCAACCATTCAGACGTCATTCAAAAATTCCTGGTGCAACCTGGCCGGGACGTAGGATCTTGTTTTATTAAGAACCGTGGTCACATTCGCCTTCGACTCGCCGAGCAATGAAATCACTTTTTTTGCAACTTCCTGACTGGTCTTTTCGGATTCGATGACGAGCAGAACCATATCCATGAGTCGGGCCAAACGTGGTGTCATGCTGGTCTGGGTCACGGCGGGCATGTCAAAAATGATGTAATCGTAATCGCTGGCTCTAAGCTTGGGAATCAGACCCATCAAATGCTTCGGCAATATACTTGGAAGATCGTCACCTGCATGCATGGGTTCGGTGGCGACATACAGGTTTTCATGGATCTGCGCATTCTTCCTTGCTTCAACCTCCAAAACGGCATCCAACCCGCAACCAGGCTTCCCTTTATAAAATTGCTGTGCCGCCCCACCTTCAATGTTCATATCCACCAAAAGCACATTCCCGTCGCCTGTCTCCGATAGAGAAGCCGCGAGACCAGCAGCTACACTGCTCACGCCGGCTCCTCTGGCGCAACTGGTAACCGCGACCAGTTTGGGATTGTGGGTCACATTTTTCACTTCGAAATGGACAATCAACCTGTCCCGCAATCCTTCGCAAAACCGCCGCAATGGATGCTGGCGATTCCACGACGGAACCGCGGTATTTTCAGTTGCGCCTTTCCCGGCGTTCTCCGTCAAAAGCAAACTTGCCTTGCCTGATATTCTTTTAAAATTGCGATTGCGTTGGGTGAAATCCGGGATCGATATGAACAGTGGCAATTTCAACTTGGTTTCGATTTCCACAGGACGTTTAATGGACCGATCCAAAAACAGCTCAATCAAAAATGCCAAGGCCAAACCCGCGGCGATGCCACCCACAACCAAACCGATTGCCATTTTTTTAATTTTCTTGGGCCACATTTTGCCGCCCGGAGGTGACGGTGATTGGATTGGGCTGATGCCGGGGACTTTCCCGGCACCGATTATTGCATCAATGCGTGCCGTTTCCAAATTCCGCTGAAAATATTCAAGCTCAGCTTCTTCCCGACGTTCCCTTTGTTCCAGCTCTGAAATGGCTTCTTTTGATTCATCGGCCTTGGTTATCTCACCCTGAATCTGGCTCAACTGTGAATTCAGCACACTGATTCTCGTTTCAAGCACGGTTATCTGGGCTGCATTGTCTGATAAAGTGATGACTGGCTGATTGGTTTGGTTCAAAGCAGCACCGAGGGTTGCCAGCCTCGGCTCATCTTTTTCCAGCTTGTCTTTAAGCGCCTTGACTTCTGCAATCTGCGCCCGCAAATCTTTAATCGGAACGCTCTCTTCCGTATATTGAAGCAGAAGTTCCTGTTCCTTTTTTTGAAGCAAATCGAGCCGCGCCTGAACGTTTTGATATTCACTAATTTTGTCGGCGGAAATTTCGAGACCCCCATTGGTGGAATCTGCCGTTAAAGGTGCGGCATTGGACAGTGCTGTCCAGGCAGCCTTGCGTTCGACCAGTTCGTCCTGGGCGGTGAACAGTTTGCTTCTAATTTGAGATATTTGTTCTTCGTAACTTTTATCGGCTCCATCAATGGAGAAGATCCCTGCGGTGCCCCTGATGCTTTTGAGTTCTTCCTTGGTCTGGGCAATTTCCTTGTAGAGCCGGTTGGTTTCCTGAATAGAAAAATCGTTGAACATTATGCCGCCCTGATAGATTTGGTTGTGTTTCCTCAAATAACTGGCAATAAGCTCACCAAGAATCGGCTGCACCATTGTAGGATCGGGATGCTGAAGAGTTACCTGTATCACGCTGCTGCCCGGGGATGACTCGACAATCAGATTCTTCACTATCAAACCGGCAGCCGCATTGGTGTCATCACCGCCACCAGCCTTGGCCAGAATCTTTTCCGGGCCAAGTGTCTGCACCGCCTCCATCACCACGTCAAGGCTCTGTAGAATTTCCAATTCAGTTTGAATGATGCCATAGCCCTGTCCGTTTAACGACACCGTGTTTGCTTCCTCACCGGATGGGTTGAAGGATTTGCCCTGCACCACGTAAAGAATGTCCAACTTGGTCTTGGATTCATAAAGGGCCGGGTTAACAAAAAGGAGTGCCAACGCTGCCAGAATCCCGGATGCGGAAAAGAACAATATTGTCCATTTGTGCCGGAAAAGCGTGAAGTAGATGTCACCAACCGACATTCCTCCTGATGGAGCAACAGATTGTTTTGAATTCATTACCAAGAAGACCGGAAAGGTCCACCTTAACTTTTCGAGACAAGTGATTTGATGACTCTTGCAGGATTGCCCGCCACCACCGTATCGGCCGGCACGTCCTTAGTTACCATGCTTCCGGCACCAACCATTGCGTTTTCGCCAATCGTTATTCCACAGAGCAATGTGGCCCCGGAACCGATTGAAGCCCCCTGTTTAACCAACGTTGGTATGCATTTCCAATCTTCATCAGTCTGCAACTGACCGTTTCCATTTGTCGCCCGGGGGTGGAGATCGTTTGTAAAAACAACGCCGTGACCAATAAAAACATCATCTTCCAGAGTCACACCTTCGCAAATAAAGCTGTGACTTGAAATTTTGCAGCACTTCCCAATCTTGGCGCCCTTTTGAATTTCGACAAACGTGCCGATCTTTACATCGTCTCCGATTTCACAACCATAGAGGTTGACGAAACCGTAGATGCGAACGTTTCTACCCAATTTGACATCCGGAGCAATCCGTTGGTACGGCTGCTGCGCAAGACTCATAGTGCGGAATTTGAAGAAGCCCGGCGTGTACGGGCCTGAAGCTTCAAACCCGACTTTCTTACAGCCGGACGAGAAACTTTTTTCTTTCCAATTCCCAGGCCCGTTATACGAATGGCAGCTTCGGGAATAGACGGCATCCAGCCATTGTTACCATTCTGACCAGCAAGATTGATTGACGCACCTCCATTTTTCAACGACCGGGATGACGCCTCCAAAATGCGAACCAGTTCCAAACCCTGCTTGCCGTCTGTCAAGGGCGTGGTGCCCTGGTTAATGCAATCCAGAAAGTGTTGGCACTCTGTTTTCAGCGGCTCCTCCTGTTTAAGGTAAGGAATGTGAACATCTCCGTAGTGATACGCATAGTGAAATTCAGCGAACGTATCATAATGCGGCGGCCTTTCAACTCGCGCATCAAACACCCGGATTTTCTCGAGCTGGGAAACGTCATCGTAAACGATCATTCGCTTGCTGCCGACAATGGTCATTTCTCTTATCTTTCTCGGATCCAGCCAGCTGCTGTGAATGATGGCCGAGCGATCACCTGGAAAATTCAGCCACATGGTCGTTACATCCTCCACCCCCGGTGTGATATGTGCACTACCCTGGCAATTGATCGTTGCCGCCTCTTTTTCCATGATGTGCAAAATAATGGCAATATCATGGGGAGCCAGATCCCAAGCGACATTGATATCCTTCTGGAAAAGTCCCAAATTGAGCCTGCGCGCGCAAATGTATCGGATTTCTCCGATGTCACCACGTTGGACAATCTCCTTGATTTTCCTTACCGCCGGCGAATACAGGAAGGTGTGCCCTACCATCAACACCAACCCCTTTTTCCTGGCAATATTTATCAATTCCTCGCACTCCTGCGACGAGGCGGCCATTGGCTTCTCGATAAATGTGTGTTTGCCGGACATCAAGCTGGCTTTGGCCATCGGGTAATGCGATTTGACGGATGTGGCAATGATAACGGCATCCAAACCAACGCCGTTTAGCATGTGATTGTAATTCGTTTCCCCTTCAACTTCCGGGTAAAGCGATTTGAGATGAGCCAATCGGTTCTCGCTGACATCGCACATCATTTTCAGACTACAATCCGGAAGCGATCTGAAGTTGCGAATCAGATTTGGCCCCCAGTAGCCACATCCCACCACCCCGACTTTTATAGGTTTTGTCATGTTATAAATTTAATTTTGTTTCTTTCCGTATCCAAACATCGTCCCCATCAGCAGCATGAACCGCACCAACCAGAGCCTTCTTGGTGAACGAATACGGCGGTTCCAAGGCTCGGCTGGAATATCTGGCCTTGGGGCGGCCCAGAGCCAAGGCGGCAGCCTTGACCCGACGAGTTTCAATCATTTGGATGATCAAAGCCGGAATGGTCAGAAATATGATCTTTAAATCCCACCACAAACCTTTGCCTTTGGCATACTTAATATCCAGTTGAATCATTTCCACAAAAGTGGTCTTGTTCTTTCCGCTCACCTGCCAAAGCCCGGTCAACCCTGGGGCAGTGCCAAATCGTTCCTTCTGCCATGGCAGATATTTGTCATATTCATAAGGCAAACATGGGCGCGGTCCAACCAGGCTCATTTCCCCCCGCAGTACGTTGATCAATTGCGGCAGTTCATCCAAACCGGAGGCACGGAGCAACAAGCCGAATGGAATAATTCGCGGGTCACCCCGAGAATCCATTTTCATCATGGGCCGGTTTGAATTCATCAAATTCTGCAGGTGCCCCTGATGGGACTTGGTATCTGCATCCACAAACATGGTTCGAAACTTGAAACACATGAATCGTCCACCCACGTACCCAACGCGTTCCTGCCGAAATAAAACAGGCCCGGCGGAAACACTGCGGATCAGCAAGGCAATAAGAAGTGCGAGCGGAATAAGAAAGGGTGAGGCCAACAAAATGAATACAATATCCAAGTTGCGCTTCCAGCGTATGTCCTGGATAGGCTTGGGGGAGAAAGAGCACCTCAATTGGTGCGCTTCGGTTGAAAAGTCCATAAAGAAAAAACGAATTAAAAACTGGATCTGATGACTGCTAAAATTAAAATTTTTGTTTTCCTTGAAAAAAAAGCTCCGCACTTGCTGGCTGAAAGCAATTTCTGCCAGCTTCACCTTCCCCAATTCCCATTGCCCTAGTTTCCATGTTTGGAAACTCTTTTCACCTGCAGCATCAACCGATAACAGCCGCGCCTTTTAGGCCGGTTGCCGCCAAAATTGGCACCAAGGTCGCCACAGTGTTTCCTTCGTTAACAACTGAATTTTCATCTACTTCCGCCGGTGTAGGCCGCCCCAGAACGTCAAGCAATACCTGCACACGCCTTCTTGCCGGCATGACCCGCAAAACAAAAGCATGCATCCCATTGAAAGCGCCGTCAACCACAACCACTTCATCGCCTGGTGAAAGGCGTTCTTCAACCGTCATTGTTTCTACCCCCTCAAAGCATTCCTTTAACTCTTCTATGACCGAATCTGCTATTTTCGGTATCCGCCGCGCAAAATGAACAACGGTGCTGATTCCACTTGTGCGCTGAATTTCACCAAGTTTGTCATCAATCAAACACCGAAAAAAAAGATAACATGGAAAAAGAGGCTCGCTCAAGCGCATCACGCCACGCCTTGTTGCCCGTTCAATTCTCAACCGGGGGTGAAACACCTCAATGTCCAAGTTTTTCCGCAAATTTGCTGCGGCTATATGCTCGTGTTTGGCTTTCGTTCGGGCACAATACCAAGCTGGAGATTCGCTGTTCATTTTGAAGTTGAATGACAAATGACATCAATAAATACGCCAAGGCACACAGCAGTCCCAATGATATTGTGCTTACTGCCAAAAAAAACAAAACAGCCCAACCTCCTTTTCATTTGATCGAACCCAAACACAAAATGCCTTATTAGTTTCAAGCTTCATTTAAAGACCTCCACTCACCCACCCCGCTCAACCGTTATTGCGTACACTATAAAATGTTCGCAGCAAGATGCAACATATTTCGCTCATTCGTTTACAACTTGTTAATTATGAGCAAGTTATTTTGAAAGCAATAACCTGTTGCAACCAAAGTGAGAAAACTCAATAAGATATAAAATCTAGGCAACAACTGCCTCCCAAAGATGAGACGACGAAGACGCTAAATTCCACTTCCGTTATCAGCAAATCGCAAACCAACAATTTCCACGGAAATTACCAGATTGCTGGCCATTTATCTTGGTTTTGTTTGACGCCAAGATGAAACCCAGATTCGTCCTGATAACCCAAGGGAACCTGATTAGCAATAACGCTGCGGAGCTTTGCAATAATTGCGATGAATAGCAGATTCAGCGCAAATGTTTGTAGCCATGCTTTATGCATGTTTATTGTTCAGCATTCCGGATGCCAGCTTGAAGTTCTGTCATATATGGCCAAATTTGTGCCCTTGCGTCTTATTTTAGCGCATGTGTGTATGATTTTAAGTCAACACGTGAGCATAGCCAATAAACAGGTCATATGCATCATACAGCCGCTTAATTTGTGCCATCTGCCTCAAAACACCTAAAATGCGTACATGGTGGGTAGGTAAATCTTACCGTGGACAAAAGCGCGTAAGATGTTGCGTAAGGAAAAATCAAGTCAACATCTTCCTGCCGGAAGTGGTGTCCCGCTTCGAATGCCATGGGTCGCGAATCAATCAGGCCAGAGGGTTTCACCACTTTCACCCTCGGTCGTTCAAGCGGGTCACGGACGGCGCGGACATTACCTTCCAGGCGCGCGACTTGAGCCCTTTGAATTGCTGCCGATAGGCGTCGAGACCGATACCGAACAATCCGACACGGATGGGTCTGTGATTTTTCATCATGGGATGCACAAAAAGTTAAGGCCTTTGTATCAGAGGCCTTGATTTGTCTGCAATTCATGAAATGAAGAACTTGACGTGACGCAATTCTTGAAATAAGTAGTCGCACCATCATCAACCAATCAACATGGGGCCATCTCCCGCGCACGATGAAAATTTAAGTAACGACGCTTTTACGCGGTCTGGAATGGCACAATAATTTCTATAGCACCATGAATACAAACAAGAAAAGTCTCTTTTTAATGTCGGATGGAAAGAAACTGACTTTCACGTTCTTCCTGGTCGCCTCACTTTTTCTCCTTTGGGGATTTTGCAACGGGATGATTGATACGATGGACAAGCATTTTCAGGACAAGTTGCACCTGACCAAGGCACAGTCCGCTTGGGTACAGTTTGCCCATTATATGGGTTATGCATTGATGGCGCTGCCCGCAGGCTTGCTCACGCGGCGGCTGGGTTACAAAGGTGGGATTATTTCGGGGCTGTTTCTGGTTGCGCTCGGCGGTTTCTGGTTTATACCGGCCACACACATCTCCCAGTTCTGGGCCTTCCTCATGGGCGTCTGTATGATCGCAATGGGCCTTACCATTCTCGAAACCGTGGCTAACCCTTATACCACCGTGCTCGGTCCAAAGGAATACGCGCCGACGCGCATCAATCTTGCACAGTCGTTCAATGGAGTCGGCTGGATGCTCGGCCCTTACATCGGCGGAAAATTCTTTTATTCTGAAGGAGGAGTCGAGGTGGCTCACGGCCAGCTTTACATCCCCTACGTCGGCGTGGGTATTATCGTGCTCTTTCTGGCAGTGTTGTTTTTTCTGGCACAAGTTCCCGACATCAAGGTGGAGGATGAGTACCACACCGACGAGTCAAACACATCTGCAGCGCAACATAAGCCGAGTCATCCCGCAATGATTTTCCTTTTCATGTTCCTGAATGTGGCGGCACTGGGTCTCTCGATCTTTCTCGTATGCAATACGATTTTGCCGTCCCTTGGCGTTAGTGCCCAACCGATTTTCTATCTCAGCTGGGCGATTATCGTCGGAGTGCTGCTCACCGCTCCGAAACTCTATTCAGCAGCAAAGCGCGTCACCGAACACAGTATCTGGGCACACCCGCATTTCGCCGGAGCGACGCTAGCACAGTTTCTCTATGTCGCGGCGCAAGCCGGCATTTTCAGCTTCTTCATCAACTACGTAATCTCCGAAATGCCACCGGTTTCGGAATCGGTGGCCCGGATGTGGCCGATCAGCGGCCATGCCACCCACAACGGCGGCATTTGGCGGGTTGCCGAACAGGGCGCCAGTGCACTGCAAGGTTTTGTGGCCTTTGGCTGCTTCACTCTGGGCCGGTTCGTCGGATCGGCGTTGCTTAAACGATTTCCGGCACACAAATTGCTCGGCACCTATTGCGTGATCAATATGTTGCTCTGCGGTGTCGTCATGCTGAAACTGGGCTGGATTTCCGTTGCCGCGGTCTTTGGCACATTCTTCTTCATGTCTATCGGTTTCCCGACGATCTTTGCACTCGGCATTCACGGTCTGGGTTCGCAGGCCAAGAAGCGGGCTTCGGCATTCATCGTGATGTCCATCACCGGCGGCGCGTTGATGCCGAAGATCATGGGCCATCTGGGGGATGTTTATAACATGTCCATTGCTTTCCTCATGCCGCTATGCTGTTTCCTGCTGATGGCGGCTTATAGCTTCTCTTGGGGCAAGCTCAGCCAATCCGAAAGCGCGATCGAAATGAAAGCGGGCAGCGGACATTGATCCCAGATTCAAGATCAACCCAAAATCAGAATCATGTTAACCTATTGAATCGTATCTCCGGTGCGGATCAGGCCGATAGCACCCGGCACACGCCTCTTGAATTCAATGTGCGCCTCGAATTTTACCGGAATTCTTAAATGGTTCAACGCCGCGTCAACCCCACACCGAGCTCCAGGAGTTTTTTCACATCTGCATCCGATTTCGCCTCGGCATAAATTCTCAGAATGGGTTCTGTACCGGAGCCGCGCAACATGAGCCACGAGGTATCGGCCGCGATGAATTTTACTCCGTCGAACGTTTTCATGCCGGCCAGCGGCGAACGCAACAGTCTTTCCGGTGGATTGCTGCTTAAGGATTCCATCAATGATGCTCGCTTTTCGAGAGGATACTGCGTGTCAATTCGTCCGTAACGGTGCGGACCAAACTGCTTCTCCAATTTCGCCAACATCTTGTTGACCGAAATCCGTTCGGTCGCGAGCAATTCCAGCAGCATCAATCCGGCGGCGATGCCATCACGCTCGGGAATGTGGTTGGCGAAACCAATGCCGCCGCTCTCCTCCGCCCCGAGCAAAACCCCACCTTTGAGCATCTCGGCACAAATATATTTGAAACCCACACCCGTCTCGACCAGTGGCAGACCGTATTCCTCGCACATTTTGTCCACCATCGAAGTTGTCGTCAGCGCCTTGACCACCCGTCCCCTGCCCTGGCGATTGACCACCAAATGATGCAGCAACAGGCAGATAATCTGGTGCGTCGTCAAATAATTGCCGTGACCGTCCATGCCACCCACCCGATCGGCGTCACCGTCGGTCACCAGGCAAATGTCGTGTGGATGTTTTTTGAGAAACGCCTGGCTGCGTGCATAATTTTGCACGATGGGTTCAGGATTGATGCCGCCAAAGAGCGGATCATGATTGCCGTTCAGCGTCGTGACCTTGCAGGTTGTGCCGGCGAGCAACTGCTCAAAACAGCCCGCTCCCACGCCGAAAAGTGCGTCGTGCGCAAAACGAAGCTTTGACTTTGCAATGAGCTGGAAGTTCACCAATTTTTTGAGCGCGGCGTAGTGCGCCGGGCGGACGTCGGCAATTTTGACCCGGCCGGCTTTGACGGCTTCGGCCAGTGGCATTGAATTGACCGGACTGCGGTCAAGCAATCTCTCCACGGCCTGGCAGGTCTCCGAATCGCTGGAACCGCCGTAATACGATTTGAGTTTGAATCCGTTAAATATCGGGGGATTGTGGCTGGCGGTAATCATCACGCCGCCAACAGCACTTTGGGCCTTGACCGCGAATGAAACTGAAGGAGTTGGAGTTGGCTCCGGCGTGAGGACAACCTGAAACTTATTTCCGGCGAAAACCTCGGCCGTGCTTTGTGCAAACCGATCGGACAAAAACCGGCGGTCATAGCCAACAATGACTTTTCGCTCAGTACCCGCAACCGGGTTTGCGCTCCAATAATCCGCCGTTGCCTGCGCCACCCGCGCGACATTGGCAAATGTGAAATCCTCCGCGATGACCGCGCGCCAGCCGTCCGTGCCGAATTTGATTTGTGCCATTTTGATAAAATTAAACCTTCAAATCCGCGAGCGCGGGATCGTTGTCGTGCGCAATCTTCCGCATTTTTTTTATGGCGGCGCCCATGTTGCGCTGGCGGAACAGGGCGGTTCCGGCCACAAACGTGTCGGCCCCGGCCAGGGCGCATTCGGCGACGGTCTGGTTGTTGATGCCGCCGTCCACTTCGAGACGGTAATTTAATTTCTTTTCGCGTCGCCACTCGTCGGCCTGCTGGACTTTGGGCAGGCACTCGTGGATGAATTCCTGCCCGCCAAAACCGGGATTGACCGTCATTACCAGGAGCAAATCAATCTGGTCGAGAAAAGGCTGCACTTCGGCGATGGCGGTGGGCGGATTGACGGCCAGACCGACCTTTTTTCCGAGCGATTTTATTTTCCAAATCAGTGATGCAACCTGTTCGCCAAGCTCGACGTGAACAATCATCTCATCGGCGCCGGCCTTGGCGAAGGGCTCGAGCAATATTTGCGGACGCGAACACATGAGGTGAACGTCAAAGAACAGTTTGGTAAGCGGACGGATTGCCTGCACAACTGTCGGACCGAAGGAGATGTTGGGAACGAAATGGCCGTCCATGATGTCCAGATGCAGCCAGTCCGCGCCGGAACGGTCAGCCCGCTGCGCTTCCCAGCCAAAGCGGGTGTGGTCGGAGGCCAGCAGTGAAGGCGCGATTATCATGGGTCGAGTTTAAGCCAAAGACGCTGCCAAAGAAAAGTTGGAATATGGGTTGGTGAATGCCGCCAGTCCGGTCAAACCGGCTTGTTGTCCAGGCAACGGCGTACGGTCAGGGCCAGCGTTTGGGGCTGGTATGGTTTCTGGAGAAAATTCAAATCCGGCTCCAGCTTGAAATCCTTGCCGACAATGTCGGCGCTGTAACCGCTGGTGAAGACGACCTTTAATTCAGAGCGTTCGGCCCGCAGTTTTTCCGCCAGTTCGCGCCCATTCATATTATCGGGCATCACCAAATCGGTGAACAACATGGAAATTGTGTTTTTGTGCTGATTCCAAATCTTGAGCGCCTCGGGGCCGTTGCCGGCCTGCAAAATGGTGTAACCATATTTTGAGAGCACGCGCGAAACGAGTTCCCGCACCGGTTTTTCATCTTCAACCAGCAAAATGGTTTCCGTGCCCCCGCGAATGGTGATTTGCGTTGTCGGCTTTTCCGCCGCGGACTGGGCCGGGCCGGCAAAGGGGATGTAAATCCGGAAGGTCGTGCCTTGGCCAATCGCGCTCTCGACTTCGATCCAGCCCTGATGCTGTTTGACGATGCCGTAAACCGTCGCCAGGCCCAGGCCGGTGCCTTTGCCGACTTCCTTGGTCGTAAAAAATGGTTCAAAGATGCGTTGAAGGTTCTCCAGCGCAATCCCGCAGCCGGTGTCCGTGTTGCTGACACAGACGAAACGTCCCTCGCGCGCCTCGGGGTGCTTTTGAACATGGGCTTCGTTAATGTCGGTGATGGAAATCCGCACCGCAAGCTTTCCACCCTTGGGCATGGCGTCACGCGCATTAACGGACAGGTTGAGCAACACCTGCTCCATCATGCCGGCATCCGCCTCCACCATCGCCGGCGAGGAGCAATAATTTAATTGCAGCGACACGTCCTCGCCCAAAAGCCGTCCCAAAAGATCGGTCATGTTGCTGACGATCCGGTTCATATCCAGCTTTCTGGGCTGGATCAGCTGGCGGCGGCTGAACGTAAGCAATTGCCGGGTCAACGCGGCAGCGCGCTCGGCAGCCTGGGTGATTTGCTGGGCGGATCGTGCCGCCGAATCATTCAGTTCGGACGACAGCAACAGCGAGGCATGGCCGTGAATAACCGTGAGGATGTTGTTGAAATCATGCGCGACGCCTCCGGCCAGCTGGCCGATGGCCTCCATTTTTTGCGACTGGCGAAGTTGTTCCTCCAGCCGCCGCTGCGTTGTAATGTCGCGAAACAAACTGAACAACAGCATCGGCTGTCCGTGCAACTCAATAAAGGAGTCGGAAATTTCCAGCGCTATTTCCTGGCCGTTATGGAGCTTGTATTGGCGTTGAAACTTGCGGTTCGCCGCGTGGGTGCGGAAATGTTCACGCTGTCTTTCCAGGATGGCCGGCGGATTTTCCGTTTCGGCATAGACAATCGTGAACAGCTTGCCTTCCAACTGTTCCGCCTCCATGCCGACCAATTTGCAGTAGGCCCGGTTGACGGCAATAATGGTCCCGGTTCCATCCGTCAGTCGCATGCCATCCACGGAATTTTCCCAGACGGAACGGAACAGCATCTCCGAGCTTTGCACGGCGGCTTCGGCGGCCCGCCGTTCGGTGATGTCGCGGACGTGCAACAGCAATGCGGGTTTGCCGTTGTATTCCACCCGGCCGGCGCGGACTTCGATTGGGGTGACGTTGCCGTCGGCCGTCAGGCTTTCCCCTTCGATCCAGGTCAATTTGCCGCTCGCCAGCTTTTGAAAATCGCGGTGGCTGTTTTCCTGACGTGACGGCGGTGTGAGGTCTTTCAGCGCGTTCTTGCCGATCAATTGCTCACGCGTCAGGCCATGCAGCACGCAGGCGGCAAAATTCACGTCCAATACGGTTCCGTCCACGTCCTCGACAAAAATGGCGTCCGGGGAATTTTCAAACAGATCACGAAAACGCTGCCGGCTTTCGCGCAGGTCCTGCTCGACCCGGATGCGTTCCAGCGCGCCACTGCACTGGTCGGCCAGGGCCTGGAGCACCTCCAAATCGCGTTTGGTGTAAACGCCGGGCGTGTGGCTCTGAACAAAAAGAACGCCGATGACATGCTCCCCCTTGCGGATGGGAGCCAGCATGGTGACCGCGGAATAGTGTTTTACCTCCACGGACGACAACAACTCCGCTCCCTTCCGGATGACACGTTGAACGACGGCGTTGGCGGTCTTGGGCTGGGGCGATGATGGTATTTCCACCCGCTGCCCCTCAACCGTCGTGATGGTAAGCAGCGAAAAAACTTCATCGCGTTCAGCAAAGTACATGTCGAGCGAGAAATCATCCCACTTGAAAAGCGCATCGGCGGCCTCACAAATGATTATGGCCGCCTCGGCATTGCTGGTGACTGAACTGAGCCGGTGGCCCAGCTTGGAGAACACCGCGTTGCGATGTTCGGTGCGCAAACGTTCGGTTACGTCGGTGGCCATCGTCAACGCGGCGAAGCGCTCCCCGAAAACAATCGGACTCCAAACCACCTCCACATCCATGAGGCTGCCGTTTTTGCGGCGATGACGCCAGATGAGGTTGCGGTCCGTTGTGTCAAACGGGACGGACTGAACCGGGTCGTTGCCGGTCGTTTGCCGGATGTCCGCCAGGGTTCTGGTCAAGAATTCCTCGCGCGAATAACCGTAATGGTGGACGGCCGCCTCGTTGACTTCCAGAAAAGCCTGGGTTTCGAGGTCGAACACCCACATTGGATTCGGATTGCCGTGAAAAAGCAGACGATATTGCTTCTCGCTGTTGCGCAGATCCTCCTCTGCCCGCCAGCGATCCGTCACATCGCGGCAATTGGCCACCACGCCGGTTATTTCCGGATCTTGCAACCGGTTCTGCCCGATCAGCTCCAGATGCTGCCACACACCGGACTTGTTTTGGTGGCGAAACCGCATTTTCACCGTGCGTTCCGGATGGTCCAGCGCGAGTTGAAATATCTCCAAAACGCGCGGCAAGTCATCGGGATGGACGCGGGCAAAATAATTTTGTCCATGCAATTCCTCCGGTTTGTAACCCAGCACGCGTTCGATGGAAGGACTCGCGTAGAGGAGATTGCCGTCACGGTTCAGAATGCAAAGGACATCGAGCGAATTTTCCGTGAGCGTGCGGAAGTATTTTTCCCGCCGCATCAATTCCGTTTCCATCTCGCGGAGCCTGGCCCGTTCCTCGGCTTCCTGCACGGCCCGGCGGACGGCGGACGGCAACCGGTCCGGCTGCTGCTTCAGCAGATAATCGGTCGAACCCGCCTTCAGACTGTCAATCGCCGCCTGCTCGCCAATGGTGCCCGAAACGAGAATGAACGGAACATGCGGACTTTTCTTCCGCACCATGGCCAGCGCATCCAAACCGGAAAACGATGGCAGGTGATAATCCGAAATGATTACGTCAAAATTGCCCTTCTTAATGGCGACTTCAAACGCCGCCCGGTCACTGACGCATTCCACTTCGGCGTCCAGACCGTCCTGCGCGAACAGCGAACGGACCAGCTCGGAGAAATCCGGCTCGTCTTCCAGATGCAAAATGTGCAGCTTTCGATTCATCCGTCAGAACCCAGTTGGCCACCCGATAATCCGAACAGCAAACAATCAATCGTTTCGAAAGTAAAGCGCGATGCGTCAGTTTTCGCCGTTGACATTCAGTCGCATTCGACTAGATTCACAGCCCTTTTAGCGAAATTAAAACTTAATTTATGCCGAATACGAAATCAGCCGAACGCCGGGCGCGCGGCAACGAACGCAAGCACCAGCACAATCGCAGCATCAAATCGCGCCTGCGCCATCTGGAAAAAGATTATCGCGCGCTTCTGTCCGGAGGCAAAAAGGACGAGGCCGCCAAACTGCTGCCCGGCGTCCATTCCGCCTTCGACAAGGCCGTCAAGTCGGGCGTGCTTCCCCGCGCCACCGTCAATCGGAAGAAGTCGCGGCTGGCCGCGGCGTTAAACTGAACATTTCCGACCGGAGCAATCCCATTTTTGCCAGGCGGAACCTCAATCCGATGGCCAGACAGCCAAAGCCGTATTTGAGGCTGCGTCGGAAATTGATTGAAGACGCCTCGGGAAAATACTTGGTCGGACAGCTCACTTCGGCAATGGTGAACCCGTGCCAGAAAATCTGCGCAAGCATCTCATTGTCAAAAACGAAATCATCGGAATTCCTGCTCAGGTCAAGCCGCTTTAGGACATCGCGTGAGAAGGCGCGGTAGCCGGTATGGTATTCCGAGAGTTTGGCACCCAGCAAAACATTCTCGGCAAAGGTCAGAAAGCGGTTGGCGATATATTTCCATACCGGCATTCCCCCTTTGAGCGAATATCCGCCTAAAATACGGCTCCCCAGCACACACGGATGCAGGCCGTTGGCGATGATCGAGGCCATTGCCGGAATCAGCTTGGGTGTGTATTGATAATCCGGGTGGATCATGATGACAATGTCCGCACCGGCTTCGAGTGCGAGCCGGTAACAGGTCTTCTGGTTGCCGCCGTACCCGGTGTTGCGTTCATGCACATGAACGCGCAAACCCTCGATCGAACGGGCGACGGCCACGGTGTCGTCACGACTGTGATCATCCACCAGAATGATGTCATCCACGATGCCTTGCTCGCGCACTTCCTGATAGGTCTGGCGCAACGTCTGGGCCGCATTGTACGCCGGCATCACCACCACAATTTTCTTCCCGATATACATATACTTCTGAAATTCTGAGTATATTGCCCCATTTCTTCCGTGTCTTGAAGCAAAAATTGCAAATGTCATGCCAAAAACCCGCTTGCCCCGCTGTCGCCATTGACCTACGTTGAGGCATCATGAAAGAGCGGTCGCCAGATTATCAGGTGTTGGAAGGCCATTGTGCCGGTCCTGCGGTCTGCCCATTAAACCAGGTTGCTGCCGGCTCAACGGTTTGCATCAAGGAACTGGTCGCGGCGCCCGAAGTGCGCGACCGGCTGCGTGAACTCGGCCTGGGTGAAGAACAGCGGGTCAAGCTCCTGAGCTGCCAGGCAAACGTCATCTGCCAGGTTTGCAATGCCCGCCTGGCCCTGAGTGAAAAACTGGCCCGTGCCATCATGGTCGAAACGCTCCCCACCGGCGCCTGAGACCTTTATGGCCGACGCTTCCCAGCCGCTCAGTTCGGTCCCCGTGGGCACAACGGCGACGGTGGTCGAAATCAAACTTTCAACTGAGCAACGCCCGCGCCTGATGGAAATGGGTCTGCTCGTCGGCACACCGGTCGAGCTCGTTCGATTTGCGCCCCTCGGGGATCCGGTTGAAATCAAGATCCGGGGGTACAACCTCACTCTGCGAAAGCACGAGGCCGAACAAATTTTGGTTCGTCCCAATTCCTGACGCGCCGCGCGCGAACCACGATGAGCGACGGAACTTCCGCCAAACCAGCGCCGCCTTACGTCATCCTGACGGGCAACCCGAATTGCGGCAAGACGACCTTGTTCAATGCGCTCACCGGTTTGCGGGCCAAGGTGGGTAATTATGCCGGAGTCACCGTCGAGCGCAAAGAAGGCCGGTTGCTCGGTACCCCGGCGGGCACAAGCATCCGTGTTCTTGATCTGCCCGGCACGTATAGCCTCAGCCCCAATTCGCTCGACGAGCAGATTTCGCGCGATGTGCTGATGAACCGGCTGCCGGAACTGCCACCCCCGGGTTTGATTGTGATTGTGGTGGACGCGTCGAACCTGCAACGGAACCTTTACTACACCACACAAGTCGTCGAGCTTGGACATCCCACCATTATCGCATTGAACATGATGGACGTGGCTGAAACCAACGGCCATCACATTGATGCAACCAAACTGGCTGAAGCGCTTGGCGTGACGGTGCTCCCAGTTGTCGCCAGCACCGGAGCCGGTGTGCCTGAGTTGCGGGCAAAGATCATTGCCGCCGTTCAGAATGCGGCCGAAGTAAAGCCGCGATTATTTTGCCAGTTGCCCGGTTTGTTTCGGATTGAGGCAACCGGGCTGGCCAACCTGCTGGCCGAGACATTTCAGGGACGGCGATTGCAGGCCACCGCCGAGGCGCTGCTGCTGCTCAGCAATGAAAAGGCACTGGCATCGAGCAAGGAACATTATCCACAAAAAATCCAGGATGCCGTGGCGGCCGCCCGAAAACGGCTTGAAACGCACGGAATTGACTGGCGCGGCGCTCCCATCGAATGGCGGTACGCGCGCATCGCGGAAATCCAACACGCGGTCACTTCGGAGCTGGCTCCGCCGGGCGAAACGTTCAGCGACAAACTGGATCGCATCCTGACCCATAAAATCTGGGGCACACTGATTTTCATCGGCGTGATGACGCTGATTTTTCAAAGTATTTTTACGTTCGCTCATATTCCCATGGACTGGTTGCAGGCGGCCGTTGACTGGCTTGGCCAAGCGGTCGGTAAACTGATACCGCCCGGTGAATTGAATTCATTGCTGGTGAACGGGGTGATTGCGGGCGTCGGCGCGGTGATTGTTTTTCTTCCGCAAATTTTGCTGCTGTTTCTGTTCATCGGTTTTCTGGAAGACACGGGTTACATGGCGCGGGCGGCGTTTTTGATGGACCGGCTGATGAGCAAGGTGGGATTGCACGGCAAAAGCTTCATCCCGATGCTGAGTTCGTACGCCTGCGCGATACCCGGCATCATGGCCACGCGCACCATTGAAACTCCCAAGGACCGGCTGGTGACAATTCTGGTGGCGCCGTTGATGAGTTGTTCGGCGCGTCTGCCGGTTTACACGCTGCTGATTGCAGCGTGCATTCCGGACATAAAGGTTTTCGGCCTGTTAAAGCTGCAGGGATTAACCATGCTGGCGATGTACTTGCTGGGCACGGTGGTGGCGTTGTTGATGGCCTGGCTGTTCAAGAAGACATTGCTCAAGGGTGAAACGCCCATGTTGATCATGGAACTGCCGCCTTACAAACGGCCATTGCTACGTGTGGTGGCACGGCACATGTGGGATCGCTCGCGAATGTTTCTGCGGCGCGCCGGCACGGTGATTTTGGGCATCAACATTTTGTTGTGGTTTTTGGCGACGTACCCCCAGAGCCCGGCCCTGGAGAAGGAATTTGCCGCCAGACAGGCAGCGGTTCAACAAGCATCGGGCGATGCTGCCACCAAGGCGGCAACCGCGGCGGAAATCGAAAAGGAAGAATCCGGAGCAAAGCTGCGGAACAGTTTTGCCGGCCGGATGGGACATGCCATCGAACCCTTGATTGGTCCCCTCGGTTTCGATTGGAAGATGGGCATTGGCATTGTGGCTTCGTTTGCGGCGCGCGAGGTTTTCGTCAGCACCATGTCCACTGTTTACAACGTCGGCAGTGACGATGCAGAATCGGGCAATGGCAATCTGGCCCGAACGTTGCGCGAACAGAAACGTCCTGACGGCACACCGGTTTACACCGTTCTGACGGCGCTAAGCCTGATGGTGTTTTACGTCTTTGCCATGCAATGTGTCAGCACCGTGGTCGTGGTGAAGCGCGAGACAAATTCCTGGAAATGGCCGTTATTCCAATGGCTGTACATGGGTGTGCTGGCGTGGATTCTGGCCTTTATCACCTATCACGGCGGGCGTTTGCTGGGCTGGAGTTGAGGCTGGCGGAAACCGGCGAAATACCGGATAATTGGACTTTCGGGCGTCTATTGACCGGATTATCGAATTTTTTATACAAATTTCCAACCCGCGGTGTCTATTTAATGAAATTGTGAGCGATTGGCGCGAAAATCTGTACACCAAGAAAGCGGCTGAGTTGATTCTCTACGGCCGTGCGCTCGGGCTCAGCCACGGCGAAGCCGAGGACGTCCTGCAGGAAACTTTTGTTGCTCTGCTGCACAGGCCGGAGCCTCCGCTCACGCAGGAACATTACTGCGTGCGCAGTTACCGGAACCACGCGCGCAATTACCGGCGTTCCTTGTGGCGGCGGTTGACCCGCGAGCTGGAGGCGCATCGCTGGTTTGACAAGGGACCGGCGGAAAGTCCGACGGAGCGGGCCGCGATGAATTGCCTCGCCCAGCTGCCGGTGGAGCAGCGTGAAGTGATTGTCTTGAAAATCTGGCATCGCTACACGTTCGAAGAAATCGGCGAGGTGCTGGAGATTTCGCCCAACACCGCCGCGGGCCGTTACCGGTACGGTTTACAAAAGATCAAATTCTGTCTGGAAAGGACCACGTATGAAAGAGATGAACTGGTTGGAGACCCAATTAAATTCCTGGGAACCGCGCCGTCCCTCGGCGAGAATTAAACGCCGGCTTTTTCCGGCATTATCCGCCCGGATTGAACTGGTGCGGGTGCTCAACTGGCTGGCGCCGGCCACGGCCTGCATGTTGATGGTCGTGGCGGCCTTGAAGCAGGAAACCAGCTTTCCCGGCGCTTCCACCCGCCATGACCCATTGGTCGCCATGATGTTGAGCAATTCCAGTTCGGTTCCTTATCTGACCGGCGGCTCATCCCAGATCGAGCAGAATGTTCTGCCCGGTACTTTTGAATTGACCAACCACAGTGCTTCCACATCTACTGTAGGTTTTACGCCATTCACAAAACCAAACGAATAACGGTCAAAATGGAAAAACCAAAGAACGCTAAAAGTCCAGCGGTTAAACCTTCCCCTGCAGCCAAGACGCCCTCACCGGCGCCCGTGCGGGTGCCTCCGCTTTTTCGTAGAATTGACTGGCTGGCCCTGGTCATCGCTTTCGCGGTGATGTGGATTGTTTATTTTTTGACCCTGTCGCCCGAAGAAACTCTGGAGGACTCCGGGGAATTATGCACCGGCTCGTTTTATGCGGGAATACCCCATCCGCCGGGATACCCCTTCTGGGCGATCTATTCCTGGCTGTGGACGAAGCTGCTGGTGGTCGGGAACGTTGCCTGGCGTGTGGAAGTGGGCGAGGCAACCGCCGCCGCCCTGGCTTGCGGTCTGGTCGCCCTCATGGTTTCGCGGGGCAGCAGCATGTTGATGGAAGGAATCGAAGAACTGAAGGACATCAGCAGCAAGTGGGAAAACATCATCTGTGTGGTTTCAGGAATCGTTGCCGGCCTTTTATTAGGCCTCGGCGGCGTCATGTGGAGCGAGTCAGTTGCCATCAATCGTATTTCCCCCTTCGGCGTGCCTTGGATGATGATGGTCCTGCTTTGTTTGATGCGATGGATTTATGCTCCGCACCAACGAGGCTACCTCTACACGGCAATGTTCTTCTTCGGCATCTGCGCCACGATCCATCAAACTTTATTGGTCGCGGCCATGGGCGTTGAAGTCGCGGTCGCCGCCACCCAGCCCAAGCTGGGTCGAGATCTCTTTCTCGGCAACAGCATCGTTTACATTTTGGGACTGATCGCCAACAGTTTGCATTTCACCAACTTGCTGGATACCGCCCCGATGGTGCTGATCATTTACCACACAGTCGGAATCGGTTCGTTCTGTGCCTGGATTTGGTTGGGGCTCAAGACCAAAGGGATTGCCACCGAATGGAAGGCGGCCATTTTGATGGGCTTGTTATGGCTGGTAGGCGCATCGTTTTATTTTTACGAACCGATCGCCGGCATGACTGATCCGCCGATGCAATGGGGTTATCCGCGCACGGTTGAAGGATTCTTCCACGCCTTAAGCCGTGGCCAGTACGAAAAGGCCAGCCCGTCGGATGTGGTTCATGATCCGGGCCGTTTTATCATGCAACTCGGCATTTTGGTCAGCGACATCGCCACCGAATTCAACTGGGTTTTGGTGTTCATAGCCTTGGTTCCGCTTTTGTTTTTTTTCAAGATGCAAAAGCGCGAACGTTCCTGGATCACTGGTCTGGCGGCTTTTTACCTTTGTGTGGGTGTGCTGTTGATGGTTCTCATGAACACGACGCCCGACCGCCAGACGGCGGAACTGAACAAGGTGTTCTTTATCGCCTCCCACGGAATTATCGCCATCATGGCCGGCTATGGCATGGCGTTGATTGCCGCATTCATGGCCACGCATTTCGGGCGGTTTCGCATCGCCTATCTCTTGCTGGGCATGGTAACGCTTGTGCCGGCCTTTTTGACCCTCTATGACAGCGTAAGCAATACCTTTTACGGTGGTGTCGGTTTGTTATCTTATAAATTCATACTGGTTCTGGTAATCTGTCTGGCAGCCTCGTTCGTCTTTACCTCCATGGCTGTGCAAAATTTTATGCGGAACCGCAACCTGGCGGAACCCGACCATAAGTACCCGCTGTTGTTTGCCGCCATCGCGGCTCTTTGCCTGGGCACGGCCCTCATCATCATTTTCTCACCGGGCGACAGTCTGAGCCTCCATGCTATTTGGACGGCTTTAAGCAAGGTGTTTGCGCCCCATCAATACAGTCTTCCCGTCATTGCCGGCCTGCTGATCCTGGGCGTGGTTGTGGTGTTCATTGGCAGTCTGTCTGTTTATCGCCAACGCGCGCCGCTGGTCATCACGCTGGGCCTTTTTGCCATCATGCCGTTGGCGTCCGGTCTGTCGCACTGGGCCCACAGTGAACAACGGAACCATTGGTTTGGTTACTGGTTTGGACATGACATGTTCACCCCGCCGTTTGTTGCGCCCGATGGCACGCTGAGTTACGACGCCAAGTTGCGCGAACAGGCCATGAAGGGACCCAATGGCGATCTGGTTTATCCGGAAATGGCCAAGGACACAATCCTGTTTGGCGGCACCGACCCGGGTCGTTTTTGTCCCACCTATATGATTTTTTGCGACAGCTTCCTCCCGCATAATTGCCTGCCGGCCCAGGATCAGAACTTCGACCGACGGGACGTCTATTTGATCACCCAAAACGCCCTGGCCGACGGCACTTATCTTGATTACCTGCGCGCCCAATATTTCCGCAGCCAGCAGATAGACCCGCCTTTTTTCAGCGAACTGGCCCGAACGGTTATGAAGGACCAGCCGTACGAAACCAACCTGCTGGCCCGCGTGGTATCGCCGCTGGATTGGATTTTTGAAGCCCGCGGCGCCCGCATCGAAAAACGCTGGCGCGTTTCCACCTCATGGTTCAACGCCGGCTCCTTTACCAATCTGTCGGCGCTGGCAACCCAGTTACGTGCGGGCAACAAACAAGACCTATTGTCGGCCTGGCTGTTTCAGAACCTGAGCAAGCCGGCCCAAGACCTGATCACTGGCAAGGGCGACGAAAACCGGTTGCGTACCGTACTGGCTGACGACTTGAACCGATTGCTCGCCGCCGGCCCGGTCTACGACGCCAACCGGTTCGCGCAGGTCAAGATTTCGGATTACCTGCAGCAGTTCATCAATCAAAATCCCCAGGGCGATACCCGCATTCGTTTGAACCGGCTGCTGCTGGAAGCCGCCTATCCGGACAATATCGCCAAGAGCCCCGGCGGGGTTTATCCGGATCGCGAGATTTACATCCCGAGCAATGAAGATTCCTCGCGCTGTTTCCAGGGTTACCTCGAGGATGCGCAGCACCGGATGCAGCTCAACCAACTGATGCCCGGGGAGGACGTGCGGGTTGATCCGGAAAGCGGGAGAATGCAGGTGAGCGGCCAGGTGGCGGTGATGATGATCAACGGATTATTGTGCAAGGTCATTTTCGACCACAACCCCAACAATGAATTTTACCTTGAGGAAAGCTTCCCGCTGCCATGGATGTATCCATATGAAACTCCTTTTGGAATCATCATGAAAATCAACCGCCAGCCGCTGCCGGAACTTTCCGACAACGTGTTCAGGCGGGATCACGCTTTTTGGAGCCGGTTTTCCGACCGGCTCATCGGCAACTGGATCACCTACGACACCTCGGTTAAGGAAATCGTTGATTTCATTGAAAAAGTCTATCTTCAACACGACTACACCGGTTTCAAAGGCGACCTTAAATTTGTCCGCGATGAACAGGCGCAAAAGGCGTTTTCAAAATTGCGCAGTTCCATCGCCGGGGTTTACGCCTGGCGCTTGAGCGGCCAATGTCCGGAAGAGTACCGGCAAAAGACCCCCGCCAGCACGGAAGCATTGCGGCGGGAAACGGATTTCTCGTTCAAGCAATCGTTTGCGTATTGTCCTTACAGCCCGGAAGCCGTCTTTCGCTACATCAATTTTCTGCTTCAGTACGGACGCACGGACGATGCGTACCTCATCGCCGAAACCTGCCAGAAGCTTGACCCGAACAATGATCAGGTCCGGGGTCTGGTAAAACAATTGAGTGAATTTAAGGGCCAATCCGCCAACCGCACGCAGGTTGAAAACCAGTTGCAACACATGGAAGGTGAAGCGCGGACGAATCCCGACAACATTCAGAACGTCCTGACGCTGGCCAATGTTTATATTCAAATGCAACAAACCAACCGCGCCATCGAGCTGTTTGACCGGGCCTTGGCCAATCCCCATGTCACCTCCAATGAAGCCGGTTTCATCGCCCAGCAATATGCTCAAATGGGCAATCTGGGCAAACTCGAGGAGGTCCTGCAAAAACTTGTCGTCATCGTACCCGACCAGCCGGAGCCCTGGTATGATCTGGCCGCGCTCAATGCCGTGATGGGTCAACTGGACGTGGCCCTGCAAAACCTGGGCAAAGCGCTCGATCTCAGCGCCAAACGGCTCAAAACCAATCCCACCGCGCGTGATCTGCTGGTCGAGGCCAGGACCGACCACCGTTTCGATGCGTTGCGGAACCGGCCTGAATTTCAAAAGCTGGTGCCGCTGAATTGACCTGCTCCAAAATTAAAGTTTAAATTTCCCCTTCCGGGTTCGCGACCACGTCCCAGTTGCCGAAGGAGAGCCAATCCGTTAGTCTGACCAGCCGGCAGCATCCGTGTTAAAACCATTGCATGAAAAAAACAGTGACAGAGAACAGTAATCCCAAAGCGGCGCCAGCACCGGCAGCCGAGATTCCTGTTGTGGCTGAACTCACGCCCGAGCAACTGGAGGAACTCAAAACGCGCGCCAGCAAGGCTGACGAACATTGGGACCGCCTGCTCCGCACGACCGCCGATTTTGAAAATTTCAAAAAGCGCGCCGCCCGCGAGCGCATCGAGGCCGCCCAGTTTGCCGACTTCGCACTGCTTCAAAAGCTGCTGCCCGTCCTGGATCATTTTGACATGGCACAAGCTGCCGCCAAAACCACCGCCGGAGACAAGCTGGAATCCTTGCAGGCCGGCATCACCATGATTCAGCAGCAGCTTAAAAACATCCTCGCCGGCGCTGGCCTAGAGGAAATTGACGCCAGCGGGAAGGCCTTTGATCCGACATTGCACGAAGCCGTTTCGCTTTCGGAAACCGCCGATTTGGCGGAGGGACAGGTGGTTCAACAAATCCGGAAAGGTTACAAACTGCGCGAGCGACTGTTGCGGCCGGCAGCGGTCATCGTCGCCAAAAAACCTTCTGCCCCGGCAGCCAACTGAGCCATGGCCAAGCACGATTATTATGATGTGCTCGGTGTCAAACGCGATGCCAGCGAGGAGGAAATCAAGAAGGCTTACCGCAAGCTGGCCGTCAAGTATCATCCGGACAAAAATGCGGGCGACAAAGCCGCCGAGGAAAAGTTCAAGGAACTCGGCGAGGCGTACGAGGTGTTGAGCGACCCGCAAAAACGGGCCGCTTATGACCAATACGGCCACGCGGCATTCGACCCGCGCGCTCGTGCCAGCCGCGGATTTGGCGGCGCCGGCAACTTCCATGATCCGTTTGAAATTTTCCGCGAGGTTTTCGGCGGGGGCGGCGGCGGCAGCATTTTTGAAAATCTCTTTGGCGGCGGACCGGATTCGTCGCAGCCGCACCGCGGCGATGATTTGCGTTTCGACCTCGAGATCTCGCTGGAAGAGGCGGCACTGGGTTGCGAAAAGGAAATTTCCGTCACAAAGCTCGACCGCTGCGACACATGCGACGGCTCCGGCATGGAGCATGGTTCCAAAATACAAACCTGCTCGACCTGTGCCGGCCGCGGTCAGGTGCTCATGTCGCGCGGAATTTTCAGCATCGCCCAAACCTGCCCCAAATGTCGTGGCTCCGGACGCATTTTGGAGAAACCGTGCAAATCATGTCACGGCGAGGGAAAGCGCGAACGCAGCTCAAAAATCAAGCTTCGCATCCCGCCGGGCGTGGATGCCGGCTCGCGCCTGCGTTCTTCGGGCAACGGCGAAGCCGGTTTTCGTGGCGGACCCCCGGGCGATTTATACGTCGTGCTGCATGTCAAGGCCCACGAAATATTCCAGCGCGATGGCGACGACCTGGTTTGCGAGGTTCCGGTCAGTTTTATTCAAGCGACCCTCGGCGCGGAAATTGAAGTGCCAACACTTGACGGCCAGGCGACAATCAAGTTGCCCGCGGCCACGCAACCCGGCACGGCCTTTCGCGTCAAGGGCAAAGGGGTGAAAAATCTTCAGGGCTACGGCCACGGTGATTTGCACGTGCGTGTCCAGGTTGAAGTCCCGACGCATCTGAATCACGAACAGAAAGCCAAATTGCAGGAATTCGCCGCACTTTGTGACGGCCGGGAGGCGCCGTTGGCCCAGGGCTTTTTGGAAAAGGCAAAAAAGTTTTTTAAGTAAGGCGGGACCGCGTTGGCATCGGAACCAGAGCAACCGGCGGACGTGCCTGCCAAATTATTTCTATGCACCGTTTTTATCTGCCACCGGAACAGTGTGCGGGTGACACGCTCCGGCTTGACGGACGCGAGGCGCATCACGCGTTGAACGTTTTGCGGTTGAAGCGCGGCGAACTTGTCGCGGTTTTGGACGGCATGGGAAATGAATTCCTTTGCGCCGTTGAAAACAGCTCGCGCAATGCTCTCAGCCTGTCCATTTCGCTGAAAAACTTTACTCCGCCCCTGCCCTGTTCCATTACGCTGCTGCAGGCCGTGCCCAAGGGGAAAATCATCGAGTCCATCATCCAGAAAGCGGTCGAACTCGGCGTGCAACGCGTGGTGCCGCTGCTGACCGAACGCGTGGTGACACACCTTGACGACGAGGGCGCCGGCCAAAAACACGACAAGTGGCAGCAAGCCGCCATCGAAGCAATCAAGCAATGCGGTGCGGCGTGGCTGCCAAAAATAGAAACGCCGGTGCCGATTGGGAGATTTCTGGCGCACCAGGAGACGTTTGATCTATCACTCGTCGGCTCGCTGCAAAAGGAGCGCCGGCATCCGCGTGAATGTTTGAACGAGTTTCAGGCAATGAAGAAACGGCTGCCCCGGAGCGTTGCGGTTTGGATTGGTCCGGAAGGCGATTTCACGGTTGAGGAACTCGGTGCCATTCAAATGGCCGGTGCCTTGCCGGTTTCTCTTGGACGGATGGTGCTGCGGGTCGAGACCGCGGCAACGTATTGTCTTTCAATTTTGAATTATGAATTGAACCAGTAGCGGGCGCTTCCGTTATGGTTCATTGTGTCAAATTTGATTGCAGCCGAGTGGGAACGACCGCCAAACATTGAATCTCTTCAATGAACTTCCATGACGCGGTAAAAGCGCCGGCTGTAATTGGTGGCGTCGGCATCCACAGCCGTGAATGAATTGGTGGCGCTCACATTGGTCCCCACCGTGGTCCATGCTGTCAGATTGGTGGAAGCTTCCAGCAAATTGGTTCGGCCTGGTACGATCCCCGTAACAGAGAAGGAAAAGCCATTCGACGAACCGGTTGCCTGAAAGATGGCAAGCGCGGCGAAGAGGTCGCTCAAATCGTTCGCATTCGCTGCGTCACCCAGCAGCGGTGCCACTCCAAAAATTTCCTGAAATGTCCGCAGCAGGGAGCTGTGGGTATATCGGATGTTGTTGAAATAGCCGCCTCGCACCAGCGGTGAAAGCACGATCATGCCGATTGGCCCGTCGTTGCCGCCCGCGCCTTCATCCCAAGTGATAAAAATCGCCCCATTATTTGAGTAGGCAGACGAACTGAGAATTTTCGGGATTTCACCCGCCAGCCAGTCATCCGTCTGCCGGACCTGATTTTCCTGAGGCGGGCAGGAGTCATGACCGTCATCACATAGATTGGGCGTGATAAAGTTATATCGGGCAACCGTGTTGCTGGCGAGGTCGGTGATGAGTTCAGTGTAAGGCCGAATGTGCGCTATGCCGTAAGCGTCACCGGGATTATTTATCCCGGTCACATCATCGAAATACACAAATGGGTCGTGCTTGGGCACGTAACCGTTGATCGCGGTAAGCGGTACAGACGTTCCAGGAATGTCTTCCTGATAGGCCTTCCAGGAAATTCCTTTCCCGTTCAGCAGCGACGACAGGTGGTTGGTCGTCGCTTGATGATTGACCGAGGGATCATGGTCATCAAAAACTCCGAAGTTTGTCCCCGCCTCCAGCCAAAGATAATTGGGCAGGCTTGGATGCAGGCCCGGCGGATTGAAATAATTTTCGCAATGCGATGCCATTGGCAACAACGTGTGGTTGATGTACGGCGCATCGGGACTGTCCTTAAATGCCGACCAATCCTGGTTTTCAAACAGAATGATAAAGATCGTGTGAACAGGTGGCACGGACAAGGCGTGCGAGCCATAATCACCAAACAGCAGTGTCAGAATAACCGCCGCGATTAGTTTCACGAAACAAACGTAAACGTCCGTTCACGAAAGTAAAGTTGCCAGCTGTCCACTTTGCCCAACCATTTGTGGCACAAAGTTTTCCGCCTCGGGAAATATACTTGGAAAGTAATATGCGTTCGGTTGGACGGATTACCGGCTTCGGGATGTCACCGCTTAAGGACCGCCTTGCAGAATAGTCACCCGGTAAAATTGCTGCGACAGATTGCCAACAGCATTGGTCTGACTGGTGGTTGGCCCGGTGGCAGTCAGGTTCGACGTCACGGTATCCCAATTGGTCGCAATTAGATTGGTCACGCACTGCAACTGGTAAGGAACACCGGCAACTGAACTCCACATAATGGTGACCACCTGGTTGGTCAGGCCGACTGAAAGAATCACCGGCGTCGGCGCCGAGGTCACCGTTAATGTTCCATTGTTGAATATAAAACTGTAATTGGCATTGCTCAATGTTCCCTGTGTGATGGTGATGGGGTAACCGCCCACAAGGCTTCCCGGGACTGCCGCGGTGTTCAATGCCGGGCTTCCACTCAACACATTGGTGTATTCATTGTTGACGAAGGCGTTGTAGCTGGCTGTCAGCACGGGATTGGTCAAGCCGTACATGCGCGTCTTGTTGTCGGCAGTCACCGTCAGCGCCGCCGGATTGATCGTCAATGTTCCATTCGTGAAGCTGAAGGTGTAGTTTGTTGCGCTCAAGCTGCCGGGTACATTGGTAATTACATACGCTGCCACCGGGCTGTTTGTCGTCGCGCTGGTCGTCAAATTTGGCGCGCCGCTCAACACCGATGCTGTGTCGCCGTTGACAAAGCCGCTGTAACTGGCCGTGAACACCGGATTGATTGCTCCATAGGGACGGTTCGTGTTGTTTGCCGCCACACCCAACACCGCTGAACCCACCGTCAACGTTCCATTTACATAACTGATCGCGTAGTTCGTCAACCCGGTCCCCAATGCATTCGCCACCACGATGCTGTAAGGCGAACCGCTCACACTGGCTCCTGGTGCCGCGCCCGTGCTGGTCAGACTTGCGCTGGTCACCGCGTCACTATTCAGCAACCCGCTGGTCGAAAATTCCGTCCCTGCAAACGACAGGCTCTGCCCATAGGCCTTGCTCCGGTTGCTGGCCGTCACCGTCAATGTCGCCGGATTAATCGTCAACGCTCCATTGGTGAAACTGAAAACGTAATTCGTCGCGCTTAACGTCCCGATTGTATTTGTTATTGTGTACGTGGCTATCGGGCTGTTCGTCTTTGCATTGGTCGTCAAACTTGGCGCACCGCTCAATACGGATACCGTGTCTCCGTTCACAAAGCCGCTGTAACTGGCCGTAAACACCGGATTGGTCGCTCCATAGAGACGGTTCGTGTTGTTCGCAGCCGATCCCAACACCACCGATCCCACTGACAGCGTTCCGTTCACATAACTGATCGTGTAGTTTGTCAACCCGGTCCCAACCGCATTCGTCACCACAATGCTGTAAGGCGAGCCACTCACATTGGCTCCCGCCGCCGCGCCCGTGCTGCTCAAACTTGCGCCGGTCACCGCGTCACTATTCAGCAACCCGCTGGTCGAAAATTCCGTCCCCGCAAACGACACGGTCTGCCCATAGGTCTTGCTCCGGTTGCTGGCCGTCACGGTCAATGTCGCCGGATTAATCGTCAGCGTCCCATTGGTAAAGCTAAAGAGGTAGTTATGGTTCGTTGCGGTGAACGTCCCGGCGGTCACGGTTATCGCATAAGTTGCCACCGGACTATTCGGTGTGGCGGATGTGGAGACGACTGGCGCTCCGCTTAATACACTGGAGGTATCGCCGTTAACAAACCCGCTGTAGCTGACCGTGAACACCGGGTTGGTCGCACCGTAGAGACGATTGGTGTTGTTAACCGTCACAGCGAGCACATTGGTCACCGGCAGAACCGCAATGGTCACGGCAGCCGTGCCCAGACTGTTCTGTTTATCGCTGGCCTGGATCGTAAAACCATCCGTTCCGAAAAAGTTGCTCGACGGGGTGTAAATGAAACCGCCATTGGTGCTCAAATTCAGCGTGCCGTTGGCCGGCCCGGCGAGCGGCGTTGCTGTCAGATTGGTTCCATATACATCCAGCGCATTGGCCAAAACACCGGGTTTCGCGATCGTCAATGGTGTATTCTCCCTGGTACTGAAGCTGGTATTGAGCACCAGCGGAGCCACGATAACGTTGCTGACCGATATCGTGTAAACCGGCGACGAGGCATACATGCTGACGGCTATCCCGCCGTTCGTCAAAGCGGGCTGGCCGTCAAAAGTTCCATTGTCCACCAGATTTGTGATCTGTGTGCCATCATAATAGGCAAATACGTTGGTGCCTTGGAACGCCAGCTTGAGGTTGTGCCAGTTGGTCCCCATGGTGGGCAACGGGATCAGGATTTGATCTTTTTCAACCGTCCACGTCTCATATTTTATGATCTGCAGGCTGGCCGCTCCAGTTCCCAAACCTCCGGGAGAATTTTCCGGATAAACCCACACGTCATAACGCGCCCCAGTGGCCGGGTTCAACCGCCCGCCAAGGGCTGCGCCCCAAACGTTGGTTGAGGGAAAGCGAAACTGCGCCTGCACGGAATAATCCGTCCAATTGGCGCTGTAATAGGCGTAACCGTAGTCGTTCAAACTGCAGGTTCCATAAAATATATTGTTCGTGACGGACCAGGCACCCCGCTCGTTCACCCACGGGAAGATCGAGTTGCTGCCCGACTGGCGCGCAAAGTTATCGTGGAAAAGTTCACCCAGTCCGGTGACCGTGATGGTGGCCGTGGCGACGGCGGAGTTGCTCTGTCCATCGGTGGCATAATACGTAAACGTGTCAACTCCGGTGAAGTTGGACGTTGACTGGTAACTGAAGCCGCCATTGTTGGTCAGCACCAAACTGCCGTAAGTCGGTCCACTGACAAGTACAGCCGAAAGCGGTCCGCTGCCGCCGGTATCGTTGGCCAGAACACCGGGCGCCGGCAGATTTAGAATGGAATTGGTGAGAACAGTATAAACGTCATTGCTGGCGGTTGGTGGAACGGATGATGTCGAGGTCAACGTGATGGTTGCGGTTGCCACGCTGGATGTGGACTGGCCGTCGGTGGCTTTGTAGGTAAAGTTGTCCGTCCCAACGTAATTGGCATTTGGTGTGTAACTGAATCCACCGTTATTGGTCAGGGTCAAGCTGCCGTGAGCCGGTCCGCTGGCCAGAAGCGCCGTCAAAGTTCCGCCCCCGCCGCTTGAATCATTGGCCAGAACCCCCGGCGCATTGACATGCAGCGTTGAATTTTCCGGACCACCATAGGCATCGTTGTTGGCCGTCGTCAGCGTGCTCACGATCACGTTGTCCACCGACATGTTGAATGTCGTTGGCGACTGTGTCCACAATTCCAGGTCAACTCCCCCGCTCGTCAACGCCGGCTGGCTGTCAAACGTTCCGTTGTCCACCAGGTTCGTAATCAGGGTTCCATCGTAATAGGCGGAAATCGTGTTGCCCAAGAAGGTCAGCCTTACCGTGTGTAAACTCGTGCCCATGCCACCCGGCAACCGGATCAGGTTCTCCGATGTGTAAGCCGTCCAACTTTCATATTTGATGATCTGCATGGTGGCCGCCCCAGTTCCCGATCCCCCGGGAGAATTTTCCGGATAAAACCACGCGGCATAGCGCGCTCCGGTGGCAAGGTTCAATCGTCCGGCGATGCCCCCGCCCCAGGCGTTGGTGGACGGAAATTGAATCTGCGCCTGCACCGAATAGTTGGTCCAATTGGCGTTGTAATAGGCATAGCCGTAACTGCTAAATCCGCTGCTTCCGAACATCACGTTGTTCGTCACGCCCCAGGTGCCCAATTCGTTTACCCAGGGGAAGATGGAGTTGTTGTTCGCCGGACGCGTGAAATTGTCGTACAAAAGTTCACCGGTGGTCGTAACCATGATGGTCGCCGTGGCAACGGCGGAGGTCAGTGAACCACTGGTTGCCTGATAGGAAAAACTATCCACCCCCGTGTAATTATTCGTGGGGGTGTAGGTGAAGGAACCATCCGCGTTCAAGGTCAGATTGCCGTTTGCCGGCGCGCCCACCAAGGCGGCGGTTGCTCCCGTTGTGCCGTTGGTCAAAACCCCGGGCGCGCCCACCAGCAGGGAATTTCCTTGTTGCATCTGGTAGAAATTATTTTGGATCGTCGGTGAAAGAATGTAACTGACCACCGCACTGGAAACCGATGTCCCGACCAGCAGTTTGATGGTGGTGCCGTTGGTACGATAGACGCTCGTGCCCGCCGGCACGCCGTTGGTGGTCACTTGCAGGGAAGCGTAGGGAATGCTCGGAACCACCAGTTCCACCGCCGCGTTGGTATTGCTGTTTCCGGAGATGGCGAGAGTGGCGATGGACTGGACGCCGTTGGTGGAAAAGCTGGCCGTCACCTGGGCATTGGACCGCTGCAGCCACCAGCTGTAGATGCGGGCAGCGTTGGCTGACCAGATCCTCGGCTTGCTCAAGCTGTAGGTGCAATAGAATCCCGGGAGCGTGCCGTCCATCCCGCTGCCGTCCGAAGTGCTGTGGCAATAAAAATTGATCAACCCTCCCAGGTTGTAATAAAAATCCACCGCCGCCTGAATGGTTGCCACCGTGTGGCCGTTTTCCATGGATTGCGCGACCTGTCCATTGACAAACCAATCGCCCACTGGTTCGCTCAAAATGGAATAATACTTGTCCGGCGTCTGCGTCGAAAAAATCCAGTGCGGAAAGGGCGTCAGCTTGTCATCGCCGGTCACCTGGATGCCCAGGTTCTGCTCAATTTGATAGGAACCTTCCTTGGTGGCGTTAAAATACGGCGCCACCCACGCGCGCGGGCTGCCATTGGTGAGATGCCACCCGGCAACGTCGTTGAATGAATTGGAAATGGAAATGAACGCATAGTTGCCGGCATTCGTGAAACCGCCGAGCAGATTGCTTGTGCCCAGGATTTCGTCCGGACTCCAATGCCAGTAATCATAGTCAAAACCGTTGGAAACCAAAGGCGCCAGAACCGGAGCGGTATAAGGTTCAAAAGCGGTCAGCCAACCTTCACCCAGCAACTGGCTGATATTCGGCTCCACCGGTACCAGTCCCTGGCCCAATGTCTGGCTGTAATATGGATTGACGTTGGTCAGGCCGCCATTGTGCGGGTAAATCGTCGCGCCATAATTGGAAATGGCCGATTGCATGGCGGTAATCACCGCATTCGAGTCGGTGGGCATGTCCAAACGCAACGTGCCGGTGCAAAAGTAATAATCACCGCTGGCCCCGTTGGTGTGTTCAAACTGCGCGGACCCGTTGATGGAAATGAGGTTGGACGGAATCGCCTCCATGTCGTGACGGAACATGACGGCCGCATCGTAGGGATACGGCCACGGGCTGAGCTTCACGATCGGCCGGCTCGCCGATTGAAACGCCCATTGAATGGCGTTCCTGAAAATGCTGTAGGCATACATTCCCGGCGACCAGCCGCTATGCCCGATCAATGGCTGCAACGCAGCATCATAAATGAACCAACCCTTGCCATAAGGCTTCACCATCAGATACGGCAGGCCACCGTCTCCTTGGGCGATGACCGTGGCATTCGTCGCCTGGACCTGCCAGATCATGTGCGGCAGACCAGGCGTGGTGGCATTGGGTGTCTCACCCACCAGGTGGATGTCCACCGGCCATGATATTTCTTCTGACGATTCAGGCATTTGCCAGGGCCAGCTGCCATTGGGAATGTTCGCAACCAGACGATGGTTGGAACTGACTGAAAACGTGTCGTCGAAATACCAATTGGTCAGCGTCGGACTGATGGGATGAATCCCCATGGCACTGGCAATGGCAAAATCGCCGCGGGTCGTACCATTGGTGTTGCGGGTGAACGCGGATCCACCGACAAACAAAAAACCGCCGGCGGCGACATAGTTCGTCAAAGCGGCGATTTCTCCATTGTCAATCGCCTCCGAACCCAGGCTGATGAGGATGGGGTATTTGGGCGACCCGTCGGCGTTCGTCAGCACTCCGGCCAGAATGTTGGAATCGCCCACGACCGTATAAGCCGTCCCATCGGAACGCAGCGCCTCTTTGACGGCATCGGGCATGACAAAATAATGCCACTGCGTGATATACCACTGTTCACCTGAATAACCTGATCCCGTGGGGGTCGCCCCCGATGCCGGCATGGACTCCAAAGCCCGCGTAAATTCGGAATCATGAATGGCAACGATGGGTTGTGCGCCCTGCCCCATCACGGAACATGCCCAGGCAAGACAGAGAAATACTGCGCTATAAATTTTCACAAATTGGTTAGGTACATCGCCTCACGTTAACATTCCAAGACTATTATAATAGCATACAGACCATAAAAAAACAACAGATGTAAGTCATTGTGCCACAAACTGCTTCGATTTATAAGGGCAGTGGCAAGTTTTACGACTGCATTAACGCCGCAACTAATCAACCAAGGCGAGATTGAACCAAAACACGAAAGGCGCGACCAAGATGCTCCGGGTGCGTCAGGGTTTGGAATTGGCGGGTACGGGTTGAGGTCCATTCGCCAAAGGATGTTTCTTTGGAGGCTTTTCCCAGAACCTGCGTCAGGAATTGCGACTGCGTCTGAAAGCTTTCAGTCTTCAGCCCCGCTGATTCGCCAACTGCCTGAATGGCGGAAAAATTGACATGCGCGGTCAGATCCTGTTCCCCGACATTGGCCAGAAGATTGTCGCTGACATGCTGACGAAAATAGGCGCGGAGGGTTCCTTGCAAACGACCGGGCAAATACAACTCGTCAGCGGCCAGGCCATAGTCAATCGTCATCAGTCGCCCGCATTGCAACCGGCCCGCAGCTTCGCGCCACCACCTTTGGGCGGCGGGGCTGGTTTCCACGACAAAGCCGTCCGGCAGAACATTCAGCAATTCCTCCGGCAGGTCCAGTTCTGGATTCCCGACCCTGGCCTCCGGATTCTGAATTTTTGACCAGACAAATTCTTCGCCGGCAAAGCCGACTCCCCATTCGTACCAGTTCTTTTTTGCGGCGTCCCAGCCGAACCGGTGCACCGGCATGGCGTCCAGCAGCTCGTTGGAAAAAATAATTCCGTTCGATGCCGGATTTTCGATTCCCGATTTCGCACCCGCGGACGCGATGGACTGAAAGCTGGCATGCCACCGAACCTGCGGCGAATATTTTTTCAACGTCCTTTGCTGCCACGTCTGTCTTTGCGCCGACGGTTCGACGATCCAGTATTCGATCTGCTCAAACAACTCCGGCCGATTCAATTTAAGCCATGCCAGAATGTCCCCGGCCAGTTTGCCGTCGTGCGCACCAGTCTCCACAATCCGCGCCCCGGAACCAGCGTTCCGCAACGGTTCCAGCCATTCGGCGAACTGGAAGGCGAGGAGCTGGCCGAACAACTCGCCGACGCCGACGCTGGTGTAAAAATCACCGTGACGCCCGGGATTGTCTGTTTTCGTTTCATAATATCCATGAACAGGACAGTAAAGGGCGAGTTCCATGAACCGCGCAAAAGACAAAACTCCCGATTGTTCAACTTCCCGGCGAATTATTTCAGACAATTTGTTCACGGCTTGCGTTTGGCGCGGCGATAGCTAACATTTTTATAAAGATAAGGATTTATGGCCAAAATTGACGCGTTTTTCAACCTGATGTTTGAACAGAAGGCGTCCGACCTGCACATGACCTCCGGCAACGCCCCCATGCTGCGCATCAATGGCGAGCTTCAGCGCGTGGATTATCCCCCGCTGGAAAATGACTCGCTCAAGACGATGCTCTACGAAATCGCCCCGGATTACAAAATCAAACAGTTTGAAGAAACCGGCGACGTGGATTTTGGCTATGAGATTCCGAACATCTCGCGCTTCCGCGTCAATTTTTTCAATGAAAAGAACGGTGTCGCCGCCGTGTTCCGGCAAATTCCCAGCCGCGTGCTCTCGTTTGATGATTTCGAAAAGCTGGAAGCGCCCCTGCCCGTCGTTCTGAAAAAATTTTGCATGCTCAACCGCGGTCTGGTCGTGGTCACCGGCCCGACCGGTTCCGGAAAATCCACCACCCTCGCCGCGATGGTTGATTATGCAAACCGCAACCGCAAAGACCACATCATCACCCTGGAAGACCCGATTGAGTTCGTTCACGAAAGTAAAAACTGCCTTGTGAACCACCGCGAAATCGGGGTCCACACCAAGTCGTTCACCTCGGGCCTGCGCGGCTCATTGCGCGAAGACCCGGACATCATTCTCGTCGGTGAAATGCGCGACCTCGAAACCATCGAACTGGCCATCACTGCCGCCGCCACGGGGCATCTGGTTTTCGGCACGCTCCACACCCAGAGCGCCGCCAAAACGGTTGACCGCATCATTGACGTGTTCCCGGCGGACCAGCAGAACAAAATCCGCCAGACACTTTCCGAAGCCCTCAAGGGCGTTGTGGCCCAGACGTTGTTCAAGCGCACGGACAAGAAGGGCCGCATCGCGGGATTTGAAATCCTGGTGTTCAACACCGCCATCGCCAACCTGGTGCGCGAAGGCAAGACGCACCAGATACAAGGCATGATTCAAGTGGGCAAGAAAATGGGCAACCAGCCGATGGACGATCACATCATGGAGCACGTGCGCATGAAACGCATTTCCCCAGAGGACGCCTACGACAAGTGTCAGGACAAGAAGAAATTTCGCGGACTGCTGGCCCATCCGCCGGAAGACGACGATTCCATCTAATTTATGCGCCGGCCCGAATTGGATCAACTCCTCCTGGCGATGCTGGCGTCTCAGCCGGAGATTTCGGACTTGTTATTCACCGTGGACCGCCCGCCGCAGGTTGAGGCTTATGGCGAACTCAAACCCGTGGTGCTGGATCCGCCCATCCCGAAATTGACGCCCTATCAAACCGAAACCATCGCGCTCAACATCATTGGCGACAACCTCTGGCAGATTGAAGACCTCTTGCGGCACGGGTCCTGCGATGCTTCCTACGCGCTTTCAGACCAGGCCCGGTTTCGCGTCAATGTCTTCGCCCAGCGCGGCAATTATTCCGTTGTCTGCCGGCAACTCAATGCCGCCATCCCGACCTTGACCAAACTAAAGTTCCCGGAAATTTTCAAGGAAATCCCCAAGGAACACACCGGACTGGTTCTCGTCACCGGCGCCACCGGCTCCGGCAAATCCACCACGCTCGCCGCCATCCTCAACGAAATCAACGCTTCCAAGCCCGTACATATCGTCACTTTGGAGGACCCCGTGGAATACGTCCATTCCCACAAACAGGCGACGTTCAACCAGCGGGAACTGGGCATAGATTTCGATTCCTATGTCAACGGATTGCGTGCCGCCCTGCGCCAGGCCCCCAAGGTCATTCTCGTCGGCGAAATGCGCGACCGCGAAACCGTGAAAATTGCCTTGAGTGCCGCCGAAACCGGCCACCTCGTCCTCAGCACGCTGCACACCATCAACGCCGGCGAGACGGTCAACCGCATCCTCGGCATGTTTGAACCGGATGAACAGGAGCAAATCCGCGTGCGGCTGGCGGATTCATTGCGCTGGGTGGTCAGCCAGCGTTTGGTGCCGAAAGTTGGCGGCGCACGATTTGCGCTGCTGGAGCTGATGGGCTCCAACCTCCGCACCCAGGAGGCCATCCGGCTGGGCGAAAGCGAAGGCAAGACATTTTACGAAATCATCGAGTCGAGTTACCCCTTCGGCTGGCGGACCTTCGACAACGCCTGCATGGAAGCCTATGAAGAGGGTCTCATCACCGAGGAAACCGCCCTGCTCTACTGCACCAAACGCAGCGTCGTCTCACGCGGCATTGATAACGTCAAAAAATCACGGGGTGAAATGAGCACCACCGCCGGGTCCTTGCGCATGAAGCCGGGTCCGGACGCCGCGCCACCGGTCCTCAAAATTAAATGATATGACCGGCTCATTCGATTTCGTCAGCACCGAGGACAAACCGGCCTTGATTGCCTTTTCCACGCCCGAATGGCTCGAAACCGCGACCACCGCATTGCGCGAACTCGGGTACAAGGTCCACACCGCCGCCACCCACAGCGATTTTCTTGTGCGCTTCGGCCAGGCCCACTACCAGGTGGTGGTCGTTGAGGAGCTTTTTGGCGCCAACACCATTGACGAAAACCTCACCCTCCGTGCCCTGCAAAACATGCCGGTCAACCAGCGCCGCCACGCCACCATCATTTTGCTCGGCGATTCGTTCCAGACTTTCACGCCGATGGAAGCTTTCAAGCACAGCGTCCACGCCGTCATCAACAGTTCCGAGATGTTTTTGCTCAAGCAACTCGTCGAGAAGGCTGTGGCGGACAACGACCTGTTCCTGCACAGCTTTCGCGAAGTCCAAAACCGTGTCTATACCAGCGGCAATCGCTTGTAATGTCCGCGGTTTTTGGCTAGATTTTCACAACGCCATCCATGATTCGCCTTGACCAGGCCCTGGTTGACCGCGGCCTTTGCGAAAGCCGCGAACGCGCCAAACGCGCCATTCTTGCCGGCCAGGTCCGCATCAACGACCAGTCCGCCCACAAGCCCAGCGACTCCGTAAAACCCGATGACCGGCTTTCGCTCGACGCGGGCGAAAAGTACGTGAGCCGGGGCGGCCACAAGCTCGAACACGCCCTGCGCCATTTTAAACTGGCTGTCACCGGAATGACCGCGCTCGACCTGGGCGCGTCCACCGGTGGCTTTACCGATTGCCTCCTGCAAAGCGGCGCAGCCAAGGTATATGCCGTGGATGTCGGGCGGGGACAACTGGCGTGGAAGCTCCGGCACAACCGGCGCGTCGTGGTCATGGAAAAGACCAACGCACGCCATTTGACTGCCGGACATTTTCCCCAGCCGTTTGTTCCCGCCAATCTGGCAGTGATAGACTGCTCGTTCATTTCATTGAGGAATATTTTACCCGCCGCAGTTGCATTATTGCAGCCAGATGGCAAAATCGTCGCGCTCATCAAACCGCAGTTTGAAGCCGGCAAGGCCGAAGCGGACAAGGGTCGTGGCGTGATTACCGACCCGGCGGTGCATGAACGGGTGCTGGACGAACTACGAGGGTTTGTCCGGGCCCAGTCCGGTTTGCACTGGAACGACGTGGTGGAATCACCGTTGCTTGGGCCGGCGGGCAACAAGGAATTTTTGGCGCTGATTGAAAAAACAAGCTGACAAAATCAAACGCGTCGGACTCATCGGCAATTCCGAGAAGGCCGCCTGTGCCGACAGCGTTCGCAAGGCCGCGCGGCTGATCCGGCGCGCCGGGCGCAAAGTGCTGTGCGAAACGGGGACTGCGAAACTGGCCGGACTGAAGGATGCCGATTGCGGCCACGCGGCTGCGCTCGCGCGCGAAGCGGACCTGCTGCTGGTATTCGGCGGCGACGGCACCATGCTGCACGTCGCCCGGGAAATCGCCGGTTCGGCCACGCCGATGCTGGGCATCAACATCGGCGGCCTCGGCTTTCTTACCGCCGTGCCGTCGGATGAAATGAGCCGCGCCCTGGCAAACGTCTGGCGGGGAGAATTCAAATACGAATCCCGGGAATTGATCGAGGTCAGCGGCCGTTGCAAAGGGCGGATGATACGCGCCACGGCGCTCAACGACATCGTGGTCGGTCGCAGCGGAATCTCACGGCTGATCAAGCTCGACGCCAGCGTGGACGGCGAATTGATTGCGCGCTACCACGGCGACGGCTTGATCATTAGTTCACCGACCGGTTCAACGGCCTATTCGCTGGCGGCGGGCGGGGCCATTGTTTTGCCCACCGCCGAAGTGTTTGCCATCACGCCAATCTGTCCCCATACGTTGTCGAATCGTCCGCTCATTCTGCCGCTGACCTCAACAATCCGGGTCAAAGCCATCAGTTCACCCCCGGCGACAATTTTGAGCGCGGACGGCCAGTTGATTGCCGAGCTTGACGCCGGCGACGAAGTGACAATTCGCCGCAGCCGGAGCAAGGTCCGGCTGATGCATCTGGCGGGCAGTTCCTTTTTGGAGGCGTTACGCCGCAAACTCCACTGGCGCGGAGCCTATTTATAATCACATGGTTCGACTTAAGGACATTGCCCGCCACGCGGGCGTATCGGTGATGACGGTCTCGAAGGCATTACGGGACGAGCCGGATGTGTCGGCAGCCACAAAATCACGCATCAAGTCGCTCGCCCAGCAAATGGGTTATGTTCCCGACTCGTCCGCCCAGGGATTGCGCACCCGCAAGACGAAAATGTTCGGCCTGGTCATCCCGTCCAGCACGAATCCAATTTTCACGCGCATCGTCTATGCCATCGAGAACCGCGCGCACGAAATGGGCTACGACATGCTGATCACCCACACGCACAACATGCCGGACCGCGAGGAGGTTTGCATCCGGCGGCTGCTGTCGCGGCGGGTGGACGGATTGTTCATTTCGCCGGTCTATCGTTACGAAGCCGAGGCGCGAATTTATCGGGAGGTGCTGGCCCGAAAAATTCCGACGGTGTTGATCGGACCGCCGGCGCCCTTTTGCAAATCATTTGTCAGTGTGGAAACGGATGAGCAGGTGGCCAGCTACACCGCGACGCAGCATTTGCTGAAGCTCGGACACAAGCGCATTGCGTATCTCACCGGGCCGCCCACGGCGCCCTGGGCACATGAGCGTTTCGAAGGCTATCGCCGCGCCCTGCGCGAAGCGGGACTGGATCCGGATGACAAGCTGGTTTTTGCCGCCGGCAACACCATCGAAGACGGCACGAAGGCTGCGCTGCAGATGTTCAATGAATCGTGCAACGCGACCGCCGTTCAAACCGTGAACGACCTGGTCGCGATCGGTTGTGCCGAGGCCCTGTTCACGCAGGGCCTGCGGATTCCGGAGGACATTTCGCTCGTGGGATTCGGCAACATTACCACGGCCCAATATTTTCGCGTGCCTTTGACCACCATCCGCCAGCCAAAATTCCGCCTGGGCATGGCGGCCATGGATGCCATGGTCAACCTGTTGCGCGGCCAGCCGGTTGAATCCAAACGGCTGTCGGCCGAACTCGTCGAACGCAGCAGCACCGCCGCGCCCAAAGCGACATCCCTTCAAACACCTTGACGCGGCTCGAACAGCACCCAGCGGGAACATTGCCAGCACGGTATAACGCGGCCCGCCAGGCAACAGTTCGCTGCGGATAATTTAAACTCGTTATGCCATCCAGGTCCCAAACACCTGTCTTCTGAAAATTTGCGCCCGGACACGAGCGCATTGATGCGGCTGTTTTTTATTCGACACCCAACCCCCAACTCTCAACACTAAACCCATGCAATGGCCCGCCGATTACCACATGCACACGCCCCTCTGCCGCCATGCGGTTGGCGAGCCGGTGGATTACGCACGGCGCGCGATTGAACTCGGCTGGACAGAAATCGGTTTTTCCGATCACTCGCCCATGCCACGCGATGATTTTGACAACTGGCGAATGTTCAGCAGCCAGCTTGATGAATACGTCGCGAAGGTACGGCTCGCACAAAAAACTTTTCCTCAACTCGCCATCCGGCTCGCATTGGAGGTGGATTATTTGCCGGAGCAGGAAGATTGGATTCGCGCCCTGGCCGCACGGCATCCGTGGGACTATTTCATCGGGTCGGTGCATTACGTCTCTGATTCCTGGGCCATTGACGACCCGCAAAAATTATCCGAGTGGAAGCATCGCGCCGCGGACGAGGTGTGGGCCGCCTATTTCGAGCGGCTGACCAGGGCCGCCGGGACCGGTTTTTTTGAAATCATCGGCCACGTGGACCTGCCAAAAAAATTTGGCCACCATCCAATCCGTGACTGCACCTACCTGTACGAACGTTTTCTGAGCGTGGCGAAGCAACATCATTGCGCGATCGAACTCAACACCGCCGGTTTGCGCAAGGATTGCAGGGAAATTTATCCTGGCCGCCAAATCCTGGAGCTCGCCTTTCAAAAAGGCGTGCCGATCACGTTTGGCTCGGATGCCCATGCGCCGGCGGAAGTAGGAATGAATTTTTCCGACGCCATTCAGCTGGCACACGACATCGGCTACACGGAAAGCTGCCGGTTCATCCAGCGTAAACGCCTGATGGCTGAATTTTGAACCCCGTTTTCCTTGGGACATGTTTACGAATCGTTTCACCAGCAAACAACTTCGGACTGGTATTGGCATTGCCCTCGTTCTGATCACGGCGGCCTTGTACGCGCCGATGTTGCACCATCAATTTATAAACTTTGATGACGACGATTACATCACGAACAATGCCCGGGTCAAAGCCGGATTGACCTGGTCGGGAGTGATCTGGGCCTTCCAAACCGGAGCGGCGGCCAACTGGCACCCACTGACGTGGATTTCGCACATGCTGGATTGCCAACTGTACGGCTTGAATCCCGCCGGCCATCATGCCACAAATCTGCTTTTTCATGTCGCCAACACGCTGTTGCTGTTCTTTTGGCTGAATCAGATCACTGGCGCAATGTGGCGCAGCGCCTTGGTGGCCGCGCTGTTCGCCTGGCATCCCCTGCACGTGGAATCGGTGGCGTGGGCGGCGGAACGGAAGGATGTCTTGAGTACGTTTTTCTGGTTGTTGTCGCTGATGGCGTATTCGCGGTATGCGCAAAAACGGTCGGGCACGGACCTGACAGGTGACACTTCCAGCTTCCGGCTCCCGGGGCCGAATTATTTTCTAGCACTGTTTTGGTTCGCCTGCGGGTTGATGTCCAAACCCATGGTGGTGACATTGCCGTTTGTCCTGTTGCTGCTGGATTTCTGGCCGCTGAACCGGTTTCAAGCTCCGGTCCCGGCATCGGGGGTGGCGCGCTTGGTGATTGAAAAAATTCCTTTCCTGGTGTTGGCGGCGGCCACCAGTGTCGTAACCTTTTTTGTACAGACCTCCGGCCGGGCACTTTGGACGGCCATCGCAACACCCTTTTCGACCCGCCTCGCCAACGCCCTGTGGGCTTATGAGCGTTACGTGTCCAAAACTTTTTTTCCGTCGGATCTTTCCATTTTTTACCCTTACCGCGCTTCGTTGCCGGCCGGCGTGGTGATGAGCGCGGTGTTGTTTTTGGCGCTGTGGTCGGGGTTGTCCCTCTGGCGTGCCAGACAAAACCCGTACCTGTTCGTCGGCTGGTTCTGGTTTGTGGGAACGCTCATTCCGACCATCGGTCTCGTTCAAGTCGGCTCTCAGTCCATGGCCGACCGTTACATGTATATTCCTGGCATCGGCTTGTTCGTTGTGGTGGCCTGGGGACTGGGGGATTTGGTGGACCGGTATGCGCACTGGCGGCGGCTGGTCATTCCGGCGGCGGGTGCGGCACTGGCGGTTTGCCTGGCTGGCACGGAGATTCAACTGGGCTACTGGCAAAACAGCATTCAATTGTTCCGCCATGCACTGGCCGTTTCTCCCGATAATTTTGTCGCCTATAATTGTTTGGGAGAAGCTTTTGCCGAGCAGGGCATGAAACAGGAAGCCTTGATGCTCTGTGCCGAAGCGGTGCAGATTGCACCCAACAATCCAGTGGCGCAATATAACCTGGGTATGTTTCTGGCGCAGAGCGGCAGTACGGACGAAGCCCGGCAACACCTGGACGCCGCCGCCCGGCTCGCGCCGTTCAATTCAGAAATACAATACAATTTGGGGACTTTTTTAATGTTGCATGGCGAACCTGAAGCCGCCGCCAGTCACTTCACCGCCACCCTGCGCGAAAGGCCTGATTTCCCGGAGGCGCATCTCCGGCTGGCACAGGCGTTATCCCAACAACACAAATCCAGGGAAGCCGTTGTTCAGTATGGCGAGGCGCTGCGGCTCAACCCGGATTATCCAGACGCGCTCAACGAATTTGCCTGGCTGCTCTCGACCTGTCCTGATCCGGCAATTCGCGATGGCAAAAAAGCCGTGCAACTCGCCCAACGCGCCTGCGAACTGGCCGCGAAGCCGCCACCCGCATTTCTTACCACGCTTTCCGCAGCCCATGCCGAAGCCGGCCAGTTTCCCGACGCCATTGCCGCCGCGCAAAAAGCTCGTGACCTCGCGACGACCGCCGGACAAAACAATATCGCAGTCCAGGACGAACAATTGCTTCGCCTGTATCAGGTGGGAAACCCGTTTCGGGAAGCGCATTGAACTTTTACCAGCTCGCTTCAATCATGCCCCGGATCAACCTCACGAGAAACCAACTGTTGAGCGTCATTTGTCTGACGCTCGCGCTGGGGACGGCGGTTTTGTACTGGCCGACGGTGCACCACAACTTCGTCAACCTTGATGACGAGGCCTACATCACCGCCAACCCCCACGTGAAATCTGGTTTAACGTGGGCTGGATTCGTTTGGTCATTTCAAATCGGTTATGCCGCCAATTGGCACCCGCTTACCTGGCAGTCCCACATGGTGGACTGCCAGTTGTATGGCCTGAACCCGGGCGGTCACCATCTCACCAGCCTTCTCCTTCACGTCGCCAACACTCTGCTGTTGTTTCTATTGCTGAACCGGCTGACGGGAGCGATTTGGCGCAGTGCCTTCGTGGCGGCCCTGTTCGCCTGGCATCCGCTTCACGTTGAATCCGTGGCGTGGGCTTGCGAGCGCAAAGACGTGTTGAGCACTTTTTTTTGGATGCTGGCTTTGATGGCTTACGTGCGATATGCCCAAAAGCAGGCGAGAGTCGAAGGTCGAGAGTCGAACGCAAAAATACCAGCTCCAGCTTCCAGAACTCGACTCCAAACTCTCGACTACTCCCTGGCACTGTTTTTCTTTGCGTGTGGACTGATGTCCAAGCCGATGGTGGTGACGTTGCCTTGCGTTCTGCTATTGCTGGATTTTTGGCCGTTGGAAAGGGTGACGCGTGACGCGTGGCATATGACACGTTTTGGTTTTCCAATCCTTCACCTCTCAATCTTCAGCCGTTTACTATTTGAAAAGGGACCGTTCTTCGCGTTGGCAGCGGCCGAGTGCATCGTGACCAATTTTGCCCAGAGAGGCGGCGGTGCGGTATGGTCGTCGGGACTGCCATTGCCAGTGCGGATTGCCAACGCCTTGGTTTCGTATTTGCGTTACATATCCAAGCTATTTTGGCCGGTGGATCTCGCGGTGGTTTATCCCTACCCACATCATTGGCCAGCTGGTTTGGTGATTTGCGCGATCTTGGTGCTGGCAATGTGGTCCATTCTGTTCATCTGGCGCGTGCGGCAAAATCCTGATCTGTTCGTTGGCTGGTTTTGGTTTTTGGGAACGCTTGTTCCTGCCATTGGCCTTGTCCAGGTCGGTCCGCAATCCATGGCAGACCGGTACACCTATCTTCCCAGCATCGGCTTATTCCTGCTCATCGTGTGGGGCTTGAACGATTTTATAAATTATCGCCCCTCCTGGCGCCCGGCGGTCCTGCTGGCCGGAACCATGACGCTGGCCGCCTGTCTGATCTGCACCGGGAACCAATTGAAATACTGGCAGAACAGCGTAACGCTTCTGCGACACACCATCGCCATCACGACGGATAATTATATTGCCTGCAATTTCCTGGGCCGCGCTCTGGACCAGGTCGGACCAAACGACGAATCCCTGTCACTCTATGCAGAATCCGTGCGGCTCGAACCGCATTATCCGCAGGCGCAATTCAACCTGGGTATCGCCCTGCTGAAACGGGGCTGGGCGGACAAGGCTTGTGCTCCACTGGCCGCTGCCGTGCAGCTTGTCCCTGACGATGCCGGAGCGCGCTACTATTATGGCACCGCCTTGCTGGACAACGGCAGTCTGGATGAGGCCGCAGCCCAGTTCACTGAAGCACTTCGGCTTGAACCTGATCTGGCCGCAGCCCAGAGCAAACTGGCCCTGGCCCTGGTCAGGCAGGGCAAAAGCGCCGAGGCCATTCCGCATTTCTCCGAGGCGGTCC